>Ga0210064_1000584_pt1 | contig 17201 bp, 14 predicted proteins | sample Muzzi_CordC_D2_FD_185531 | JGI IMG/M metagenome (GOLD analysis project Ga0210064, IMG submission 185531) | Wetland microbial communities from San Francisco Bay, California, USA, that impact long-term carbon sequestration - Muzzi_CordC_D2 (SPAdes) | ecosystem: Environmental > Aquatic > Marine >...
AAAACCGGTATACTTTACTTAGTACCCGAATTTTAAAGCAACAATCATCGCGCATAGTCAATCAGGGTAAATTGATTTCCAGTATTGCTGCGGATTGTTTGCGTGTAAAACTCAGGTAATAAACTGGCAAAGCCATAATAATTGTGGTATTTATATTCTGAAATAATTGAATAATCTGTGATTAAGGCAAAAATTGAGCCGGTGATCGTAAAACTATGACTAAGAAGGAATTCCTAAATTCCATATCAAACGGTAAAGTAGACATTTTGCAGATTTTCCTGGACACTTTATCTGCAGAACAGGTGGATTATTGTGTTATTGAAGGTCTTGCAGTGAATGCTTATGCTGAACCGGTCGTCAGCCTCGATTTAGATATTGTTGTAACCGCTGATGATATTGAGAAAGTATGTCTTGCAGCTAGTGATCGTTTTAAAATTGAACGGTATGCCCATAGTATAAACCTGAGCTCCAGCGATTCCGATTTGAGAATACAGCTACAAACCGATTTAAGATATCAAGACTTTATATCACGGGCTGAATATCACGATGTCCTGGGATATGAGATGAGGGTGGCAGATATTAAAGATGTTCTTCAAGGCAAGATTTGGGCACATTCTGATGAACAGCGCCGAATGAGCAAAAGGAAAAAGGATTTGGCCGACATTCTGCGTTTAATTGAAACCTTTCCGGAATTAATGGTCCAAATCCCCGCTACAATACGTAACAAAATTGAATAATTGCTGAAGTCCCCCACCTCAGACAACCCCAGGTATACACATTTTCTATGGTCATTTTTTTATCATAAATTTTCGACCGGGTGAATGTTAATAAGGAGACCTGAATGGCTGAATTCAAGGTTGCAAACATCCAACGCGAAATGGAGGTCTACGGCTATGATGCCGTGGTCAAAAGCCATTGCCGGATGTGCCATGGCGGTTGCGGGGTCCTGGTTTACACCAAAGGCGGTAAAGTCGCCAAAATCGCCGGCGACCCCGACTGTCCCATCAACCATGGAACCCTTTGCAGCAAAGGACTTGCTTCCACCCAGCTGGCCTATCACCCGGATCGATTGACCTACCCGGTGCGCCGGATCGGACCCAAAGGCAGCGGCAAATGGGAGCGGATTTCATGGGATGAAGCGCTGGATACCATCGCCGGCCGGATGCTGGAATTTAAGGAAAGCTGCGGGGCGGAATCCATCGTGATGGGTTACGGCACGGGACGGGAAAACGAAGCCGTGATCTACCGTTTTGCCAATCTGCTGGGTACGCCCAATGTGCTGACGGCCGGGCATTTTTGTTACGGGCCGCGCATCGCTACCAGCATCATCACCTGCGGCTCCAATCCGATTGCCGACTATGAAAATAATCCGAAGTGCATTATGGTGTGGGGCAATAACCTGACCATCAGCAACCCGGATTGCTACAAGGGCGAGCCTTTCTCCAACAGTCTGAGGGCCGGGGCCAAACTGATTGCGGTCGATCCCCGGCTCACCCGCATTGCCGCCCGGGCCGATGTCTGGCTGCCGCTCAGGCCCGGGACCGACGCGGCCCTGGCCCTTGGCATGCTCCATGTGATCGTCAATGAAAATCTCTATGATCAGGAATTTGTCAGCGAGCATGTTTACGGCTGGGAGCAGTTTGTCGAGCGGGTCAATGAATATCCCCTGGATAAGGTCGAAGCCATCACCTGGGTGCCGCGCGATAAAATCGAACAGGCCGCCCGCCTGTTTGCGACCACCAAACCGGCGGCCATCCAGTGGGGCGTGGCCATCGAGCAGCAGGTAAACTGTGCCGACAACAACCGGGCCCTGATGGCCCTGATGGGCATCACCGGCAACATCGACGCCGAAGGCGGCCAGGTGTTGTTTAATTCCCCCAGGATCAGAAATGTGGGACAATTCGGTGCCCATCGCCTGCTGCCGCATCAGCAGGCCGCAAAACGGCTGGGTGGCGACCGCTTTCGGTTGGCCGGCAATTTTGCCATCATCAATCCCAAATGCGTTTGGGATGCGATATTGGATGAAAAGCCTTATGCGGTGAAAATGCTGTTTTTGATCAGCTCGAACCCGCTGCTGACCCGGGCCAACGCCGCAGAGGTTTACCGTGCCATTGAAAAGGTGGAGTTTATGGCGGTGGCCGACTTTTTCCTGACACCGACGGCCGAACTGGCCGATATTGTTTTACCTGCCGCCACCTGGCTTGAGATGGACTATATCGGCGATTTCTGGAAACGGCACGGCTATCTTTTGCCGCGGCGTAAGGTGATTCAGGTCGGTGAGTGCCGTTCCGATCATGAAATGCTCAATGACCTCGGCCACCGGGTCGGGCAGGGCCGGCACTGGTGGGATGATTTTGAAGGCGGCCTGGATTACATCCTCGAGCCCATGGGGATAACCTGGCAGGACTTTAAAAAAATGGACTATATCCGCGGCGAGGTCAAATATCAGAAGTACAAGGAAAGAGGTTTTTCGACCCCCACGAAAAAATTCGAACTTTACTCAACCCTGCTGGAAAACTGGGGCTATGATCCCCTGCCGCAATACCGCGAGCCGCCGGAAAGCCCATTAAGCACACCGGAGTTGTACCAACAGTATCCCTACATCCTGGTCACCGGCCGGCGTCTGCCGGGCTTTTTCCATACCGAAAACCGTCAGCTGCCCTGGATGCGGGAGTTGCACCCGGATCCGGTTGTTGAAATTCATCCCACAACCGCTCAAAAAGAAGGCATTCAGGAGGGGGACTGGGTGATCATTGAATCGCCCCGGGGCAAAGTGCGGCAGCGCGCGAAACTGTTTGCCGGCATGGATCCCCGGATTGTTTCGGCCGAGCACGGCTGGTGGTTTCCGGAAAAAAAGGAGCCCGGCCACGGCTGGGATCAATCCAATATCAATATCTTAACCGACAACGCCTATGAATCCTGTGATCCGGCCATGGGCGCGACCAGTGTCAGGACGCTTTTGTGTAAAATTTATCCGGAGAAGAGTTTCGATGCCAAGATTTGATACATGGCAGTGGAGGGGCGGGGCACCGTCATTCTAAAGAAGCAATTGACTGATTTTGCGAAAATTACCTGCTTAGTTAAAATCATGAAAATTCCAAGCTCCAAAAAACCAAATTTCAAACAAATCTCAATGATCCAAATTCAAAAATCCAAACCAATGATCCGTCCACCACTACGCCCAACGGCATCAATCAGGGCTCACAGGGTGTACGAAGCGATGCGATATCATTGAGGTGAATGTTTTGGTCATTGATTATTGGAGTTTGGGATTTATTTGTAATTTGGTGCTTGAGATTTGAGATTTCATTGTTCATAAAACTTTCTAATGAAATTGAAGGAAGCTCACATGCCTCTCTTTGAAATTTGCATTGATGAAGAGCTTTGTTGGGGTTGCAGGACCTGTGAAGTGGCCTGCAAGCAGGAAAACCGGCCGGCCGGGGGGGTTAAATTGATTGCGGTTCGGGAAGACGGCCCGCGGCAGATCGATGATCAGGCGGAATTTGTCTTTCAGGTCAACCTGTGCCGCCACTGCGATGAACCGCCCTGTGCCGATGCCTGTCCGGAGACAGCCATCAGCAAAAGAGATGACGGAATTGTCGTAATGGATTACGATCTGTGTACCGGGTGTCAGGCCTGTATCCAGGAATGCCCCTATGATGCCATCGCTTATGATGAGGACCGCAATATCGCCCAAAAGTGCAACCTCTGCCATCACCGGGTGGACCACGGTTTAATCCCGGCCTGTGCCGATAACGTGTGTCTGGCGCATTGTATACACTTTAAAAGCAGCTAAACTAATTTGAGCGGTTTTTGCGACCTTCCGCCCCTTGTTGGCGGGGATAAACCCCATAAACGCTCAAATACCGATAATCGCAAAAACTTTTTGTTATTGTAGTGGAGGGGTTTATCCCCTCCTGGAAGGTTTCCTCAGCAAAGCAATATAAACGGGAATCGACGGTCGTAGTCGCCCCTTCGGGTGGGGATAAACCCCACCCTTACAAACGAAGTTTCACCGACAAGGTAGGGGCGGGGAATTATACCCTCGTCCGCCGCAGGTGGATTAATTAGCAGAAGCTAAAGGACGGCATTCTGATATGAAAATTTTAAAGAGATCCACATTCGTGATTATTCTTTTACTTTTGCTGGTTTCCTCAACCACCGCTCAAGTTGACAGCTTAAAAGAAATGGCGGTCGTGGTGCCGGCGCAAAGCCTGGAGAAAGCCATCAAGACCCTGTTACCGTATAAAATAGATCTGGGCAAAAATTTTTTAGGATCCTTTTTTGTCAAATCCATTGAGAACATCAGGATAAACAATGATAAGATTTCATACACTTCCCTGATCAGCGGCAAGGATATCAAATACGCGACAAAAATCGGCAAACAGGTCGTCAATTTTGTGGTGGGGGATGTCAATTTACCAAGCCGCTGGGAGGTTTCGTTTAACTACGACAAAAGCAAAAAGACCCTATTTGTTAAGCCTGTCCTGCAAGACTTCAAAAATGAGAAGGAGTTCAGCCAGGGGGATGCCTTGCTGAAGGCATTGCTGACAGCGCTCAGCGGCAACGAATATCCAATTGAACTGAACAATCTTAAACCGATTAAATCCGAATTGTACAATCAATTATGGATACTGAATATGGATATCGCCGATATTTATGCCGCAAATAACAAGCTGATCATTGAACTGATTCCTTCCGTTCAAGTAGATAGTTTGAACGAGCAATAATACCTCAGACCAGGAACTGACGACAACCCGGCTTGACTGTTTGAAAATTAAAAACAGGTATCAGGCCTGGCTTGACTTCACATCAAAAAGCTCTGAAAGCCCGAGTTCATGAAGCTTTTCTGCCCCTGGATATCCTGTTTCAGAATCCCACCCTCGTAATTGATAAAACTCATCCCGCATTTTCGTGAAGACTTCACGGTCCAAAGTTTGGCCTTTTCGGTTTAAAACAATATCACCCTCTCCAGGGACAAGCACATCAGCGTTCATAAAAACAGATTGGACCGGATCAGTGAAATTGAAGTCGGCAATCGTATCATCTTTTTTTGGATTCCAACCTTCCCGCAAAAGGATGGCGCGCTGTTGATTAAAAATGATTTCACCGAATTTCAACAAAGCATCCTCATCCAATTCTTTTCCGGTGGCTGCATTGAATGTGCGGGATTCCAGGGTTGAATCGCCCACCATATCGTCAGTATGGTGTGAATACATCAACGGCCAGCAGGAATCGCAAAGCCCGAGGCTGTCCTTGACATAAGTGCGATCAATCATGCATGTGGCCGCCATGGCTTTGCCCTCATGGGTATTCAAATCCCAGGCTTTATCGTGGCGCCAGAATCTGGCAGCTGCAGCTCGATATACATCCGCAGATACCGGTGTTGATCCGGGATACTGTAAATTCATCACCCACATGCCGATGATCCTGCTGACCTCATGAAGCATGGCAATGGGCTGCCGGGGCTCAAAGGCATAGAGCAAACCATTCATCATATATTCTCTTGCCGAATAGGTGGCACCGTCCCCTACACCGGCAACTTCATTGGCAAAAAGCAGTTTGGCGTCCGGACCTAAAGTTTCGCCGGCTCTCAGCAGCCCTTCTGCCAGGACCTCACCCCAACCTTTGCGAAAAGCAATCATATTACAAAGCTTTTCAAAGAACTCCCACTTACCCAGCTTGTCTATTTCAAGTCCGGTTTGGGAATCATTCAAAAAACCCGCCTTATAACCCGCACTGATCCATTGAACAATATTGGCCATCTCCATGGTACATAGAGATAGATCGTTACAAAGCCCGGTCGCATCCACGGCTGTTTCAGCAGGTTCCCCCGGGCGTCCCATCACCCAGGGAAAGTACACAAACATAGCCTGGCACTTTCTAACAACTTCCTGGTTCGATTGGGTTCGGAAGGTGGATCGCATGATACAGTCCAGACCACACTGGAAACAAGACGCCTTGCCGGTACGGGAAATCTGATCCGGCGGGTATGGATTGAACGACGTGTCCCGCTTATTTAGCTTTATTGTCAACCGATTGAGTTCATTTAATGCCGCAGGATCGCTTACCAGAGGAGAGTGAGTCCCGATCACGGCAATGGCTTTTAGATTCTTAGCCCCCAAAACTGCGCCAAAGCCACCGGTTGCACTACCCTCATTGTCCGTCATCAAATTCGCACTGCGGCATCGATTCATTCCGGCCGGACCCGTGGTAATATAATGCGTTTTTTTGCCATGTTTCTCTATTAGATATTCCCGGACCCGCTTGACTCCCTCAAGGTGAATGTTGCCTGCATCTTCTATCCTTGCTTTTCCATCTGAAATGAATAAATAAACAGGTCGATTCGCCTTGCCAGACACCATCAGTCCATCGAAACCAGCCCGTTTTAATGCGGCTCCCCAATATCCCCCCATGTTGCCATAACAAAAGCCTTCCGGCATCAACATCGGTGATTTCCCCACGACTTCAAACCGTGATGCACCTTGTGCGCCTGTTGCCGTCAATGGCCCTGTCATAAAAATCAAATGATTTTCCGGATCAAAAGCCCTGGCAGTGGCAGGGACATATTCCCAATATAGGCGTGTGGCGATTCCCCGCCCACCTAAAAACCGATCTGCATACTGATGGGTGTCAATCTCTGAAATGACTTCTGAAGAAAGATCAACCTTTAAAATTTTTCCACACCAACCGTAGCTTAAATTATTTAAATCTTTTTTTTTATTTTCAGCCACTTTACCCTCCCCTGATTTTTTTCAGTGCAGCTACCATAAGAATCTTATTTTTTACCCTTTTTGGGATACACTCACCCTATCGTATCTGGGAATTGGGTGTCAAATCGACCCCGTGCTTGCAACTCCATGGGCAACAGACTTTGATAGATAAATGTGAATAGCGGGGTTGCCACATCAGCTTCCTGTCCGAAGCGAACCACCGCTCCAATCTGTGCCTCTAACTCCGAGGGGCGTCCTTGCATCACGTCGCGCTGCATGGAGGCGGTCGACTGTGGCACAAGACCATCATATATTGCCATTGTGGTTTGGAAGGCTTCTTCCGGCAACAAAATATTGCGAGCCTTGGCCACGGCGATAATTTCCAGCAATCCCTGTACTGCCATGCGGCGGGTCTCCGGCAGGCTGCGCCATATTCCAGCCGGAGCGCGCGTTATCGCCCCCATTCCACTCCACACTGCAATTGTCAGAAACTTCATCCACATGCCAACCCGGATATCGGGCGGGATATCTGCGTTGACCCCGGCCCTTTTAAACGTGTCAAGCAATCGTTCAACTCGTCGGCTACGACGGTTGTCCAACTCTCCAAATTTCACGAAAGGGTCTGTTCCGGCATGGACGATATGACCCGGCCCCGCCATATAACAAACGAGTCCACATAAGCCTCCCAGGACATGTTGGTCTCCTAAAACCTCGGTTAATTGTACCGGAGCTTCAAGTCCGTTTTGCAACGGCAGGACAAATGTTTCCGGTCCGATCATTGGTCGCATGACCTCAGCCGCCTCGGTCACCTGCCAGGCCTTAACGCCCACCAACACCATATCAACTTCCCCTGTTTGAGATGGGTCGTCAGTTGCCTGAACCGGCTGCACCGCAAAGTCACCATTGATACTATCCACTCGCAGACCATGCGTGAGCATTGCGTTCAAATGCTCGCCACGCGATATGAAAACGACATCTTCCCCAGCCTGGCAAAGCCGTCCTCCGAAGTAGCCGCCCACAGATCCGGCTCCAAAAATAGCTATTCGCATAGAGACTTCCAACTGAAAAAAGTTATGATCTATTTCGACTCAATCCTCCTTGACCGAATCGGAGAACCGCCAAGCTCAATGGCGGGATTTCCTGAACTGCCCCCCGGGTGGCCACTACCGAAGCGCCGAACAGGCCTGCAGCGAGGAATGCCGCAAAGTTTCCCGAAAAATTGCGTATTCTCATAGTGTGAGGAATATCCTGCCGGATCCTTTTTTCTTCTTGCTCTGTAAATCAAGTGATCTCCCTTCAAAATATCAGGCGTGTAAATTTGCTTGTACTTCGGGATTCTAAAAAAAATTCATGATAGGTTATAAATCTCTATAATTCCACTATTATTGAAAGCGAGGGCGGTAAGATTCGAGTATCGCATATTTTGAGGGTAGTCAACGCTTGAGATTTATAGCAGCTATTTGCTGCTCGTGGTTCGAAGGTATACGTTTGCATATATGCAATTTTAACGGAAGCCAGATAGTTGTTTTTTGTTGGAGAAATCTGCAGATCATCCGGGCAGACACATAGGTCTGCCCCTACATGGCCTATATTTTGGATGATTGCATGGAAATGATTGGGCATGATAATATATTCATCACAGCGGATATCCTTAAATTTATTTTCCAATTCAACATACCATTTGTCCACCATCCGCCCTGCGTCATTCAACGCCATCTCCTGGTTGTCAATATCGCCGAATAAACATTTTCGGTCTTTGGTACAAATGCTAACAAAATACGCCCCGGATCGGGAATAATCATATCCTTGCATACGAATCGATCTGCGGTTGGGTCTGGCCTCCATTTTTAAACCCTCAAAGCATGCATCTTGACACAAAACCATACATCACAGAATCTGAGATACATTGAGAGTACATGCAAAAGCGCCAAAGTAAATATACGTAGATGAAAGCTTTAAAATTTTACGTAGTCAAGAAAGCGCTTTAATCTCTTGCATAATTTGAGAAGCCTTGAAATTAAAAATTTTGGTTTGCTCAACCGCACAGCGAGTCAACCTCCACCCGCAAAGGGGCGGGAAATTAAGCTCTTATCCGTCTTGGGAGGCGGCGGATTAAATCTGTTCAAGATTGTTGCGACGCTCCTTGAGCAGGTTGTCCAGCCAATCCGGGTCCATTTCCGGTACGGAGGAAAGCAGCAGTCGGGTATATTCGTGGTGAGGGGGCGTCAAAATTTCTTTTTTAACACCCTGTTCGACAATGCGACCCTGCAGCATGACTACGATTTCATCGGATATGGCTTTGACCGTTGCCAGGTCATGGGTGATAAACAGGTAGGATACCTGCAGTTTGTTTTGCAGATTCTGCAGGAGTTCTAGTATGTCCTCGGCAACCAGCTGGTCCAGGGCGGAGGTGACTTCATCACAGATGATCAACTCAGGGTTGGCCGCCAATGCCCGGGCAATGCAGATGCGCTGCTTTTCACCACCGGACAGCTCCGTCGGAAATCTCTCAATATAGTGGTCCGGCAATTCGATCATATCCAGAAGTTCCAGGATCCTGTCTTCACGCTCCCGGCCGTGCATACCGAAGTAAAATGACAGCGGGCGGCCGATGATCCTCCTGATTGTCTGTCTGGGATTAAGCGCCGTATCCGGCATCTGATAGATCATTTGCATTAGCCTGAGGCTTTCGCGGGTGCGGGATTTTAAAGCCGGCGGCAACTCTTTGTTGCGGTATAAAATTTTTCCGGTCAACGGCGGCAGCAGACCGGTAATCACCCGGGCCAGAGTGCTTTTGCCGGAGCCGGATTCACCCACCAGGGCAACGGTTCGACCGCGCCGAACCTTGATATTGATGGCTTCCAGAACCGTTTCTTTACCGTTGTAGCTGGCCGAAACGTTTTTCGCTTCGAGAATGACATCTTTTTCCGAGGCGGATAGGTCCTTGTCTTCCCTGAGGGTTCGTACGGACAGCAGCTTACGGGTATACTCCTTTTTGGGCTCGGCCAGCAATTCGCGGGCGTTGTTTTCTTCGACCAAATTCCCGTAGCGCAGCACCATGATGCGATCGGCCAGCTGGGCCACGACCGCCAGGTCATGGGTGATGTAGATGGCCGCCGTGTTGTATTTGCGGGTGATGTTTTTAATGGCGGCCAATACCTCGATCTGGGTCGTAACATCCAGCGCGGTTGTCGGTTCATCGAACACAATGATATCGGGGCGGCAGGCCATGGCCATGGCCACCATGGCGCGCTGCAGCTGGCCGCCGGAGACCTGATGCGGGTAGCGATACCCGATGTTTTCCGGATCCGGCAGCAACAGGTTTTGATATATTTCAACGGCATTTTTTTCCGCCTCGGCAAAACTCATCAACCCGTGCTTGACCGGCGCTTCGGCATACTGTTTAATAAGCCGGTGGGCCGGGTTGAAGGAAGCGGCGGCACTCTGGGCGACGTAAGCAATACGCGTACCCCGGACGGATTTTTTTACATCCGTGGTTGCATCAAACAGTTCGACGCCGTCAAAAACGATCGAGCCGGATGCAATCCGGCAACCCTGGCGCGTGTAACCCATGGCTGCCATCCCGATGGTCGATTTGCCGGCGCCGGATTCCCCGATCAGGCCCAGAACCTCTCCGCGGTCGAGGGTTAAATCGATGCCGTGCACGATCTCGACCCATTTTTCATTCGTGAAACCCTCTATGACCAATTTTTTGATTTCTAGCAGCTTGCCCATAAAAACCTTTTACCAATGAAAAATGAATAAAGATTAATGAATATTAGTGGATATCGCTTCGCTCAGTCATTCTTAATATAGATGGTAAATGTGAAACAATTTCTTCGATAATCGAATGTGTTTCAAAGTGAAAAAAATTAAATCGAAAGAATACCTTAAATATTCGATCTTCAATCTTCAATTTTCAATCTTTTAAGCCGCTGGCGACATGCAAAAACCAGTCGACGATGAAATTAACGCCCACCGTCAGAAAAGCGATCGCACCGGCCGGCCATAGTGGCGTGAAAATTCCGAAAGTAATCGCGCCTGAATTTTCACGGACCATACCACCCCAGTCCGCCGTCGGGGGCTGAATTCCCAGGCCTAAAAAGCTTAAGGCGGCAATGAATAAAAAGACAAAACAAAAACGCAGCCCGAATTCCGCCACCAGCGGCGGCATGGCGTTGGGCAGGATCTCGTGCCGCATCAGCCACCAGGTGCCTTCGCCGCGCAGCCGTGCGGCTTCGACATACTCCATGACTTCGATATCCATGGCGACGGCCCGTGACAGACGATAAACCCGGGTGGAATCCAGCAAAGCAATCACGACGACCAGCTTCGGTATGGAGTTGCCGACCATCGCCAGCACAACCAGCGCAAAAATAAGGACCGGGATGGCCATCAGGATGTCCACCAGGCGGCTTATTATCAAATCGACCCAACCGCCCAGCGTCGCCGCGAAAAACCCGCAGCTAATCCCGAGGGCGAAGGAAAACATCGTAATTACAAAGGCGATGGCGATGGTGTTGCGGGCTCCGTAGAGCAGGCGTGTATACAGATCGCGACCGATATGATCGGTGCCCAGAAGATGTTCGCTGCTCATCGGCATCCAGACATCGCCCACCACCTCGGTCTCACTGTAAGGGGCGATTATCGGGGCCAGTACGGCGGCGGCGATATTCAACAGGATCATTGCCAGACCGACACGGGCGCTGAGCGGTGATTTTCTGAGCAACTTGAAAAAGGCCATTCAATGCCTCGCTTTATCTCGGGTTTCGCAGTCTGGGGTTGCTGATAATTGAAAGTACATCGGCGGTCAGGTTGAGGCCGATGTAAACCGAAGCAAATATAAGTCCGCAGGCCTGGACCACCGGGATATCGCGCTTGGAGACCGAGTCCACCATCAGTTGGCCCAAGCCCGGATAGACAAATACCACTTCCACGATAACGACACCGACCACCAGGTAAGCCAGATTGAGTGCGATCACATTAATCACCGGCGAGAGCGCATTCGGCAAGGCGTGCATGATGATGATCCGGGTACGCTGAATGCCTTTTAGTCGAGCCATTTCGATAAACGGGCTGGCCAGGATATTGATGATGGCCGCCCGCGTCTGGCGCATCATGTGGGCCACCACAACCAGTGTCAGGGTCAGGCCGGGCAGAACAATGGCGTAAATTTTCTGCCAGAAGGACATCTGGTCGTTAATGTTGGATATGCTCGGGAAAATGATTAACTGCACCGAGAGCAGCGCGATCAGAATATAGGCCACAAAAAATTCCGGAAACGAAATGGTACTGAGGGTGGCCATGGAAATGAAACGATCAAACCAACTGTTGCGGTATAGAGCGGCGATAATCCCCAGGATTAAGGCGACGGGCACGGCGATCACGGCGGCCGAGGTGGCCAGAAACAATGTGTTGGCAAAACGCCAGCCGACCAGATCGATCACCGGCCGTCCATTGGCAAGGGATTTTCCCAGATCTCCTCTCATTAAGTCCCCCAGCCAGGCAAAATAACGCTCGTGCGGTGGCAGGTCGAGTTTGAGTTCTTTGCGAAAGGCGGCCACGGTTTCCGGCAGGGCGTTCTGTCCCAGGATTTCCTCTGCCAGATCACCGGGCAGGGCTTCCACACCCATAAAAAAGATGATCGAGATGGCTAACAGGGTCAGAATTCCCAGGCTGATTCGCTTAACAATCAATCCAAAAATGGTTTTCATTTTAACCGTTTCCTAAAACTATCGGAATACTTCTGAAGTTGCCGTCCTGTTCGCGGCACGGGACGGCAACCGACAGTCTGCTAAGCGAACCACCATCTTTCGCCGTTTCTCATGCCATCCAGAGCCATGTGTGCTGAGATAGGTCCATGTGCCAGCTTGCTTGAACTGGCTTCAACTATCTGGTTGAACATGGGAACAACAGTGCCGCTGTCATTTCTGCATATTTCCTGCATTTCCCCGTAAATATTTCGGCGTTTATCTTCATCCAGCTCCGCCCTGGCGCTAACCAGCAGCTCGTTAAAGCGTTTATTTTTCCAATGGGTATCATTCCAGGGGGCCCCTTCGGCATATGCCACCGAGAACATCATATCTTCGACGGGGCGTCCGCCCCAGTAGCACATGACCCACTCTTTTTTGATCCAGACGTTGCTCCAGTAGCCGTCATCCGGCTCCCGGACAACATTTATATTGATGCCTGCTTTTTTGGCCTGTTCCTTAATGAGGACGGCAGCGTCCACTGCTCCGGCAAATGCGGCATCGGCAGCATGTAGATTAAAGGTATGGTCCAGCATTCCGGCTTTTTTCATATAGAAGTTGGCCTTTTCCGGATCGTATTTTCTTTGCTCCAAATTTTTTGCGTAGTACTTATTTACCGGAGCAATGGGATGATCATTGCCGGGTTCGCCATAACCGCGCAATATTTGTTTCACTAATTCTTCACGGTTAACAGCAAGCTTTAGTGCCATACGGACATTATTGTCGCCGTATGGTTTTTGATCTACCATCATGGGGATGGTGTAGTGTGCTGTTCCCGTTTCTGCCGTGACATTTATCCCCGGCATTCTTTTCAGGAGATGGACTGTTTTAAGTTCGACACGATCCATGTAGTTTATCTGGCCGGTCTTTAATGCATTAGTTCTGGCATTGGTATCAACGATAGACAGGGTTTCGATCTCATCAAAATGGGCTCTTCCTTCTTTCCAGTAGTTGGGATTGCGTTTTGAAAAAGCTCTGACACCAGGTTCCCAGCTCTCCAGAATATACCCCCCGGTTCCGATGCCCTTTTCCCATTCCTGTCCTTCAGTTCCGGCGGGGCAAATGGTTAAATGATAGTCGCCCATGATAAACGGGAAATCAGCACTGCCCCCGGTAAGCTCAAAAATAACTTCATACTTTCCGTCAGCTTTGATATTTTTAATACTGCTTAAATAGCCTTTGGCTGCGGATTTGGATTTTTCGCCTAAATGGTGGTTTATCGAAAAAATCACATCCTCTGAAGTCATGGTTTTACCGTTGTGAAATTCTATGCCCTTGCGCAGTTTAAAAGTCCACACTTTTGCGTCAGGGGTGGAGCTCCAGGATTCTGCCAGTTCAGGGATGGTATTGAAATTGTAATCGATTTCTACAAGGCAGTTTCTTATCTGCCAGTTGAGGTTCTGGTTCATGTTTGAAGTCAATGTTCCAGGGTCCATGGAATCGGTGGTTGACCCGCCGGTAGCCCCTATTATAAAACGTCCGCCCTTCTTGGGTGTCGCCGCTTTAGCCGTGCCGGTCAGCAATGCGGGTGATACGGCGGCCATCAGCCCTAAAGCTGATACCCGGGCAATGAATTCACGACGAGAAATCTTTCCTTCCGACAATGATCTTTGAAGCTTTTCCAGTTTTAGCATGGCTGCCCTCCTTTGGTTAACATGGTTAACGATCATTTCCGACTGTTTGTGATGGATATATCACCGACGTGTTTCTGCCGGCTTAAAAGTTTAATCGAGGGATGCTTCCTCCGCTCCTTTCGTATCGATCAGGTTTAGAATTTGATTCATTGCCGTGGCCAGTATATGAAGATGCTCCGGTTCCAGATCGGCCAGTTGACTGATCATTTTTGTTTCAATCGGATCGGGGATGATTTTACCCAGTTTTTGACCGGACCGGGTGAGCGTAATCAATGCGACCCGGCGATCACCCTGTTGGCGGATCCGTTCAACCAACCCCTTTTTTTCAAGGCGATCGATAATGCCGGTAATATTTGACGGGGTAACATACATCTGACGGCTTAAATCCGCAGACGACAGGGCCCCTTTCTTAGTCAGCAGCCTTAATACCAGGCTCTGGGGGCCGGTTAAGCCATATCGTTTGCTCATTTTCTGGGAATCTAAGTATTCAGCGCGTACCAATCTTCGGATGGATTCTACAATATCCTTGATTACGTGTTGGTTGCCGGGAATCACTGAATTCACCTTTGCGGATCTTTAAAGCCAGGCGATCATAGGCCGATCTATTCACGGTTGCCGGGGAGAGGCAACGGCTGGATGCCATGCTTATTTTGGTATTATTCCAGGTGATTAATACCCGGTGACACCCCCAGAGATATTTGGCCGGCTTTCAATTTATTGCAATGGAACAATTGTGTCAACGGTTGAGGCATATCGATTCAAATTTAAATAGTCAAGATTTAAATTATATATCCTGAAACAATATAGGCGATACTATGGTCAATTTTCGGTCACTTCGAATCAAATTATAATTGACATTGAGAATTTTCATGACATATTTCATGCTTAAAATATTTTGAAAAAAAATAGATACCTGAAAATTCAAGCAACAGCCATCGCACCAAGTCGATTTCGGTAAATTGATCGCGAATTTCACAGAGGGTTATTTGCGTGCAAAATTAAGGTATTAAGGGAGTCTTTTGATGAGGAAAAGGCGAATATTGATCGTAGGCGGTGTGGCCGGCGGCGCTTCCTGTGCCGCACGGGCCCGCAGGCTGTCGGAGACAGCGGAAATTATCATGTTTGACCGGGGCGATTACGTGTCTTTTGCCAACTGCGGGCTGCCCTATTATGTGGGCAATGTGATTAAAAAAGAAGAAAGCCTTCTGATGGCCACACCCGAATTGTTCCGCAGGCGCTTTGAGATCGAGGTACGCCTGCAAACGGACGTGTTGACAATTGACCGTGAAAATAATCGGATCCAGGTTAAAGATCTCGGATCAGGCGAAACCTACCATGAATCCTATGATGCGCTGGTGCTGTCACCCGGAGCCAGTCCGATTAAACCGCAAATGCCGGGAATCGATCTGCCCGGTATTTTTTCCCTGCGAACCATACCGGACAGCCGTCATATCAAAGCCTGGATCACCCGGAACCAGGCCAAACATGCCGTGATCGTCGGGGGCGGTTACATCGGCCTGGAAATGACCGAAAACCTGCTGAAACTGGGATTGGCGGTGACCATCGTCGAGATGCAACCCCAGGTGATGCCGCTGCTGGACCCGGAAATGGCGGCACCCGTTCAGGGCGAGCTGGTGAAACACAAGGTCGTACTGCGCCTGAACGAAACGGTTGTCGGATTTTCCGGCAACGGTGATCATTCCATCACCGTCAAATTAAACTCCGGCCTGACTGAGGTGACCGACCTGGTGATTCTCTCGATTGGCGTACGGCCTGAAATACAGCTAGCCCGGGATGCCGGGCTTAAAATCGGGCAGCGGGGCGGAATCCGGGTGGATGAGCACATGCGAACCAGCGATGAGAAAATCTGGGCCGTTGGTGATGCCGTCGAAGTCAAGGATGTGATTACCGGTCAAATGGGGGTAATCCCGCTGGCGGGTCCGGCCAACCGGCAGGGGCGGATTGCCGCTGACGTCATCATGGGCCGGGATGCAAAATTCCGCGGGGTCCAGGGGACGTCCGTTGTGGGCATAATCGATCTGGTGGCGGCCTTTACCGGTCCGAGCGAGAAGACCCTCAGGCAAGCGGGATTATGGGACGAGCCGGCCCGCTATGAAAAGATCTATCTGCATCCTGCAGACCATGCCGGATACTACCCCGGGTCAACCCCCATCAGCTTAAAGCTGATCTTCGACAAAAATGATGGCCGCATTATCAGCGCCCAGGCGGTCGGCAGGGAAGGTGTCGAAAAACGCATCGATGTGATCTCCATGGCTATTCAGCAAAACGCCACGGTTTTCGACCTCGAAGAGGCCGAACTGTGCTACGCGCCGCAGTTTGGTTCGGCCAAAGATCCGGTCAACCTGGCCGGGATGATTGCGGCCAATGTCTTAAGGGGTGATGCTCATATTGCTCACTGGAGCGAACTTGATAAAGATCGGATCTTTTTGCTGGATGTACGCGATCCGTCTGAATATAAAAAAGGCTGCGTTGAAGGCGCGGTCAACATTCCATTGAACGATCTCCGGCCGCGCATGGCAGAGATCCCCAAAGACCAGCCGGTGTGGTCATACTGTCTTGTTGGACAAAGGTCTTACTACGCTGCCAGGGCGCTGAGTCAATATGGCTATGAAATTAAATCGCTGAGTGGCGGGTATATAACGTATCTTTCGAATTCAGACGATTAGGTTATGCGGTTCACTCCCGTCCGTCCGGAAGTAACAACTATTGGTCCAGGGCGGCGGTTTCGTTCTTTTGAAACCCTCGGATATAGTTAAAACAGATGAAATTAAATTGCGGAGCGGAGCGATATCATTAGTGGCAGCTCCTCTTAAGCTGTTCTATGATTTGAATAATTGGCCATTTTGAATACTTCAGAGTAAAAATCTCCGTCAAACACCAGCGAAATACTGGGGCGCTTTCTTCTATCCGCTATGCCGCTGCGTCTGTCGCTAGCCAGATAGGTGTTCAACTTTCGGCGATCTTGCGCCGCTTCACGCCGCTCCGGCCACAATTCTTCAGGCACATTGTCATCCGTTGGCTGCAGAAATAAGGTTACGGGCCTCGTGTTTTTCATGATCTAAATTATCTCCTTTGTCCAGCTC
>Ga0210064_1000586_pt1 | contig 17189 bp, 10 predicted proteins | sample Muzzi_CordC_D2_FD_185531 | JGI IMG/M metagenome (GOLD analysis project Ga0210064, IMG submission 185531) | Wetland microbial communities from San Francisco Bay, California, USA, that impact long-term carbon sequestration - Muzzi_CordC_D2 (SPAdes) | ecosystem: Environmental > Aquatic > Marine >...
GGAAATATTCCTGCATGGTATTCAGGAATAAGGCCAGTTTTTCACGGTAATAGGCTCTGCAGTTTTCCAGATGCGTTTGCCAGTCCATTTCCTGCAAAAAAGCCGTACACATATCCTGATTATATTTGGGGCTATTTAAGGTATTTCCCTCTTTGATGTGGGTCATCTTTACGATGACCTCCGGTGGCCCGATATTAAAACCGACCCGCATTCCCGGACAAAACAGTTTGGAAAATGTGTACACGCCGATGACGTGACCGCCCTTTCGATTTTGATCCAACTCATAGATCGAGGGCAGGTTATTCCCATGATATCGCAGCGAACGGTAAGGACTGTCCTCGACAATCGGAATATCACACTCATAACTCAGATCCAGCAACGCTTCGCGTTTTTCCACACTCATCGAAATCCCGGAAGGATTCTGGAAATCCGGTACGACATAAATAAATTTCACGGGAATATTTTGGCTGGTCAACGTCCCGATTTTTTCCCCAAAACCTTCTATATCCGAACCATCTACGTCAATTTCAACCCCGGCAAATGCCGGCCGCTGCATTTGAAACGCAACGATCGCACCGGCAAAGGTCGGCCGATCAAGAATGACCGCATCGCCGGGATTTAAAAACAGCCGTCCGGTCAGATCCAGCCCCTGCTGCCCGGATGAGGTTATGACGATATTTTCTTCTGAAATGTTAATATGATCTTCTTTTAAAAACTGAATCACGGCCTGGATCAAATTCCGCTCACCGGAAATATCCGTATACTGCATGATCGTATCGGCATCTTCGCGCAGTCTTATCTGTGAAACCCGCTGCAAATCATCCTTTAAAAATGTATCCGGCGACGGCAGACCGCCGGCAAGGGAAATCGTTTCCGGATCGCTTAGCAGCTTAAATAATTTCCCGATGGCGTAGCCGTCATAGTCTTTTATATTATCTGAAAAGCGCGACATCCAATTTTGTTGCATGAGATCTCCTTCTAAATTGATTTTGACTCTGCAATTTATCGGAATACAACATACCGAGCCGCCGCAACCACATCAGACACTTTGGGCAGCACAAAATCTTCCAGCGAAGGCGAAAAAGGGATGGGTACATCTTTGGCTGCAACCCGTTTGACCGGCGCCTTCAGGTAGTCAAACAATTCCTCCTGAATACGGGCGGCCAGCTCTGCCCCAAATCCGCCGGTCCGGCAGGCTTCATGGACGATTACGGCCCGGCCTGTTTTCTTGATGGACCCGGCAACGGTATGCATATCCAGCGGTTTGAGGGTTCTTAGATCAACGATTTCAGCTTCGATATTCATGCCGTTCAGTTCGGCGGCAGCCTCTTTGCACAGGTAATAGCCTGAACCGTAACAGATAAGCGTGATATCCCGGCCCGGCCGCTTGACGGCCGCCTGCCCCAGCGGGATGGTAAAATCGCCCGCGGGCACCGGCCCTTCCCTGGCAAACAGCTTTTTGTGCTGAAAGAACATGACCGGATCATCGTCACGAATGGCCGTTTTAATCAGGCCTTTGACATCAGCCGGCTCACTGGGCACCACCACTTTAAGCCCCGGGGTATGCACAAACCAGGCCTCCAGTGATTGGGAATGCTGGGCTGCTGCCCGTATTCCGGCACCATCCGGGCACCAGATGACCATCGGTATCTTGACCTGTCCTCCCAGCATATATCGGATTTTAGCCGTCTGATTGACCAGCTCATCCATGCAGCAGGTCACGAAATCGGAAAAATGCAGATCGATGATCGGTCGCATGCCGGTCATGGCCGATCCAAGCCCCACTCCCACAATAGCCGCTTCGCTGATCGGTGTGTCAATGATTCGGCCGGGAAAGTTTTCGGGAATACCCTTAAACTGGCCGAAGATCCCGGCATGGGCCACTAGATCTTCACCCACGATACAAACGGTTTGATCCCGAGCCATTTCCTCATGCAATGCTTCAGCCAGCGCGGCGGAACTGCTTAATATGCGATCCGACATTTATGGAACTCCTGTACCAATTTTAAAATTGTAAAAAAAGTTGTCGCTCCGAAAAGGTTAACCGGCAACCCTGAACGTTGAACCGCTCAACCTAGGTGACAAACAAATCCTCCAGGGCCTCATGCGGTTCCGGAAAAGGACTATTTTCTGCAAACGTCACGGCTTCCTGGAGCCGGGATGCCGCTTCATCGTTTATTTGCCGGTCAAGTTTCGGCGACAGGATATTTTGTTCGGTTAAAAAATTAGCGAATCGCAGGATCGGGTCTTTCCGATCCTGCCAGCGCTTAACTTCCGCTTCGGTTCGATATTTCTGCGGATCGCCCTCAAAATGTCCTTTAATGCGGTATGTTTTATTTTCAATCAGGGTCGGGCCCTCGCCCCGGCGTGCGCTTGCGACCGCCTGTAGGGTGGCCTGCCGCACAGCCAGCACATCATTGCCGTCCACCGCCATCCCCGGCATATTATAGCCGGCGGCCCGAATGCAGATGTCATTGATCGAACAGGCATCCTGCAGCGGCGTTGTGGAAGCAAACTGATTGTTTTCGATCACGAAAATGATCGGCAATTTCCAGATAGCAGCCAGATTCATGACTTCGTGCACCGGTCCGCGGTTGGAGGCCCCGTCACCAAAAAAGCAGACCGCCACCTGATCGGTTTTACGCATCTTAATGGAAAAGCCCGCCCCGGCGATGATCGGCAGCCCCCCGGCCACCACCCCGTTGGCGCCCAAGATGCCGAGCGCAAAATCGGCAATGTGCATGGAGCCGCCTTTGCCTTTGCAGTAGCCGGTTTTTTTACCGAACAGCTCGGCCGCCATCTTTTTCAGATCCGCCCCCTTGGCGATCATGTGCCCGTGACCGCGATGGGTTGTGGTCAGGAAGTCGTCATCACGCAGGCAGGAGCAGACACCCACAGACGATGCCTCCTGCCCGATGGACAGATGGATGAAACCGGGAATCTTTTTATCAGCAAAAAGCGCCCCGGCCATGGTTTCAAACTGCCGTATGGTGACCATGGTACGATAGAGATCAAGATATTGTTTATCCTGATTTGTCATTAATTACTCCTAGTTAAATAAATTTTTATGCTGGAAAGCTTGGAGGCTTGAAAGCTACGGCGCCAGCGTACCGGCTATCAGCTATGAGCTACCAGCGGACGCTCCAGCGCCATTCCTCCCATCTTTACCCCCAACTTCTCCACTTCTCAACGTCCTTCCTTTCAAGCTTTCCAGCCTCCTGGCTTCCGAGCCAATCCTTAGGGCTTATACAATCCCGCCGCCACCGGCAGATAAAGCGAGAGGATCGGGAAAAAAGAAAGGATGATCAAAACCACCACATCCATGATCACGAACACAACCGCCTGTTTGGCAACGGAATCCAGATCGCCCTTGATTAGATTTGCGGCCGTAAACAGGTTGACGCCCACCGGCGGTGTGGCCTGCCCGATGGCCAGCGCTGAAATAAATATGACGCCATACCACAGCGGATCAATTTTAAACGCCGCCAGAACCGGAATCAGAATCGGCATAATGAGATAGGAGATCGAGATGGCATCCAGAATCATGCCCAGTCCCAGCAAGAGAAGATTAATCAGAATAATCATGACCGCAGCATTGGGTGAAATGGAAATTACAAACTCGGCGGCCCGATCGATTACGCCGATCACCGAGGCCGCCCACGTGAAGATACCGGCAAATACCACGATGAACATGATGACCGATGACGTTACGCTGGCATCCACCAGCATCCGGATCATATCTCGCCAGGTCAGGTTGCGGTATATGACAGCGGCCACAAACAGGCTGTAAAAAACAGCCACCACGGCCGCTTCCGTGGGCGTAAATATGCCGGCATAGATTCCGCCAAGGATGATTACCGGTGCCAGCATAGCCCAGATGGAATCTTTTAAGGCAATCAGAATTTCTTTCGGGGAGCCTCTCTTTTCCAAGCCGCGATAGCCTCGCTTTCTGGACACCAGATAAGCCACCAGGACGGTACCGGCACCGGTCAAAATACCCGGAATAATGCCGGCCACAAAAAGTGCACTGACAGAGACACTGGTGATATTGCCGTAAATGATAAAAGCAATACTGGGGGGAATAATGATCGAAAGGTCCGACGCATTGGCAATGGTTGCGCCGGCAAAATGTTTGTCATACCCATGGCGTATCATCGGGGCTAAGAGAATCAACCCGACTGCGGCGGTGGTAGCCGGTCCGGAGCCGGACAAGGCCCCCCAGAACATGCAGGTCAACACCGCTACCATGGCCAAACCGCCTACGGCCTTGCCCACCAGCAATTCAAAAAAGTGCGCAATAGTCGCCGCTAACCCGGCCTTTTCAAGGATAACCCCGGCCAGAACGAAAAACGGGATGGCCAGCAGCGGAAAAGATGCAATACCGGAGGAAAAGTTCACCCCCAGCATGGCGATACCCAGATCAAAATAGTAGATCGTAACCACGCCGGCAATACCCAGGGAGGTGCCGATGGGAACCCCCAAAGCCATGAGAACCAGAAAGGTGACAAAAATAACGACGATTTCCACTATCCGCTCCCCGTTGTTTTTAGCCCAGCCAGCTTTGTGTTCGCATCCCGGTAGATACCGGCAAATACAAAAATCGAGAAGACCGGCACGCCGACATAATAAATCCAAACTGGAATCCCTAACGCGGCGGAGGTGGCTTGAAATAAGGTCAGCTCCTCGTATATGGCTTGAATCACATAGACATCTACCAGAATAAAAAGAACGGCACTGAGTCCGGCACTGAATATAATCACAAATTTTTTAAATCTCATTGAAAACAGGTGGTAGAGCGTGACCATGCCTAGCTGGCCGCCGCGCTCAAAAGCAAGTCCGGAACCAATAACGGTAACCCACACAAACATGTTGATGGTGATCTCTTCGGTGGCCGCAAAGGAAAAGTGAAACAAGTAGCGACTGAGAACGTTGATAAAGGCGATGGATGCCATGGTGAACAGCAGGATGGCGACGATCCAATGATCGATTCGAAAGCCTAGTTTGTATTGAGCCATGAAGATTGTTCCTCAAAAAAATCCCCGGGATCTAACGATTCCCGGGGATCTTTTTAGTGTTTGTTATTTGCCCATGTCGGACAGGGCTTTTTGATAGACATCGCTGCCGATCTTGGGCACCCATTTGTCATAGAGAGGCTTGGTGGCCTCTATGAATGCATTGCGCTCTTCATCCGACAAAAAGGTGACCGTCATCCCATTGCTTTCCAACCATTTAACCGGCTCCGGGACTTCCATGGTATGATTGAATTTATTTTTAAGAATGTCGAGTGACTTTTGACCGTCCAGGCCGGCACGACAGAGGGCCTTTTCAAACATGGCGGCTTCTGAGGCGGCTTCTTTGATTTGTTTTTGAATATCTGCCGGAAAGGCGTTCCATTGTTTCTTGTTCCAGTAAAAAATAACCGGATCTACCAGGTAGTTCCAGAAAGTTGTATATTTGTGATATTGATGAATCTGAATCGGCACCAGAACACCGACCGGATTCTCCTGGCCGTCCACAACGCCTTGTTGAAATGCAGTGACCGCATCGCCCCAGTTCATGTTGACCGGGTCGGCACCAAGCTGTCTGAAGGTGTCGATAAATATCGGGCTGCCCACCACTCGCAGCCGCAAGCCCTTGACATCGGCCGGCGTGTGGATGGCTCTCTTGCTGTTGGTCACCTGCCGGAACCCGTTTTCGGCCCAGGCCAGTCCCACCAGACCTTTGGCATCCATGGCCTCGAAGATCGCCTGGCCGGTTTCGCCGTACTCCATCTTGTCGAGATTTTCAAAATTGTTGATAAAAAACGGCAGCGAAAAGATGTTGGCTTCCGTGATGACGGGAGAGATGTTGATCGTGGATTCCATGGCACAGTCGATGACCCCGTTGGCAACCAGCTGGGCGGACTTCAGTTGGGCACCTTTCAGCAGCACACTGCTGTAGTAAGGCTTGATATTAATCTGGCCCTTTGTCTTTTCCTTTACCAGCTCGGCAAATTTGGTCGCCCCCATGCCCCAGTAAAACGATGCGGGAACATTAAGCTGCATTTTGTATTCTTTTTTGAATTCGGCGGCATTGCCGTTCGCGACAAACAGCAGGCTTACCGAAAAGCAAAGCGTTAAAACCAGAGCGATTTTGAAATAATGTGAAATTCGTTTCATGATAAGCTTTCTCCTTTCAAGGTTGATGGTTGGACATGGGTGTCCATGATAAATCGGAGCTCAGTTGGTGAAGCAAGTCGAACCCATACATCGTCTGATGCAAATCTGAGAAATGGAGTATTGCCCTTTTGATTTCCGGTATGAACATGTAAAGACCGCACCGGCTTTTTGTCAAGTAAAAATTAACACGAAAATTTCCTGACATCCGGTATCAAGGACTGAAGTAAAGCCGGCTGGGATACGACTTATCGGCTCAGTTGGCAGCCCGACGCGCCGGCGGGATCTGGCAGGTGTCTTTGATCGCAGACGGGCCGTAAGAATCGTCTCGAAGCCCAGGTTGCGGCGATTCGCCTGATTCCGTGGACCGCTCGCTGAATATCAGGCGTTTGACATCCTCCAGATAGGAATCGTAGCGCGACAGGTAGAAGGAAAGCGGGCGAGGGAAGTTGTATCCCAGAATCCCGTCGATAAAAAGCTGGCTGATTTCGCGGTGGCGCTGCAGGGTGAACTGGCTGCTGACCAGGATATGGTGTTCGTCTTCGGTCAGGGTGTTTAAAAACCGGCGCAGGGCCGTACGCGAACGCGGCTGGTACATCCAGAAATAAAGCAGATCCAGCGCGTGGATCATGATGATCTTTTCCAGGTCGCGGGCCTCGGCGTTGGCCCGCCGCCCCGGATTGGCGGCATCGTCCAGGATTTTGAAGGTCTGCACTTCCGGGTAAAGCAGTTCCAGCTGGGCGTAGATGTCAAAGAGCTGGGCAAATTTGCCGGTGTACTCCCGCAGCCGGTCCTGGATATTTTTGTGCCGGTCGGCCAGGCCCTCGATGATGCCGGCGACGACATCCGATGCTGCCTTGGAAATGATGGCGGCCCATTTCTGCAAAACCAGGTCCACCCCGACGACGCCGGCGCCTGCCAGGATGGCACCGATGGCCATATTGAACCCGATGGCGATGGGAATCGACAAAATACTGCGAAAGAAATTGCCGTAAACCGCCCCCTTGGGCAAGCCGCGCAGCAGGTTGTGACTGGACAGATAGATGCCGTTGGCTAACGCGATGAAGGTGTAAAGCAGCACCGGATGGGTGCCCGTGGTAATGCCCATGGTGCGATCCAGAATCAGGGTTTTAACGAGATAATCCAGCAGGGGAACTGAAAACCCCGTAAACAGCAGGGAGTCGGTAATGCGGGTCCAGCTGATGTAATCGTTCCAGTTGAGCAGCGGCGAACGCTTGAAGCCGCCGCCGCCCAGCACCGACTGCACAATGTTGCGCAGTCCGGTTATGCCGAACCAGATAAACGCCCCGCAGTAGGCCAGAACCCACCAGTCCTTGGTCAGGGCAAAGGTTAAAAAGGCCGGAATAAAACCGATAATCACCTTCAGCGCGTTCTGCAGGTGCGAGTTGAGATAACGCCAGCGGAATCGCAGTCGTTTGGCGGCGGCCGGCGGCCTCAGGAATAATCCGTTATCCATGTTCTTCTGGACGCCCCCCAGGGTGACGATGTTGCCCGGATTCGCCATGCGGGTGGCCGTGGGCTCCACTTGCCAGCCCTCCCGGCAGATAAAGCCCAGCCAGCCGTTGGTCGGCAGCATGGCCGTCAGCCAGTAGATAATCTGCCTTGTCGGCATGGTGCGCCGGCGGGGAATAAACGTCAGTGTCTTTTGGGCGATCATGCGGATCGGGATGATCTCACGCACATCCTGCCGGCGGTCCCGCTCGATCGCCCGCTGGGCTCTTTTGGGCAGGGTTTCTCGAATAGCCAGCCCCATGCCGTGAATGCGGGCGGAGCGACCGGTGGAATCACTGCCGAGGCGCGCCTTGAGCGAGCGGCCGCTATAAAACGATTTGAGGGTGTCGATGTCGTGCAGGATAGCGGTCAGTTTGTCGATCTGCGCCTGGTGGTCGTCGGATTCGACATGGTTAAGCCGGTCGATGATGTCGCGGATGACCTGTTTAAGATGAATCGCGCTGCCCTCGTTGATGGCCTGCATCAGCCGGCTGATGTCGGCTACATGGACGGTCTTGCCGGCGGCATAATCCTTGAGGTTGAAGATTTCAAGGCGCGTGATCATCCCCTGGCAGTCATAGATGAGCTCCAGCACCTCTTCCACCGTCAGGTTGGTCAGGTTCAGGGTCACGCGGTATCCCGAATGCAGCTGGGCCAGGCGGCTGAGCAGGTCGAAGGAGTTGAGCTGCAGCAGCTCCGGAACGTCCGGCCCGTCAACCGGGATATCCGGGTAAACGATCTCCGGATTCCTTTGCGGCTCCAGCCAATCGTCCACCAGGGCTTCCAGATCCAATTCATTGGCCTTGCTGATCCAGTGCTCGATTTCCCCGCGTCTGCCGGCTTCCGCGGCGGAATACTCGCTGCGCATCAGCGCCACCTGCTTCTGAAAAGCGCTCAGCAGCTTGGTGTGAATGAATTTGGCCAGGTGCAGTTTCGATTTTTGCCCGATGCCGACAAAGGCCAGGAATTCATCCGGGTCGATCGGCGCCAGATCTACCGCCAGGGTCTGATTGAGTTCCAGTCGATGCACTTCGTTGAATTTGCGCAGCAATTTCATCACATACTGCTGCTGATACCGGGAGACACGCCGCCCGGCTTCCATCAGCTTTATTACCGCCGGCTCGGCCAAGAAGCACAAAAAGGACTGGGCATCGGTGAAACCCCGCGGCACCCAGATAAGCTGGGCGTATTTGTCGCGAAACCGGCTGGAAAACTCGATGCCGATGCGGATGTCGATATCCAGTATCCGGGCCGCTTCCAGCAGTTCGGCGGCAAAGCGCGGCTCGATATAGTTGTAGTGAATCACGCGCAGCCGCCGGATCCCTTTGATCCAGGCGTCCATGATCAGGTGGGTGGAAGACTTGCGCCCCTTGGTATTGGCATCGTGCACGTGGTCGTCAAAGGCCACCTGATTCCACTCTTCAGGCATTTCCAACAGGTGGTAAAAGCGCAGCTTTTGGCGCACGATATGTGGTTTGCCCGAAGCCGTGCGGCGGAATTCGTGCGCCAGCTCCAGCTGCTTGCGGTAGTCGCCGTGGGCCCGCACCAGGTCTTTCATGATCTGCAGCAGCACCCGGGCCGTATTTTTAGACAACGGCCCTTCAGCGGTGTCGATGACTTCATGGCGCAGCGCGCGCAACGCGTTGATGCGGTCGTCCACCCCGCCGACCTCCAGCGAGCTGAGCAGCTGCGCCACGGCATAGGCCGTTCGCAGCCCTTTGGTCTCGGTCATCTCCTTGATCCCGTGGGGGTGCAGGTAGGGAAAGTAGACCTTGCGGGCAAACCGGGCGCTGCCGTCGGCGCTCAAAGCGTCGTTCACGATCCGGATCAGCTCGTGATCGCGTTTGTCAAAGAAAAGTTTGTTCAGCTTTTTGCCCATAACATCCAGTCGTTCAATGAAATCGCCGATCCCGGTTTTCTAAACTTCCCGGGCTCCCTGCGCCGCGCTCGGACATGACCATTTTTTCGATGGGTTACACATTGGACGCTTTTAATTCAGCTCAGGTTAATAATATCACAATTCCAGCCCCAAGACCAACACCTCCGGGTGTGGACCGGAGTAAAGTCACAACAGCGTCAAAATTTCGCAGATATTGGATTAAAGCCCGGAAGAGGCCGGGAGGCGGGCGGGCAATTGCGGAGATGATAAGTCGACTGTCGGCTCAGCGCAATATCACACACTTATGCGGCTCCAGGGACAGGTAAAGCTGCTGGCCTTCTTCCTGCGGCACATTGTGGGCCACCTGCACCCGGATCGTGGTGTCATTGACGCTGACAAAAAAGTACAGAAAATTGCCCAGGTAGGCTCGGTGGACGATGGTGCCCTTGATGATGTTGCCGCCGGTTTGAGGCGGGGCGTCAAATATTTGCACATCCTCGGGACGGATCGAAGCAAACACTTGGTCGCCGATTTTGACCGCTTTCCCGTCGGGCATGGTGCAGCGCAGTTTGTCGCTGAATTCGGTGCGCACATAGGCCTCATTCGTGTTCGCCGGAATTTCAACGATCTCGCCGGACATAAAATTCATGGTGCCGATGAAATCGGCGACAAACCGGTTGGCAGGCTTTTCATAGATCTCCTCCGGCGGCCCGATCTGGATGACATTGCCGGCCTCCATGACCACGACGCGGTCAGAGATCACCATGGCCTCGGCCTGGTCGTGGGTGACATAGACCGACGTGATGCCCATGCGTCTCACCAGGCTTTTGATTTCAAACCGCAATTCCTCGCGCAGCTTGGCATCCAGGTTGCTCAGGGGTTCATCCAGCAGCAGCACCTTGGGATTTCCCACCAGGGCGCGCGCCAGTGCCACCCGCTGCTGCTGTCCGCCGCTCAATTGACCCGGGTATCTGTCTTCCAGCCCATCCAAACCTACTAATTCGAGCACTTTTTGCGCCTTTTCCTTGATGCTCTGCCGGGACAACCGCTGAAGTTTCAAACCATAAACGATATTGTTGTAAACCTTCATGTGCGGCCAGACGGCATAGTTCTGAAACACCATGCCGATTCCTCTTTTGGACGGCTCGACAAAACCCTGCGAAAGCATGGGCTTGCCGTCAATGACAATGTCGCCCTCATCCGGCCGCTCCAATCCGGCAATGCAGCGCAAGGTGGTTGTTTTGCCGCACCCGCTGGGGCCAAGCAATGTCAGCATTTCCCCCTTGTTTATTTCCAGTTGGATGTGATTGATGGCCACGACGTTTTTAAAACGTTTAAATAGGTTTTGGATCTCGATGAATGCCATTAAAATTGTCTCCCTAATAATAGGTTCAGCGTTCCGGGTTCACCGTTCAGGGTTATCTCAACCACGAACCCATTCACCCTAAACCTTTGAACCTCTGAACCCTGAACCTCTGAACCTTGGAACGCTGAACCTCACACTCCTTATCCTCTTTCACCCCTCGGCACCCCAAGCGGCTTTGAGGACCCCGCCCCCGATGCGGGATATGATCAGCAGCAAAATAAAGGTGATCACAATCATCAGAAACGCCATGGCAGCGGCAATCCCGAACTCCATGCCGCGGTGCCAATTCAGGTAAATGCCGATGGGCAGGGTCTCCCATCCGCCGCGGTAAAGGAATATCGCCGTTGAAATCTCCTGAAAGGCCATGATGAAAAACATCACCACGCCGACGAGTACCCCTTTGAGCAGCAACGGCAATGATATTTGGAAAAAAGTTCTGACTTTGCCCGCACCCGATACTTCCGAGGCTTCTTCCAGCGATGGATCCAACTGCAGGTAGGAGGAATGCGCCATCCGCAAAAAATATGGGAGCCGCCTGGCAAACAGGGCCAGGGGCATGATGATCCAGTATTGGGCCAAGGGGATGCCTTGCCAAAATGTCAGCAGATAACTGACCCCGATGGCAATGCCCGGAAAGGCCAGCATCAGGGTGATCACAAAATCGAGCGCATCCTTACCCGGGGTCCGGGTGCGGACCACAAGATAAGCCACCGGCAAGCCGAAGGCGACCCCGAAAAGCAAGGCGATCCCGCTGAAGAGAAAGGAGTTTTTTACCAGCAACGGGCTTTCCAGCAGGATCAGTCTGAAATTGTCAAGGGTCCAATACGTCGGAAACGGCTCCACGACCCATCTCCTGGAAAAAGCGGCCAATCCCAGCACAATCGGTATCAGCAGGACGAGAATGGCGATAAAGATCATGTACAAATACGCGCCCGATTTCACCAGCGGGCTGGGTTCGATCACTCTGCCTTCAGACGTCGTTCCTTTCGAGAGACCGGTATACTTTTTTTTCTCGACCCACCACCTTGCGAGCAAAAAGAGAGAAATGCAAATGATCGAAGAAACCACCACTGCCACGATCCCCATGTACTTACGGTGAATGTCCGTAAAGTGATAGGCGATGTTGATGTAGGAAACCGAAGGCAGAAAGTCCACCTGTCCCAAAATCAGGGGCGTGAGCCAGTCCGTAAAAGGCCACAGGAATACGAGCACAGCCCCCGCCAAATAACTGGGCGTGCAAAGCGGTAGCGTAATGGTAAAAAATCTCCGAAAGCCGCTGGCACCTTCGACTTCCGCCGCTTCTTCAAAGGAGGGGTCGATGTTGGTGAAACCGGCCGATAGACCGAGGACGATAAAAGGCAGCATATGCAGGGATTGAATGAATACCAGCCCGTGTAAACCGTAGATGAGATTTAAGGGCTTCTCAATCAGCCCCGCATCCATCAGAAGCAAGTTCAGCGTGCCATATTTGCCGAAAAAGATGATGAAGGCAAATACGCCGGCAAAGGCGGGCAAAACAATCGGCAAGAGGATCAGGGAAGTGAAAACGGTCTTACCCCAATGCCGGTATCGTGCCAGAATGTAAGCCAGGGGCACTCCGAAGACAGTGGTCGTCAACAGCACCAGCGTGCTTAAGAGCAGGGTATTGCCGAAGGTTTTAAGGTAATATGCTTCCTGGAAAAACTCCAGATAATTGCCCAGGCCCCACCCGCCGGTTTCGGCAATTTTAAAGCTTTCCAGCACCAGAATGGACAGGGGAAAAATCACGAGAAAGGCAATGACCAGCCACAGGAAAGCTGCCAGAAAGAAATTGCCGCGCGACATATTGGATCCTTTAATTTGGGTCACAGCCAATTTGAAAATTCGAAACAAAAACTACACAAGCCACATGCCGCCGGCGGCTGGGAAGCCGGGAGGCTGGAATGCTGGGAGGCTAGCAAGTCAAGAGGGTTTTGAAGCCAGGAATCATTTATTCCATAAAATTAGGCCGACTTGGGCCTTTTATCCCCAAGCTTTCTAGCCTCCCAGCCTCATTGCTTCCCAGCCTTTCAGCTTTTGAACATCGAGTCAGCTAAACCTCAAACTCGGATTATTTTATTGGGTTTAAGTTTTTTGTCAGCGTACCATTATGGCGCCACAAGCAGTGCGCGTGCTTTCGATGCCGCCAGCCGGGCGGCCGCGTAATTGCCGTCGTAGGCAAACAGATTGCGTGCTTCTTTTATCTTGGCCTCGGCCTTGCCCACATCCATGTTCTGAGCTTTGGCCGCCTGGACTTCGCCCTCGACTTCCTCGATCAGATACAGGCTGCTTTTCAATTCGCCCCACTTGCGGTAAATCTCGTACTCATAATAGTGGTTGACCTCGTCCCATCGCTTGGTGGCCAGATCCAGGTCATACTCGATGAATCCAACATCCAGATCCCAGAAAGAATCAACGCCCAGCGCCTTCTGGGCGTGCTTGGCCATTTCGACGCCTTCTTTTTCCCAGACAGAAAATTTAATGTCCGTTCTGGCCGCAAAGTAACGGCCCTCCAGCACGTACTTCTGACCGTCCATGCTGAACAACCAGTCCAGAAAGATCTTGCCGGTCGCTTCGTTGGGCGCGCCTTTGAGCAATGCCACCGCCTCGGGAACCAGGATCGTTTTTTCCGGCAGCAAATCACGCACGGGATAGCCGTCCTTGCGGGCGGCCATGGCGTTCATTTGCGGCTGCGCAACCCCGATGGGAATTTCGCCGCGGCCCACCAATTGGGTCGTATCGGTGCTGCCGGTGGAAAAGCGGTCCAACTGCGCCGCCAGTGATCTGAGATAGGCCCAGGCTTCCTTTTCACCGAATGCCTGCAGCAGGATTTCGATGGTTTCATGCATGGTGCCGGAAGCATACGGCAGGGTGTGCACGATGCTGCCACGGTAGATAGGGTTGAGCAGATCGTTCCACGTTTTGGGCGGCGGCAGCCGCAGGCGTTTCAGGATCTTTTCGTTGTACAGATTGGTAACGATCCAGGGCGCGAAGCAGGTCCAATAGTCGTCTTTATCCTTGACTTTCATCCCGTGCCATTCGGCGGGAACCTTGTCCCAATCCTTCGGGCGGTAGGGGACGATCAGACCCTCCTGCTTTAAAACTTCATGCGCCGGCGCGCCGGCTCCCAGGAACACGTCCGCATCCGGCTTGCCGCCCCAGGCTTTCACCTTGTCCACGCAAACCGGCCATCCCCCCGGCCGTACGAACGTAATTTCCACTTCCTTGCCATAAGTCTTCTTGTAATACTCTTTAAAGCCTTTCGTCAGACTATCCGACAATTCCGTGTAGACGGGACCGACCCAGCCGACTTTGTCTGCGGCCTGCCCTTGCTCGACCCAAAATGGCATCAGCAAAAGCCCCATTGAAAAGACAGCGAAGATTGTGGCGGTAAAGATTTTCTTTCTCATTTTGATCTCCTTTCCAATGACATGGTCATATTTGATAAATAGAAAATGTCTTTCCCTTCAATCAATTCCTGCCGAAAAAGGTTCCTCCTTTCATCTGTTAATCGATTAATGTGCTATTTTTCAGGACGGATTAGTTAGAAAGGTTTTAGATGCTCGGGTATATTAAAAAGGAAAGTAATGGGAATTGAAAATGGAGTCAAGAAATAAATGAAAGGGCGGGCATTACAAATAAAATGCCCGCCCTTGATTGATATACGTTAAAGCTTGTCTGGTTTCAGACTCCCGGGCATGCCGCCCCATGGTCTGGGAGCCAATTTAGAAAAACGGCTTTAAAGCGCATTCTACCGCAAACCGCCTACTCGGCCTTAGAACCCGCGGCCCATTCCGTAGCCCGGTCCCATACCGTAACCGTGACCCATGCCGTAACCCCGGCCCATGCCCCGGCCCATGCCGTAGCCCCGGCCCATACCGTAACCCCGACCGGCGAAAAAGTCGGGATTTTCCTTCTGCATCTTAAGTTGCTGCGCGACCCGTTTTTGGTCCAGCTGACCTTCAAGTTCCGAGACTTCTTTTTGAAGTGCCACGGCTTTGTTGACATCCGGGTCCTGTTTGGCCATTTCGCTTCTCAGCTCCAGCTCTTTTTGATAGAGTTTTTCTCTCAGTTCACGGGTATCTTCGAAAAATGCCAGGCGCTCCTGGTTTAGCTTGTCGATGTCCTGATCACTCAGATTTCCCTGGTATCCGGGCGCGGCACTGCCGCGTTGGCCCCATCCGCCGCCCTGGCCCCAGCAGTCACCACCGCCCCCTCCGCGGCCCCAGCCGGCAAATGAAGTTGCGGCAAATCCAACGACTCCTGCGATTGTAACGACGACAATTATTTTTCCCAGTTTGTTCATTTTACTACCTCCATTGAGTTTAGTTTTTATTGATATTGAGTGTTTCAAACTTCATTGTTGAATCTTACTAAAAGCAAGGGGTGTGCCAAAATAAAAAATATCAACCGTTTTACACATAACATACTGAAGTTATTTAATTATTTTTTAAATTCGATTAATCGTTGACAAACTTGATATGGTCATCATATTGGGTGAGTGGATACAAAGTATCCAGGTCGGGTGGACCCGATCGGGTAGAAAGTATGCAGCGCAGAAATGCCTAAAATTAGAAATTGCCTAAAATGCCTAAAATTTTAATCGGATCTTGTCTGTATTTTATACTGGGATTTAGGACACGGGTTTTCACAGATTTCCATGGATCTGCAATTATTCGGCGTTTCTTGGATTATTTCTATTATTTTAGGCAATTTAGTCCGCCTCCGGCGGATTAGGTATTTTAGACATTGCCTTTTTCTTGGCATCTTAATTGCTCTAATCCTTAATTCTACTTTGTCACATTATCAAAGAATAATATTTTATTCGGATTTCAGAAGGTTGTAATTTTTCTTAAGAAAATTATCTATAGTTTTGGTTTTTTATCAATTTTATAAAAAAGATAGAACGTAGAGTTTCATTAATTTTAGGCAGTTTAGCCAATTTAGGTCACTTTAGGCATTCGTTTATTCAGCCATATCATCCTGTTATAACAAGCGGCTGAAGCATGATACATATCACGAAGTAGAATTAATCATGTTTACCCAAATCAAAAACAAACAATTTTGGACCGGGGTACCCCTCTGGGCGATGATCGGAGCGGTCGTCGTTTTACTGCCGCTGTTTGCCTTTATGACCATGGCGAATATCAACCGCCAGCAGGAGAAGAGCACTCAGCTTCTATTGGAGAAAGGCGCAGCGCTGATACGGTCCTTTGAAGCGGGCACCCGCACCGGCATGATGGGCATGCAGCGGGGCGGATTTCGGCTTCAACAGCTTCTGACCGAAACCGCACAGCAACCGGACATCGTGCATCTGCTGGTGGCCGATGTTGACGGGGAGATAATCGCTCACAACAATCTGCAGCTGGTCGGTGCCACATACGACAACAATGTGGACTTGAAAAAAATCTCCGAGACAAAGACCTTGCATTGGCGCATACTTAATTATCCGGACGGCAGCAGGGTCTTTGAAGTATATGGCAGGTTCACGCCCACCGAGCGTCCCATGGGAGGGATGCACGGCAGCGGTATGATGCACCGCAGAATGCAGCCGTTTTCAGATGAAAGGGATAAATTTAGCCGCCCCATTGATGATACGCCTAAAATCATCTTCGTCGGGTTGGATATGACGGCCATTGATGAGGCTCACCGGTCGGATATCCGGCATGCCGTGGTCATGGGGATCATCCTGCTGCTGGTTGGGTTGGCCGGCATCACGCTGCTCTTCCTTTTTCAAAGCTATCGGGCCACCCGGGCCTCATTATCCAGGATCAAGGCATTTTCGGACACCGTCGTAGAAAACATGCCGATCGGTCTGATCGCCCTGGATGACCGGCAGCGGATCGCGGCGTTTAACCATACCGCTGAATCCTTGATGCAGCTTTCTTTTCGCGAAGTCATGGGCAAGGCCGCCGATCAAATCCTGCCACCGGAACTTTGTGCGGAGATAAAATGTCCGCAGATCCGGGATCAGGTAATCGAAAAGGAGATAGACTGCACGGTCGGCAACGGCCAGGTGGTTCCCCTTGAAATAGGCGCCAGTCTCCTGGCGGATGAAAGCGGCACCCACCTGGGTTATGTCATATTATTTAAGGACCTGACGGAGGTTCGTGCGTTGCGCCGTGAGATTGAACGGGACCGGCGCCTGGCCTCCGTCGGCCGACTGGCTGCCGGTGTGGCCCATGAAATCCGCAATCCATTAAGTTCGATTAAAGGATTTGCCACCTATTTCAAACAGCGCTACCAGGACGTACCCCAA
>Ga0210064_1000587_pt1 | contig 17183 bp, 15 predicted proteins | sample Muzzi_CordC_D2_FD_185531 | JGI IMG/M metagenome (GOLD analysis project Ga0210064, IMG submission 185531) | Wetland microbial communities from San Francisco Bay, California, USA, that impact long-term carbon sequestration - Muzzi_CordC_D2 (SPAdes) | ecosystem: Environmental > Aquatic > Marine >...
TTTATATATGGAATTTTTAATAGAAACCATCGCGACACATCTTTGGTACTATCTGACAAAACATCACTCTGAAATCGAGGAAATGCAAAAAATAGCATAATGCTGATCAGAGAAATAACGACGACGAGCTCTATAAGTGTGAAACCTTTGATTCGTTCGAAGCCAGGCATAATGATTTATTGGCATGTAACATTTAATGAAAATCGGTGGTCATAGAAGGAAAGAGAGCTTAGGATTATGATTATTCAATCTCCCAGCTGTTAATATCTTTGTCCTTGTCTTCACCCCCTTGGACGCCGTCCGAACCATATGAAATAATGTCATAATCACCGTGAACGCCAGGAGAAAGATAAATAAAATCATTGCCCCATGGATCTTTTGGTAGTCTTCCTTTCTCGACATACCCGCCTTTACGCCAATTCTTTGGCAACGTTCCTGTTTCGGGTTTTTCAATAAGTGCCTGCAGTCCCTGTTCCGTATCCGGATATGTGCCATTATCAAGCTTATATAAATTCAGGGCTGTTTCCAAGCTCTCGATCTGTATTTTTGCTTTAACTTGTTTTGCCTCTTCTGGGCGCCCCATGATTCGCGGTATAATAAGGCCTGCAAGGATCCCAAGTATAACGATGACAACCATTAGTTCAATCAGTGTAAACCCACGGCAGTCTGCTCTTTTAAAAAAAGATATCCGATTCATCACTTTCCACCTATAAATACAATTTTACCCAATACGAGGGGTGTATTTTAGCATGTTATATTTTTTAAACATAGATCATCTAACAAGCGTACTCATTTCAAATATCGGCAGGCATATCGAAAGAACGATGAAGCCGACAATAACAGCCATAATAAGAATCATAACAGGTTCTAGAAGTGATGTCATGCTCATTATATTATTTTCCACTTCATTCTCAAAGACATCTGCGACTTTATCCAACATGGCTTCCAGCTTTCCGCTCTGTTCCCCCACCATAATCATTTGAATAGTAAGATCAGGAAATATTTTGCTCCCTGCCAGAGCAGTTCCCAATCCCTGTCCTTTTCCCACTTCTTTTGAAGCCTCTTCAATTGCATCGGAGATGAGGGCATTGTTGACGATATTTTTTACAATTTCAAGGGCAGATAACATGGGGACGCCATTCTCAAGTAGCGAGCCAAGTGTTCTGGAAAAACGAGCCACCGCTATTTTTTTGGCTAAAAGTCCAAAACGTGGTAAAATGAGTTTTGTTTTATCGAAAAAATACCCCCCTTTTGCAGTTTTCCGAAATCTGTTAAGGGCAAATAAGATGACTGCCAAAACAATTAAAATCATCCACCAGAAGTTCTTAAAAATCCCGCTAATTTTGATAAGAATGAGCGTTGGTACAGGGAGCGTTTGATTCATATCAGAGAAAATGGACGTTATGTTGGGAACAATAAATGTCAAAAGAAGAAACAGGACCAGCATTCCTATAAAACCCATTAAAATCGGATAAGCCATAGCCGCTCGAATGCGATTTTTTAATGCTTCCTGTTTTTCGGTGATGTCTGCAAGCCGTTCTAATACGATGTCAAGAGCTCCTGAAGATTCACCGGCTTTAACCATGTTGACATACAGTGATGAAAAAGTTCCTGGAAACAAAGACAGCGACCGGGCAAAACTGTTCCCTTCCACAATTGAATCCTTGATCTTTGCCAGCATTTTTTTAAATGCTTGAGATCTGATTTGTGATATCAGGGCATCCATGGCCGAAACAAGCGGAAGGCCGGCACCCAAAAGGGTTGCCAGCTGTTTCGTCATCATTGAAACTTCATAGGGTCTGACCCGGGAAAAAGAATCTCTTAAAGAAAAAGACCTTGGCGTCTTTATTTCTGAAGTATCATGGACTTCTTTAATGGAAACCGGAAAGATTTTAGATGTCCGCAGTTTCTGACGGGCCGTACGAGAGCTGTCTGCATCAATAATTCCTGAGATTGTCTTGCCTTTTATATCCAGAGCTGTATATTCATATACCGGCATTATAAAGAACCTTTAGCGCTTAGTTTCTCAATGACAAGTTTTGTGCTTTTTGTGGCAAAGTATGTTTATATCTTTAGCATTCTAAACACCTGTTTGTTCCCGGCTCGTCAGGGTTGGAATGCAAGTCATTGTTTGATTTTCAGAAATCAAAGTGATAATATCCTTAATTTGTAAGCTTTTCAAGAAATATTGTGGATTTGATTAAAAGCGAGTCTTTGACATGTTTACTTAAATTGAGCAATTGTCGAGCGTATACCCCTATCACTATTTTGAAACACTCAATTTAGTTTATATATACTTTTATAGACAGGGCACAAATCATGCGTGAAATCCGTTTTCACGGTCGTGGCGGTCAAGGTACAGTAGTCGCTTCGATCCTGCTGGCAAAGGCCTTTTTTAAATCCGGTTATTATGTTCAAACTTTTCCGCTTTTCGGCGTGGAAAGGCGGGGAGCACCGGTTGAATCCTATCTCAGGCTGGATAAAGAAAAGATTTTGGTTCGGAGCAATATCTACACACCGGATCATATTGTCGTTCAAGATATGAAACTGATACACAGCGTCGATGTTACAAAAGGACTCAAACCCGGTGGTTCAATTTTGATTAATTCAAGAAATCTTCCCGATGATATCGAACCTTTTTCGGGGTTTCGGCTTGCTTTTGTCGACGCCGACCACATCGCAACAACTAACGGTCTTGGAACCCGCACCCATCCAATCATTAACACTGCCATGGTCGGCGCTTTTGCGAGGGTTTTGGAAATGCCCCCGTTGGATATGATTGAGGCGGCTATCAGAAATGACATTCATATAAAGGCGAAACAGAATGTGTCGGCAGCGCAACAAGCTTATGAAGAAGTGAATCTATATGGAAAGGTAGTAAGCAATTGAATATAAAACCTAAATTGAGCGTTTCAAATTGTGACGGAATAGTATAAATTTAAATACCTAAAGAGTCGGGGAGTTTTTCTTGCTGAATCGCTCCATGGATAATGCTTTTTTTCAAACCGTGTAAACTCGTGATTAAAGGATCGTAAAGAAAGAACAGAGTTCAGCATACAGATAATGGGTCGTTTAATGGCGAAAACTTTCTTGCTGTTTAATGTTTCGGTATGCGTCTGTTTTTTCTAACGATCCCTAAACCACTCAAACAGTACACGCTTTTTAAAAAAAGATTATCCATTCCGCTCTCCGATCCGGAAGTTAATACATGCCTGTTACGTATGTTCACGGAGCGTGCTTTTTCGTGTAACGATATTGGCCGAGTGGCTTTGTCATTTCAATTACTTAGCGGTGGGGGAGACCGCGGATCCCGCGTGCTTTTCACGGGAGAACGCGGAGGGGGCAGGAATGCCACCGCTTCTAAGTGGTTGAAATGACAAGACACGTAGACATCAAAGTGAAACGGAAGAGCACGCCACGTGAATACGAACATAGGTGTTAAAAATAAAAACACCCCGACGCCTCAAGTGGATGCGTTATTTCTTCCAATATAATTTTTTAATTTTAAGGTGAGGGTAAATGGAACCAGGATCAAAACACGATGAAAAAATATCATTATTCATATCACGCTCAAACATCTCAACCGAAATAAATAAAACAGGAACATGGCGGTTTGTGCGTCCAAAATACCATGAGAAAACAGCACCGTGCAGCGCAGCCTGCCCTGCCGGTGAGGACATTGCCCGTATTGAAATGCTTTCGAATCAAGGACGATATCAAGATGCAGTAGAGACCATACTTCTTGAAAACCCTTTTCCCGCGGTATGCGGCCGTGTATGTTTTCATCCCTGTGAAACGGCCTGCAATCGGGCGGGCTTTGATGATCCGGTTGCCATTCATGCTTTAGAGCGTTTTCTTGGTGATATCGCCATGAAGGATGATTTGACACTCAAATTGAAAAAGTTCCCTGTAAATGGAAAAACCGTAGGTATTGTCGGCGCAGGTCCGTCAGGCCTGGCTGCGGGTTATTTTTTATCGCAACTGGGGTATTCGTGTGACATTTATGAAGCCCGGTCTGAACCCGGAGGTATCTTACGGTGGGGGATACCGCGATACCGGCTGCCGGATGATGTTGTAACATCTGAAATCGAACGGATCAAAAAGACAGGAGTAAAAATAATCTGTAATACGCCGATGACTCAAAACTTTCTCCAAGACGTCAAAGGCCGTTACCATGCCATTTTTATCGGATGCGGTCACGGCCGATCATTGAAAATGAATATTCCCGGCGAAACTATGGCCTTTGACGGCCTTGAATTTCTCAGCCGTCTGCGTGAGGGACAAGCCGTATCTTCCAATGGAACTGCAGCAGTTATCGGCGGCGGCAACACCGCTATTGACGTTGCCCGATCTCTTGTCCGCTTGGGATGGACAACGACACTGGTATATCGAAGAAGACGGAAGCAGGATATGCCGGCGTTTAAAGACGAAGTGGAAATGGCCGATAAGGAAGGAATAAGAATTATAGACCTATATTCCCCCCTCGAAATAAATGAAGACAACGGCGAATATGTTTTATCCTTACAGAGGATGAAAACCAGCAGCATGGAGACAGACCGCGGCCAGGCACGCGTCATTCCGGACGGTCAAATGACCCACCACTTACGAGTTCAGAAAATCATTGTCGCCATAGGCGCAGAACCTTCATCCCCGTGGCAGCTTCCTTCACCTAAAAATGTCGACACCCTGTATCTCAGCCACTGTACCTTTACGGATTCAGAGCCACCGCTTCTGTTTGGCGGAGATCTGACCAACACCGTAAAAAGTGTCGCAGATGCCGTCGCTTCAGGAAAACAGGCAGCTATGGCCCTTGACATCTTTTTTAAACAGGGGAAGCATGCCATTACGGACCGTTTGAATTCCTGCCTTGTAGGAAACGGCCCTGCGCACTCCATGGAGTGTTATGCCGGAGGAAAGCGATCAGCCAGAAATTCTCATATCGTATCGCATGAGGACATCAATTTCGATTATTTTTCCCAGACCTTTCGAGTTGAATCAAAACCAATAATTATCGACAAACGAATGAATTCTTTCGATGAAATCGAAACAACGTTCACCATCAACCAGGCCATGGAAGAAACCCGGCGCTGTTTCAACTGCGGCATCTGTAACGCTTGCGACAACTGCCGGATATTCTGTCCGGAAATTGCCGTGATTCTCAAAGGTTCTGAGAGGAAGATTAATCTTGATTACTGCAAAGGATGTGGGATTTGCGTTTTTGAATGTCCGCGCAGCGCTATGGATCTGGAGGAGGAATTATGAAACAGGTTTTGGAAGGAAGTCACGCGGTTTCTGAAGCAGTACGGCTGGCGAAAGTTCAGGTAATGTCCGCCTATCCCATTACTCCCCAGACCCATATCGTTGAAGCATTATCAGAATATTGCGCCGACGGAACCATGAATGCCCGGTTTTTATGTGTAGAAAGCGAACATTCGGCAATGGCTGCTGTTATCGGGGCTTCGAGTGCAGGTGTTAGAACCTTTACAGCCACTTCTTCTCAGGGTCTGGCATTGATGCACGAACTCTTGCACTGGACGTCAGCAGCCCGTCTACCCGTTGTCATGGCTGAAGTCAACCGCGCGCTGGCGCCTGGATGGAATATATGGATGGACCAGACAGACAGCCTTGCCCAAAGGGATACCGGCTGGATTCAGTTTTACTGTGAGGACGGCCAGGAGGTTTTGGACACCACACTTCAGGCATATTGTCTGGCTGAATCCGTCAATCTACCGGTTATGGTAGTTTTGGATGCTTTTTTCCTTTCTCACACCTTTGAGCCTGTGGATATACCCGATCAGGAACTGGTGGATCGTTTTCTGCCGCCGTTCTCGCCTCGAATTGCACTGTCCACATCAGATCCTTTTGCCATGGGCCAAATGGCACCGCCAAATGTGTATATGGAGATGCGACACGATATTCAGAAGGCCATGGAACAGGTTCCGGATATTTTTGCCAAAGTTGAAGAAGAATTCACGGAAATATTCGGTCGGACATACGGGATGGTGGAAAAGGTCTTTTGCGATGACGCCCGGGTGATTATGGTCGTAACCGGGACGGCAGCGAGCACATGCCGCAAGGTCGTTTCCGATCTTCGTTCTCAGGGAGAAAAAGTCGGAATGCTTAAGCTCAAAATGTTTCGGCCGTTCCCAACGAATCTGATTCGAGAGCATCTCGGTCATGTTCAGAAGATCGCGGTGATTGACAGGAACTTTTCTTTCGGTGCCAGTGGCATTTTTGCCCAGGAAATCAGGGCAGCATTACACAACAACCACAATCACCCCCCGGTGTTCGGTTATATTACAGGACTCGGCGGCCGTGATGTAACGCCTGAAATTCTATCGGAAATTTACTGGAAGACAAAAAACAGCACTGCTCCAAAAGATGAAAGTGTGTGGGTGGGACTTGTGGATGGATGATTGCAGATAAAATTAAACTGGAGATGATTAAAACGATGACCAGACTCAACATTCCAGATACAGATTATATGTATTCCGGGCATGTGGGATGTCCCGGATGCGGCGCAACCATTGCCATGAGGTTTGCACTGAAAGCTATGGGTGAAAAAACCATGGTTGTGATACCAGCCTGCTGCTGGGGCGTCATTGCAGGACCTTACCCACAGTCTTCTCTTAAAGTACCGATACTTCAGACAGCATTTGCTACTGCAGGAGCCACCGCCAGTGGTTTGAGGGCGGCGCTGGACATGAAGGGAGATTCAGAGACCACCGTTATGGCTTGGGCCGGCGACGGCGGAACCTTTGATATCGGAATACAGGCACTCAGCGGTGCAGCAGAACGTAACGAGGATTTTGTTTATGTATGTTATGATAACGAAGCCTACATGAATACCGGGGTACAGCGCAGTTCCGCCACCCCTTTCGGCACGCGTACCACAACAACACCAGGTAAGGGATGGAAAAAAAGCCGTAAAAAAAACATAGTTGAAATACTTGCTGCCCACCGTATTCCTTATGCCGCCACAGCCAGTATTGCTTATCCGGAAGATATGATCCAAAAATTTGACAAAGCCCGCCGGATGAAAGGCGGAACAAGATTTCTTCATGTATTTGCCACCTGTCCCACAGGTTGGCGTATCCCATCTGAAATGTCCGTCAAAATCGCCCGACTAGCCGTTCAATCCAATGTATTCCCCTTATATGAAGTCAAAGACGGTGTTGACTATACCATCAACATCAAGGGAAATAGACCGGTAACGGATTATTTAAAGGTCCAGGGCCGTTTTAAACATTTAACCGATGAAGATTTTGAGCAGATCCAGAATATGGTGAATGAAGACTGGGATCTTCTGTTGCGAAAAACACCACCTTCTCCAAAGGATTAATGTGCTGAATGGCAATCAATTTGACATTTTGCTCAACATTTTGATAATGCTATGATTATCGTATGAAAAGCTTTATGGAGAGAATCCCGAGGGAGTCAACATAGATGTATAAAAATTTCTTTGGTTTCAATGAAAGACCATTCAAGCTCGTTCCGAACCCTGCTTATCTTTTCCTAAGTAGAAGCCACGAAGAGGCGCTTGCCCATCTTACCTATGCCGTTATCCAGGGTGAGGGTTTTATGGAGATCACGGGTGAAGTCGGAACCGGCAAGACAACACTCTGTCGGGCATTTCTCGAACACCTGGACGATGATACAAAAACAGCATATATCTTTAACCCAAACCTTAACTCGTTAGAACTGCTCAAAGCCATTAATGATGAATTCGGTATCCCATCGGATGCAGATAGCGCTAAAGACTTAATCGACACATTGAATGCCTTTCTAATCGAGCAAAAAACCCGAGGGAAACACACGGTTCTCCTCATCGACGAGGCTCAGAATCTGACAAATGAGGTTTTGGAACTGTTACGGTTGCTTTCCAATCTTGAGACCGCCAAACATAAGCTTTTATATATCATTTTAGTGGGACAGCCAGAACTGAAAGAAAAACTCGATTCCCACGAACTCAGACAGTTGAGACAAAGAATATCTTTAAGTTGCCGGCTGATTCCTTTGGGCTTTAACGACGTTCGAAACTATATTCAACATCGTGTCAATGTCGCTTCAGAGAAGCCGGAAATTCGATTTTCAGAAGGCGCATATCGCTCTATTTATAACTATTCGAAAGGCATACCTCGCCTCATCAATATCGTTTGCGACCGGGCGCTTTTGACTGCATTCGGCCTTGACCAGAAAGAAATTACACAGAAAATCGTAAGAGCATCCATCAAGGAACTGACCGATAGCAATGATATTAATAAAGACAGCTTTAAGAAACAAAAAAAAGCCATTCTATTTTTTTCTATATTGTCTCTAATTCTCTTTTTGATGATTTATTTCCGTCCCGGATTGTTCAGGGGAAATACGATTTTAAACTCGCCTGAAACAAAAAGGCTCGATACACTTCATTCAAATAATGCAAAAGAAACGGCTCCTCCTGTTTCTACTTTTGACGTAAAACAACCGGTTCCTGCCGTTACTGCTACTGTTAAAAAAGAGCCGATTCCAGCTGTTACTGCTTCTGACGCAAAAAAACCGGTTTCTGTTGTTACTCCTACCGTTATAAATAAGCCGGCAGCAGCTGTTGCTGCTTTTGACGAAAAAAAACCGGCCCCCATTGTGATTGCATCTGATTCAAAAAAAAATGAGGTCCAGAAAATAAAAACCTTTGAACCTGTTATAGAGCCCATTGCAGAACCTCCCCGCAATTTTGGGAATATTCTGAAAACAATGAACAGGATCTCTTCACGACGAATGGCCATTAAAGTGGCATTAAACTTATGGAACATAGAACCCGAAATAAAACCAGACCTTAATGCCATTAATGACGATCAGGACTTTTTTCGGAGTGTCTCAGAGGAAAACAATCTTTTGTTACGCCGAATCACAGGAAATTTAAATGCAATAAAAAAGTTGAACCTGCCGGTTATTTTAGCCGTTCATTTGAATAAAAGCATTGCCCCTGTATATCTATCGCTCATTAAAATAGATGCTCAAAAAGTTACACTTAGAGGAGGAAAACAGGACATTTCAATAGAGCTGTCACCGGCCGAGTTAGAATCTTATTGGTCAGGCAAGGCATACGTTCCATGGAAAAATTTCCTCTCACTAAAAGGTACCATTCCAATAGATTGTCCGCAGAATTCCATAACAACGCTCAAAATGCTCTTGCGGGGTATTGGATTTAAAGAGGTTGAAATAAACCCATTTTATGATGACAAAACCCGGCAGGCGGTAAAAGAAATTCAGAAGAAATACGGCTTGTATGTTGACGGCACGGTAGGTTCTACAACCAAAATCGCGCTTTATAGTGAAAAAAAAGATTTTAAACGACCCTATATTGTCAATGCCACCAATTCGTCTGTTCGATGATTTTTTCTATATACTCGAATGAAACACGAAACAATGAGGACAGACTGAAATTCGTGATAAGCATATTGTTCTTAAAGGTATAGAGAAGGTATTTTTAAATTGAGTTCAATTTTAAAGGCATTAAAAAAGCTTGAAAACCAAGCTACAGATCAAAATCACGTTCGATTCTGGCGACCCCAAAACCATATACAAAACGACGGTCACGAGCAGCTAAATGGTCATCTGCGTTTTAAAAAACGCTATGTCATTATTTTCGCTGGTCTTGTCCTTGCTTTCGGTGCAGGGTTGATCCTAAACCAGAAACTTTATGAGAAAAAACCGGTATTAATAACAACAAAAGAAGATATACTCGAAAAAACCGTCCGGCTTCCCGAAAACAAGGCGGCCTTGCCGGATAAAAAAGATATACTCAAAAAATCCGTTCGGCTTCCCGAAAACAAGGCGGCCTTGCCGGATAAAAAAGATATACTTGAAAAATCCGTCCGGCTTCCTGAGAACAAGGCGGCCTTGCCGGATAATGTTCAAAGAGAATTGGCTTTCCGAAAGGATGAAAAACCATTCGAACCCATTGAAAAAGCGACGCCCCCGCCTGCTCATAAACCCCGAGAAAATACTGCCGTTATATTTAACCAAAAAACATCGCCACTGAAACAGACTCGAGAAGAGACCGTTGCCGGACAAAACGGCGAAGAACCCGAACAAGATACAAAGGCCGATCAGTTTGCATCAATGCCCGTTAAGCGATCGAATCAAACAAGGATCGATTTGCAGGCAATCGCCTGGTCCAAGGATCCGAAAAGTCGTCTCGCTGTGATTAACGGCCTTATTCTGAAGGAAAGAGAATCTATTGACAATGTCATTGTGATGCATATAGGTAAAGATGAAGTTGTTTTTAAGAAAGGAGAAGAAGAATGGAAACAAATGTTTGGGTTTTAATCATATTTCCATTGCTGCAGCTTAATTGCGCTAAAACACGGTATAATCTTTTTTTCTGAATTGATATTTTCATTTAACACCTTAATATTTCCGGAAACAAAACAAAGGAGCCCTTGATGAGCAACGAACAATTTTTCTTTACATCCGAATCGGTGACCGAAGGCCATCCTGACAAGGTGGCCGACGCCATATCAGATTCCATACTCGACGCTATAATGGAAAAGGACAAAAATTGCAGGGTTGCCTGTGAGACCCTTGTCACAACCGGTCTGGCTTTTATCGCCGGCGAAATTTCTACCGAATGTTATGTTGATATGCCCGAGATTGTCAGAAAAACCATTCGCGAAATCGGATACCATTCTTCCCTCATGGGCTTTGACTGGCAGACCTGCTCGGTGCTTACAAGTATCGATCATCAATCCCCGGATATTGCTCAAGGGGTCAATATCGGTGAAGGTCTTTTCAAAGACCAGGGGGCCGGCGACCAGGGCCTCATGTTTGGATTTGCCACGGATGAAACACCTGAGCTGATGCCCATGCCCATCACATATGCCCATAAGCTGTGCCAGCGCCTTGCCACGGTTCGTAAAAACCACTCTCTTGATTTTTTGAGGCCGGATGGCAAGTCTCAGGTCACCATCGAATATGAAAACGGGACCCCCAAACGTGTTGATACGGTGGTCATCGCCGCCCAGCACAAGCCGGATATTTCCTACGGAGACTTGCAAGAGGCGATCATTGAGGAAGTCATCAAAAAAGTAATTCCGAAAAAGTTCACAGACGGCGATACCAGATATTTTATAAATGCTACGGGAAAGTTCATTATCGGCGGCCCCATGGGAGACTGCGGCCTGACAGGGCGAAAGATTATCGTTGACACATACGGGGGGCAGGGGAGCCATGGCGGCGGATGTTTTTCCGGTAAAGACCCGTCCAAGGTCGATCGCAGCGCTTCTTATATGGGTCGGCATATCGCAAAAAATATTGTTGCCGCGGGACTTGCAAAAAAATGTGAAATACAGGTCGCCTATGCCATCGGCGTGGCAAAACCTGTTTCCATAATGATCGATCTTATGGGCACCGGTGTCATACCTAAAGACCGGGTTAAAGAAATAATCCTGGATGTATTTGACTTAAGACCGGCCGCCATCATTGAATATCTTGATCTCTTGCGTCCCATTTATCGCAAAACCTCGGCTTACGGCCACTTTGGAAGAAATGAGCCTGAATTTAGCTGGGAAAAAACCAACATGGCTGATGTTTTAAGAGATAAGGCCGGACTATAGCGGGGATTGATGATTGATAATTTATGATGGATTTTTCACGAGTGACGAATGACGGACGTCAAATGAAAATTAAAAAGGAGAGAATTGTTTAATGAATTATGATGTGAAAGACATAAAACTGGCAAAGGACGGTTTGCTCCGGATCGAATGGGCCAATCAAAGCATGCAAGTGCTCAATAACATTAAAAAGAAATTTGCAAAAGAGAAGCCCTTAAAACGCGTACGAATCGCTGCCTGCCTTCATGTAACCACTGAAACCGCTTCCCTGATGCAAACATTAAAGGCAGGAGGCGCCCAAATTACACTCTGTGCTTCCAACCCACTGAGTACCCAGGACGATGTGGCGGCTTCACTGGTAAAACACGACAAAATTTCTGTCTTTGCCATCAAGGGTGAAGACAACAAAACATATTACAAGCACATTCATTCAGCCCTCGACATCAAACCTCAATACACAATGGATGACGGTGCGGATCTGGTTTCCACCATACACTCCGAACACCCTGAGCTAATCAAGGGTGTCTTGGGCGGCACTGAAGAAACGACCACCGGCATCATCCGACTTAAAAGTATGGCCGCAGATGGTGTTTTACAATATCCTATCATAGCCGTAAATGATGCCAAGACCAAACATTTCTTTGATAATCGCTACGGTACCGGTCAGAGCACAATGGACGGAATTATCCGGGCTACAAACCGTCTCATTGCCGGATCTAACTTTGTCGTTTGCGGATATGGATGGTGTGGTAAAGGTCTTGCTCTAAGAGCACGCGGGATGGGAGCCAATGTCATTGTCACCGAGATCGATCCCACCGCCGCACTTGAAGCGGTCATGGACGGTTTAACCGCGATGCCCATCCGCCAGGCAGCGCGGATCGGCGATTTTTTCTGCACGGTTACAGGCAACATTAATGTCATACGAAAAGAACACTTCCAAATCATGAAAGACGGGGCCATTGTCGCCAATTCAGGTCATTTCAACGTGGAACTCGATCTTAAGGGACTTGAATCCATAGCAAAATCCCGAAGAACCATCCGGCCTTTCGTTGAAGAATATGTTCTTAAAAACGGTCACTGTATTAATGTGTTAGGTGATGGCAGATTGATAAATCTTGCATCTGCCGAGGGTCATCCGTCAAGCGTAATGGATATGAGTTTCGCCAATCAGGCCTTGAGTATCGAATATATGGTGAAAAACAAACAGCGGCTCGAAAATAATGTCTATCCCGTACCCGAAGAGATAGACAGGGCCATTGCAAGAGAAAAATTGATTTCAATGAATGTAAAAATCGACAGGCTCACCCCTGAACAGAAAAAATATCTGGCATCATGGAGTTTTGGAACGTAGTACCCTCATCCATCATCCAATTTAGTGCCCTAACGAAAACTCGGATTTTTCGTTCGGGCACTATTTAAGGAGTCGTGTGGACATATCCCTCTACTTTTGGTGTGTTTCCTTTAACAGGTTAACCGCATTTTTTAGATACATAGCAGAATTTGCGTCGTCACCCCTTAAACCGTATACTAAACTGAGACCCACATAGGCCGGTGAATAATTCGGATCAAGTTCCTTTGCTCGACTGAACTCTCGAAATGCATCGTCAATTTTGCCCGCTTTTAACAGTGTGTTACCATTGCGAACATGGTGCACAGGCGTATCGAGCCAGTAATTTGATTCCATGGACGTCGGGGCACATGAATATAGAAAAAATACACACCAAACCGCAAATAAAACGTATCGTTTTTGAAATTTCATGACTCCTCCAGTTAAGCCCGCATCGCTTATGAACCTGGGCGATTCAGGAACAAGGCATCTTGGTCTAATGTATGATATTTACTATAACCTCAATTAATCGTAAACAAAATGGGGGAAAATATATTTTTTATTGTTTTTCCGTAGAATCACGGGTTAGTCAACCACAATAATAACACGGCATTTTTTCATAAAATAAAGGCTTTCCGAAGTACTTCTGAGCTTTGAAGCGTCTGCATTGCTGATGACAATTTCAGAACGACCCGGACCCAATGTTTTCAACCCTTTAACCACCAAAGGATGATCTGCAACCCTCTGGTTATTCAAAACTTCCTTAAGATTCCGAGCATATCCGCTCATACCCTGCTGCACGGCATATTCTCTACTGACAAAAGCAGAGCCATAAACTTCCTGATTGTTTTCATCGATTATTCTTGGAACCATTACAGGTCTTACACCAAGGCCCTTGGCATCGACAACAAGTCCGGTAAAAACCGGGGACGATGCTTTATTCATCGTCACAAGCGTGATTGAGTCCAGAGGCTTGATGTCTTTCGGAAGTACAAGTTGGGCAAATCCTCCGCGAAGATTCACTTCCATTTCTATTTTTACCGTCCCGTCCGTCAGATACTCTTTTTTGACCACTTTTGCATTTTTTACCATATTTTCAATTTTCGACATAATGGCAGGATATTGGATTGCATAATCTCCAACAACAGTAGTGCCATTAATTCGTAACTCTCTAATAATTTTAAAGATTGTACGAAATGCATTAAGTTTTGCATCTGTCAGCGCAGCAGTTCTATCATTGGAATTTTCAGGCATTTTTGTCAGGGGAATACCGATTCCTTTTGCCTGAACGACCCCCCTGCTCCAATTGATACTCCCATTTTCCTTTTGTTCAATAACTTCAATGGAATTGTCAGTATATCCAACGACAGAAAATTTCAGCAAAAATACGAGAATCATTACAAAAGACAGCTGTTTTCTCATTGGAACTCCTTTGCATATTCTCTTATTGAAATGAATATATTATTTTCAAATATCGATATTAATTGAGTCAGACAGAAAGCTTTTAAATTCACCAATTAACGACAGAGCTTCTCTTTCCGTGGATAATTCCTTGATGGATTCGCGAAACCTGCTATTGTAACGCAACCCTTTGACAAACCATCCCAGATGACTTCGCATCATTCGACAAGCCCGTTTCTCTCCAAAGCATTCTATTGAAATATCAAGATATTTCGTCATCGCATCAAAACGTTCGCTAAGGTCCGGGGACACACTTTCTTTACCATTCATCAGAGATGCCACCTGAGAAAATAACCATGGATTTCCGATGGCTGCCCGGCCAATCATTACCGCATCACAACCCGTTTTCTTTTTCATGTTCAAGACATCTTCCGGCGTTACAATATCTCCGTTTCCAATCACGGGAATGGACACACTATTTTTTATCGCCGCAATTAAAGACCAGTCGGCTTTACCCCCAAATCCTTGAGTCGCCAGACGTGGATGCACGGCGATGCCGTCCACTCCGCCCGCCTCTGCGACTTTAGCAATGGCAAAAGCCTCACAGAAGGATTTATCCCAGCCGGCTCTCATTTTAACGGTAAGAGGAATGCTTATGGCTTTTCGGACAGCCAAGAAAATTTTTTCAGCCTTACTTGGCGCTTTCATTAAAGCCGCCCCTGATCCGGTTTTCAACACCTTTTTTACAGCACAGCCAAGATTGATGTCGAGAATGTCGGCCCCCGATGCTTCAACTATGGCAGCTGCTTCAGCCATTACATGAGGATCTGAACCGAATATCTGAACCGATAACGGTTTTTCCTCGATCCGGCTTTCGAGCAATTCATGGGTTTTGGAGGATCTGTGAACCAGTCCGTTGGCACTGATCATTTCTGAACAGACCAGACCACACCCCGAAGCCTTTGCCAACAGTCGAAACGGCAAATTAGTGATACCGGCAAGTGGTGCTAAAATGGTTATATTGTCAAGTACGACCGAACCGATTTTCATAAACTTTTACGAATGTTTTTTGTAACTTCTAAAAAAACGATGGAGACCACTGGTGATAAAATGTAAAAGAAATGGCTTGTTTGAGCACGCGAGTTCCAGATCTTTTACATATTATTATCGGTGGACGACTTTCAAGAACTTGATGAGAAGTTACTGTTTTTTCCAAAAGCCATTTGAGTTGGATTTGCATAACAAAACAAGCAGTTATGGTAGCATGGGTGCAGGTGATACGACCCGATATCCACTGAAATCATACATCCGCAACCCTTTGACGACCGCTGGCCTGTATCCCTTTTAAAGCTGAGGTTTCCACCAAATATTTTAACAAAAAGATCATTTGGAATACACGAGCTTTTCCTGATGTTCGAGCCTGAAGGCAGCGCATTCAGCACTTCTTTTTCGCAGCACGTATACAGGTCAATATTTTTTTCTGAAAGGTTTTTTTCCATTTTAAGAAGAATTTCTATTTTTTCCGATAGGATTGGATCGATAAAAGAAAATCCTGGTATTGACTTTATACGGTTTTTTATCTTGGCGTAATGATCCATGAAGCTGACGATACACCGTGTAACACCGCATTGTGATGCCCATGCGGATATCCTGAAAAAATCATGGATATTGTCTTTCATTGCGTTTTGTTTAAACTCGAAGAAGCAGATAGGGTCAAATCTCCAAGTTATACTTCTTGGGTCATAGTTTCGGCTAAGGTCATGAAGTTGAACAAGTCTTTGTTTTAAAGACGGCACTCGAGGTTCAAGCAAAGGAATATCTGAATTAATGGTAAAGTTAAAAAAAAGATTGTATCCCATTCTCAAAAGCTTTTCACCAAACCCTCCTTTAATAAAAGGAGCGAAATTTTTTGACCAGAATACAATGGTATGTATTTTATCAGGCGTTGCAGATACGATGAACTTATGTCGGTTATACGGATTGGTAACTTCAAACACCCCTTTTTTGATCTGTTCCATGAACCAATCCATGTAAAAGGCAGGAATATCGGTGCGTCTCGAGGCTGAGATAACGATTTGATTTGAGTGTTTCATAACCCCGAAATCAACCTCACGATGATTTTTTCTTAAGATCAGCTAAAGATATTACTTTTTGACCAACTGGTTTTTCAGGTGTTGTTGTTTCTTTTTCGACCGGTTCGATCTCTTCGGGACAAACCACCTTTTCAAGGCGTATTTTTTTTCCCTCCATGGTAAACTCCTGGCCGTTAATATAAATATCGCGCAGTATCCAGGTCACCACCTGAAGGGGCATCTGAAGCAAAAGCAGTTTCACATGATACCAGTCTTTTTTAATATCCGGAGAGATGTCCTCTATTCTCGCAAATGATATCGGCTGGTCCTCAAAGTATATCAGTACGACATCGTTTTCTTTGGTCATTGTTTTAAAGTCCTATAGATAAAACATGTTATGCGTCTGACGACTTCGTGATATGTTTATACCTATAAACAACCTTGTTTGGCAATGCTTATTTCCTTTAAATGAATAATTGTTCATTCAATATTTTGAAGTTAACAATACTTAATAAAGCGCTTATTAGGCTTTTAACATATGTCAAATATAGTATAATATATTGATTATTTAGATATTTTATTCGTTTTTATGATGATATAAATCTTTTGTTTTTTTCTTGACAGATAAAGATATGTTCTGTTAGATAAATGAATGATCATTCATCTTGTTGGACTTCATTATTTATTACAGACAGGAGGCTATCATGGTTAGAAAAATCAGGCAGGCAGCGGTCATTGGCTCTGGTGTAATGGGCGGAGGCATCGCTGCTCTGTTGGCCGGCGCTGGCA
>Ga0210064_1000589_pt1 | contig 17157 bp, 21 predicted proteins | sample Muzzi_CordC_D2_FD_185531 | JGI IMG/M metagenome (GOLD analysis project Ga0210064, IMG submission 185531) | Wetland microbial communities from San Francisco Bay, California, USA, that impact long-term carbon sequestration - Muzzi_CordC_D2 (SPAdes) | ecosystem: Environmental > Aquatic > Marine >...
TTTCCATTGATTCCAAGATCCAAGTTCTTTACAGTGATCTCTGCCATTTTAGATCTAGTTTCTTTTGTTGAGCTCCCTATGTGTGGTGCAAGAACAACATTTTGTAATTTTACTAGTGGGTGGTTTCTCTTGATTGGCTCTTCTTCAAATACATCTAATCCTGCACCTGCAATAATTTTTTTCTTTATTGCAGTAACAAGATCTTTTTCGTTGATTACTTTACCTCTTGATGTATTGATCAAAAATGCTGTTTTCTTCATTTTTCTAAAAATTTTCATATCAAAGAGATGATCTGTTTCTTTCGTATGTAGCACATGAATTGAAATAATGTCACTTTGAGTAATCAATTTTTCAAATGAGACGTATTTTGTACCTAATGACTTCTCTTTACTTTTTGAAACATGTTTTCTATTATGATAAATTATCTTCATATCAAATGCTCTTGCTCTTTTGGCAAGAGTTCCACCAATTCTGCCCAGACCTAAAATACCAAGTGTTTTTCCTTGAAGATCCACTCCGACATAATCAAATGCACCATAAATCATATTCCATTTTCCCTTTCGAATAATTCTGTCTCCTTCTGAAACTCTTCTTAGAAGATCAAGCAACAATGAGAATGTTAAATCAGCTGTTGCATCCGTTAGTATCTCTGGAGTATACCCAACACGAATTTTCTTTTTCTTTGCATATTCAACATCTATATGATCAAAACCTACACTGTATGTACTAATGATTTTCAGATTTTCTGCTGATTCAATCATATTTCTGTCAATTTTATCATATGGGAAGCAAATCAGTCCATCTATATCTTTGATCTTTGATCGCAATTTTGATTGGGGGATCGGAATTTTTCCAGAATGAATTTCTATTTGATATCTTTTTTTTAACTCATTTAATGCAAAATCATGTAAAGTTCTTGTAAGAAAGACTCTGTTTTTCACTAGTCTTGAGATTCATCTCAAACCATTTATACGATTTCTTTGTATATCCTTCATGTCTTCTAAAGTTGAAGAAGAAGAATTTGCTATTTGTGTTGAATGTGGAAACTCTATTGAAAAATGTGTATGTGTATGTCCTTATTGTGGTGAACGTGATAAATGTGAATGTGCATTGTTTGATGCTGCTACTGGTGGTTAGAAAAAATTAACCGGATACTATTAATTTTCAGGAAATGACATGATGTCTATGAGTTCTGTTGATTTTACTTGGTTAATTGGAGGTCCACAAGGAAGTGGTGTTGAATCTGGCGCAAATGTATTCTCAAAAGTTTGTGCAGAGATGGGTTATCAAGTATTTGGTAAAAGGGAATTTTATTCAAACATTAAAGGAGAGCATAGCTATTTTACGGTTAGAGTAGCTGACAAAAAAATTCACTCAAACGTTAATGATGTAACTCTAATGGTATCCTTTGACGCCGAAACCATTTTTCGTCACTTTGATGAGGTTGCGTCTAATGGTGGAATTATTTATGATTCTGAGTTAGATGGTGTTGATACTGGAAAAGTTCACACGCTTGATGCTCCATTCAAGGATAGACTTCATGATTTCCTTGAATCAAAAAATAAACCATTTACCATAGCAGGAGTACTTGATATTGCCAAAGAAAGAGGTATCAATCTTTATCCTGTGTCTTTTAAGAATATCCTTGAGAAACTATCTGAAGAAGTAGGCAATCCAAAATTGCGAGGCCTAGTTAGAATGTATAATGTACTTGGGGTCTCTCTGTCTTTAGGATTAATCAAAATGCCTGCTGATTCATTGCTTAATTCAATTGATAATATATTTTCAAAAAAACCTCAAATTGCTGAAATAAATAAACAAGCTGCAAATTATTCCTACATTTACGCAACAAATAATTTTCAAAATTTCAATTATGAATTAACTGGAACTCAAAAAGAATCTGAAACTATTTTGGTTCAGGGATTTCAAGGCACTGCTTTAGGAAAAATGGCATGTGGTTGCAGATTACAACCTTATTATCCAATTACGCCAGCTTCAGATGAATCCGTTTATCTTGAATCAAATGAGATTTTAGAAATTATTGGTGATAGGCCAGGATCCATTGCTGTTATTCAAACAGAAGATGAGATCTGTGCAATGGGTATGACTATTGGTGGTGCATTAACTGGAACACGTTCTGCAACATGTACATCAGGTCCTGGATTTGCATTGATGACTGAAATGCTAGGATGGGCTGGAATGAATGAGGTTCCTGTTGTAATAACCAATTATCAAAGAAGTGGACCTTCAACTGGACTTCCAACTAGGCATGGACAGGATGATTTACTTTTTGCAGTGTTTGCAGGACACGGTGATTTTCCAAAAATTGTTTATGCTTCAGGAGATATTGAGGAGAGCTTTTATGATACTGGAAACTGCTTTAACTATGCAGAAATCTTCCAAGTTCCTGTAATTCACATGATGGATAAGTTTCACGCAAGTTCTGTAATAACATGTAAAAGATTTGTTCCTCAAAAAATTTCAATTAACCGCGGCAAACTCTTAGAAAAAGTAGATGATGGCTATAAACGATTTGAGTTTACTGGTGATGGAATATCCCCTCGCTCTAGATTGGGAATGGATAATGGAGTATTTTGGAATACTGGTGATGAATCTGATGAATACGGTCATATCTCAGAAGACCCAATTTTACGTGTAAAAATGATGGACAAAAGAATGTCTAGATTGGATTTGATCCTCGAAAAAATCCCGCAATCGGAGCAGGCAATATCCTTTGGCGTTGAGGAACACACTATAATTTCATGGGGTTCTGCAAAGGGTCCTATTTTGGATGCTCTTGATATGCTCAAAAAAGAGGGCGTTTCAATTGGGTATGTACAGCTAAAACTAATGCATCCATTCCCAGCAGAGTATGTAAGTTCATTACTGAAAGATGCTAAAACAATTATAGATATTGAAGCTAATCATTCAGGCCAGCTTGGAAAACTATTCAAACAAAATGTTCAACGCAATATTGATTATTTTATATTAAAATACTCTGGCAGAGCAATGACTAGTACTGAAGTTTATGATTCCCTTAAAAAAATTATTGAAAACAAAGCAAACAAGAGAGAGGTTTTGATGCATGGCGCTTAAACTTGCTGATTACAAAACAGATGTGCACAATGATTGGTGTCCTGGATGTGGGGATTTTGGAATAGTCAATGCTATTCAAATGGCATTGGCTGAGATGGGAATACAACGAGATAAGGCCGTCATGTTTTCTGGGATTGGCTGCTCTGGCAAAACTTCTCATTTTATCAATACTTATGGCATCCACACATTACATGGACGAGTTTTAACATTTGCACAAGGCGCAAAGATTGCAAATCCTAAGATGACTGTAGTTGCAGTGGGAGGTGATGGCGATGGTTTGGGAATTGGTGCTGGTCATTTTGTTGCAGCTGGAAGACGAAATGTGGATATGACTTACATAATTTTTGATAACGGTGTCTATGGTTTAACAAAAGGACAAGCATCTCCTACCCTGAAACTTGGAGAAAAAACAAAATCACTACCTTCCCCAAATACAAATTCAAATGTTAACCCAATTGGTTTGGCAGTCGCAAGTGGTTTTACATTTGTAGCTCGAGGTTATTCTTACGATGTAAGACATCTCAAAGATCTTATCATTCAGGCAGTAAATCATAAAGGTCTCTCATTTTTAGATGTTTTACAGCCATGTCCAACATACAATGATCTTAACACTAGAGACTGGTATGCTGGAACTGATTTGGTTGAAGAGGCACAACAAAGACATTCTAGAATCTATAAACTAGAAGAACAAGGATTTGAACCAGTGGTTCATTACGATTCTGAAGCTGAAGTAGATGAGAAACTATCTCAAGCACTGATAAAATCCCTTGAATGGGGAAATAAAATACCCATAGGCGTATTTTACAAAAATGAACTAGTCTCCCCATTTGCTGAAAGATTGCAAGACAAAATTCCTAATTATCTGGAAAATCCCCCTGCAAAACAAAATATTTCCAAAAACGGTCATCCTAATACTGATATTTCAAAGATATTGGATTCTCTGGAAGTGTAAATTACTGTCTTGAACCTAATAAGTTATAGGCAAGTTTCATAGAATGATATTTTGCATTTGAATATCAACGAATCTAATAAAATATTCAGAAAATCCATTATCAAAGGATTCTTTGAACCACAACTTGTTAATCTGGATTTTAAAAAGTCTACAGTAAAACACCCTACCATAAATGATGATGGTTTGATGCAGTCTGATCTTCTTCATGTATTTTTTGATGTGAATACTGGATCTGATTACCCTGATGGAGATGAATGGTTTATTGTTGAAATGCTCTTTCCTTATGATGTGAAACTTCCAGATAATTTGAAAGGACCTGATTATTTTACAACTCTTTCAATTGAAGAAGGAAAAACTTTCTGGCATCATCGCGAATTAATTCGATACAAGTATGGAAAATCAAAAAAATTAGATGTTGCTTTAGAATTTTTAGAATCAAAATACAAAGAACTTCATGGATTATTAGAACCGTTACAAAAGGATCTCACATGATTTCTTTCCAAGAGTTTCCTCTAAACTCAAATTTCTTATCTTTTGATGTTGCTGTATTTAGTCGCCATCTGATTGATTCTGAATCAAATTTGTAGGTTATTTCTGAAATCTCTGATGGTGTTTTTTCAGTATTCAAGTGATATGGTAATAATTCTAAAACAAAATCAATTTTTTCTATGGCGTTATCAAACCATTGCTTATCTTCAATATCAACTGTAAATACAATTCTTGGGTTTCCAGAAAAATTAATTCTAATTTTTAATGCATTGCCACTACCTCTTCTGCGTTTCATCTCTTTGAAAACAGACTTTACTTTTTCCCAGCGCTTAAAATCAAACCATTGAAAAAATTCTTCATTAAATGGAAGGGGGATTTCCATATCCAAGGAACTCACAAAATTCTCATCATCCGAATCAATTTCCTGTTGAATTATTGTAAAATGTGAATTTAGAAATCCATAAAGAACTTCAATCTCCCATGGTGAAATCCCATAATATTTTAATCTGGTTTTTAAATTTTCAGACAATACCTAAAAGTCGTGAAAATTGTAATTAAATCTTCAATACTGATGAAATTAGTCTAAATTCACCTTAAAATTAAAATTATATGGAATGACGTAATAATTCAGATATGAAAAAAGAGTTTGTTGTAAAAAGTATTGATTCTGCACCTGATGGAGCACCATACGTAGTAGTATCTTTATCATCTGTTAAGGATCTTAAGGAAGGAGTTCAAAATACACCATCACCTTTCGGTGCCCCAAAAGTAATGGGATTTACAAACATGAATGACATGATGAAAGATCTAAACAAGATGATGTCTGGAATGGGTGGTGGATTTGGAATGCAATCTGGTGTCACTCAATTAAAACTTGAAATGCATGAATACAAGGACCTGGCCCTTTCAGTTGGAGATAAAGTCTATCTAGAATTAAGTAAAGCTGAAACTCTTGGTGTTTAGATTACCAAATTGTGTTGAAATATTTCCAACCATAGAAAGCAGCAATTGTTCCAATTACGAATAACATTGGTTTCCATGCAAATACTGGAATCCTTGGCGTTGCTAGTTTAACCTTATAGTTATCAACTATTGCATGAATGTTTTTCTTAATTTTATTGTGCCAGATATTGTATTCCACTTGATATTTTTTTAGAATTTCTTCTATTTCATAAACTACTGGAGTCCTTTGACAGAATAAATGCTGAAGATAATCTCTTGAAACTTCCACTTCTGCATGAATTCCGATTAATCCTTTTTTCAAATCGACCATTCTGACATGCATCTCCCATGGTTTTTTCAATTTTAGATTGAGGCCATTTCCTATTTGCCCTGGTTGTTTATGTTCAAATTTAACTTTGGTAAATCCCTCTTCTTTGAAAATTTTTATTAATTCTTCAAAACTTTTTTTCACAACAATATGAAGTTGTTCCACACCATCTTTACTATCTGCCTCAATTTTGTGTTTTAATCCATCAAAAAATGAAACTGTCTTGGGATATGTTGTGATATATTCCATGTTGATTTGACAAAAATACCGATATTTAAAGCAGAAGCAACTAAGAGGCTAGTTACTTGGAGAATTTGACAAGCCTCTTACGTATACACATTGATCTGGAGATATTGCAGTCTCTGTAGGTGATATCTTTCTATCTGTAAGTTTTGCTTCTGAATTCCTTACTATTGCAAATGGCTTTGACTCTGCACCTTCCCCCATCTTGTGATTTGCAATTGTTGCAAGATTATCCACTACTGCTTGGAATGTAACTTTTAGTGGGTTGCCATCAAGATCTTTTTTTGCTCTCATGTCTAACACTGGCTCAATTCCTGCACATGCTACTGCAACTCCTGATGTGCCGATTCTTGCAGGCATCAATCTACTATCTACTAAAATAATTCCAACATGAATAAAGAATTTCAAGAAGATCTTTCTGCGAATTTGTTCTGCAGTAAGGTACGGATCTGTCGGGTATAGTATTGCTCTACCTTTTTTTGCGTTTGATTTATCAATTCCTGCATTTGGTGCCATTATGTTATCCGAAGATGTAATTACAAATCCTCCTATCCCACCAAAAATTTTATCTGATTCCCTAACTATGATTTCTGCAATTTCTGGTTTTAACTTATATTTTTTTGAAATTTCAATACCTTGCTTAGACGTTCTAATTTTTTCTAGTTCTACAATTCGCCCTTGTGAATTTGAAATATATTTTGTTGAAATTACTATGATGTCTCCTTCTTGTAATTGTGTATTGTTTTTATCTAGTGTTTTTGTTAATGCATCAAAAATATCAAACTTAGACTCCATTCTATCTGTTAAAAGAGGTATTACTGTTAGATACATAACTATCTAGGATACTCTTTTCTTTTTTATTGTTCTGCAACAAACTTTGAAATTATGATTATATTGAATGATTCTTGCCATGGTGAAAACTAGATTTTTGATAGTTACCATAATTGGATTAGTTTTGGCAGGATTCTCTGCAGTCTTTGGGCAATACGTGGGAGAATCCTCCGAAATTTTAGATGAACGCATTGGGGGAATGGTAAGGCATCAAGATTGTGTTGAAAACTCGGATGAAAGACCTGATGAGAATTTTGTCTTCTTTGACTGCAAGTGGGTTGAGGTTCCACATGGGTGGATTTTTGAGAACGGTCGATGGCAAGAAGACCTCTCTGTGCAAAGACTAGGTCCAGCACCTCTTCCAACCTGTCCGAGAATTGATGTATGTACATGCAGTGGCAAGTACAACTATTACAATTCAACTGACCAGCAATGCTATTCGTCTCCATATATGCCGGATTCCTACAATGAGTTATGTGGTGATTTTTCACAGATGAAGTTTGATGGATGGCAGTTTAATGCAAAGTATTGTGATTGGAATCACTTGTCTGATCCTTATGAGAACGATGAATCAATGCGATTGGCATCAGAAAAAGTAGGCCTTGGTGGCCTTGGAATTGATCCGGAATTTGATATTGTAATAATTGTAGTTGGAATTACATCTGGGATTGGAATTGTACTTGGTCTTTTGTTTTACTGGAGACGAAAATGAATAGTTTCAAGTTACGACAAATTACTATTAAAAAAATTGAATTGTTAATTGAGAAAAATATTGGAGATTTCAACCGACTGGAGGAAATCCAGATGAAGATTGCCCGTGGTTTGCCGATGTTTTCAGAGAATCAGGCATATGTTAATGCTCTGATATTGGATAATCTGTCTGATGAGGAACTGCAATTAATCAAAAAAGATGTCCAGTCTGCATCCCTTGAAGAGTCTAGTTTTGATGAGCAGAAATTGTTTCACTGTATCTGCTGCGGCAATGCAAAAAAGTCTCTTAACAATGGCTGAATGTGCACTAGCTGTTATCTTGATTACAATATCAAAATATCAAAATTTATCACAAAACCTACTGGAAGGGTATTTTTTTAAAATGAAAACTATGCTCTTGATTTCAATTTTTGTCTTGCAATGTAGATTTTATATATTCTGGATACTTGCAATGATCATAAACCCTGAAACATTTCTTTTTGGAGTAAATTTTAGCAGAATTACAGCATATGCCATACCCTTTGCAATAGGAATATCAGAAAGATGCTTGGATGGTTTATCTACAAAAATAACACGTTTGCATATGTTGACGCATTGGCGTTACTTGCAATATCTTTGTCCAGTGTTTTGATAAACCATTTCAAGTGTTGGGAGTTTGATCTTACTGTTGGCGTTGTACTCTAAAATCCTCTATTTTTAAGACCATAATCTAATGTGGGATTTTCTCAAGGGATTGCTTCAGAGTAATCTAGAAGGACAAGCATGCAAGAACTGCGGTCATTATGAGACTTAACATTATCTAGAAATGAAACCACCAAAAAGCAGTATACTTGATTCATACTCCCCAATCCTCAAAAGATTGAATTGCAGGGAATGAATTTCATTGATTATTTTGTTCTCCGTTGATCTTTTTCTTTTTTAATTTTATGTGTGGCTGACTCAAGAGAAAAATCCTCCAAAAAGAAGGTCAAACTGAAATTTTTTGAGTATTTTTTAGATGTATAGGCCAGATCTTAGATTCTCATATCTGACACAAACAGATTCTGTAAAGCTTTTAATCTGTAGAACGGGCTTTTTTGATTATGAATATTGTTGAGAAGATTCTTGCACGCGCATCTGGCAAATCCAAAGTCTCTCCTGATGATGTTGTTTTTGCTAATGTTGATAAGGTTATGATGCATGATGTGTCTGGTCCAGGCGTAATCAAAGTATTTGATAAACTAAAGAAACAGGGTATCTCTGTTGACAAACTATGGGATTCTACCAAAGTTTGGGTAGCTGAAGACCATTTCGTGCCTTCCGCTGAAAAAATATCTGCTGAAAATATTGTGAAATTATCAAACTTTACAAAGCGATATGGAATAGAAAAACACTTCAAATATGGAATGGGTCAATACGGAATTTGCCATACAATATCTCATGAGGAAGCTATGGTAATACCTGGTGATGTTTATGTTGGCGGTGATTCTCATACAAATACAACAGGGGCGCTTGGTGCATTTGCATGTGGTCTGGGACATACCGATGTTGCATATGTCTTATTGAATGGAAAGATTTGGTTCAAAGTTCCAGAAACTTTTTACTTTAAGCTAAATGGAAAGTTACCTGATCATGTGATGGCTAAAGATTTTATTTTAAAAATTATTGGCGACATCGGAACAGATGGTGGTGCATACAGAACAATGCAGTTTGGAGGAAGTGGGATTGATGAAATGTCTGTTCAGAGTAGATTAACAATGTGTAATATGACTACTGAAGCAGGAGCTAAAAATGGAATTGTTGAACCTGATCAAAAAGTAATTGATTATCTTACTCGTAGAGGTGCCACAAATCTAAATTTGGTAAAAGGCGATGATGATGCAGAATATGAAAAAATATTCGAGTATGAAGGATCCAAGATAGAACCAGTTGTTGCAAAACCATTCTCTCCTGAAAACATTTCGATTGTTAGAGAGGCCCCTTCGGTTGAATTAGATAAATGCTATATCGGTTCTTGTACTGGTGCAAAATACGAAGATTTGGAAGCTGCAGCAAGAGTACTCAAAGGAAGAAAAGTTAAGATTAGAACCGAAATATTACCTGCAGCAATTTCAATTTATCAACGTGCACTGGAAAATGGATTGTTGAAAATTTTCCTAGATGCAGGTGTTACTGTTGGACCTCCTACATGTGGGGCATGTTGTGGTGCCCATATGGGGGTGTTGGCAAAAGATGAAATCTGTATTAGTACAACAAACAGAAATTTCCCGGGAAGAATGGGCCATATTGAATCTCAAACTTATCTTTCATCACCTCTAGTGGCTGCAGCATCTGCAGTTACTGGTAAGATTACTGATCCGAGGGATTTGAAATGAAGGGTAATATCATAAAATATGCACAGGACAATATTGACACTGATGTGATTATTCCTGGACAATACCTAAAAATACATGATTATGTAGAACTTGCAACTCATGCAATGGAAGGTCTTGATCCTGATTTTCATTCCAAAGTAAAAGAAGGTGATTTTATTTTATCTGGAAAGAACTTTGGTTGTGGCTCATCACGAGAACACGCTCCTATCGCTTTATCTAATTCTGGAATAAAGGCAGTACTTGCATTATCTTTTGCAAGGATATTTTATCGAAATGCAGTTGATGGTGCATTTTTGTTACCAATTGAAGTTGAACAAGACGCATATGATGCAATTTCAGAAGGTGATGAAATTGACATTGACATATCTACTAACAAAATTAAGAATATCACTAAGAATCAGACATACAAAATGAAACCATTTTCAGAAATCATCGGAAAAATAATTTCTGCAGGTGGTCTTTTCAAGTATAAACCAGATCAGGATTAAAATGGGAAATACTCTATTTGAAAAAATCTGGGACTCTCACGTTGTTGTTGAAAAACAAAGTGGTCCGTCTTTAATTTATGTGGACAGACATCTAATACATGAAGTAACATCTCCACAAGCATTTGATGGATTACGCTTGAATAACAGAAAAGTTCGTCGACCTGATCTCACTATTGCAACTATGGATCACAATGTTCCTACTAATGATCGATCTCTTCCAATTTTAGACCAAACATCTGCAATTCAAATTCAGACACTGGAAAAAAATTGCAAGGATTTTGACATCAAATTATTTGATATCAATAGTTCTAATCAAGGAATTGTACATGTAATTGGTCCTCAGTTAGGAATTACTTTGCCTGGAACCACTATCGTTTGTGGTGATAGTCATACTTCAACACATGGGGCATTTGGAGCTCTAGCTTTGGGTATTGGAACTAGTGATGTTGAGCATGTATTGGCATCACAAACCTTGTGGCTTGAAAAACCTACACCATTTGAAATTAGAGTTGAAGGAAAAAGAAAGAATCCTCATGCAGTAACTGCTAAAGATATTATTCTGTCTATTATCAAGCATATTGGAACCGGTGGTGGTACAGGCACTGTAATTGAATATCGCGGTGAAGGCATTACTGATCTTTCTATGGAACAAAGAATGACAATTTGTAACATGTCTATAGAAGCAGGTGCAAGAGCAGGTTTGATTGCACCTGATGAAAAAACATATGGTTATCTTCGAGACAGAAAATATACTCCCGAAAATTATGAATCTCTAGTAGATTCATGGCAAGATAACTTAAAAACTGACAATGACGCAAAATTTGAAAAACAATTTGTTTTACACCTTGATGATATTGCACCACAAGTTAGTTGGGGAACAAATCCTGGAATGACTTGTGATGTAACTGATTCTGTTCCCTCTCCAGATGAATTTTCTAAAGGAGATTCGAATCAAAAGAAGGGAGCTGAAAAGGCACTTGCGTACATGGATCTTAAACCTGGAACCCCAGTTGAAGATATTAAAATTGACAGAGTATTCATTGGATCATGTACTAATGCGCGATTAGAAGATCTTATTGAAGCATCCAAAGTAATCAAAGGACAAAAAATTTCTTCACATGTCAGAGCAATGATTGTTCCAGGATCACAGATGGTAAAACAACAAGCTGAAGAGATGGGTCTTGATAAAATTTTCATTGATGCCAACTTTGAATGGCGTGAATCTGGATGCAGTATGTGTCTTGGAATGAACCCTGATATCTTATATCCTGGTGAAAGATGTGCTAGTACATCAAACAGAAATTTTGAAGGCAGGCAAGGAACCGGTGGACGCACTCATTTGGTAAGCCCCGTGATGGCAGCAGCAGCTGCAATCCAAGGACATTTTGTTGATGTAAGAAAAATGGATTTGAGTTAACATGGAATCTTTTAAAAAAGTAACAAGCATTGTAACTCCACTTGACAAGGTCAATGTAGATACTGATCAAATTGTACCTAAACAGTTCTTAAAACTAATTCAAAAATCTGGATTTGGCAAATTTTTGTTCTTTGATTGGAGATATGATAAAAATGAGAATAAAAAACCTGATTTTGTCTTAAATGATTCTAGATATAATAATTCTAAAATTCTTGTGACTGGTGACAATTTTGGATGTGGCTCAAGCAGAGAGCATGCAGTTTGGGCTCTGCTTGACTATGGTTTCTCTGTAATCATTGCCCCCTCTTTTGCCGATATCTTCTTTAGTAATTGCTTCAAAAATGGAATTTTACCAATTTCTTTGGATGAAAAAACAGTTGAGAAACTTCAACAGGAAACTAGCCCAATTGAAGTAGATTTGGAAAAACAAACTATCAAAACATCATCTGATGAAATATCATTCAACATTGATCCTTACAAGAAAAAAATTCTCTTAGATGGTTTGGATGATATTGCACAAACTTTGCAATATGAAGATAAGATAACTGACTTTGAAAAGACCTCTAAAATCCCATCTGTTTTATAATTTTCTTTACTGTTTTTTCATTTCTTTCTATGATCATTGGGGATTCTACATCTAACCATTCTTTATCTTGAATGTCAAATGCACTAATCTTCCCTTCTTTTGATAATTGTTGTAAAATATCATATGACAAATTAATCTCTTTTTGTTTTTTAGTCTTTATTCTCTTAATGATGTCTTTGCCTAACATGTAAATTCCTAAACATTCTGATAATTGTAATTTCATCTTTGGTTTTTCTTTGAATTCTTTTATGATTCCATCTTCTACTATTGCAAATCCTGTCTCTTCTCTTCTCTTTGTTCTAGTTGCAATACATGCAGTACTGTTTTTCTCTCTGAACAACTCCATCATCTTCTTTAGATCTATTGCACACAAATTATCTACAAACCATAATACAAATTCTGACTCTTTTTTGAGTCTTTTTTCAATGTGTAAAAGATCCCCTCCTGTACCACTTTGTGAATCCTGAACAAAAACCAAATTTTTTTGATCTCCGAAATAATTTCTTATCTGTTCTCCCAATCTGTTGAAATCTGAAATTATGATCACCTCATTTATAAAATTAAATGATTTTAGATATTTTACAATATAATCAATCAATGGCTTTCCATTGATAGGTGTCATGGCTTTTGGAAAATATTCTGTATATGGCTTACCTCTGGTTCCTTTGCCACCTGCAAGAATTACAGCTTTCACAGCCTAACGATATGATTTCTGTTTTCTTCTTCTTGCACCAGGCCCGCCAAATTTCTTTGGTTCTTTTTGTCTGGCATCTCCACTTACTAAATATTTGTCAAAATCTGAAATACGTTTTCTAAGATCGTCTCTGGTAGATTTTGGGAATGGATGTTCTTTTGGTTCTTTTTTAGATTTGGTCCATCCTATGAGTGCTCTTGTAATTCCAGTTGCAATTGCACTGGCTTGACCCATATAACCTCCGCCTCTTACTCTAACAGAAATATCTATTTTGTCTCTTAAATCCCCTGTAATTTCTAATGGCGCTAGTATAACTTCGCGAGCAGTTTCCTGTGGAATCATTTCTACTGGAACATTGTTGATTCTAACTCTACCTTGTCCTTTTGTAATGTATACGTGCGCACTAGCTGTCTTTCTAGTTGCAAAATAAATTTCTGTTTTTGGGGTTGTCATTCGGTCCATCCTATCGTTCTACATAATTCACCTATTGAAGTATAGTTTGATGCAGTTTTTTTAATTTTGGCTTTTTCAAATTGAATTTTCTCTAATGACTTGAGTTCTTTTGGGGATCCAATATATGTTCTTAATCTTTGATGTGCTTCTTTTCCAGATGGTTTTCTATCATATGGTAGCATTTGACGAATCATTTTTGCCATGAGCGTATCTGGTCTTCTATAATGAACCGGTCCGTGTTTTGGATTAATCACACTGTTAATTTCTAAAAATTCTCTGTACTCTTTGATTTGGTTACTTCTAGTTCCACTCATCATAATTTTTTCACAGTTGACTACTGAAACTCTATTTCCATTGATTAGTAATTTTGCAACATTTGATGATAATCTTCCTGCAATGTGATCTGTTGCATCTACTACAATTGGTCTGTCTGTTCGGATAATTGTCTCTTGTTTAGCCAAGTAATACAACTCCTTTTCCGGTAGGATTCTTTTCAATAAGTTCTAGATAACTAATCAATTTTCCACCATTTTTTATTATTTTAGTAGCTGCAGAATTTGAAATTGAAAATGAAAATAATGTAATTTTGTGAGGAATGTTACCTGTTCCGAGAACTTTTCCTGGAAATACAACTGTGTCATTTTCTTTTGTCAGTTGTGCAATTCTATTCAAGTTGAGATCTCTTCTTGCAATAGATGGTTTTAATGCATATTCTGCCAATTTTGCCCAAATTGGAGCATCATTTTTGGAAGATGCCTTTTTTAGATCACTGGCCATACGTATAACCACTTGATTAGTCATGTGAATAATGCGGTTTGAAACCCAAATATAATGTCTATGCTTGGGTTATTCTTCAATTTTATCAATCATTTCTTTGAATTGATCTAATCTGTTACTTACTTCGTCTACTCCTGAAATGATTATTTGCTCTGGATTTAGTGCTCCTGTTGACTCTATGGTTAGAATTTTCTCATCTTCCTTATCGGTGTCAGTTAGTGTTGAGATGTTTGCGGCATTCCATTTGGCATGTTCTGTTCCACGTCCTAATCTTGCATAACACTCTACTTTGATTCTTTGACCTGGCGCTAGTTGTACAATTGGAATTTTATCTGAAACTGGTTTTATTGTATCATCTTCAGAGGATAATTCATTTGATAAAATTGTTCTCGTAACGTCTGAATCCCCAGAATCTAAAACCAACATTACTTTACAGTTTGAACAACCTGCCTCGCTTTGGCATTCACATTTTGATGGCTCGTTAAATCTTGTCAAGTCTGTTTTTAATGGAATTAATCCCAATCTGTGTGCTAAACCTTCATCTGGCAATACTGAAGAATTCTCTACAATGTCAACTGTATCTATTGCAAAGACTGGAACACCATTTAGGCATACCCGTCTAAGTGCATTTGCATACTGTAATGGAACTCCTTTTAGCTTCATGGAAATTTTATGATTATCTTTACTAATTACTTCTAATGATGACAAATCTTGAAGAAAATCTTCAAAGTCCACATAAAAATCTAGCTAGTTTTACGTATAGGTATTAAAGTTTTAACATGATGTTATCTGACTTTTTTCGTCTGTTTTGTATTAAATTCAAAAAAGATCTATTCTTTAGTCATCATGTTCATCCTTTTCTTGCTATGTATTCAAGATGTATCTCATCTGGCATTAGTACTTGATGAAGAAAACTTAGATTGTCTGCAACAAGTGTAAGGATAATCCCCTTATAAGAAATTGAAATTACAATGGTGTCAAAAATGACTTTTATGGACGCATTATCCTTAAGGGAAGTTTACGGTCTGGCAAGCGATAAACTAAATTTGGCACATACAAATTGACACCATTGCATGATGAAACTATGTCATTTTTGAATATAACCAACGCTAAGAATTTATTCATATGAATTATCAGTATCGACTAAATACCATTTTGAAACATATTAGATGGTATTAGAACTGTCACCGAGCAACTAACCATTTTTGGCCTTAAGATCTAATACAATTTTATTTATTTCTCCCTCTAAAGATGATTGGAATAATCAGATCGTATCATATCTGATCATGCTTCTTGCTAGGTAATTCAAAATCTATTGGATAGTCTGGGGTCTGTTAGCATTTTATTTTATGACTTTCAAATTCGGCATCAATCAAAAAATGTCTGCTACAGTTGCTACAGAAGTTTGGAATGTACATAATGTCTTTGCCAGGTATTCCTGCTGGTGGTTTCACAGCTGTCAAAACATTTGTTTGGGTATAATATTTGAAGACAAAATAAATTCACATCTTACATAAAAAGAGAATGTAAATTTTGAATACATATTCATGCCCAGAGATTACGTTATCTAAATATAGTTACTTAACCTTTACCGTAACTTTACCGAGTCTATAGTGACAGTACTAATGCTTTGTGTCATGAATGGTGACTTTATCTACTATCCTCTGAATCCACAAAATCAAACTCGGTACTGCCATACATTGCAAACTCTATTGATGCCTTGAGAAAGTCATTGATGGACTCTCCAAATTCATTACATCTATCCCTTAAGTCATCATGAAGTTGTTTTGGTATTCTTGCAGAAACGATTCTAGACATCTGTTTACAGTTGTTTTTGAGTTAGTTAAAGACCACAGTTTCATACTCTGGAAATTTATACGCTAAAGGAATTATTGATACTGTTTACCTGATAAGATTTTGCCTGATGAGAATTCTGATTATGGCCTTCCTGGAAGAAGTGAGGAAGCAAACGATGCATATTTTGAATCTTCTATCGAATCAAAGCCCAAAAACAGGATCCTGGTAATTACTGCAATATCTTTCGTTGTTTTGGCTGCAGGGATCTTTTCATATTATTTTGTAAATCCGAGTCAGATAGACTCGGAGATTTTGGAAACACCTCTCTAAAGACACAGGAAGAAAAGATGGCAATCAAGTATGGTGTTGGCAAATTTGGCAGTGATCATGCCCATTCAGCGCTGACTGTGTTTGTTCACGGAGAGATGCTAAATTTTACTTTGTCTCAGTTTCAGCTACAAAGCAAATACATTCACTTTGAGGACTATAATCCGTACTTGGTACACAAGCATGCAACTGGCGTTCCATTGGAGATGCTGTTTACATCCTTTGGTGTAGATGTTACATCAAAATGCATTACACTGGGTACAGTAAATGCAATTACTGATGAAAAATTTTGTACTGACTCTGAAAATTCTATGGTGTTTATGGTAAATGGAAATAATGTTTCAGATATCGCTCAATATGAAATAAAATACAATGACCGAATTTTGATATCTCTGGGAGACCTAACATCATTACCTGAGCAGCTCAAATATCTGGAATCACTGCAAATCCATGACCTTCCAAAAAAAAATCCAATTACATCTGAAGATGATATATTCATTTAATATTCAGTGGTTTTTGACGGATCACATATTTATCACAATTATGTAAGATCTCATATGGTGTTAGATGGAAAAACCCCTGCGAAGGCTGTGGGATTCATATAAAGGGTCAGGACAAGTGGAAGACCCAGATTCACAAAACACTTTTCACGGAATTTCAATTATGAACATA
>Ga0210064_1000591_pt1 | contig 17139 bp, 8 predicted proteins | sample Muzzi_CordC_D2_FD_185531 | JGI IMG/M metagenome (GOLD analysis project Ga0210064, IMG submission 185531) | Wetland microbial communities from San Francisco Bay, California, USA, that impact long-term carbon sequestration - Muzzi_CordC_D2 (SPAdes) | ecosystem: Environmental > Aquatic > Marine >...
TCTGTGCAGCAGCAGGACCGATCGGCCCGTCTCCGGCCCCGCCCGGAGGCTGTGGATCGAATGCCCGTCGAATTCCACGACGCCGTCCTCGATTCCCGCGATCGCGTCCGCCGACTCCGGAGAACTCGAAGCCGGCGAGACGAGCAGCCCGAAGAAGCTCCCCAGCACGAGTAGCGTCGTCGCAGTCGCACGCACGCACGAGAAGGTGACCCCGATCGGGTCGACGGGCAAGTCGACGGCTCGAAGCGGCCCGGGAGCTGCGAGACGATGGGACGCGCCGCGATCCTCCGGCATGCGTCTCACGACCTTCCGGGCACGGCTCGGTTGCATGTCGCGACCCGGGTGGTTGCCGGCCCCTCCCTCCCCCGCGCGGTCCGCAGGTCTTCTGCGATCTGCTAGCGCCGTTCCCGATATATCGTTATGCAACACGCTGAGGAATTCTCCGAAGTAGACTCACCTGCGAGTGATGACCGGTTCCAAACCCACGCAGGGATTTGCGAGAAACACAACGTGGCGGGTCGCCGCGCTGGTGGGTTGTATCTGTCTACTGGGTTGCGGTTCGGAGCAGTCGACCGGCGAAGGGTCCGAATTCACTCGGGCGATGAATCGCGGCAAGGCGCATCTGGAGAACGGCGATCCTTCGCTGGCGATCGAGGCGTTCGAGCAGGCGGTGAGTCTCGCGCCGAGCTCGGCGCCGGCGCTCAGAAATCTCGCGCGCGGGTATCTGATGGCCCGAGACCTGGTCTCGCTCGAGACGGTTCTCGAACGGGCACGGGCGCTCGAGCCCGAGTCGGCCGCGACGCTCTATCTCAGCGGATTGCGGCACGCACGTCTCGCGGAATTCGCGAAGGCCAGCCGCTACTTCGAGGAGGCTGTGCGAATCGATCCGCACACGGCCGCGCTGCACTTCCAGCTCGCCGACGCCTATCGCGCGATCGGGCGTCACGAATCGGCGGCGGAGCAGTTTCGCGCCACCCTGGAGCTGGATCCGTTCCACGCCGTAGCGCACCGGCGCCTGGCGGACTACGCCCGCGATACCGGAGACGCCCGGGAGCTGGAATTCCGAACGCGGGAAATCGAACGCCTGAAGGTCCTGTTCGGCGATCAGAGCGCGTCGGTCGAGCAGCTCGAAGCCTGTGTGTACACGCGAGCCGAGCCCGCCGTCGACCCTGCAATGCGTGCGGACGGCAAGCAGCGCGGAATTGCCGTGCGCTTCGAGGATGCGACGCCTGCGATGATTCCCGACGAGCTCGGCAATCGCGCACCCGCGGTCGTTGCAACACTGCTCGATGTCGCTGAGAGCGGTCGCTACAGCCTGTTCGTTGCGTCCGCGGACGGCGCCGCAAGCCTGCTGGTTCCGGGCGAGAATGAAGCCTTTCGCCTCGTCTCGCTCGATCTGGAATTGTCGGAAGCAATGCTTTCGAGCAAGCGTCTAACGGGCCTCGCAGGCAGCCTCGTCGGAAGCGACGACCCGAAGACACTCGAATACCCGGTTCCGGTGGTGCTCCCCGACCTGTTGCTTCTGGGGGACGCGGGAGCGCAGCTGTTCGAGCGAACGGGGCCGCAAGATTTCGAGGACGTCACCGCCTATGCGGGGCTCGCCGGCGTGACGGGGAATGCCGCGCGTTGGGTTGATTATGATCACGACGGCGACATCGACCTTCTCGTAGGGGGCGAGGTCGGGCTTTCGTTGTGGCAGAACAGCTACGAGGGGCGATTCGAGGACGTCACCCGAGACGTCGGTCTCGACGAGATCCGGCCCGTATCGGATGTCGCAGCGGTGGACCTCGACGGCGACGTCGCCGTCGATCTGGTGGCAGCTCGGGGCACACTCCCGACACACGTGTTCGAAAATCGGCGAGCGGGGCAATTCGCCGCGCAGTCCGAGCCGCCCGGGCCGTGGCCCAGCGCGCGCAGCCTTCTGATCGATGATCTCGACAACGATGGTCGATTCGACGCGGTGCTGGTCGGCGAGGAGCGGCTCACGATCCTGCCGGGGCGCGGAGGCGAGAGGGATCGCATCGAACTCGGCGGCATGGATTTTCGAACCGCCGCACTGATCGACTTCGACAACGATGGCCGGCTCGATCTGATCCTCGCCGGAGTGGAGAGCAGCGGTTCGGGAGCCGGGCGCCTGGCGCTATGGCGAAATGCCGGTGCCGAGGGTTGGCACGATGCGAGCTCGGAGACCGGGATCGACGCGATCTCGCTTCACGAGCCGAAACAAGTCGTGGTGGCGGACCTCGACTCCGATGGCGACAGCGATCTTCTGTTGGTTACGGCCGCCGGATTGAGAGCGCTGCGGAACGATGGCGGCAACGCCGCCGGCCAGCTCAAGGTCCGACTGGCGGGAACCAAGACCAACCCCAGCGGCATCGGTACGCGAATCGAGGTAAGCGCCGGCTCTTTCCGCGCGGTTCGCTCCGTTTCGCAGCTCCCGATCGAAATCGGGCTGGGCCAGAGCCGACTGCTCGATTCGGTCAAGACGGTGTGGACCAACGGTGTCGTGGAGAACGAAATCGAAGTCAAACTCACGGCCGAACCGCTGACCATCGTCGAGAAGCTGGTCGAGACCGGATCGTGTCCCTTCCTGTACGCGTGGGACGGCAGGGAATTTCGCTTCGTCACGGATCTGCTGGGAAACTCACCCCTCGGTCTTTCGGTCCGCCGCGGCGTGACGCTCGCCGCGGACCCGGACGAGCTGGTCCGGGTCGGTGATGCCAGCGACTTCACCCCGCGCGACGGCCACTACGTACTTCAAGTCACGGAAGAAATGCGCGAGGTGCTGTATCTGGATCAAGCGCGACTGGTCGTCGCCGATCACGCTCCGGACGTCGAAGTGCACCCGACGGATCGGCTGATGCCGCCTCCGTTTCCCGGCTCCGAACTGTGGGCGATGCACGCTCCCAGAGTTCCGAGAGCAGCGATCGGAGACGACGGCATCGACCGCACCCGGGCGGTGAGTGCCATCGACGGAGAGTTTGCGCCACCCGGGTCGCCCCTCGCCCCGAACCTGAGGGGGCAGACCCGCCCTCTGACGCTCACTCTCGATTTCGGCCCGCTCGAAGACCTGCGCGCGCCCGTGCTGACGCTCACCGGTTGGCTGCAGTACGGAGATGCCAGCACCAACATCGCATTGTCGCAGGGTACGCGCGACATCGTCATCCCGACCACTCTCGAAATGGAAACGCCGAGCGGAGATTGGGAGGTCGTTGATGTCACCGTCGGTATGCCGGCCGGCAAGACCAAGACGATTGCGATCGACTTGACGGATCGACTCGCGCCCGGCGTTCGTCGGCTCCGGCTCCGTACGACCCATGAGCTGCGCTGGGATCGCATTGCGTTGTTCGAGCGACTGCCGGCGAGTGCGTTGGAGATCCACAGCGTAGAGCCTGCGAATGCCCGGCTGCAGCCGCGGGGGTTCTCGGACATTCGGTCGCGAGCCGTCGGTCATCCCTCGACTCCGGACTGGTACGCGGTGTCCGAGCAGCCGCCCTGGCGAACCGCGCTCGAAGGCTGGTTGACGCGATTCGGCGACGTCAGGCCGCTCGTGACGCAGCGCGATGCAAAGCTCGTACTGCTGGGCGCGGGCGATGCGCTGGAGCTTCGGTTCGCGGAAAGAGAGCTGCCGCCCCTCGAGCGCGGGCACAGGCGAAGCTTCTTCTTCTACTCGGTGGGATGGGACAAGGACGGCGATCACAACGTCGTGAGCGGAGATCGGGTGGAGCCGCTACCCGTGGTCGCAGAGGATGACATTTGGCGGATCCGTTACAACACGCGCTGGGTGTTCAGCGATCGGGCGACACCCGGGACCTGAACGCGCGCCGGCGTCTCGTGCTCGGTGGCTGCCGCTCCGCTGTCGCATCCGGGTTCGCCGTCCTCCTGCTTGCAGTCCTTCCGGGTTGTGGCGAGGATGGCGCTTCCCATCCGCGGTCACTCGAAGACTGGATCGCACATCGTCATCGACTCGACGAGACGGTCTGGGCGGACGAGATCGAGGCCCAGCACTACGAGCGAACGCTGGTTGCTCTGTGGGATGCACTGCTTCGAGTCGACGAGAAAGGAGTCCTCGGCGCAAAGTCCGAGATTCTCGCCGGGATCGACTTCGATCGATTGACCATCGGAACTCCGCATCGGATCGAATCGCTCGATCACGGCATCGCGGTGTTCGAGCTGCGGCTTCCGCACACTGCACTGGATCACGACGGCTGGGTCGAGTTCGTCGAGCGGCTCTCGAGCGCCGGATATCGGCTCGTCCAGTCCGAGTGGCATCACGCCCGCTTCTACCCTGCCTCGGGCGGATCACCCGCCCGGTCGCAGGTCGCCATTGCGCTCCACTTGACCGAAGCGGCCGACAGCCGGCGCGTCATCGTCGAAGGCGAGTTGACGATTCGCTGGTCCGATCGTCACGACGAGCGCGGGAATCCCATTCCCGGAGACATCGACGCCACCGCACTGCGCTTGCTCACTCGCTCGGGGGACGCTGCCTTCGAGCGAGTCATTCGATTCGAGCTACCCACGCGCGACGGGCTCTCGGCAGTCCATCCGCTCCTGCTCTACGACCTCAACGAGGACGGCCTGCTGGATCTGGTCATGGTGGGCGCCTCCCGCGTGTTGTGGAATCGGGGCGGAGGTCGCTTCCAGAGGATGACCCTGGTCGATCATCCCTATCAGCTCACCGAGACCGGGGTCATCGCCGACATGAATGGCGACTCGCACCCCGACCTGATGTCGACTCGGGCACGGGGCGATCTCGTTCTGTACCTCGGCGATGGAGCGGGCCGGTTTCCCGACGAGCCGAAGGTCACTCCGCGATTCGAGCAACCGCTGCGCGGACCATCGTCCTTGACGGTCGGCGACATCGACGGCGATGGCGACCTCGACGTCTGGCTCTCCCAATACAAGCCCCCCTATCGGGGTGGGCAGATGCCCTCTCCCTACTACGACGCCAACGACGGCTTCCCCTCGTACTTGCTCCTGAACGATGGGCGGGGGAATTTCTCGTTCGGAACTGCCGCCGCAGGGCTCGATGCGAAGCGGCACAGGCGAACCTACGCGAGCACCTTCGTCGATCTCGACGACGACGGCGATCTCGATCTCCTCGTGGTCGGTGACTTTTCCGGCATCGATCTGTACCACAACGATGGGCGCGGACACTTCAGCGATGCCAATGACACGCTTCGTGCCGACCGGCACCTGTTCGGCATGTCGTCGTCCTTCGCAGACTACGACCTCGATGGCCGCCTGGATTTCTTCGTGGCGGGGATGTCGTCGACCACGGCACGGCGCATCGACGCCATGGGGTTGGGGCGAGCCGAGCTTCCGGATATGCAGGAGATGAGAATGCGCATGGCATTCGGCAATCGAATGTACCTCGCTGGAGACGGCGGTTGGCGGGAGCCCGACTTCAGTGAGCAGGTGGCGCGTACGGGCTGGACATGGGGAACGACGGCCTTCGATTTCGACAACGATCGGGATCCGGATCTGTTCGCAGCAAACGGACACATCAGCGGGAGGAGCTCGAAGGATTTCTGTGTGAGCTTCTGGTGTCACGACATCTATGATGCAACGTCCAAGCCCAACGAGGCCCTGGGCCTGCTCATGGGAAAACGGATGGAGGCCCTCCGCACCCGAACGGAGTCGTGGGACGGTCACCAGAAGAATCGGCTGCTGATGAACCTCGCGGGGAAGGGCTTCGTCGATGTCGCCTTTCTACTCGGAGTGGCCGATTCCTTCGACAGTCGATCTGCGGTGAGCGGGGACTTCGATCTCGACGGCCGCGTCGATCTCGCCGTCGTGGAGGATCGGGGGCTCGGGGGGGAGAGGCTCCACGTCTACCGGAACCTCCTCCGGACCGGGAATCACTGGATAGGTATTCGTCTACGGGAACAAGGAAACGGAATCTCGCCCGTCGGCGCATTCGTATCCGTGCGTACCGCGGAGCAGACGCACGTGGGACGGATCGTCACGGGTGAGACCGTGATGGGCCAGCATCCCACGACACTGCACTTCGGGCTGGGCTCATCGACACGCGTCGAATCGATCGAAGTGCACTGGGCGAATGGGATGACGCGTGTCGTCGACGACCCGGAGATCGATCGCTATCACCTGATCGAAGCCACTGCCCCGGAGCCCCCGCCGTAGGCGTCGCGAGGGCGCCGACGATCCGGGGTGAGGAGTTCGATCGTCTCCGCCCGTCCGCCGGTGGCTCGGAGCCTCCGCCCCCTTCCGGGCGGCCGGGACGTCGGCTATTCGCAGCGGTACATGTTGGATCGGGCGGGGTCGCACAGGCCGGCGAGGTTGTAGGGCTCGATCGCGGCGGCGATTCGGCTCCGGAACCGCTCGGAATCGACGCCGTCGAGGTGCGGGGCGGCGGCCAGACGGCAGACATCCTCGTGCGCATCCTCCACGATCCGGCGGAAATGCGGGTCGTGACTGTTGAGGAAGCCGATATCCGTCCGCTCGGGGTCGCGACGGCGTGTCATTTCGCTGTAGTGGGCGCCGGCGAAGTAGAGCATGGCGTAGCTCTGCATCAACTCGAAGTTGCCAAAGCTCGCATAACAACCATGGATGATCCTGTCGAGCAACGCGACATCCCGGAAGAGCGCCTGCTCGTAGTCGGCCAACCCCTGTTCGCGGGTGTCGCCCGTTCGCTCCAGCACGCCGACGAGACGCTCGATGCCCGCCAGTGTGAGGGCATTGCCCGAGCTGTGCAGGGGGTCGAGAAAGCAGGCGGCTGCGGGCAGCATCGCCCAGCCGGGACCGACGGCCCGCCGCACCCGACGCTGCATGCGAGCCGTGCGAAAGATGGGTGTGATGGGCGTTGCGTTCTCGAACTGCGCAGCCAGCGAAGGAAAGCGCTCCAGCTGCTCCGCCCATTCCCGCTCGGGCGTCGTGTCCGGCCGGGTCGGATGACGCCGTGTATCCAGCACGAAGCCGGCGCTGCTGACCCCGTTGTCGAAGCGCAGTACGTACATCCAGCCGTCGTCGAAGATGTGGTGAAGTGCGGCGGCGTGACAGGGGAAGGGATGATCGCTGCTTTGCCCCGAAAGCGCGTCGTAGACTTCTCCCCAGGCCCGCACACCACCGAAGTGCGCGTAGATCGCGCGCGAGTGCGTGCGCACCCGGGACGGATCGTTCTCGATTCCGAGCAACCCGCCCAGAACGCAGGCGTCGCCGCTGGCGTCCACGATGAAGGGGGCGCGAACTTGCAGGCTCCGCCCCGCCCGGACGCATTCGAGATGCCAGGGATCGTCAGCCGCGATCTTCGTCGTTTCGCAGCGGTCGAAGTAGGGAATCCCGGCGGCGCGTACCTCGCCCACCAGGAAGGCGTCGAAGTCGGCTCGCAGCCAGTGGGTGTCGCTGCTCTCGTCGTCGCGGCTGGCGGCAACCACCAGCTCGTTCGAGTGGTCGCCGGTGGGGGCGAAGGGCCGGCCCTCCTCGTGCTTGAAATAGCTGAAGCCGCGCTTCAATCCACACACGAGTTCGGGGTAGCTGCGGCGCCAGGAGCCGTACTTGCAGAGTGGCTGCACTCGCGGAAGTCCGTAGCGGCGCGCCAGCTCGCCCAGCACCAGGTCTCCCTGGGGCGTCGAGGATTCGCCGATCGCAAAGCGGGGATGGGAGCCGCGCTCGATCAGGACGGGCCGGAGCCCGATCCGCTCGGCGAGCAGTGCCGTCAGGCTGCCACCGAAGCCCGAGCCGAGAATCACGACGTCGGCCTGCAGCGTCACGTGACGGGCTCCCGGCAATCACAATCGGCCACAGCGACCGGGCGCTGGGTGAGATTCATTCGCCGCAGCGCCTCCGCGCGCAGCGGGCCGCAGTCGGGGCAATCGAAGCAGTTCTCGATGTCCCACAGATCCACCAACACACAGCCGTCATTCCCCCCGACCGCCGGTGTGCCGCGCGAATCGAGGCCATGGGTCAACACCTGCGACAGCTCGGCGAGGGTCGGCCGCACGAACCGGCCCCGGCTCTCGAGCTGATCCAACATGCCGTTGCCCGGGCGCACCGGGATCACCACCGAATACGCTGCGCCGAGGGAGAGCGCGTGTTCCACCCCGCGTCTCGCCCATTCGACCGACTTCGCACCGAAATGTCCGGGAGGCCCCAGCAGAATGAAGGCGCGTAGCTCCACCCCTGAATCGAGCAGGAGGCGAGCCGCGCGATCGAAGTCGGAAAGGCTCATGCGCTTGTTGAGTCGCGACAACACCAGCGGGTCGACCGTCTCGAGCCCCATCGCGACCTCCAGCAGCGTCGGCGCGATGGCGGCCGCGAACTCTGCGCAGCGCCGATCCACCAGGAGCGGATGGCACTCGACGATCACGCGTTCGCGCCCCTGCACGAGCTCGGCGACGCGCGCGCGGTCGGCGTCCGAGACGGCCTGCGAATCGAAGAAGCTGCCGGCGTTGTAGATCTTCACGACGGGGACGCCGGGAAGCTCCCGCAGCGCCCGATCCAGCTGATCCGCGATGCCGGGCGCACTCCCACTTCGCTCGAGAGTGTGCTTCCAGAGATCACACATCAGGCAGCGGAACGCACACTCGACACCGGTGGTGAAGATGGTTGCGACATCCACGAGGCCGCCTCGCACCAGCGGCTCGGGCTCTACCAGGCAGCTGTACGGCCGGTCGGGATCCAGCGTCGCGCGCGGGCCGCGCGCCGCAAGGATTGCCGCATCATCCGGATTCGGCGGCAGCGGGATCATCGAAGATCGACTGGAACAATGTGCGATAGGCGGCCGGGCTCTCGGGCAGTCGCCCGGCGGATTCGCGGTCGGCCAGCGCCCCATGCTGAAAGCGCCGCTTTTCGAACACCGGCATCGCAAAGCCGGTGTGGGCGCGGATGCCTCGGGAGACGACTTCACCCTTCAGCCCGTACAGCCTCTCGTGATCCCAATCGGTGAGTTCGATGAAGGGAATCCCCTCGGAGATCTCCACCACGTTCGGCAGGGTGAAGGGGCTGAAGACCTTGAATCCGTAGTGGCTCGCCGGGGCAAAGCCGCGCGTGCAACCTCGGCTGAGGCCTCCCGAGTAGGTCAACGAGTGCTTGATGGAATCGACTCCCCAGCCCTCGTGATAGAGCAGCGAGTTGTTGAGAACGCTGCGAATCGTCAGCTCCGGGTTCTCCTCGATGGGATAGTCCTTCAGGTTCTCGTCGCCACCATCGCCGTCCACGAGATGACGCCAGCTCGGGTAGCGTTCGCGGATTCCGCGGCAGAGAGCCAGCGTCATGGCGCCGGACTGGATGTCCAGCGGCTTGTAGTCCTCGATCACGCGGATGGCCTCGCGCAGGTTCAGGTAGGCGGGCGGGACCTCCACCGGTTCGTGAAACAGCCCCAGGTCGAGTTCGGCCAGGAAGCGTCGAGCCTGCAGCAGGTCTTCGCCTCCGGGCCCGACGCTGAGCGTGAAGGCCTTGAGCCTGGCCGGGTTCATCCCGAGCCGACCGATCTCGTGATAGAGGGCCAGGAAGACTGCGCCGCTGTCGATGCCGCCCGAAAACGACACTCCGATCGGTTCCTGCTCCGGCAGGGCGGACAACCACTTGCGGATCTCCGCCGCCAATACGCCTATGTAGCGCTCTCCGATCGCGTCGAGATCGCCCGACCAGACCTCTCGAGGCGGTGAGAAGAAGCGCTGATGAACCGGGTTGGGGTCCGGGCAGCCGACCAGTGCGATCTCGGTTACGTGATGGGCCGGGACCATGCGCGTATAGCTGGGATGGAATTGATCGCCGAGTCCGCGTTCGTCGAGCCATCGCTTGATGGTGTCGATGCGATGGGCCACGAGCAGCGCCGGCCCCGCGCTCTGTTTGACGATGAAGTAACGCATCGGAACCTGAAGCGAGCGCGCCATGCGCACTCGCTGGCCCTCGCGCGCCACCAGCGCGAAGTGTCCCTCGATCTGCCGAACCGCCGCCAGGTTGCCGCTGCGGACGCGGTCGCGCGCGTCCTCGAGTGACATTCCGAAAAGTACGTTGGCATCCGGATCCGTCAGGTCGAAGACCTCGTGCAGTGCCGCTGTCTCGATCACGTTGCGTCCCCCCTTTCGGAATCACCGAAATGTAGGCTTCCTGCGTAGCTCGGCATTCTCATCCCGGCGGCGGATCGATAGCCTCCCCGCCGTCCGCACCGCCAGCCCGACCCCCAGGATCGGAGCAGCAGCGTGCCCCGCCCCGCCTCGCTTGCCGTCGATACGCGCACGCATTCGGTTTTCGTCGTCGACGGCAGGTGGAGGCGGTCGATAGCATTTCAGGATACGTTGGATAACGACAAACTCGAAACGGCGCTACGCCTGGCGGAGCCTCTGACCGGGAGCCCCGGGAGAAGAGGGATGTGACAAGACCAGCGGAGGAGTGATGCCTGATACAGGCGTCCCATTCATCACTCGCAGGAGCCGCGAGCTCGAATGGCGATCGCGGCTTTCGATCTTCATCGGTGGGCTGCTGTGCTTCGAAGCCATCACCGGACTGTGGATCTGGCTGCTGCCCTTCAGCATTTCCAGTCAGGTCTCCGTATTGGTCCACACCGCGGCCGGCATCCTGTTCCTGGTGCCGTACGTCTTCTATCAGGGACGCCATTGGTGGGGCTACCGCGGGCGGGCGCTCTCCCACTATCTGGTCACCGGTTACGTCGCCTTCGCGGCCGTCGCGCTCAACGCCGTGTCCGGTCTGATCCTCACGTTCCAGGCGCTCTTCGGCGAGGTGATTTCCTACGCCTGGGACACCGTACACATCGTCACCACGTTTGCGATCTTGGCCTTCCTGATTCCCCACGTGCTTCTGTTGATCGTTCGCGATCGGAAGGGCCAGGCCGAGTACGCCCAAGCCGTGCTCGCGGCCGAGAAGCGCTGGGTCCGGGGCGCGCTGGCGTGGTCGGTCGCCGGTCTCGCGCTCGTGGGTGTGCTGTCCGCGACGATCGAGCCGGTTGCGTGGGTGAACGAATTCCCCGCGGACTACCAGTACGAAAACGACAATCCCTTCAGCCCGAGCCTGGCCACGACGGCCTCGGGCGGTGCCTACGACGATCGTTCCCTCACCGGCAGCGAGAGCTGCGGCCGCTCCGGCTGCCACGAAGCGATCTATCGCGAGTGGTCGATCAGTGCGCACCGGTGGTCGTCGATGGACCCGGCGTTCCAGGCCATCCAGCAGGTCATGGCCGAACAGAACGGACCCGAGAGCACGCGTTACTGCGGCGGTTGCCACGACCCCGCATCGCTGTTCGCAGGCACCAAGAACATCTTTGCGGAGGATCTCACCAGCGTTCGCGGTTATGACGAAGGGGTCTCTTGCCTCGTGTGTCACTCGATTCGCGAAACCGATCTGAAGGGGAACGCGAACTACACCATCGACCAGCCGGAGCGCTACATCTACGAGCTCGCTGAGAGCGCATTTGCGGTGGGTGTTTCCGACTTCTTGATCCGGGCCTATCCGCGCAGACACCTGGAGGTCTTTTCGAAGCGCCTCTTCAAGACACCCGAATACTGCGCGGCGTGCCACAAGCAGTTCATCGACGAAAACGTGAATCAGGTCGGGTGGGTGCAGCTCCAGAACCAGTACGACAACTGGCGAAAGAGCAAGTGGAACCCGGCAGACGATCCCGACAAGGTGGTGGAGTGCCGCGAATGCCATATGCCGTTGCAGGCTTCCGACGATCCGGCGTCCGGAGACGATCTGGATTCCTACCGTACGAGCGACGACGGCAAGCACCGCGATCATCGTTTCATTGCCTCCAATTCATTCATTCCCAAGGTGCTCGAACTCGAAGGCTGGGAGGAGCAACACGAGCTCACGACCGCCTGGCTTCAGGGCAAACGCACCATCCCCGAGATCGAGTACAAGTGGGCCAGCGGTCCTGCGGTCGATATCGAGATTCAGTCGGTCGATTCGGTCCGACCCGGTGAACCGATCGACATCCGGGTGGTCATCTCGTCGAACAAGGTTGGTCACGACTTTCCCACCGGGCCGTTGGACATCATCCAGTCGTGGATCAATCTCGAGGTGACCGACGACCGGGGGAACGTCCTGCTGTCGAGCGGAAGCGTGGACCCGGGACATTTCATCGAACCCGGCGCCTTCATGTTCAAGGCCGAGCCCGTGGATCGCTATGGAAACCTGATCGACCGGCACAACCTGTGGGAGATGGTCGGCGTGAGGTACCGGCGCGCGCTCTTCCCGGGATTCTCCGACGTTGCGCGCTACGCGGTCATCTGCCCTTCATCGGCAGGCCCTCCGGACGCTACGGAGAACGCGGGTGAAGAGCTGCATCGCGACTTCGTCGTGAGCACCCCCGCCGAGCCGGGGTCGTTGCGTGCGAAGGCGTCGCTCGACTATCGCAAGGTCGATCAGTTCCTCCTGAACTTCATGTTCGGTGATGACAACGAGCTCACTGCTCCGGTGATCCGGATGTCCGTGGACGAGAAGACGATTCGGATCGAGGAAGGCTAGTTGTCCAAGCGGCGTCAGCTGATCCGAAAGACCCTGCTGCTGTGTTCTCTGCCGGTCCTGCTCGTCGCCGCGATCATCGGAATCGCGCAGTGGACTCGCGACGATCGCTACGTGGCCGGTGAGGAGGAGGAGGGAATCACCCGGAGCCTCGACCGGAGCCTCGCGCAGTCGTCCGTCGGCCTGCGCTTCACGGAGGTGACCGAGCAGGCGGGCATCCGATTCGACCACTTTCCCTTTCGACGCACGAGTCAGCTCCCCGAAGACATGGGGTCGGGCGCTGCCTGGGGCGACTACGACGGCGATGGATTGCCGGACCTGTTCCTGGTCAACTTCGCTGCGCCCCTGGGAGTGCCCGACGACGAAATGGCCGCGTCGCCGGCGACGGATCGCCTGTATCGCAACCGTGGCGACGGAACCTTCGAAGACGTCACGGCGGCAGCCGGCGTCGGCGCCGCACACCGCGGGATGGGCGCGAGCTTCGGCGACTACGACGCCGACGGCGACGACGACCTCTTCGTCACGTCGTGGGGACGCAACATCTTGTGGGAGAACCGGGGGGATGGGACGTTCCGCGACGTCACCACGCGCGCCGGCCTGGCCGCCGAGGGATTCTGGACCGGCGCCTCCTGGGCCGACTTCGATCTCGACGGAGACCTCGATCTCTACGTGTGCGGCTACGTGAACTACATCCGCGAGGATCCCGGCGGTGCGCCCGCGCGGGTGGCCGACGCGGAGAATCCCTTCACCATCAATCCGTCGTCGTATACGCCCCGGCCGAATCACTTCTACGTCAATCGGGGGGACGGCAGCTTCGAGGAGCGTGCCGCCGAAGCCGGCGTGACGAGCGAGACGGGGCGCAGCCTGGCCGCCGCATGGGCGGATTTCGATGGCGATGGCCTGCCCGACCTGTACGTGGCGAACGATGTGTCGGACAACGCGATGTTCCGAAATCTCGGCGACGGCACGTTCGAAGATGTCAGCTATGAAGCGCTCGTCGCCGACTACCGCAGCTCGATGGGAATTGCGGTGGGGGATTGGGACGGAGACCTGGATCTCGATCTCTTCCTCACCCACTGGGTCGCGCAAGAGAACGCCCTGTTCTCGAATCGGACGCCCGCCGGCCGGACCGACGGCGTTGGGCCCAGGCTCCGGTTCGGTGACGACGCCGACCGTCTCGGGCTCGGCCAGATCGCGCTCGATCTCGTGGGATGGGGGACTGCATTCGTCGATTTCGACAACGATGGCCGGCTGGACCTGTTCGTTGCCAACGGCAGCACGCTGCAAGTACGCGACGACCCCCGCCGGCTGGTGCCGATGCATCCGCATCTGTACTGGAACCGGGGCCCGGACGAGGGCTTCTTCGAGGTGGGAGCCGACGCAGGCCTGCGCACCACGCCTCCCGGTGTCGGACGGGGCGCCGCGTTCGCGGACTACGACGCCGACGGCGACGCCGACCTGCTCATCGTCCGTCACGGGGGCCGGGCGCGATTGCTGCGCAACGACTCGCTCGCCGGACACTGGATCGGATTCAAGCTCCAGGCCGCGGCGGGCCACCCGTCGGGAATCGGTGCGCGAATCGTGGTGCACGCGGGCGATCGCGCCTACCTGCAGGAGGCCGGAGCGGGCCCTTCCTATCTCTCGCAGAATTTCTCCGACGTCCTGTTCGGACTCGGCGAGGCGACTCGGGTGGAGCGCATCGAAATCACCTGGCCCGGCGGAAAGCGGGAGGGGTGGAGCGACGTGGCTGCGGATCGGATGTGGCAGCTGGACGAGGGGCAGCCGCCACGGCCCGTGGACGGGCCCGCAGCGGTGAGCGAGGGGAGCGGTCGAGCGCTGCGCACCTCCGCCGTTTCGAAGCACGCACTGGTTTCGGACGTCCGCTCGAACCTCACCCGGGAGGAGACGCGGCGCTTCTGGGAGCTCCATCGGCGTGCCCAGGATCTCTTTGCGCAGGGGAGCTGGGAGGAAGCGGCCGCCGTCTTCGCCGAGATGACCGCGCTCGAGCCCCGACACGAAGACGCGCTCTATTACCGCGGCAACAGCCTGCTCGAACTCGAGCGTCTCGCCGAGGCCGGCGAGTGCTGGGAACGGCTGGTCCGTGTGAACCCCTCGAGTTCCCGGGCCTGGATCCAGCTCGGAATCCTTCACACGCTTCCCGCTGCCGGCGCACTCTTCGACCTCGACGCCGCAGCGAATGCCTTCGAAACCGCGCACCGCATCAATCCGGAAGAGAGTCGCCCGCTGACGCTCTGGGGAGAGGTGGATGTTGCGCAGGGCAGGATCGCTGCTGCGCGCGCGAACCTGGAGGCGGCCCATCGAATGAATCCGCGGGCAACCACCGCGCTCTACCTCGATGGCTACATCGCCTGGAAGCGTGGAGACACGGGCAGGGCGCAGGAGCTGCTCGAACGGGCGATCGCGTCACTCGAAAAGACGCTGCCGCTGCCCGGTATCCCGGGCGAGGGCGATACGCGTGCCGGCGACAGGGACGCGGAACGCCGCGGGCCGGCGCGACGCAGGCTGTTTGCCGGCTGTGTCGAGGCGCTCCGCTCCACTTCGGAGCCGCCGGCCCTCGAGCAGGGCTTTGCGTGTGTGGATCGCACGCGTGCGAAGCTCGTCGCGCCGAATGGTTCGAATCCCGAGCTCGCGCGGGATTCGTTGGAGTAGGCGCTCGCCGGCTGCTGAATAGGTCCTGCGATGGTTGCGAGAGGTCGGGGCGGGCTTACCGCTTCGCCGTCTCACGCAGCACACAGATTTCGTATCCGCACCAAGCGTCACGCGGCGTCCATCCGGAAGCTCCCCGAGCCTGCACCTCGGCGATTGCGCTCGAACGACTCGAAGGAGCGCGAGCTCCGGGGGTGCCTGCCGCGACCGTCAGCCGATCAGGGAGCGACAGGCACCCCCCGAGCTCGCGCGGATCCAACCGAACCGGCCAGTTTCAGCACCCGGCTAGCGGCCGGCGCGACGTCGAAGCCAGGACTTCATCGGGAACGGAAGAATCAACGCCGTGAGAAATGCCAACGTGAGCGGGATTCCGTGGGGCGGAAGATGTTCGTACGCGACGCCGCCGAGCTGCGGCCCCAACACCGTTCCGGCTCCCCACATGACTCCGAAGAGCGCACTCGCAGCGGCCAGATCCGCTCCTTTGAACTGCTGCCCGATGATGACCAGCGCGATGGTGTACACGCCACTCAAGACCGCGCCGAGAACCAGCATGTAGAGCAGGTTCCACGGCGCAAGCGCGATGGCGAAGGGCATGGCGAGCGCCGTCGCGACGACGAGAAAGGTGCACAGCGTGGCCAGCAGCATGCGGTCCACGCGATCGGCGAGCCACCCGATCGGTACCTGTCCGACGATCCCGCCGACGCCGAAGAGCACGATGAGATAGAGCGCATGCGTTTCGCTCAGTCCGACGTCCTCGCCGTAGAGCGGCAGGAACGAGATCATCATCCCGTCGGCGGCCGCGAACAACGCGCACAGCAACATCGCGACCGGGGCGAGTCGGAAGTACCCGAGAAGAGCGCCGGAGCGATCTCCCGTCAGGCGCGGCGCGCCGCGAAGAACCGTCAGCAGCGGCAACGCGGACAGCAGCATGACGGAGCCGGAAACGATGAACGGAGCGAGTCCCTGGCTTCCCGTCATCGAGAGCACCGCGGGCCCGAGCGCGAAGCCCGCCGACACGGCCATGCTGTAGATCGCGATGACCCGCCCGCGCGTCGCGTCTTCGGCGACCTGGTTGATCCAGGCTTCGCCGCAGACCCACAACACGCTACCGGCCGCGCCGATGATGAAACGCAGCACGAACCACGCGAGCATGCTCGGAAAGAACGGCAGCAGGACGAAGGCGACCAGGGAGACGAGGATGGCGCCGAGCATCAGGACCGCAGGGCCGGCCCTGCTCATGAAGCGCGGCAGGAAGGGCGAGATCAGCAGGATGGCGGTCGACTGGATCGCCGCCTGGCTTCCGATCAGGGTGCCGCCGACGCCGCGGTCTTCGAGGATCAGGGAGAGCAGCGGCACGCTCAGCCCGTAGATGAGCGAAGTGGCCGTCATGGCGGCGGTCACGGCGACGAGATTTCGGCGCCGGTCCACCGGAGACAGGGACGCTTCGTTCAAGGGGGTGCTCCTCGCTCGGCGTGGCCGCCTTCGCGGTGCGGGCTGTGCGTTACAGCTAGCAGCTGCGGTGGGGGGGTGGCGAGGAGGATTCGACGGCGTCGGAGGGCCTCGCAGTCGGCCCCCGGTTCGGAAGCGATGGCTCCGCCGGCGACGATCCCCGTCGGCTTGACGATCTCCCCGGCCGCAGCCAATGTTGACGACCCGAGGGTGGATTCGAGTTCGACGCCCAACCCGAGAGATGAGCTGGACGACGCGAGAAGCCGCCGAATGCAGCTCAGCTGCGAGGAGAACCAGCGATGCCCGAGATCAGCATTCAGAAGCAATGTGCCGCTCTCACCGATCTGGTCGATGTCGAGTCCTTTGGTGAGCCGATCGGAAAGCTGCCGAGACAGACGGACAGCGGCTTCTTCGAGGCGGGGAACCTCACCGCCGGAACCTGGCAATGCGAGCCCGGAAAGCTCGCGCTCGATCTGGACATCACGGAGTTCTGCCATCTGTTGCAGGGCCATTGGGTTCTGACTTCGGAGTCCGGTCGGGTGACCGAGATCAAGGCGGGCGACAGCTGGATCTTTCCGCGCG
>Ga0210064_1000592_pt1 | contig 17130 bp, 17 predicted proteins | sample Muzzi_CordC_D2_FD_185531 | JGI IMG/M metagenome (GOLD analysis project Ga0210064, IMG submission 185531) | Wetland microbial communities from San Francisco Bay, California, USA, that impact long-term carbon sequestration - Muzzi_CordC_D2 (SPAdes) | ecosystem: Environmental > Aquatic > Marine >...
CATGTTGCACCTCCAGTTTCAATCAAGGGCAAAGGAGCCAGTCCGCAAGTCTCCCGCCGGCCCAGGGCTGGCCTCGCCGTAACGGGCGATGTCCAGTTTCTTCGAGTTTCCGAAGATGCCGGTGTAAAAATTCACCGCCTCCTCGGCCTGATTGTCGAACCATAAGAAGGGTGTGATCTTCTGCATGACGTCACCTCCTATTTGCTTTCCACCAAGGCTTTCAGATTGACCAGCCTGGTGGTCTCTTTCTTGTTCATCCTTGCTCTTGTTGTATACACAACAGGAGTAAGCATAGAGACGGTACTTGTCAATATGGTTACAACAACCTCTGCAAGGGTTGCCCAGGATTGAGAATCGTGAACCTTGGGGACGTGAAAACCGATTGTGAGGATCCTATAGAAAGATTATGCTAAGAAAACCTGCATAAATGTCCTGGCGCATTGCATCATATTATAGTCAGGAGGATCGAACGTCGAAGGATATTTTCCAATGACCTGTACGAGTACAGGTCTGGCCACGACAAGGATTTGAATTCATGCAAGAAGAACTCCAACAATCGATGATTTTAGGTCTAAAACATACCTTTTCAGATATAAAACAGCAGGTCTAACAATAAGTTTTAAGAGCTTAACTTCTGGCCGCCTTTTCCTGCTCTTTTTTCTCAACCACACAATAAATCCCGCCCTCTTCGAGACCCGGCTTAAAACAACCGTTGCAGGAAATACACCTGGCGGTTTTGCGATCGCCCTGTGGGATTATCCGAGACATCCCCAAGATCATGTGCTTCCCACTTGGATTCCGGGTCTATTGCCCTACAATGGAATGCCCTTCCTTTCCATGTATTGCCCAAGCCTTCCGTGCATTTGACAAAGATCGGGATATGATTATGTTCGGCTTAATAGCACAGAATACAGTCAAAAAGAGTTAAGGAGGAAGGTGAGACATGGCGACTTCAACCGGGAAACAATTGGCTCAAAACGTTCGACAGAAGATTGAAGACCTGAAGAAAGTCTGTGAAGGGGTTGATGAGAACACAGCCTCGCGTGCGCCCGAAGGACGATGGTCTCCCAAGGAAATCCTTTCTCACCTATCGGGACCCGAAGGCTCGGGCCATCTGCCGATCCTGAAAGCCTTCCTGGACCAGGACAAGCCCAGGATCGATCTTCAGGCCGAAGACCCTTTTTTTTCTGAAAAACGCGCCCAAATGACGTTTGCAGAGCTCTTCTCAGAAGTCGAGAAGGAATATGATCGTATCTCTGAGTTTGTCGCCGGCCTGTCCGGGGAACAGCTCGACCGAAAAGCGCATGTTCCCATGTTCAAAGACTCGCCGCTGGGGGAGTACCCGACCCTGGAGGGGCTGATCGGGGGCTTGGGATCTTTTCATGTCCAATTTCATATTGACCATATGCGTGAGATCCTGAAAGCTCTGGGGCACGGGTGACAATACCCGTGTGATAGGGGACGTATTAAACTTGGTCAACCTTTAAGGATCATAGATTAAGGAGGTAGAGATGACAAGGCGTACTTTGGGAAATACAGGCCTGTCAATTGTGCCTTTGGTGTTCGGTGGCAATGTATTTGGTTGGACCATCGACGAAAAACAAAGTTTTGCAGTACTGGATGCCTTTATCGACCATGGATTCAACGCCGTTGATACGGCAGATGTCTATTCTCACTGGGCGCCCGGAAACAAAGGCGGCGAGTCGGAAACCATTCTGGGGCGCTGGTTCAAGGCCCGCCCCGGTATACGTGATAAAGTCACGCTCTTTACCAAGGTCGGCTCCGATCTCGGGCAACCGGGTAAAAAGGGCCTCGGTGCCAAGTGGATAACTCAGGCCATCGATGAGTCCCTGGCCCGGCTTAACACTGATGTGGTGGATCTGTATTTCTCGCACCGGCCTGATCCGGACACGCCCTTAGAGGAAACCCTCGGCGCTTATCAAATGCTGCTGGCGGCGGGCAAGATTCAGGCTGTCGGGGCATCAAATCTAAGCGCTGAGCAACTGGCTGAGGCCTTGCAGGTAGCAAAGAACAAACAGCTGCCCCACTATCAGGTGCTTCAGCCTGAATACAACCTGTACGACCGGGCCAGTTTTGATGGCCCCTTGCGTGACCTTTGCATCAAGGAAGGGCTGGGCGTGGTGACCTATTACTCCCTGGCGTCTGGCTTTTTGTCCGGTAAATACCGTTCAAAAGCGGATCTGGGTAAATCCAAACGGGGTGAGGGCGTTGCCAAGTACCTTGATGACCGGGGGATGGCTATTCTGAAGGCGCTCGATGAGGTGGCTGCCGGTCACAGTACTAAACCGGCGGAAGTGGCGCTGGCCTGGCTGATCCACAGTGGAGGCGTTACCGCACCCATTGTTAGTGCCACCAGCGTAGAACAGGTTGAGAGTTTTGCCAAGGCGCTGGAGCTGAAACTGAACGAAGAGGACATGGCCTTTCTGAACCAGGCCAGTGAATGATTGACCAGGATGTGTGAATGGTGAATGAGGCCTAACCACGATAAGTCATCTTACCATTCAATACCACCGATTAAGATGATAATAATTTTCACGGAATTTAAGACTTGGCAAAATATGTCAGTTGTTTTACAATAATTGTAATATATTTTTTCAGTACCTGATTTCTTCAAGACCGTGGATTCAGACTAACCATTCGCAATTCTATTGTTTTCTCGCTTTATCTCTCATCATGTTAAACCTTGCACGTTTTTTGCAGAGATAACAGCAAGTTGATTATTAAAGAGGGAATTGACGGGAACGAGGGTTGTCATTTTCAATGTTTAAAAAGAAAGCGGACGAAAAAAGAATCTTATGAAACGATTCAAGGTTAAACTCCACGGAGAGAACATCCTCCTTAATATTGATGGTGAATTTAGAAAATTTGGGTTTTATGCCACAAATTTTATCAAGGCCCAAAATCCACAAGAAGCTAAAAAAATTGCTGCCATCTTAATTTATCGACATCCTAATTTAAAGGATACCGTACTAAATGAAAGTACGGATCGTCCGACAATTAATATAGAAGAAATAGAGGAAGTCAACCCTCTAAAATTCTTTGCTAATAAATCAACAACACGCTTTACGTTTTATCCCGAAGATGCGGAATAGATTCCTGCGGGTGAACCCCAAGAGCACTTTAAATATAAAGTATGCGACACTTCACAAAAGATGAGGGAGGCCCGCTTGGTGCCGGTCTACAGGAACAGACCTCAAACCACCTCAAGCTGATGTGACCGAGTCCTAAGAAAGAAACCGTACAGTTTTAAATAATGAAACAGATAGCTTTCTTTTATGCCCACATGAAACCTGTAAAAAAGATTTTGTTTATTTTATTCATTATTACTGGCTGTGCGGCATCCCCTCCACAAAATTCCATAATAATCCCCGAACCGCGTGAAACCGCAGTTGCGATATTCAACCCTGATACTATGTCTGAACTTATTCAACAAAAGATCATGAGATTTTCGGGCAAAAAGCGATTGACATACCGGTCAGAGCGTATTCTCGGCATATCTCTGATTCCTTCTTTTTATCAACAAAGGAAATTTTTACCTGCCTGGATGGGGGAAAATGGGGAGTTTCTTTTGGCAGATGACTTGCTCGAAGAAATTAAAGACTGCAAAAAGCATGCTTTAAAGCCTGAATATTATCACATTAATTCCATCGAGACCTTGCTCAATACAGTTAGAGATAATCACCCTATACCTTCTCTCATGTATCAAGATATAGCTGCAGATCTTGATATATTATTAACCGACACGTTTTTGCTTTTTTCTTCTCATTTGCTGTTCGGTCTCGTGAATCCGAAGACCGTCCATATAAAAGGGGAATCGTTCAACCCGGATATTGATTTGGCCGGCGTTCTCAACAATGCCTTAAAAGATCACACCATACGAAAATCTTTGCAAAATCTTTCACCTCACCATCAAGAGTATCTGAATCTTCAGTCGGCGCTGAAAAAATATCGGCAGCTGGCGGCTAAAAACGATTCGCTCCGCATACCTGTCGGAGAGACGTTGCGATTCGGGGTTTCGCATGAACGGGTCCGCACGTTAAGAAATCGGTTAATCTTCTCGGGAGATTTGAAGCCCACGAAGACCCCAAATCCAACTTTTTTTGATGAGGACCTTGAAAAAGCTGTAAAGCGATTTCAATTTCGTCATGGACTCTTTGTAGACGGCCTGGCCGGCCACCGAACGGTTGCGGCTGTGAACATCCCTGTCCGGACGAGATTGCGTCAAATCGAACTTAACATGGAGCGATGGCGTTGGTTACCCAGAGATCTGGGCACTAAATACATCCTGGTAAATATAGCAAACTTCAAACTGTCCGTGGTGGAACGCAGCCGAAAGATTATGGAAATGCGGGTGGTTGCAGGAAGGCGTTATCGAAAAACACCTGTATTTAGTGGGAAAATGCAGTATCTCGTCATAAATCCCTTTTGGAACATTCCCACAAAGTTGGCAGTGAGGGATCTTGCGCCAAGAGAATGCTCGGACCCTGGTTACCTGGCGGCAAAACACATAAAGGTATATAAAAACTGGCAGCAGGATTCACCTGAAATAGATCCTGTGTTCATCAGTTGGTGCACTGTGACCCCGAAATCTTTATTTCCGTATAAACTGCAACAAACCTCCGGACCGTACAATCTGCTGGGAAAAATAAAATTTATATTTCCCAATAAATATGCCGTCTACCTTCATGACACACCGAATAAATCTTTATTTGACGAAACTCTGAGAGACTTCAGCTCCGGATGCATCCGCGTGGAAAAGCCGGATCTTCTGGCTGAATTTCTTTTAAAATCTGATCCCCGCTGGACCAAAGAAGCCATTTTGGATTTATGGGAAAGCTCAGCGCTTAAAAATATTTTTCTGAATGAACATATCCCCGTCCATCTGGTTTATATTACGGCATGGGCAGATAATAACGGGGTTGTTCATTTCCGTAACGATGTTTATAAACAGGACCGGATACTGGCCAAGGCCCTGAAAGAGCGGCCCCATCAATCTTGGAAGCTCATCATTGATGACAAGACTTCTTTTTCTGATGATCTAGTGGTATTTTAGGGACATCTTCAATTAAGGGAATATAGAGGTGAATGGTGTCAAAGCTTGACAACAATACAAAAATTACTCTGTTCTACCAAAACGCAAGTAATCTGCTTTTATTGATCCAAGATACTGCCAATGCGTTTTACGAACGGGAGAGGTATGCATGTCGATACAGCAGTCCTCACACAAAACCTTTATATGGTAATGATACTCTTTCCCTTTCTTAACTTTCTTGTGACAGTTACTGCAAAACGTCTGAGCCTTATTTAAGTTCCCTGATTGTTCAGAATTCTTATTCATTCCTCTTCTTCTATCGATTGATTCCTTTTAGGCTGTTAATTTTTGAAGTTGAGCTCAACTTTTTTTACCGGCCGCAACTTTTTATGGTCCGATCAAAGGGATTTTTCGGTCTCCACTCTCTTCAATATCGACGGCATTGATTCTTAAGTCAATGTCCATGGTTTTGTGAAGTAGATCTTACGGACTTCAGATGCTTTCGTCTTGGCCCATTTTTCCAAACCTATTTTATTGATCAAACAAAGATTGAAGACCTTAATGTTGTGGGGGAGGGCGCCGGCCTTGTCGGCATATGGGTCCAGGTTGTCGCATGGGAATTCATCGCAATCGCCACAATATTTGAATTTTTTTCCTTGGGAACACTCATAGGCCGCACAACGATGTGCGTCACCGAAGACATGTTTTTGTAAAGGGATTCGGCCATTATGGCTTCGGCAACCCCTACAAAGCATTATATCAACCGGGATATCGTATTCCTTAGATAGTTTCTCGACCATGTTCATTGCTTCCTTATCCTTACGGGCCAAATAGAAGTGACAATTAAAACAATCTAAACCACAGGGGGCAGTCATTTGATCGTAATCCATGGATAAATCTCCTTTTGATTATTTGTTTTTAAATGCCCTTTGCAGCTTTTTCAGAAATTTGATTGCTTTGGCCGCCTCGTCCTCTGATAACAGAGACATTGTTTCGGTGCTCGATTCATGAAAAGCCTTCATGCAATCTTTCCAGACGGCAGCACCTTCAAGTGTTTCGAAAAGCAGCGTCATACGCCGATCCCCGGGGGCGACCTCAAGATCAATCAATTTTTTTTCCGATAGAATTCTTACGATTTTCGATACGTTGGATTTCTCGAAAAGAAGCGTCTCGCCAAGCTCTTTTTGACTGATCGGACCATGCCACACAATTTCATTTAATACGCTAAACTGTTGCTGCTTCAGACCAAATCGTTGGCAAACCTGGTTCATTTCTCTTTGAAGAAACAGCCCGCATCTTAATAACAGTTGAACGATGAGTGTCTCTTTCTCAGGCGTCACCGGATTTTTTTCGGTCCGGGTGGCTGTATTTGGATTATTTTTCTTTATGGTAAGATAACACAAGTTTTGACAAGACCGTTTTTGTGAGGTAATTTATTGACAATTACATCGGAATTTACTATAATATTCCTAAAATAGATAAACCGAAAGGGCAAATCCGTTGAAAGGCGGTGACGCAAAGCCACGGGTCTAAAGCTTAAAAGCGATGACAGCCGGGCCACCGAAGCTACTTAATCCAGCCTTTGGGAGCGCTTGCCCAAAGGCTTTTTTGTTTTGAGGCTCTTCCTATCTATTTGTGGTCTTGTTTTTAAAAAATATAAGGAGGTGATTGTAAAAAACGAAGCAAGTATTTGAAGAATTGTTTTTATAAAATTCAGCTTATTTTACCGTGGGGGTAAATTATGAAACTTTATAGGCTTATAATTTTTCTTACAATTGCCTTTTCGTTCCTAATGATTGCAGCCTGTGGAGATGGCGGAGTAGACTCTATAAGATACGGTGAAGTTTTAGTGCATATGACGGATGCTAAGCCATTGTTACCAGTGGGAGCAGAGAGTGTTAAAAATTTATTGTTAAGCATTAAAGGTGTCTCAGTCCATAAATCGGGAGGAGGTTGGATATCACTACCCTTGGGAGAAGGTCCTCTCCATACTATCGACTTGCTACAATTCATTAATGGCAAAACAACTGAAATAATGCCATCTGCGTTACTTGAGTATGGAAAGTACACTCAAATACGTCTTGAAATAGAAAGCGCAACGATTAGATTTGATAATGATGTGGAGTCTGATATCGTTATTCCTTTCGACCATTTTAAGACAGATAAGAATTTTCTTTTTAATGTAAACAAACCAGGACCAATAGATATTATCATAGATTTCGATCTCAGTCAGTCCCTTAAAATAACTGATCCTTTCGGTATACCTTCATATATACTCAATCCGGTGTTACACATCGTTGATGCCTTAGAGGCTGCTACGATTAATGGAAAGATTACTCAAGACTCTTTTGTTGTTGGCCAGAATGCAGAGGTGACAGTATTTATTCCCAGCTCTGGTATTCAAGGAGGGTTCGAAGAGTACACCAAGATGGAGGTTTCTGAATCTGGTACAGATCCAACAGAATTTAGTATATGCTGGCTTGTCCCTGATGAAGATTATAGAGTTGAGATTAAATTTGACCCAGATTTTGTCAACGGTGTAGATTTCTCGGAGGATGTCAGAACTACTGGTGTTGAACCAGGAAGGGTAAGGAATTTGAATGGGGGTAATCCGATTAAAATTGGTGATTAGTTTCAATTTTCCTTTTTAGGCAGGATCATTTAATTCGGTCTTTCGGCTTTTCGAGTGGTATTTTCTGCTATCGGTCGCTTGATTTTTAATCCTCCAAAGTGTTTGGTGGCAGATCGATTGGCCAAATGAGCAGATGAATATCCTCAATGAACCATCGGTTTTTAAGCGCCCAAAAACTTGTTATATTTATTTTTTAAGAGGAAGACATCGTCACGATCTGTCGTCATGATTCTGTAAATAATACTACCGAAACCAGTTTAAAATAAAAAGGGTAAAATAATTATAGCCTACATTAACTTAAAAACGAGTCTCTAAAAAATTAATATGTGAGTTTTAAAAATGAATCCAAAAGACCGGAGGAAACTTCCTCGGATTGCTACCGATAATCTACATTCAACCATCACATTTATAAAAGATGAGAGTCAAAGTGTTTCTCAGGTTGAGTGTCGAATAGTCAACATTAGTATAGCCGGTCTACAAATTGAAACACAATATCCGATTAAATCAAAGCATGTTTATCTGGGAGTGAATGATTTAGGAAATAACCCAATTGAGATTAAAGGAAGGGTTATTTATTGTGAAAAAATTTCGCCTAAAATGTTTCATGTGGGGATAAGCTTTATTGATTCCAATTCGGAAATTGAATTGTTTGGCGATGTATTTAAAAGCCATAAGATTCTATCAACTCATATTTAGATAATGACTAGCCATACAACTTTTGATTTCTGTTATAATACATGCATTTTGGATAATGTTATTTTATTGCTGTCACAGATATCGGATAGAAAATGAGTAGTTACTCCTGAAGAAATATCCATTAAAAATTGAAGGAACAATCATGAAAAACACGCTTTTAATCATTTTTTTCGCTATCTCTCTTTTTGCTTTGGTTTATAAACCAACATTTGTTTTTGGTGCTACATTTTTTTTTGACTTCGATGGTAATGTTATTAATAAAGTACAGTATGAGGTAATTGCATCGAATAGAGAAAAAGAAATAAGCATGAAATTAAAAAATGGCTATAATGAAAACTCTAATGCCGAGAAAGATCCTATTAAATTAAGAAAAAAAAGAATTGAACAGTGGAGAATAATGAGATCACACTATAGCCTTGATTCGTTTCCTATAAAAATAGAGAACTCATCAACAAAGAATAAATAGGAGCTTTGTTTTAGAATTGATGCAGAGAAAGTATTCTGGTTTGTTCTCTATTAAATTAAGGGGATATAATGTATCAACACAAAGCTGCTGAAACAGTCGGATACAGAAGGCAAAAAGCTAAAACAACCGGATACATGCTTTGTCTAATTACGATGGCAATAGCTTTTGCTGGATGGTATCTATGGAAATGGTATGCATTACCAATTTTAATAGTAATTGCTGCCCTCTTAAGCAGCTTATATTCAATAATTGAAGCGAAGCGCATCCAGAAAAAAACCGGGTTAAATATTAATGAGCATGAAATAACCATTAGAGAGAGTGCTGTAGCATGTCCTGAACCAACTACTCATGACCCCGAAGAATATCGTGTCTATCTCGACTCATTACCGGAAGATGGATCAGAAGAAAAAGATTATGATGATATCCGGTTACGAGCTAAGAAAATTGAAGTCGCTGGGCCAGATTTTTTTGGACGGTATTCTATATATGTTGATCCAAAATCTAATGTGGCTATTTTCCTTCCAAAATCTAATAAAACATTACATATTTTCATTGGCGATATTTATCGAGCAAACAGGTGGATAATTTGTGATATAAAACTTTTAAAGGTTATAGATAAGACCCCGCAAGAGGATGCTTATCAATGGAAGATTAATCCACAAAATATCTGGTACAGAGGGACAGGATTCCCACCAGGTGAATCTGGTTATAGGGGGGAAGTTCTCTCCTCCGAAGATTTTATTGATGAAATAAATGATGAATGGCTTGATATTAAAATTAAAGAATACATACGGATGATGGGTTCTTCATAGAATCTTATTCTGTCGATAGCCGGAAATGATTTGGCAACAGTAGGATTTACTTATTCTGACATTGAAAAAATAAGATATCTTTACTTCAGGTGGTTTTATGTTACCAAAATACTGGCAAGAGATCAAAGAGGCTTTTATTTTTATCACTTGCTGGATACATATTTAGTTTAGTAATTTACCTCATTTGTTATTGTAAAGAAAATGGTGAATTGAGAGAACAGTTAAATGAAATAATAAAAAAAACGAAATCTTTAAATGAGATACACAAAACAAAAGGAGATATTGTTATACAAGCGAAATCAAATAAGGATTTTTCTAAAATAAATTTTGAGGCAGACAACACCGATTTGAATATAAAAAATCAAGAGGTCATTTTTAAGGTTCAGATTATTTCTTCAAACGCCCGTCTTGCAAAAAATTCTCCAAAATTTAAGGATCTAAAAGATATATGGGAATATAAAGATAGCGGCCTATACAAATATAATGAATTTTGCAAATTAGACCTCTCTTCTTCCCAAAAGCGGTAAAGATTCAACCCCGGAAACAAAAAACCTATCCTATATTTTAGCGTAACATATATACCGACAATATTCGTCAAGTGTTTTGTCGAGAAATGTCATTCCACCTGCATATTAACCCAGTGGCCATTAATAACCTACTGTGATGTATCACCATTCTTTAAGCGAGTTTTTATGGAACGTATCATGCATGTATCTATAAAAGCTGAAATTTTGATCAAAAAAAAATGCTTGATATAGGAGTGTTGTTCAAATGAAAGAGAAGAGATTTAATATGGAAGGAATCAAAAAAATGAATAAGGTAATTAAGATTCTGAAATTCCACGTCAAAAAAGACATAAATGTCGATCAGATAGAAATATTGTTGCATCTGGCAGATAATGAACCTGACCCAGTATCCTATTCGACCTTGAGCAAATTGATGGATAAAACAAAGGAAAGTATATCTATGAATATAAACATCCTTGGTGAATACTATATTAAAGACCCGGCTAATGGAGAATTGCTTGATACCGGTCTTGGCATGGTAAAAGCATTCCCGTCTCCACATGATTCCAATGAAAATGTCGCATTTCTAACTGCTAAAGGAACAAAAGTGGTGTGGATGTTGAACGAACTTATTAGGTGAATGGAGAACACATAACTAAAGATATATTAGACATATAAACATCAGAAGTGAATGGTGTCGAATCTTGAATAGTGGATATAAATATTTTTTAATTTAAAATCAGAGACTTATCATTCAGGCTAAACATCAATTTGTGAGGACAGAATTCAATATAGGAAGTTAGCTCCTTTCATCATCCTGGAGGTAGAAGCCATTCTAAAAAGTCTTTTTGTCCGATATCGGCGTTGAGCCCTCGTCCCAAGTCCTCGACATACTTGAGTATGCGTGTCGAAGATCCCGCTAACATACGGGGCGGGTTGATCCTCGGTCTCGTCTTGATCTCGACCGAAAATCCTAATTTTGAGATGGCTTCTCGTTATTTTTGGCCGCCCTTTCCTGTTCTTTTTTCTCAACCACACAATAAATCCCGCCTTCTTCGAGACCCGGCTTAAAACAACCGTTGCATGAAATACACTTGGCTCGTTTGCGATCGCCCTGAAGCCATCGATTGACCAGGCCGGGTTCTCGGATAAACGGCCTGGACATGGAAATGTAGCTTATATCATTGTCCCTGATTGTTTTTTCGACAACCTCATAGGATCTAAACCCTCCCACGACCATTACCGGACAAATGACTCGCTTCTTGATCCCAAGGGCCGGCCCTAAATTATAGGCCTCCTTTTCAGGTTTGTTGATTCTCTCTCGCACCGGGGTTTTTTTGCCGGAAGCCGGAGTGCCGGTGGAAACCTCTATGGCATCGATACCGGCCCGTGACAGTTCCCTGGCGGCAACCATTGCATCATCAATTTCCAGGCCGCCATCCATGTTATCGGCAGCATTGAGTTTGATCATCACCGGATAATTTTCACCGACGGTCTCACGAACCTTTTGGAACACTTCTAGCAGGCACCGGCTGCGATTTTCAATACTGCCGCCGTATTCATCGGCTCGGCGGTTGGTGAGCGGCGACAGAAACTGATTGATCAAATAACCGTGGGCACCATGCAATTGCACGGCATCGAAACCCCAGGCCTTTGCCCGGCGGGCTCCCGCTCCAAAAGCGGCGATAATATCGCGGATGTCATCGATGGAGAGTTCTGCCGGAATCTCAGGAAACTGGTCAGCCTTAATGGAAGACGGGGCCAGGGGTTGTCGGCCCGCGTTTTTGGCAGTTGTCTGGCCGCCGGAATGAACCAGTTGGATGGCAATCGTTCCACCGGCCGCGTGGACGGCATGGGTCAACTTTTTAAAGTCATTCTCAAAGTCATCGGTGTGGATGCCCATTTTACCCGGCATCCCTTTTCCGTCCGGCCGCACAAACGTATAGCCTGAAATAATAAGGCCGACCCCACCGCGGGCCAAATTTTCATAGCAGTTGATTAATTTTTGCGTCGGCCTTCCGTCCGGATCGCACATCCCCTCCCAGGTGGCGGATCTTACTATTCTGTTGCGTATCTTCATGCTTTTGATCGACGTTTCTTCGAACAATTGGGTCATAATAATACCTCCATAACTTGATCTAACCCCTCTCACCGGCCGCCATCTGGCGCAAATTCGTAATGTCGCGCAGTGGCGGCGCGCCGAACAGGCGGCCGTACTCGCGGCTGAATTGGGAGGGGCTCTCGTAGCCAACCTGGAACGCCGCAGTCGCCGCATCCAGGTGGTCCGTGAGCATCGACCGACGCGCTTCGTTCAAACGCAACCATTTTTGGAACTGCAGCGGGCTCATGGCTGTCAGCGCTCGAAAATGATGGTGGAAGGTCGATGTACTCATATTGACTTGCGTTGCGAGGTCATCGATACGCAACGGCCGTGTGAAGTTATCCTTCAACCAATCGATGGCTCGCGCTATCTGCTGACTCTGACTTCCCACCGACGCTATCTGGCGCAGACGCGCACCTTGATCCCCCACAAGCAAACGGTAAACAATTTCCCGCTGGATGATCGGCGCAAGGATCGGGATATCCTTCGGTTCAGCAAGCAAGTCGATCAACCGTTGAAAGCCGTTGAGCAGCGGCAACGTAACCTCTCCGACCGCCATTCCGCGGCTCGATTGCTGCGAACGCGGCGGGGGAAGATTGCTATCCGCCATCAGCTGTGACATCTCGCGTTGATCAAGTTTCAATACGAGCCCCAGATAAGGCTTCTCCCGGCTCGCTTTGATAATCTGCACAACCGTGGGCAAATCCACGGACGCGATCAAAAAATGGTGCTCGTCATACACAAACGTGTCGTCTCCGAGCAACACGCGTTTGGCCCCTTGTGCGATCATGCAGATACGCGGTTCATACATAATGCTCGTCGGCTGGGTCGCTTCGTACCGCCGATAAAGTGATAAGCCCGGGATTGCGGTCACGCGCTGGTCGCCCTTGTCAGTCCATCGGGCAATGCTCTTTCCCAACGCTTCGAGCGCGACTTCCATGCTGTTATTTTTAAACGCCTGCTTTACGGCCTGTTCTTGCATTATAATCTCTTTTATATTGCCTTTTTATATTACCCTACCAGACGCCACTTTGCCGTGCAACCCATTTATTCAAGATCTCGGACGATTAGGCAAGAAATTAACAGGATTAGTCTACCGTCTATGTTCTTTCATGATTATAATATACCTCAGTTGATCGTAAACAAAACGATGAGGGATATTAAATGTTCAAAAACACAGGGGCTTGCGCTGCTATTAATCGGTTGCGATAAAACGGATATAGAAGAGTTATCATCAGACGATTTTTTCATCATTTTGTTTACCCTTCGGGAAAGCCGATGATGCTCCATCTCCTTTGTTATCAAGCGTTCGCAGTAAACGACTACGACTTCACCCCTGATGCCGCGGATATGGAGCATCACAGCCAAAGGCAGGCAAGCCTCAACTTTCGTTCAATTGAGGCTATAATCAACAAGGCGGCAAACAAATGTGAACAAAGTTTAAGTTCTATGAGAAAAAAATATAGGAGGCAAAAATGCAAAAACGTAAATTGGGAAAAAGCGGCCTGGAAGTTTCAACTCTTGGGCTCGGTTGCATGGGAATGAGCTTTGGCTACGGTCCGGCCGGAGACAAGCAGGAGATGATCTCACTGATTCGCTCGGCGGTCGAACGTGGCGTGACATTCTTCGACACCGCCGAAATCTACGGTCCGTTCACGAACGAAGAACTCGTGGGTGAAGCCCTCTCTCCCTTCCGTGGGCAAGTGGTCATCGCCACCAAGTTCGGATTCAATACCAGCGTCGATCCCAGGGGAACAGAGGGTGCACCGGCACTGAACAGTCGACCCGAACATATCAAGGAGGTTGCCGAAGCCTCGCTCAAGCGCATCAGGACCGACGTCATCGATCTCTTCTACCAGCACAGGGTTGACCCGGACGTGCCCATCGAAGACGTGGCAGGGGCGGTGAAGGACCTGATTCAGGAAGGCAAGGTAAAGCACTTCGGTCTTTCTGAGCCAGGAGTGAAAACGATCCGTCGCGCACACGCCGTCCAGCCGGTCACCGCGGTCCAGAGCGAATACTCGCTGTGGTGGAGAGCCCCTGAAGCCCAAGTGCTGCCGACGCTCGATGAACTCGGAATCGGCTTTGTTCCCTACAGCCCTTTGGGCAAAGGCTTTCTCACGGGAAAGATCAACGAAAACACTACCTTCGACAGCTCAGACTTCCGCAACATCGTTCCCCGCTTTACGCCGGAGGCTCGGAAAGCGAATCTGGCCCTGGTGGATCTGCTTGCCCAGATCGCAGAACCAAAAAAGGCGACACCTGCTCAGATCGCGCTCGCCTGGCTGCTCGCCCAGAAGCCGTGGATTGTTCCGATACCGGGTACGACGAAGCTGGAGCGCCTGGACGAGAACCTCGGAGCAGCTGCTATCGAACTTACGCCGGAGGATCTCCGTGACATCGAAAGCGCCGCCTCAAAGATCGCGCTGCAAGGGGCTAGATATCCCGAAAACATAGAGAAAATGACCGGCCGTTAAGGTGCCGGTGAAAAAACCGATAGCAGTGGAAGAACAAAACCCAATAGAATTGAAATGGAGGAGTCGAAAATGAAAGCAACCATTTTTCAAGCACCTGGAGATGTACGCGTTGAGGAAGTACCCGACCCGGCAATCACGGAACCCACCGACGCTATTGTTCGTGTAACCCACGCCTGCATCTGCGGGTCGGACTTGTGGTTTTACAGAGGACTTACACCCTTCGAGACGGGTTGGCGAACGGGACATGAGTGGATGGGGATTGTCGAGGAGGTCGGTCCCGGGGTCCGCACCATCAAGAAGGGAGAACGCGTGATCGCCCCTTTTGCTTTTTCCGACGGTGATTGTGAATTCTGCCGGAAAGGCCTGCAAACCTCATGTATTCACGCAGGTTTCTGGGGAATGAAGAACGACGGAGGGCAGGGTGAAATGGTTCGCGCCCCTTATGCCGACGCCAATTTGGTGGTTTTGCCCCAGAGCATCGAAAATGATGCCGCTCTGCTCAAGGCCGTATTGCCCCTCACCGACGTAATGGGGACGGGGCACCATGCGGCTGTCTGCGCAGGCGTCAGCAAAGGCGCGACGGTTGCCGTGGTTGGAGACGGCGCGGTGGGATTGTGCGGCGTCCTTGCGGCTCGCAGACTCGGCGCCGAGCGTATCATTGTCCTGGGCCACCAGGCCGGACGCATGGAACTGGCCCAAAGACTCGGCGCAACCGACCTCGTCATGAGCAGCAGCGATGAAGCCATCGGCCGGGTGCTGGAAATGACCAAAGGCGGGGCCGAAGCCGTGCTCGAATGCGTGGGAACGAGCGATTCCCTGAACAGCTCGATCGGTATCTGCCGCCCCGGTTGCAGGGTGGGCTTCGTTGGGGTGCCTCACCACAGTGCGGAAATGGACTTTAGAAGAATGTTCTACCAGAACATTGCCTTGCAGGGCGGCGTGGCGCCGGTACGCGCCTATATCCCCGAGCTTCTGGTCGATGTGCTGGCCGGTAGGCTCGATCCTTCCCCGGTCCTGGATCTCATCGTCGACCTCGCCGGCGTACCCGAAGGCTACCGGGCGATGGATACACGCAAGGCGATCAAGGTGATGGTCAAGATGTGACCATGGGTTCAGCGCGTTAGACCTCCCGGTACCAGGCGCCGGATAGAGCGCTGAACGTAAAACGCAAACCTGTGAATAGGGGTCTGACCACGACAACTATTTGAATATATGCAAGAAGAGCTCTAACAATAGCTGGTTTTTGGTCTTAAACGTACAATTTGGGGCGCAAAAGTACAGACCTAAGGATTATTTTAAGAGACTATATTTTGCTTAAAAGGTCCTTTTGGGGGTCAAAAAGAGTTGTTTAAGACAATCTTAGTGGTTATTTTGTTTTTCAATTGCCATTAAAATAGTCAGTTTCTGCGGTTCGACCCCAAGTGGAAATGGAGCCGGTTCAAAAGTTGTGATATCGTTTTTTCAATAAGGGCAAATCTTTTTCCAGGATTTGCTCTTTTAGTTTTTGTGGTATATGCATAAAATAAAATTGATTTCAGGTTATTTATGAAAAGAAAACACATTCTCTAATCTGTTTTCCAACCATCAAGATAAATTTGAGAACATAGATCATTTTAACATCTTCAACCTAAAGATCGACGTATTAAAAAGGAACCAAAGACCATGACTTACAATTCAATCATTTTTGAAATAGAGAGTGGTGTTGGACTCATCCGTCTCAACCGTCCTGACAACGGTAATGCAATTACTCCGGAGATGGGGCGCGAACTTCTGGATGTCGCTATCAGATGTGACGAGGATCAAAAGGTTCGATCGGTAGTGCTGACCGGTAACGGCAATAGGTTTTGCGTTGGAGGCGATCTTAAGGCGTTTAACGCCCAGGCCGAAGGAATCTCTCGCTATATCACAGAGATTACCCATACCTTTCACGCAGCGATATCCCGATTTAACTGGATGGACGCTCCGGTGGTTGGTGCCATAAACGGAACAGCCGCAGGAGGGGGTTTCAGTTTAGCACTCACCACCGATATTGCCATTGCTGCAGAATCGGCTAAATTCACCATGGCCTACACTAAAGTAGGCTTAGTTCCGGACGGCAGTTCCAGTTATTTCCTGGCACGTATTGTGGGGCTGCGACGTGCCAAAGAGATGGCATTGTTAAATCCGATATTGTCGGCAGAACAAGCCATGGAGTGGGGTCTCGTTAATCGAGTAGTTGCTGATGATCAAGTACTATCTACCGCCCTTGAAATAGCGCACACGTTGGCAAAGGGGCCTACTCGATCCTTCGGTGAGACCAAACGTTTGATCCTCACCGGTACAACCGATAGCCTTGAATCCCAGATGGAAAGAGAATCCCGCATAATTTCAGCAATGGCAGCCAGCGC
>Ga0210064_1000593_pt1 | contig 17120 bp, 10 predicted proteins | sample Muzzi_CordC_D2_FD_185531 | JGI IMG/M metagenome (GOLD analysis project Ga0210064, IMG submission 185531) | Wetland microbial communities from San Francisco Bay, California, USA, that impact long-term carbon sequestration - Muzzi_CordC_D2 (SPAdes) | ecosystem: Environmental > Aquatic > Marine >...
TGCCTGGTTCGAGGCGGTTCCCAGAATCCCGGCGCCGATGCCCGCCGCCAACAACAATAAAACCGCAACCACAGCAAAGTGATGCCACTTCTGAGCCAATCGATAACGCAGGCTGGTTTCCGGCAGACCCCGGCTGAATGCGGCGGCCCCTTCCTTGCGCTTCTGCAGAATCATCCAGATGATCATACCGGCCGCGATCAAACCGAACAACGTACCGAACTTGAGCTGCGTCAGCTCGGTGGCGCCCGCCAGGCCAATCACACCTTTGGTCACATTGCTGAAGCAGATAACAAATGTCAGCGCCAGGAGCCAGTAGTGAAGATACAAGGCGGTGTCGTCGCTGAACGGCAGAAACCGCAGCGCCGGGGCGCGCGGGGCCAGGAAAAATCGCAATACCAGGTAAGCGCCCTGGAAGAATGCCAGGCCTGCCAGGTAAGCGGCCAGAAGAACGCGCTGGCCGGCGGTGCGGTCCAGGAAAAGGAAAAAAATAGCCAGCGCCGCGACAATAAAAATGATGATGGCCGCAAAATCCAGCAAAGCCCGCGAGCCCAGGGTTCCGATTTTGGTAGTCCATTTAGAAGGTTCGCTTGAATTTAGGCGCCGCCGCGCAGCTGCGGTGTAAAGCACAAACAACCATTCGATCAGCAAAGCACCGGCCAACACGGCAGCAACACTGACAATGACCTGGGTCACTGTTTTTGTTCCGCGTTCTCCCATGCCCAAAAAGGCAAATATGCCCCCGGCCTGTTGTCGCGCAGCGCTGCCGCCGGAGCGAATAAATTCAATGCGGGATTGCAGCAAAGCGGTCAAGTTTTTGATCTTATCGATGAAACCGGCGATCCCCGTCGGTTTGGTCTGGCCGGCCGTCGCCTGGGCTTCCTGCAGGGCCTGCGCCTTGAGCTCTTCGAGCAATAAGCGCCGTACCTGCTCGTCACTGAGGCCGGCCAGGATATGGTCGACATTTTCAGCACTCAGCGGCCTCGGCAGCGTGATGTTTTCTTCGGTCTGTACATTCGCCTGCTTCTTGCCGGATTTGATCTTGGTCAATTTCTGCGGCCAGGCCGTTGCGGTCAATAAAAAAACAAGCAGCCCTATCCCCACCAAAATTTTATAATTTTTCGGGCCCAATTTTCCTCTCCTTTCCTGCTTTTTATGCATAGCGACCTAACCCGGACAAGCCGGAACCAAACAGGTTGAAATAACCATTTTGCATCGAATTAGCTGCTTGGGTTTTCCAACAAATGCCTAAAATGCCTAAAGTGTCTAAAATGCCTAAAATTAAGGTGTTCCGTCTATTGAATAAAAAGTTTTTGCATTAAATGCAAAGATTGCACAATTAAGACTCTAAATCATTGGGCTTTCATACTCAGCGTTCCTGATTTGTATTTGGCACCAATGAAGGCGGTCCAAAAACAAACTAACCCTCGGAATTTTTCAATAAATTTGAAAATTCTAAGATTTAATTGATAGATTAACGAACGATTCGTTAAGATTCTGAAGAAATGAGTGCCATGACCAAAATATATTATGGTAACTACTTGATATAAACCTAAATGAAGATGAAATACAACAGAAAATTATTACTTCGGCCGGGTGCAGCGATCGACCAGATACAAAATAGACTGGTAGTCAATTCCGCTATGGGAGGTCAGGCCGATTTCGCAGGTGCGGCTGGTGGAATACCCGGCCCGAACTGCGGCTGAGAGTTGCGGTTTGAGGCGTCGCAGTCCGAAAGCGTTCAGTTCAGGCTCGTTAAAGCCCCGGTCGCCGGCAAATCCGCAGCAGATGACATCCGGTGTGATGACCGTATCGGCACACATCTCGGCCAACCGTTGGAAATCGGCCTCGAGCCCCATTTTTTTGGCGCTGCAAACCGTGTGGATGGCAATGGCTTCCGGAACTTTTTCGAATTCGAGCCTGTCCGCGAGGAACTTCAGGCTGAATTCGATCGGCTCAAACAGCTGCAGTCGCGAATCCAGGGTTTCTTTCATGTGGTGCAGGCAGGGGCTCATGTCGCACAGGATCGGAATGCGGCCGTTCTCGGATGCCCTCAGCAGGGCATCGCCAAGCTCACGGGCCTTTTCTTCAGCGGTTTCCGTGATTCCCTTGCTGGCAAAAGGCATCCCGCAGCATAGCTTATCCGTAGCGGCCGGATAAAGGATGCTGTAACCGGCTTTTTTGAGCAGCGCTTCGGTCACCCGGGTCAACGACAATTCCTGTGTGCCGCCGGCCGGCCCCATACCGCGGTTGATGCAGGCCGGAAAATAAACGACCTGATCCGCCTGATCCGAACCGTAAGCATGCCACGATGATGCAGCCCCGCCTCTGGGCATCGCCGCCGTCCACAACGGCAATCGATCCCCGGACATAGAACGCAGCCCGGCGGTCAGGGCTGTCATGCGCCGGGTTCCCAACAGGCTGTGCATCCAGTGCAGCAAATTGAGCCCCCAACGGGTAAAGGCGGTTACCGTATCCATCCGTTTGGCGACTTGGGCCGCGACTCCCCGGGCGGTGGGTGTCAACTGATCATGACGCAAAGCTTTGATAAGTTTGCCGGTATCGATTTCCACCGGGCAGGTCAGTGCGCACAGGCCGTCGGTGGCGCAGGTTCGGTCGCCGTACCACCGGTACTGTTCTGTGAGTTGCTCAAGGCGTTCGGGGTTGTCACCGGTGGCAGCCAGGCGGGTCATTTCACGATAGATGACGATGCGCTGGCGGGCGGACAGGGTGAAATCATGGGACATGCAGTTGCGTTCACAGAACCCGCATTCGGTACAGGTGTCCACCAATTCGTGGGCCGGCGGCATGGGTTTGATATTTTTGGCATGCGCGTCCGGGTCATCGTTGATGATCACACCGGGATTGAGCATGTGGTCGGGATCGAAAACGGCCTTGATTTGCCGCATGACATCATAGATCCGATCTCCCCATTCCCGCTTGACAAAGGGGGCCATATTCCGGCCGGTGCCGTGTTCGGCCTTTAGAGAGCCGTCGTATTTGCCCACCACCAGGGAAGCCAGTGCTTCCATGAAGGCCTTGTATCTGTCGATTTCTGCTGCGTCCGACAGATCCGGCGTCAGTACAAAGTGAACGTTGCCGTCGAATACGTGACCCCAGATTATGGTATTCCGGTAAGCATACTGTTGAAAGAGGCCCTGCAAATCGAGCAGGCAGTCGCGCAAATTGTCGATGGGCACGGCAATGTCTTCGATGATAACCGTGGTCCCCTTTTTACGGGCAAAACACACCGAAGGAAATAACCCTTTGCGAATGTCCCACAGGGCGGCCTGCTGATCCGGCTCGGTCGTGAAGGAAAATCCGCGGGCCATGGGAAAATTGGCGAACCTGGCAACGATTTCATCAACCTGCTGCTGCAGGGTGGTCGGATCATCGGCGGCGGTTTCAACCAGCAGGGCGGTTACCGAGTCAGCTAAGGATTTAATATAGGGCGGCATGCCGGGCTTATCCTCCACCGATCTCAGAGATACCCGGTCCATCAACTCGGCGGCACTCACCCGGCATTCCTTTAACAGCAAAACCGCCTCGCAGGCCCGGGCAATGTCGGGAAAAAGCATCAGGCCGGTCGCTTTGCGGCCGGGCTCATCCAGGGTGCGGAAGGTAACTTCCGAAATAAACCCCAGGGTCCCTTCCGATCCGATCATCAGATGCTGGATGATGTCGATGGGATCATCAAAATTGACCAGGGCACTCACACTGTAGCCGGTGGTGTTTTTAATCTCGTATTTGCGCCGGATGCGGGCGACGATCTCCGGATCGTTTTTCAGCGACAGTGCCAGGGCGGATATCTGGTCGACCATATCCTTTTTTTGCCGTAAAAAGGCATTGCGGCTGTCTTCATCCCGCGAATCCAAAACAGTTCCGTCGCAAAAGATGATCCGCATGCCGCTGACGGTCCCCATGCTGTTGCCCGTAATGCCGCTGGCCATGCCGCAGGCATTGTTGGAGACGATGCCGCCGATTTTGGCGGAATTAATAGAGGCCGGATCCGGCCCGATTTTTTTGCCGAAGGACGCCAGATAGCGATTGGCCTCGGCACCCAATATGCCGGCCCCCAGCGTAATCTCGCTTCGGTCCGCATTAATATGGTAGTTGCGCCAACCCTCGGGTCCCAGGACCACCAGGACCGATTCGCTCAGCGCCTGGCCTGAGAGGCTGGTACCGGCCGCCCGGTAAGTGATGGCGATGTTACTTTCGCGACAGGCCTTTATCACGGCCAGGGTTTCGTTTTCATTTTCAACTTTAACGATCAGTTTGGGGACCAGTCGGTAAAAACTGGCGTCGGTGCCGTAAGCCAGGGTCCGCAGCGGGTCGGTTATCAACCGGGCCGCTGGAATTTCAGCGCGAAGCCGATTAAACAGCGATGCGTAGGGTTCAGCTAACATATTATCTCCTGTCGGCGGTCGCAAGGTAAGTTACTGCCGAGTAAATCAGTTTAAAATTTGAGTACATATCAAATTATGTTGGGTTTTAACACCTGAATTTTTGAGCACTAAACACCGCACTCGGACCCGGTCAATTGTGGCAACTAGGTTTCAAACTCCACCGATGGTTTTTGCAGCCAAATTCAGGTAACCATACTATTTGGATAATTACTTTGGACCCATGAACGAACTTGTGATAGCATTAAAGCAGCGGGGAAATCTGGTGGAAGCGCCGTGCCGCTGATACCGGAAGCATCGGCTGCCAGGCGATTGGATAAAAATTCGGGGAGATATTGATGAAAAATAAGCGCAAAAAAGATCCGTTTGTAGATCGACGCACCGGAGAAGACCGGCGTATTGGTTATGATCTGGATTACTTCCGGGAAGGCGGAACCGAACGAAGAAAAGTAAAGGAACGCCGCCGAAAAGGCGAACGCCGGGACAGCTGCATCCCGGTTAGCGACTGGTCGAGCGTTTGCCCGGATGACAGTTCGGATGACAGTCCGGATGAGGATTCCTGATTATTGCCGTTTTAAACGATCCGCTTCACCTTACGAAAATAGGAAAGTCGGCCGGCACCGATCAGCCGCTCAGGCCGAATCCGCACCATAGACAATCTCTGCGTACTCAGCGAGCTCTGCGGTGAACTAAAAGGTTTATCTTCCGATCAGACTGGACGCTCGCGGCCGAAGGCAGTGCTCATATGAAACTTCGTGGACTTCAAAGATTCTGGCTAAAGCTTTTCACTTAATTGCCGAAATTATAGGAAAAAGGTTAACCGTTCAGAGAATTCAGATGTTCAGGGTTAATGCCAAATCCGGGTCAACAAAAGGACCCAACCCTGAACCCTGAACCGGCGAAGCCCTATCAGGAGGACAGCATGAGCACTTATTCAAAATGCCCGAAATGCGGATTCAGAGCCAAGTCGCCATTTAGCGAATGCCCGGGCTGCGGTGTCATTGTCAGTAAATTTCTGCAAAAAGCCAGGGATGACAAGCAGGCTGACAATCGAGATGCCGCCGGCAAAAACGCCGGTCTGCAAAGCCTCGCCCAGGCAAATACCCTGATTATCAGACAGCAGAAAGAATGGGGGGAAATTTTAACCGGCTTCGAAACGAAAAACCGGTATCAAGTCATGGACCACTTCAGCAATCCACTGATAGAGGCCCATGAGGAGGGCGACTCCGTCCTGGCCACAATCACCCGCCTGTTTTTAAAAGCACTGCGCCCGTTTACGATGCACCTGTTTTCGCCCTCGGGAAACGGTCTATTCAAGCTGACGCGGCCGTTTCGTTTTTATTTCCACGAGCTGGATGTCTGCCAGGCAAACGGCGCGCCGCTGGGTAAAATCAAACGGCGATTTGCCATGCTACGGCGGATTTATTCGGTCATCGACCGCAACGGCAACGAAATATTCGAGCTTTTCGGACCGCTGCTGCATCCCTGGACATTTCAAATTAAAAAGGGCGGACAGGAACTGGGCAAGATAACTAAAAAGTGGAGCGGCCTGCTCAAAGAGTCCTTCACGGATGCCGACAATTTTGGCATCACGTTTCCATCAGGAATCGATCTTTCTCAGAAAGCCGTCTTATTGGGAGCGGTGTTCCTGATTGATTTTGTCCATTTTGAAAACAGCGGTAACCGTAATTGATAGATCATTTTTTCGGATAGTTCGGTTCGGGAATCGTATCATCCTGGATATAGGAACCGAGAAATTTCTCAGGATAATATATGAAATGCCCAAAGTGCGGTTTTGAGCAACCCGGTCACCAGGCCGAATGTCTGCGGTGCGGCGTCATATTTGATAAATATCGCCCGCAGCAAAAAAATCTGCCGCAGACCGATCCGTCAGCAGTGGAGCATGCTGAGCCTGCGCGAAGTCCGGGAGAATTCATCAAAGAGCTTTTATTTTTCGTCAAACCGGAAACCAATCCCCTGATTTTTGGCGGCCGGGCCCTGTTTTTTCTGGTAATTTTGATCTGGGGGCTAAGATTTATCTTCACGCCGATGGAATCGAATTATGTTTTCGACTCCTTCTGGCATCTGGTTAATTTGCCGTTCCACGAGGTGGGGCATATCATTTTCCGGCCATTTGGCAGACTGATAACTTCCCTGGGCGGCAGTATCGCCCAGGTGTTAATGCCGCTGATCTGTCTGGTGGTTTTTTTGATCAAGACCAGAGATACATTTGCCGCCTCATTTGCGCTGTGGTGGACCGGGGAAAATTTTATGGATCTGGCCCCTTACATCAATGATGCCAGAACATTGACCCTGCCGCTGCTGGGCGGCAACACCGGACAGACCGCCCCCTATGGTTTTCACGACTGGGAATTCATCCTCCAGGAAACCAAATTACTGCGCTACGATCATGGCCTGGCCAATTTTGCTGATACTTTGGGCACGCTGGTGATGATCTGCGCGTTTGTCTGGGGCGGTTATATTCTATTTAGACAGTACAAAAATCTACATTTGAAAGATATTTAACCCTAAATAAACGTCGAGCTATTCTTGTTTTTTTCAAACGTCTAATTTGTCGTTAAAAAAAACAGCCGCCCCGCAGCCGGGCGGCTGTTTATAATAGTTGTTTCGAGATATTATTTTCTTATTCGACGACGATTAATTCCTTATTTTTTTCAAAGGTCGCCGGACCGATTCCTGGAATTTTCATTAAATCTTCCGGAGAAGCAAAAGGCCCGTTTTGATCGCGATACTCAATAATTTTGGCCGCATACTTCGGACCGACTCCCTGCAATTGAGTTAGTTCTTCGGCTGAGGCCTTATTAATGTTGATTTTTGCCGCGTCACCGGCGTAAACACCGATGCTGCAAACCAGAAGCGCCAGAACCGCCACGAGTACCGGAATAATGACTTTAACTTTTCGCATGTCTCCCCTCCATTAGAATTTGATGGATTAGTATTAGCTTCAATTCCAATATTCAAAGGTCGACCTTGCGAATGTTACTAATGGAAGTAATTTAACGTGTCAATATTTTTTTTTGGTTGCTTTCGTAAAGTAAAAAAATATCTTCTTCAATTACTATAAAAGTCCGTAAACTTCCGTAAAACAAAGTTAAATAGAAAAAAGAAAAGTTAAAAAAAGTAAAAATCTGTAAAAGCAAAAAAACTTAAAAAAAATTGAATATAGCCTGGTTCGCAATCCGTCTTTGTTAAAATTTATTTTATTTCAACCCAACGCATTCCGAATTTCATGATCCTTATTTCCGCATTCCCACTTCCATATTCCCCATCCCCACTTCCCACTTCCGCATTCCCACTTCCAAGCTCACCTGCCTCATCTTGACGATTCACCGATCATAAGATATCATACTTTATATGCTAAAGCAGCGCCTGCCGGTTCCACAAGAAATCAGGCAGCATGTCGATCAACCAATCAACTATACATTATGGCTTGCATTGTTCAAAAATACGGCGGCAGCAGTGTGGCCGATGTTGACAAGCTGCAAAAAATTGCCGGCCTGATAGCAGCGGCCAGGGGTCAACAGACGGATATCGCCGTGGTTGTTTCGGCCATGGGTAAAACCACGGATGAACTGGTGATGATGGCCCGCTATATTTCACCGAAACCGCCGCGGCGTGAAATGGACATGCTGCTTTCCACCGGGGAGCGAATCACCATGTCATTGCTGTGCATGGCCCTGCACGAACTGGGCCTTGATGCGGTGTCGCTGACCGGATCCCAGGCCGGCATCATCACCAATGATCGGCACAATGATGCCCAGGTTATAGAAGTTCGACCATTTCGGGTGCAGGATGAAATGGCCAAGGGCAAGGTCGTGATCATCGGCGGGTTTCAGGGTGTCAGCTACCGGCGTGACATCACAACCCTGGGACGCGGCGGGTCAGATACGACGGCGGTGGCCCTGGCGGCGGCGCTGGATGCAAAACGCTGCGAAATTTATTCTGATGTGGACGGGGTCTACTCGGCTGATCCCTCCATGGTCGCAGATTCCCGGCACCTGCCCGAGGTTTCCTACCCGGTAATGCAGGAAATGAGCATGGCCGGGGCCAGGGTTTTGCATGCCGGGGCCGTGCAATTTGCCAAAGAAAAAAACATCGCCATTTACGCCCGCAGCACATTTGAGCCGGGCCGGGAAACCATTATTCGCAGGCTGTCACCCGGGACCATTATCGGCGTGCAGGCGGTCGTCAGCGAAGAAAAAGTTGAACGAATCCGGCTGCGGGGTCCCGATGCCGGTGTCCGGTTTCAGCAGGCGGCTGAACACCTGGAAAGCGAGCAGGTTCCGATCAAGGAAGTAAATGTCGCCCAGACCGTCTCCGACAGCGAACAATCCAAGGCATCGTTTGTGATATCCACGCAAAATATCTATGGCTGGGAGCAAATCAAGACCACCCTGATCAATACGATCGGCCCCGGAATTGAATTCGACACCGAACTGGCAGCGCTGTCCTTGATCGGCGAAGGTTTAAACCGCAATAACCAGACCCTCTTAGAGACCCTTGATCTGCTGGCAGACAGCGCAATACCCGTACTCGGCATCACCACAACCTCGTTTCGTATCTCCCTGCTCGTGCCGCGCAACCGGATCGAAAAAAGTGTTCAACTCTGCCACAACCGATGGGTAGCCGACTCCGGCCTGTAGGGTTTTGCTGAGCAGGTTCAGCGTTGATGAACTCATAAAAAGTCGTTCTAATGTCTGGATACCCGCCTTCGCGGGTATGACGGTCTTTGTAACTAACTGCTATTTTTCGTTCTTTTGTCATTCCCGCGCAGGCGCATCGGCGTCAACTTAAGAAAAGATCCCCCCAATTTCGCAATAATGTAGGGGCGGGGTTTATCCCCGCCAAAAGGGGTATCACGGTCTTGTTTGCAGGTGAATCGCCTGTACCTCTGGCGAAGATAACCAACGTGCTGCGGGCGAGGATAAACCTCGCCCCTACACCAATTAATCCCGTTCGCGGACCTTCTGCGGTTAAGCTCTTAAGTCCTCTAAAGAAACGACGATTCTGCGACTTTCAGCACAGAATTGGCATCGAAGATGCCCCCTTTCAGCCTTGAGCATTGAGCCCTTATTGCCTTTCCCCTTTATCCCATGAGCGTTGAGCGTCCAGCTATCAGCCGGCGCGCCGGCGCCTCAATTGACACTACCAGCGGCAAGCCTTAATTTGTTTGTCAGCGCCTGAATTTTGCACTTATTTTTACCGGTCCTGAATATGGTTATATCTGAGTTGTTTGTAAGATGCTAATTTAGCGGACTAATCAGCTTTAATTGAAGCGCTCCTTTTTCGGCGGCGATCAATTGATAATATCGATTCGCCAGTCGAAATGATTTTTTGGCTTCGGAAATTTTAAGCCGGTAGGGATAAGACACATGGGGATCCAGTTCCGGGATTATAACGTCGATCTGAAATTCGGATTGTCCCACCAGGCCCCGGTAGATCAGCTCTGATTTGCCGGTGGACTTTTTCAGATTAAGCTGCAAAAACAGTTTCTCCGGCTGTGCAATATCAGCAGCGGCTGTCTCCTGCGAAAGTTGCCGGGGTGACGAATGAAACAGCCAGCGCGTAATCATATCGGGCTTGCGGGGAATCATATCCGACGACTGGTTGGGGAAATAGGTTTCAGCGATGAAAAGTATAAGCGTTAAAACGCTTAAAGAACTCACCACGTATGCGGTGATCGAAAACCAGCTTTTTTGCCTGATGTTGCCCATGGATTGATTATTTAGGAAATATTTATCGTGATATAATATTTTGAAAATTTACGGCTAATGGATTATAATAAAATAACCATTTGTCCTTCAGAAATATGAGTTGAACCAGAACAGAATTCTGCCTGTCCGCCATCTGCTTCCGAAGCTGCTTCTGACTGTCTAACGTATATATTTATTATAATACATGCAGCTGTTCTCGCAATTGATAATCTGCCGGGCAATCGCAACACCAGATAGAGGTGATTATAACGTCTTGATATAGTGCAACATATCAGGTTGCCAGGAATATTATTAAAAGAAGGAGTCATCATGTCAAAAGAACTTCCTAAAAAATTTCTCAGGAGAGCTTTTGTCAAAACATTTTTACGCAGGATATTGGCCCTGCTCACCGTGGCCGGATTGAGCTATGGCGTCGTGGCCATCATTTACGCCACCCGGACCATTTTCAAAGTCAAAAAGAATTATGCCGTGGTCCTGGAACGTTTCGGGGGGCAACGTGAGGCGGTGACCGACATCGGATGGCATGCGCGGCTGCCTTATTTCACCCGCATCGAGCAGGAGGTTCCGTTAATGAATCAGCGCCTTTTCCTGGGCGGCCAGCACGAACCGATGCGCATCATTTCAAAGGGAAACGTGGCGCTCTGGACGTCCGGCGTCCTGACGTACCGGATTCGTGATTTAAAGATCTGGGCCATTGAAAACCTCGATCCCTTGAGTATTTTGCAGGGGGACTACGACGGTATCGTCAAAGACATCCTCCAGGCCCAGCAGGTCGATGCGCTGGTCAGTGCTCGTGAAATGATCAAAGAGGATATTTTTCGGGCCCTAAAATCGCGGCCCATCAACGAAGGCGGACCGACCCTGGAGGAAAAATACGGCATCGAGGTGGTCAGCTTTGTGCTCAAAGAAACGCGCTTCGGCGACAAGCTGGTGGAAGCCACTGAAGAAAAGAAACGACGCGAACTGATCGCCGAAGCCGAAAACTATGCCGCCGATCAGGAAGCATCCCGCATCCGTAAGCTCTACGCCGCTTATTTGAGCGGCATTCAGTCACTGCAGAAAGCCCTGGGTCGGCCGGACGGATCCACGGATCTGCCGCTGCTGCAGTTTTTGACGCAACAGAAGTGGGCCACGGCCTATGAGAAAAACCAGGGCGGGCAAAGCACCCTGGTGATTCAAAATACCCAGGGGTCCCCGGCCCTGACTATCCCGCCGCCTCCCGCTCCGGCCAACGGTGCCAAAGGAGACGAGTAATGGCCAAACGATATACCAGAGAAAAGCAATACGTGCGTCTTCCCGAGAGGCGAATCCGGGAGATTGAAGACCTTGTGGCATCATGGTCATATGAAACCAAGGCCTTTATGCGGGCCCGCTTAAATCAGTACCATCCGCCCTCGGATATGCTCAATACCCTGCTTGAAGTTCTGCTGTCACTGTTTATGTCGGCTCCGGAAAAAAAGTTCGCCATCCTTAAAGACCCGGAAATTCTAACGGACTGGGAAAAAAGATTTGAGATCTCGGGACAGACCAAACCCCAGGAGGCCTGGAACAAGATACTGGAAAAAGAGGTATCCGCCAGGGATTACACCTATCTGTTGTCACTGCTGAACAAAGAGCTTGGCGACATTCACGTTCCGGAACAATTGGCCGTGCTTTTTGAAAATATCTACCGGGCTCACATCCGTAAAGAATATTTCTCCGATCCCGCCGTGCCCAAGGCCCCGCTCTTGCTGGTCATCGGCCCCAGCGGCAGCGGCAAGACCGCGACGGTGAAAGAGGCCATCGAAAAAGTCATTTTTGTCAACGATGTGCTGCCGGAAATCGACCTGCAACAAAAACAGGAAGAGCTTCTTGCCGAAGAGCCGATCTGGAAAACCATCGATCAAATTGATCCGACCCTGGCGGAGGAAATTTCCCGCCGCCGGCGCCTGCACTTTTATAAAGGCCTGGCACGCCTCCCGCTGGTCCGGCAACTGCTGAATAAACGGATCAGCAAACAGCTTTCCAAACTGGAAGAGCAGAGTATTCTGGTCGATTATGCCATGGTAACGCCCAATGATTACCAGACTGCTCTGGCCGGCGAGCCGGGCAATTATTTCAAAAAGGCCCTGGGCGATCCACGCAAAACTACGATCCGTCACATTGAGGAGGCCCACAGTGCCTTCGGCAAGTCGGACAGTCGTCAATCGGGCGTCGATCATCAACAGCGAACATTGATTGATACGGCCAACATCATTATCGATGAAATTACCAACGGTCGGCGGGATTGTCTGCTGATTGCCACCACCGATCAACCCGAGCGTATCGATCAGGCCATATACCGCCGTTTTGTTGAAAAAGGCAAAATTATTGATATCACGGAAAATTGGAAAAGCCTGGACAATCTCAGCGAGCTCGTGCGGCTCGAATTGCTGCGCAACAATATTCGCATCGCCGAAAGATCGGACAACCGGTGTCATCCGTCGGTCACCTGTCTTTCCGCCGCTAAACTGGATCAGGCGGTCGATAAGATCAATACCATATTCGCGGAACGGACCTTGAAAGTTACCCCCTCCTATGTGCGCAAACTGGTCTATTCCATTATCGAGATCAAGGGCGAATTTTTACCCGAACACCTGGATGATCAGCTGCTGGTACGTCAGGCTTTTGAGCTGGTGGCCCGCAACTCCTACGGCGATCTGTTTAATAAAGCCGTCGACCACATGGATCGGCAGGTCAGATGGGACGAATATGCCGGCGATATCAAAAACAGTTTTTCGGAAATGATTAACAACTGCCTGTTTTACGAGGTCAGCGAGGAAAAGGGTGTCGTCCTCAACGGGCCGCCCGGCAGCGGCAAGACCTTTCTGGTTCGATCCTGGCTCAGTGAAAATAAGGGCGTCCATGATATATCCCTCAGTTCGGCTGCGCTGCAGGATCCGATAAACCCGATTGACGGTGCGGTGGCCAACCTGGAAAAAGTCTATGACATTGCCAAAATGATTGCGCCCACGGTTATCTTTTTTGACGAAGGTGATTCTCTGGCACCCAAACGCAGCGCCTCCGGGGGCTCACCGGCGGATAAACTCACCAATAAATTTCTCAATCTGATCGACGGTGAAATTCCGCTAAACCGGGTATTTACCGTGCTGACCACCAACCGTCTCGACATTCTGGATCCGGCCCTCATTCGTTCCAAGCGCCTGAAAGTATTGGAAGTATCCGGCCATTTAAACAAAGAGGACATTACCAGCATTATCGCGCGTACCATAAATGAGGTCCCCTTGAGTTCCGGGGTGAGCCTTGAAGTCATTTTTGAGGCTGCCAGGGGCATATGCAACACGCCTGCCGATTATACCGCCTTTGTTGAAAAAGCCCGCAGTCTGCGCGGTACGGAACACCACGTTCTGCAAAAATTACAGGCTTTGAATGGGGCCGCGCGGGCGGATCAGGAAAATTTTATCAAGTTTAACTTCAAGACGCTGATCGGAATTTTGGATGCCCTGGATGTGCCCCGCAAAATCCGCACCCGGATCAAAAGCGATCCCGGTGAATTTATCAATCACTTTGATGCCGTCTTAAAACTGCTGGATCATATCAATCCGGCCGACGGTTATCCCTTGATGAAGTCGCACCTGACCTCGGCGCGTAAAGAAATTTCCCGCAGCCCAGTCAAGAAAGGCTCCGTGCAGCTGGACGAATTTCTGGAATCCGAATTGAGCCAGGAGCCTCAAATCGGCTTTATTATCGGTGTCGGCGCCAGCGATGTCGCCGGCGTTTTGCTGCCGATTGCCACCAGCCTTAACTACAGTTTATCTTCCGAAAAAGTACTGGTCACCGGTGCCGTATCGTCTTCTTCTCCGGCGGCTGCCGAAATGGAAATGGCCGTCCAGATGACCCAACAGTCGGCCCAGGAAGCCCTGACCATGGTGCAAAACTATTTTCAGGCCCTGTCGCCCAAAATCAGTATTGCCCGGCTTTTCGGGGAATTTCTGGAAAAATTCACCATCCACCACCAGCTGCTTTCAGCCTCTTATACCGTCGGCGGTCCGTCGGCCGGATATGCGCTGGCACTCAACACCTTATCGGCGCTGCTGCACATTCCCATCTACCATGACTTCGGTATCACCGGTGCGCCGTGGACCAAAGGCGTCAAAAAAAGCGAAGTCGGCGGCAGCGTCATCATCGGCGGTCACAAAAAAAAGACTGAAAAAGTACTGCTGTATTTGCGGCGCATGTATATGCCGCTGCAAAATTATAAAGATCTGGAACTGGATTTTTTATTCGGATACTGGATGCAGAACAAAGACATCCTGGGTGTGTCCAATTTCGGCGATCTGGTGCCCGAGCTCATCTGGTTGGGACCCGAATATGAAAAAACCCTGCTGGCATTGACCAGTCTGCGTCTTGAATACAAACTCAAAAAGTACAAAGACCTGCAGCAGGATCAGAAGTTAAAAGAAAAAATCCTGGTTTTGAAGGCCGATTTAAGGTATCTGGCCGAGCAGGAAATCGTCGCCAGGCTGGAGGCAATCCGCCGGTATCTCCGCAACCCGGAACGGGATCCGCATCTGTCCATGGAAGAGATTTTCAAAGCGCGGCCCAAAAACGGCTTACTGTTTAAAGGCACCCTGCGGGAATTATTCAAAGGCAAAAAGCGGCATCAACACGAAGCCGATGAGGCGCATGCATGACGTCGATAATTACCGCCTGCACCATGGATTGTCCCGATGCCTGTTCCCTGGTGGTGGACCAGCGATCTGATGGCCGCGTGGTATTGCGCGGCAACCCGCACAGTCCGTTTACCTCCGGTTTCACCTGCCCTAAAATAAAAGGTCACATCAAACGCCTGCAGCACGCCGAACGGATTCACCATCCCCTGTTGCGGGTCAACGGGACCTGGCAACGGATCACCTGGGATACCGCCCTGGATTTGTGTGCTGAAAAAATTCAGGCCCTGCGTTCAGAGCCAAAGTCCATTCTGCATATAAAAAGTGAAGGCGCCAAAGGGGTTTTAAAGGCTGCCACGGCCCTTTTTTTCTCGATTCTGGGATCCAGCCGCACCAAAGGGTCGCTGTGCGATGCGGCCGGCTTTATGGCTTACATTTATGATTTTGGCTCCCGCAAAAACAATGACATCAACGATCTGAACAACGCCGCCCGCATCGTTAACTGGGGCAAAGATTTCTCCCGCAGTTCGATTCACACGGCGGCCATCATTCGCAAAGCCTGCCGAAACGGAACCCGCATGCTGACCATTTCTCCCGGCGGCGACGGCAATGGCACCTTCTCCAACGAGCGCATCTGCATCCGTCCCGGGACCGATCGTTTTCTGGCGGCCGCCGTCATCAAGCTGCTGGCTGAAGACCGGGGCATTGCACCGGCCATTCTCGAACATACCAAAAGCCCGCATAAATTTTTGGATCTGATATCCGGCTGCACCCTGGAAGACCTGGCACGCGCCTGCGAGGTCAGCCCGGCGGATGTCGAAAAACTGCGGCGCTGGTATCGTCAGGAAGGGCCGGTGGCCACATTTATCGGCACCGGGCTGCAACGCTACCGCTATGGCGGTGAAAACACACGGTTTATCAATGCCCTGGCAATGCTGTCCGGCAACATCGGCATCGCCGGGGGCGGCAGTTATTTCCATCTGCATTCCTACCGCAACGTAAATTTGACCTGGACCGCTGATCGGCACCGAAAAAGCCGGCGCTCGTTTGCCATATCCGAGATTGGCAAGCAAATTCTGGCGGCCCACGATCCGCCCATTAAAATGGTCTGGATCAACGGCATCAACGTAGTCAACCAGGCGCCGGATTCGCACCGGATCGCCCGCGCCTTTGAAAACGTCGAGTTTAAAGTTGTCGTGGACGCCTTCATGAACGATACCGCCCAGCGGGCGGATTTGGTGTTGCCCAGCACGCTGATGCTGGAACAGGAAGACATCATCGGGTCGTATCTGCACGAATATGTCCAGCATGTTCGACCGGTATTGGAGCCGCCGGCCGAAGCCCGCCATGACATGTGGATTTTGTCTGAAATCGGCCGCAGGCTCGATCCACCCATCCAACTTCCGGACACCGAGACGTGTCTGCGCAACTCGCTGGACTCGCCCCGTTTGAAAGTCACCCTGGAAAAACTGCGTCAAAACGGCTGTGCCCGGTCCGACCGGCCGGCGGTTGCCTATGCGGACCTGACCTTTGACCACCAGGACGGGAAATACCGCTTCCCCGCAACCCTGCATGCCGCGCCGGCGGCAGATCCGCAATATCCGCTGCAGTTATTGACCCTGGTCCGCAGAAATGCGATACATTCCCAGATTTTGCCGGAAGATCAGGACCCAGTGCCCCAGGCCTGGATCGCGCCCGACAATCCCGCAATGACCGGCATCGACCGGTCCAAAGACGTGTATCTGGTATCCCCTTTGGGCCGGCTGAAGATCAGCCTGCAGACCATGCCCGGCCTGCACCCCGCGGTGGTGCTCTATCGGCGCGGTGATTGGATGAAACATGGCGGCGGCATCAATCAGCTGATTTCCGCCGCCCTAACCGATCTGGGATCCGGCGCACCGTTTTATGATCAGCAGGTGCGGCTGGAAAATGGATAGGGTTGTTATGCGATAAAATCTTTGATAAATTAGCCGCAGACACACGCAGACAGTCGCAGACATTTAGCCCGGCCGACCCCAGAGAAACAGGCTTCGCGTTTCACAGGGCAGGCCTGGCCGGACTAAAGTTAGCATCGCTTCGCGATTGATAATTTAAAAGGAATAAAGCTGAAATAAAACGAATGGTTTTAGATTTGCCCGAAGGGCAACGAGAATAATATCCGGCCACGTCGGCCGGATATTGTCTGCGTCAGTCGAACGAGCGCAGCGAGAGGGCGGCGATTAAATATACTTGAATCAAATTACACCAACTAACTTGGAGAAGAACCACATTTTATAATAGATTCCATTCCAATAAGATTGTTCGCGCAACCCGGAGGATTATTACGTTGTCCCGAC
>Ga0210064_1000594_pt1 | contig 17085 bp, 12 predicted proteins | sample Muzzi_CordC_D2_FD_185531 | JGI IMG/M metagenome (GOLD analysis project Ga0210064, IMG submission 185531) | Wetland microbial communities from San Francisco Bay, California, USA, that impact long-term carbon sequestration - Muzzi_CordC_D2 (SPAdes) | ecosystem: Environmental > Aquatic > Marine >...
CCCCCGGTCGCATGACCGATGCCGGGGGGAATTTACGGAGACGTGTGTTCGTTTTCACACCATCCTGCGACGACGGGCCATCCCTGCCAGACCCAGCAGGCCGGAAGCGAACAGCCAGACGGCGGCCGGGACCGGAACCGTGGTAACCGCTGTCCCGGTGGTTTTCAGGTGTTTTTTCGAGTCGATGGCATCGGCAAGTGCCAGGTAAACACTTTCCGCGCTGGTACATGACGCGTACGCGTCGATCTTTTTGTGACAGACAATATCCTTGGTGTTGAACCCGATCAACAGGCCATCACCACTGACATCCCATTCACCGGATAATTTCGCCTTCATGAGGGGTTTCTTGTTGTTGATATCGAGATCGGCGATCTTGCCCTGGATCTTGACATGGCCTTTTACCAAGCCGTTCTTCTTGACCTTCGCATGGAGTTTCAGGCTGGTCTTGCTGATATCGAAGGTATCATTCGGGTCAAACAGGAGCGAGGAGGCCGACCCTTTCATGTAGGTGGCCTTGAGTTTTTGCATCTCACCCTGCTTGTTATTCTTGACCTTGATATCGGCGCCCTGATCGAAATATGGAAAGCTGCCGGACACCAGGCCCGGGAGACTGCAACCATTGGAAGGAGGGTTGGCATTGGGATCGGGACAGGCGGCGAAACTACTGGAACTGCCCAGCGCAAGAAATCCCAGAAAGCAGAAGTAAGTAACTATATTTTTAGTGTTCATGAATCAACCTCCATCGCTTGTTATTGAATGTACACCCATGTCGTCACTATATTGTGGGATCGGCAACCCGCCTGTATGCAGGTGCTTCCCCGATTTTCAACCTGCCTGCTTTGTGATGCTGTCATCCGTAGCCGTAAACTCTGCATTTTTCTCGTTCCTGACAATCGCCTGTTTCATCGACGCCACCAGTCCGGTAAAGGACTGAAAAGCCTGTTTTTCGTCAGTACCGACCGTTTCTATGAGTCCCGCCACTTCTCCGGGCTTATTCCTGCTGCGACGGTAGATTCGGACAATGTAGCTTTCCATAAGGCATCCTGAGTCAAGAATGTAATTGTTGTTCTGCTTTGTGTTCTGTGTTTCACAAGAACAATTTTCATCATATGTATTGCGGCCTGTTATTACTGAAAGAGAATATAAATCAGGCCAACTTACGGATAACTCACAGATTCGGAATTTCCAGCGGGATCTGAAACCAATGCAGTCATCACGCTGATTACAACAACATATCGCCGCCGTATCGCTGCAATGAACTGTGGAACGCGGTATTGCTACCGGTGATTTGAGCTGGTTATAGACGATTCAGCGCTGCCGCCTGCCGCAAGATCATGCAAACAGTCGGGTAGCTACGAGTCGGTAGACGTGAATGTAAGGCGCAACAAGGCAAGTTGCAATCACTTGCCTTGTTGCGCCCTGGTTATATTACACTACTCCCACCTTGGCCACTTACGGCATGGCCCAGGCCGGTTTCTCGACCGGTTCCCGGTCTCACCTTCTCCTGCCTCTCGCGGCACATAGAGGTTCCGGCACCTCGTCCCACCCCATTCAACAGGGGATGGCGTACCCGTTACTGTCGCATCAGGAAGGGAGTCCTGGGTACTATAATCAAGGAGCGGGGTGTCCCTGGATCGGGTGGACTCTCAGGCGAGCCGCTTGTGGATACGTGCTTTTCTGAGCGCCTGGTAGATTGCATCAGTCTCGGGTTCCGGTTGCAAACCCAGTACGATGGATAGCACTTGCCGGCAACGACGATAGACTGACATTCCCTCGGAGATGCGCCGGGTCTCCAGGCAACATGACATAAGGCGCTGGTAAAAGACCTCGATCAGGTCATCGACTTCAAGCCCCTTCTGGTAACACAGCAAGGCCTTGTCCCGAAAACCATGAATCTCCCAGTATTTCCCGAGTTCAAGCAGATTATGGATGTATTTGCTGCGCAGCCGCTCCCGCAAGGACACGGACCAGAAAGTTACCTCCTCCCTTGCCAGGAAGTGGTCCTGGTAAAGGCCCAGCATGCGTTCCGACAACTGTTCCAGTTTGTAGGCGTCCCTGCCGGTAGCATCCCTGAGTCTGATGCGCTGTATATGGCCCAGCACCCGGTCGAACGCCCACACATCGACCCAGCACAGTCGTGAATCCAGAGACAGCATGCCATTTCTGTGTATCAGGATCTGCTCATCGCCAAACAGTTTACGCAGACGATACAAGGTGGTATCGAACGAACGTTGTGCGGCATCACCGTCGGCTTCCGGCCACAGGATAGCTGCCAGACTGGTCGAACTGACGTCGCGCCCGCCCATCGCAATCAGCGTTTTCAGGAAGGTAAGTGCACGTTGCGGTGTCTTGCGGCCAAAGCTGACCGGTTGCCCCTTGTGTAACAGGGAAAATCGCCCCAGCGTATATATCCTGACCGGCCAGTCATGGCCATCACTGTGGGGTATCGGGTAGCGCCCGATCGAAGAATCCAGACAGACCACACCGCTGGTTCCCCGATCGGCTTGACGCCGTAAACCGGCAAGATCTTCCATCACAGACAGATGAGGCGGTTCGAAACCCTGGAATGACAGTTGTTCTTCCATCCTGGTTTCTGCAAATACCTGCCAGCAACTGGCCGGTACTTTCAGCCCCTCCTGCGGTGGTTTTTTGATGAGAACAACACCGACACCGGTAAATCGCAAACAGCCTGCGATCCTTCCAGCCTCTATTTAAACGGAATTCTATACCAAGTCCAGATAATATGAAACACTGTAACTTTCTTTCGTAACCATGTGAAATCCGGCTGCTTGCGAATGCCCGAACCGGCTCTTCATCTGCCCATGACCTAACCCGGGCCATCCGATGGCATACAGTAACCAGTTCTAGCACAGAATTTTGTAACTATATAACTGATTGACTGCACTGAAAAATCCATTGCACAGTTCAATCGGGAAGGTGCAGTCATGCTGCCGTGGGAAGCGATTACACATGCCCGGTTTGCATTGTGTAATCGTGCGCACCTTCAGGTGATTACCGTTGGGGACTCCCGGCCGGTAAATTCCCGGATACGGGCCACCTCCCCTGCAATCCGAATGAGATCGTGGAGTGCTTCCTGGGCATCGAGGTGCTGTTTCCCGGGGTCCGGTTCATAGCGCTCGATGTAAACCCGCAGGGTAGCGCCTTCCGTCCCGGTACCGGACAAGCGGTAGACGATGCGCGATCCGTCACTGAATCCGATGCGAATCCCCTGATTACGGCTGACACTGTGATCGACCGGGTCCGTGTAACTGAAATCATCACTGTAGTCGACGCGGTAGCTACCCAGTGTTTTGCCCTGCAGTTCCCCACCGGTTTCACGCAATCCGTCCATCAGCTGGTTTGCGGCGGTGGCATCGACACCCTCGTAATCATGGCGTGAATAGTAATTGCGCCCGTATTCCCGCCAGTGACCATGCACGATTTCCTCGACCGTTTCCTGTCTCGCCGCCAGCAGGTTCAGCCAGAAAAGCACGGCCCAGAGACCATCCTTTTCGCGCACATGATCGGAACCGGTACCAAAACTCTCCTCACCGCAGAGGGTGACCTTGCCGGCATCGAGGAGGTTGCCGAAGAATTTCCAGCCCGTGGGGGTTTCATACACGGGGATACCCAGCTTCCCGGCCACCCGGTCCACCGCCTGACTGGTCGGCATGGAACGTGCCACACCGGCAAGCCCGTCCCGGTAGCCGGGCACCAGTCGGGCATTCGCCGCCAGGATCGCCAGGCTGTCGCTCGGTGTCACGAATATCCTGCTGCCAAGGATCATGTTCCGGTCACCATCCCCGTCCGAGGCCGCTCCGAAATCGGGTCCGTCCGCATCGTTCATCATCGCGACCAGTTCATGCGCATAGGTCAGATTGGGGTCCGGGTGCCCGCCGCCAAAGTCTTCCAGCGGCAGGGCATTGAGCACGGAACCGGAGGCCGCACCCAGGCGGGTTATCAGGATATCGCTGGCATATGGTCCCGTGATCGCGTGCATGGCATCGAAACGCAGCGCAAAGCCCGGTTTTTTCAGCAAGGCGCGTATCCGTTCGAAGTCGAAGAGCTGTTCCATCAATTCCGCATAGTCGGCAACCGGATCAATGACTTCGACCTGCATATTGCCCAGCGACTGGCTCCCTCTGCGGGATAAATCGATGTCGCTGGCTTCCACTGTCAGATAACGGGTGATGTCACGGGTGTGCTCGTGGATCCGGTTGGTAACCGTCTCCGGTGCCGGCCCGCCATTGGCAATGTTGTACTTGATGCCGAAATCACCGTCCACACCGGCAGGATTATGGCTGGCAGACAATATGATGCCGCCATGGGCTGCATATTTGCGTATTAAGCAGGACATCGCGGGTGTTGACAACAGGCCATCCTGTCCAACCAATACTTTCCCGAATCCGTTCGCGGCCGCCATCCGGAGGATGGTCTGGATAGCCGTGGTGTTGTAATAACGCCCGTCTCCCCCGACCACGAGCAGCTTGCCCTGAAAATCATCCAGGCTGTCAAAAATTGCCTGCACGAAATTTTCGAGATAACCCGCCTGCTGGAAGACACTGACCTTCTTGCGCAGTCCCGAAGTGCCCGGTTGTTGCCCTGCGTACGGGGTGGTCGATACATCCTGGATCTTCATCTTGATGACACCTGTCCTTGCCGAAAACCTGCATTCTCGCACGAATCCGACCGGTGAGGCAGACCTGTCCCGGTCGCCAGCGTGAAACGCACCGGAATCAACCGATTGATGAATCCGTCCGGTCGCCACCGGTGGTAACCTGAACGGCCACCGGTTCCGGCAGTCTGGCCGGAAACCGGCAATTTCCGGCGCGACGAATGTCTCGATATCATTTATAGTTTCGGGTTGGATCGCGTTGTGCAAGGCAACCAGACACCCGGGAAACGAACCTGCCGGAGGCGGTGAATTCCCGGACAGTTTCCGGCGGAACCGGGAACGGCCATGCGCGACGGTTTGCTCCACTGTGTAAGTGTATTTCCCGGCCGGCGTGCAGGTGATGATCGGTCTGCTGTAGCGCATCCAGGAATCCCTGCAACTGGAATCATTATGAACAAAGTCCTGATTATCGGTGCCGGCGGTGTCGGCAATGTCGTCGCCCACAAATGCGCCCGGGCCCCCGGGGTATTCCCGGAGATCATGCTGGCCAGTCGCACACTCTCGAAGTGTGCAGCGATTCGCGACGCGGTCGAACAGCGTACCGGACGCCGGATCGGGATTGCGCCGGTGGATGCCGACGACGTGGAGCAGACTACTGCCCTCATCCGGCGTTACCGGCCGAACCTCCTCATCAACGTCGCCCTGCCCTACCAGGACCTGTCCCTGATGAATGCCTGTCTGGCCGCCGGCGTGGACTATCTCGACACGGCAAACTACGAACCGCCGGACGAGGCGAAATTCGAGTACCGCTGGCAATGGGCGTATCGGGAGCGCTTCGAACAGGCCGGACTGATGGCATTGCTGGGTTCCGGCTTCGATCCGGGGGTAACCAATGTGTATTGTGCCTACGCACAGCAGCAGCTATTCGACGAGGTGCATTATGTCGATATCCTCGACTGCAATGCAGGTGAGCACGGGCATCCCTTTGCCACCAACTTCAACCCGGAAATCAATATCCGCGAGGTCACGGCGCGCGGCCGCTACTGGGAACAGGGCACATGGCACGATACCGATCCCCTCTCGGTGACAACGGATTTCGACTTTCCCGAAGTGGGCGTCCGCAAAGCCTATCTGATGCACCATGAGGAACTGGAGTCGCTGGCGATCAACCTCCCCGGCCTCCGGCGGATCCGATTCTGGATGACTTTCAGCGAGAACTATCTCACCCACCTCCGGGTACTCGAGAACGTGGGTATGACCCGTATCGACCCCGTCAGCTACGAAGGCCGGGAAATCATCCCGCTGCAGTTTCTCAAGGCCGTGCTGCCCGACCCCTCGTCACTGGGCGCGGGATACCAGGGTCGCACCTGTATCGGCTGCCTGATACAAGGTGTCCGGGACGGCCGGGAAAAGCGCGTCTTCATCTACAATGTCTGCGACCACGCGGCCTGCTACGCGGAGGTGGGGGCCCAGGCCGTGGCCTATACCACCGGGGTACCGGCCATGACGGGGGCGATGATGATGCTGACCGGAAAGTGGCGCCGCCCCGGTGTGCATCATATGGAGCAGTTCGATGCCCGGCCGTTCCTGCAGGCGGTGGGCGAATACGGGTTGCCGTGGAAGGTCATCGATGCCGAAGACCGGCAGATCTGAGCGCCCGGGGCCTTCACCACGGCTTGCAGCGGGTACGGATCTGTGAGCGGGACGGATTGGGACGGCAGTCCCTGTGTGGGGCAGGTGGAAACCCCGGCCTATGTCATCAACCTGCAGGCGCTCGACCGCAACCTGGAAATCCTGGGCACCGTACAGGCGCGTTCCGGTTGCCGGATCCTGCTCGCACTCAAGGGCTTTGCCATGTGGAGCCTGTTTCCACGTATTTCCCGGGTACTCAGTGGCGTGACCGCGAGCTCAACCGCAGAGGCCCGACTGGGTCGCGAGGAGTTCGGCAGGGAGGTGCACACCTATGCACCCGCCTACTCCGGGGTTGATATCGACACGCTGCTCACGCTGGTCGATCACCTGGTATTCAACAGCCCCGGCCAGTACCAGCGATTCCGTGAACGTATTATCGCCGGGCCGCAACGGGTCAGCTGCGGTCTGCGCGTCAATCCGGAGCATTCTGAAGTGAGTGTTCCACTCTACGATCCCTGTGCGCCAGGCTCCCGTCTCGGCACGACACTTGCCCAGCTGGATGTCGCCGGACCCGGCGCGCTGGAAGGACTCGAGGGACTGCACTTTCACACCCTGTGTGAACTCGGTTGCGATGCACTGGAGCGCACCCTGGACGTGTTCGAAACCCGGTTCGGGCGTTACCTGGAGCACCTGAAGTGGGTCAACCTGGGCGGCGGGCATCTCATCACGCGCCCCGACTATGACGTGAACCACCTGGTCCGGTTACTGACCGACATGCGCCGGCGTTATGACCTCACGGTATACCTCGAACCCGGTGCAGCAGTGGCACTCAATGCCGGGGTACTCGTCAGCAGCGTACTCGATATCGTACACAACGGGGCCGACATCGCCATCCTGGATACCTCAGCGACGGCACACATGCCCGATGTCCTGGAAATGCCCTACCGGCCACAGATCTGCGGTGCGGGACAGCCTGGCGAGAAGGCACACACCTATCGCCTCGGGGGACTGAGCTGCCTGGCCGGCGATGTCATCGGTGACTACTCCTTTGACACCCCGCTGGCTATCGGTGATCGGCTGGTCTTCCAGGATATGGCCCACTACACCATGGTCAAGAACACCACCTTCAACGGTGTGCCCCTGCCAACGATCGCCACCTGCGACCCGCGTTCCGGCCGCTACGAGGTGATCCGGCGCTTCGGCTACGAGGATTACAAGAGCCGCCTCTCGTAGGCTTCCCCTGTCATGGTCGCTGGCTGCCTACTGCATCAAGCCCTGCAGGGCCAGGGAGACGATCTGCCTGCCCCGAAACAATATCATTTGTCTCCATGAAATATCGCCGGGGCAGGCAAACTGTCGCAGCCCGACTATGCTTGGGTGATCGAGATCGCGCAGGCCGACATCGCGTTCATAGCTGTTGTGGTAGACCTGCTCCACCCGCAGACCGGACAGCAATTGCGCGAAGGAATAGGTGCCGAATTCCAGGGTGACGAAACAGCCGCGTTCACCAATCAGGTCATGCCAGTAGTAATCGAGCAACCCCAGTTTGGGCCCGGAGCAGGACTCGCCAAGGAGGGGGGAACGGGCATTGTCGCCATACCATGCCCGGGCATGGATATCACCCGGGGTATCCGGCGGAGTGTCGTTGATCACCTCACCATAACCGAAGGGTCCCAGACCGGTATGCAGGTCGATCACGCCGATCCGTTCGGCCTGTTGAAATGGCGGTTGCCGGCATTCCGCTTCCAGCAACCCGCGTGACCAGCCGGGTGCAGTGCCACCGAAAAACAGCCCGTCCGGATGAGTATACTGACCCTGTGTGACGGCGGTCTCATACGCGTCGCGCCCAAGTCGCTGTTGCCATTCCAACAGTGCCGCTTCCGCCCGGATTTCATCAGCCGCCATCAGATCGGCATGCAATTGCTCGTAGACCGGGTTACCCGGCAATGCAGACCGGAAGTCGATGAAATTGCGATTCAGATCGATGCCCTCGTGATCGCATCGGCGCTGCCAGGCAAAGCCCCAGGGATTGAGCGCATGGATCAACAGCACACCGAGCCAGGCGCGGCTTGCCAGGATTTCCCGCAGCAGCGGCAGGCAGTCGGATTGTATGGCCGAGCCCGCGAAACCCTCGATGCCGTGGGTACCGGAAATCAGCACCAGAATCCGCTCCGGTGTACCGGATTGCCCGACCCACACCCAGTCGCAGAACAGCGGTGTGCCTTGCGGACCGGTTTGCGGATGCAGGTGGGCGCCGCAGGACTGCCGCAAGGAAGCCGGCAGCCGCCGGACCGCAGCCAGGAAAGTCGCACGCGCCTCCCGATAGCCGGGTCGAAAACAGGACAGTTCAAGCGGGCAGTTAATCATCTTGTTCCTGCAGTGCGCATGCCGGCATACGTTACGTCACGCCGCCGGTTCAGGACAAGACAGCCACCGGAGTCCACGGGGAGCCGCCTGGAGAATCCCGGAACCTGCCGGCCGGAGGATGGCCCTGGCACATACCGGGGCCCTACGGGTGTTTGCTGTAGGCGATGGACCGGCTTTCAGTAAAAGTGTACGGGGCCCGCCTCCCAGCGGAGATCCTCCGGGGCGTCGAAAACCGTATTACCCAGTGACTCCCCGAGCGCCTGTGCGTCACGATACCGCTCGACAAGGTGATGTGCCGGGGCGGAACTGCCTGCAGAGGTCGCACTCGTGGTTGCTACCGGGCCCGGTACTCCCGGGCGGCTAACCATGGCGTCCTGCGGGCCGCTACGGGCCGGTGGCACTGCTGACCCGCTCTTCCCGGTCAGTGATGGCTGGACAGACTGTCGCCGGAGCAATAACAGGCGACCTTTTTGTGGTAACCGCCGCGGTTTCCCAGCTGCATACGCCATCATGGCCAGTCTGCCTTTTCTCGGCGCCGGCAGGTGAACGCCGCCCACCCGTCCCGATTGTGGCCCACGGGGCTTTACCAGTTGTCCCTTGCGCATCGGATGCCGGCTATTCACCCTCTCGGTCAACCGGCTCTTCCGTCAATTCCGGTTCGGCATCCGGTAGCAAATCCTCGGGAACCGCATCATCAGGAACCGCATCCTCGGGAACCGCATAGGTAGATCCGCCCATCGCCAGCACACAGCCCTCGATGTATTCAGCCACCTGTTCCGGCTGGATATCGTAGTCGGCTGCCTCCTGCCGGCAATACGCCTCGATCTCCGCCTGATTTTCGGTCATCGCGGTAACCGGATTGCCCGCCAGCAGGGCGACAGCGGCCAACCCTGCAGATAGTGTCTTGTTCAGTACTGACATGTTTTTTCTCCTGTGTTCTAATTTCCCGCTACCCTGCACGGAGGGTGGAACGCAGCCTCCATGACACGCTGTACAGCCCGTGTTCCAACCGGGGGAAGCGGTTTGTTGCCGGTTACGAACGAACCGCAGTGTCTATCCGTGCTGTACAAGCGGGATGAAAACGTCACGCTACCCGTTCACTCGCCCCGCCGGGAGGCGATTTTCTTATAGGGTCGCAGCCACCTCCTGGCAAATGAATTTCAGTGATCCACACGATCACTTTTACTTATCGAGAAATGCGGCGTGGATATCGAGTTATTGCGAACCTTCCTGGAAGTATCCCGGTTGCGACATTTCGGCAGGACCGGTGACAAGCTGTGTATCACCCAATCGGCCGTCAGCGCCCGGATCCGGCAACTCGAAGAGACCCTGGGCGTGCCGCTGTTCACGCGCCATCGCAACAACATCCAGCTCACTGCGGAGGGCCAGCGTCTCAGGAAACATGCGGAGACTATCGTCAACGCATGGATACGTGCCCGCCAGGAAACCGGACTGGGAGCGGAGCATTCCAGCACACTGGCGATCGGCGCCGTATGGGATCTGTGGGATATCCTGTTAAACCGCTGGCTGCTCGCGGTGCGTGCAGCATTGCCCGGAATTGCCCTGCAAATCGAGTCCGGCGTGACCGGGGTCCTGACCCGCAGACTGCTCGACGACCTGCTGGACCTCGTATTCAGCTTCGATCCGCCACAGCTGCCCGACCTGGAAATACGCGAAGTCGCCATCATCAACCTGGTCATGGTATCCACGCGCCGCGGCCAGGGCGTTGCCGAGGCGCTGGAAAGTGACTACATCATGGTTGACTGGGGTACCCTGTTCGGCCAGAGTCATGCGCGTCACTTTCCCGAGGCACCCACCCCGGCGCTGCACATGAGTCTGGGGGCACTGGCATTCAGCCACCTGCTGTCCCACGAAGGGGCCGCCTACCTGGCAGAGCAGGTACTGGAGTCACCCGCCGGCAAACAACGGCTCTTCCGGGTTGAACAGGCACCGGTAGTGGAACGCACCGCCTATGCTGCCTACCGGCCGGGCACGGACCGCGAGCCCGTCATTCAACAGACCATTGCCTTGCTGAAGTCGCGCTGAGCCCGGGTGAACCGGCTTCCCGCGACTGCGCCAGTAGAGCATCATAGGGGCTGATTCCGGAGACCGGCGGTAGTCGCCGGCCCGATGACAAAGGAGTAGTTGCAATGAACGAGACAGCGACCCTCACGATCGATGACCGGAAATTCGAACTTCCCGTTGTACAGGGTTCGGAGGGAGAAAAAGCCATCGATATTCGCAAACTGCGCACCCGAACGGGACTGGTTACCCTGGACCCCGGGTATGGCAATACCGCGAGTTGCGAAAGCGCCATCACCTACATCGATGGCGAGCGGGGTATCCTGCATTACCGCGGTATTCCGATCGAGCGCTTCGAGGAAAATCCCAATTTCGTCGAGGTGGCCTGGCTGCTGATTTTTGGCAAACCGCCCACCGTGGAGGAATACTCGGCTTTTAGCGACGAACTCAGCAGCACGGCCAACATCGACGAGGCCATGAAGCTCAATTTCCAGGGCTTCCCGCGCACCGCGCCACCGATGGCCATCCTCTCCGCCATGATCAACGCCCTGTCCTGTTTTCACCCGGAGTTCCACGAACTGGAAAACCCGGGCAAGCTCGAAGGTGCCGCCGCCCGGCTGATCAGCAAGGTGAGGACCATTGCGGCCTTCGCCTACCGCCGCTCGCACGGATCCCCGTACATCTACCCCGATACCCGCCTCCCCTATGTGGCCAACTTCCTCCACATGATGTTCTCGCAGCCCTACAGCCAGTACATCTGTGACGAGAGCATCCGCGATGCGCTTAATCTGGTGCTGATCCTGCACGCCGACCACGAGCAGAACTGCAGCACCTCCACCGTACGCATGGTGGGTTCCAGCAAGGCCAACCTGTTCGCCTCCTGCGCCGCCGGCGTCTGCGCCCTGTGGGGCCCGCTGCACGGCGGAGCCAACGTGAAGGTCCTGCAAATGCTGGAAAAGATCCACCAGGGACGTACCACGCCGGAGGAATACGTGCGCCTCGCAAAGGACAAGGACAGCAAGGTGCGACTGATGGGGTTCGGCCACCGGGTCTACAAGAATTTCGACCCGCGCGCCGTCGTGCTGCATCGTACCGCAGAAAAATTGCTGGCTTACCTGGGCAAGGACGATCCGCTGCTGAATATCGCCCGCAAGCTGGAGGAAATCGCACGCAGTGACAGCTACTTCATCGAACGCAAACTGTATCCGAATGTCGACTTCTACAGCGGCCTCATCCTGCGCGCGATCGGCATTCCCACCAACATGTTCACGGTGATCTTCGCCATCGGCCGCCTGCCGGGCTGGATTGCGCACTGGCGCGAGCAAAACGAATCACCGGATTTCAAAATCGCGCGGCCACGGCAGATCTATACGGGTGAACACGAGATACCCTATACACCCGCGGGTGTCCATGACTGAGTGTAACGGTCCCTTGCTGGACTGACCACCGTATACTGGCCGGGCCGGGATGCAGGTTTAGTACCCGTCAGGAGAACCGAGTGAATATTGACGATCAGAACGGGCTGCAGGACAACCTGCTCGGGGAATTACGTCAGGATATCGCATCCGGCGATGCGCTTGCCCTGCGGAAGTGTCTCAGCGAACTGCATCCGGCCGAAATTTCCCAGCTCATCGAGTCCGTTCCTGCATCGGAACGCGAAATCATATGGCAACAGCTGCCGGAGGAAATCGCCGGTGACGTGCTCGCCGAACTGGGTGAAGTGGCACGCACCACCCTGACCCAGGAACTGACGACGGAAGCCGTGGTCGCGGCCGTCGAGACCCTGGAGATCCCGGAACTCGCGGAGGTCATCGACGAACTTCCCGAGGACCTGGGCGATCTCATCCTGGAGTCACTGTCCCGGGAAGACCGGGAACTCGTAATCGAAGCGCTGGCATATCCGGACGAGGCCATCGCACGTCTCGTGAATCCCGATGTGGTCGCGGTGCGCGCCGATGTGACCCTGGAGGTGGTACAGCGCTATCTGCGACGCCGCCAGTCATTACCCGACAATACGGACGGCCTGATGGTCATCGACCGTGAAGGGGTCTACCTAGGCAAACTTTCCTACTCGTCCCTGCTGACGAACGAACCCTCCCGGCTGGTCCACGAGGTCATGCAGGCCGGTGCGGACAAGGTCGGCATGGAGACACCCAAGGAACAGGTCGCGGCATTGTTTGAACGTCGCGACCTGGTTGCGGTAGCCGTGGTCGATGACGCGGGAAGACTGGTCGGGATGGTGACCGTGGACGACGTGCTGGACCTGGTCCTCAAGCAGGCCGATCAGCGACTCCTGAACATGGCAGGCCTGAATGAGGACGAGGACCTGTTTGCTTCCGTGCTGCCGAGTTCCAGGCGTCGTGCGGTATGGCTGGGCGTGAATCTGCTGACTGCCTTCCTGGCGGCCTGGGTCATCGGCCTGTTCGAGGAGACCCTGGAAAAGATCGTTGCCCTGGCGGTGCTCATGCCGGTCGTCGCCAGCATGGGTGGTATCGCCGGCAGCCAGACCCTTACGTTGGCCATTCGGGGGCTGGCGCTGGGACAGATCGGCCGTGCCAACGTACACTGGCTCATCAGCAAGGAACTGGGGGTGGGCCTGCTGAATGGCCTGCTCTGGGCACTGGTGGTCGGGTTGGTCGCCTATGTATGGTTTCAGGAAATCGGCATCGGCCTGGTCATCGCGGCGGCCATCACCCTGAACCTGCTGGTTGCCGCCCTGTGCGGCGTTGCGATCCCGCTGCTGCTCGACAAACTGGGCATGGACCCGGCGCTTTCGGGCGCCGTGATTCTGACCACCGTTACCGATGTCGTCGGCTTTTTGAGCTTTCTTGGTCTGGCCACCCTGTATCTGCTGTAATGACCGGAATGATAATCCGCACAAGCGGCCGCTGAATTTATATACTGCCTGTTTCATCGAAACCGAGGCCCCGCGGCACGCCATGTCGAGAAAAACGGAACCCCCTGCACCCGGCATTCCGGCGCCACCGGATCCCGTCCACCGGCGGGAACCGTTACCGGAAGCTTCTCCCAAACCACGCCAGGAAGATCCGACGGCACCCGAGCGGGTCCAGGCGTTGCTGCGCTCCGCCAGTTACCGGAGGGCGGATCAGGACGTGGAATTTCTGGAGCGGGATGAATCCCGCGGCCTGCGTCTGCAACTCGAGTACCTCAAACCCGAACTGCTGCTGAATGAACACGGCATCGAACACACTATCGTGGTATTCGGCAGCACCCGGCTGCTCGAACCATCCGCCGCGCGGCGCAAGGTGGATCACCTGGAAGCGGAACTGGCAGTGGAACCGGATGACCCGCACCTGCAACGCAGGCTGGCCGTGGCCCGTCAAATCCTCGATCGCAGCCGGTATTATAATGTGGCCTCCGAATTCGGGGAACTGGTGGCCCATTCGGGTCGGGGGCCCCGGGATTGCAGCCTGGTGGTCATGACCGGCGGGGGGCCGGGGATCATGGAAGCCGCCAACCGCGGCGCGGCCACCACCAGTGCCAAAACCGTGGGCCTGAATATCGAACTGCCGCATGAGCAGTTCCCCAATCCCTACATCTCGCCCGAGCTGTGTTTCCGGTTCCGCTACTTCGCGCTGCGCAAGCTGCATTTTCTGCAACGCGCCAAAGCGCTGGTCGCCTTTCCGGGCGGCTTCGGGACACTGGACGAACTGTTCGAGACCATTACCCTGATCCAGACCCGGACCATCAAGCCGGTCCCCGTGATACTGGTTGGCCGCGATTTCTGGGAACGGGCAGTGGATTTCGGATTCCTGGAAGACGCCGGCGTCATCGATGCCGAGGACAAGGATATCTTCTGGTTTGCCGAGACCGCACCGGAAGCCTGGCAGGGGATTCTGGACTGGTACGGCCGCTGCGGTGAACCGCTGTTTCCGGAATAAACCGGCTACCGCTTATTCCGGGAACGATCCGCAAACATCTGCAGCAAGCTGTCGCGTATTCACGTACGGCAAGCAGGTCGGTACTGGCCAGAGCGGGCTGGTGACCGCTCTCCGGTTTGCTCGTGATGTCTGAAGGGCCGGTGTCGCCGCGCTATTCCGGCGCCGGACCGAACCGGACAGCCGGATCCACGCTGCGCACGTGCAGGTCGCGCTGGGGAAACGGAATCTCGATGTTCGCCTCGCGCAGCCCCTTCTCAATGGCGAAATTGAGATCACTCAGGGTAGCGAGGCGCTGGTCCACATTACGGATGAAAAAACGCACCTCAAAATTGAGGGAGCTATCGCCGAACCCGCGAAACAGGACCCTGGGCGCGCTGACCCTCGTGCCGTCGCCGATGACCAGTGGGTGCTCCCTGGCGGCTTGCAGCAGCACCTCGCGGACCTTCTCCACGTCCGAGCCGTAGGCCACCCCGATGGGGACGATCACCCGGCCCCAGGGATCGCGCAGCATCCAGTTGGTGACCTGGTTGGAGATGAGTTCCGAGTTCGGCACGATGACATCCGCGCGGTCGAAGGTCTCGATCTGCGTCGAGCGGATGCTGATCTTGCGCACATAGCCCTCCGTATTGCCGACCACGATCCAGTCGCCGGTGCGGATCGGGCGTTCGAACAGCAGGATGATGCCGGAGATGAAGTTGTTGACGATGTTCTGCAGACCGAAACCGATACCCACGGAGAGGGCACCCGCGATGATGGCCAGGTTCGTGAAACTGAAGCCGGCGAGCGACAGGCCGATGATCGCGGCGATAATGATGCCGACATAGCCGCTGATGGTGACGACCGCCTCCTGGGCGCCACGCTCGATCCGGGATTTCTTCATCCACCCGGGCAGGACCTCGTTCCGAAGCCAGCGCACCAGGGTGACCAGGATGGAAAACACGACGATGCCGATCACCCAGTGGATCGGGACAATGCGCACCGGGCCGAGCTCGAAACCCTCGGTGATGACCTGACTGACCAGACTCCAGAAGGTATCCGAATAGCCCCACAGCCCGACGACCGTAACGCCGAAGGCCATCCAGAGCAGCAGCACCGTCAGGAGACGCAGCCAGATCAGGCCGGGCACCGGTTCGTCCTCCTTCAGGCTCAGCCGGTCGCGCAGCCGCCGCTCCCAGGCGTAGCGCCCCGTGTCCAAACCGTCGAAGGAATCCTGCAGCACGCTGTTGAGCAACCAGAGAACGACCGCCAGCAGGGCCGTGCCCAGCAGCCCCCTGAACAGGTACCACGACAGGTTGCGAAACCCCAGCAGCTCGATGATCAGCCCGGCCAGCAGCAGGAGCACGATCAGGCCGCGCAGCTTCGGTTTGTCCAGGGGCGGGGGAGCACCGCGCAGCGTGGACACCAGCCACACCAGCTGGACGGTGGCCACGGCAAAGAACACGGCCCGTATCAGGTACCATTGCTCCGCTGTGAGCGCCGCAAGGATACCCGCACTGAAGACCAGGATCAGGGCCAGCACCAGGAACAGGAGGCCGTGGATGCGCCGGCACACGGCCCGGGCATAGACCGGATCCATGTTGAGAAAATGCACGGCAGGCGGACAGGGGTTGAGCAAGGCCTGGATGACCGTCAGGCCACCCAGATACACCAGGATGCTGATGAGCAGGGCCACGGACGGCGGGACGGGAACGGCCGGCAGGAACAGCAGGAGCGAGCCCATGGCCGCGGCGAGGCCGAGAATGAGTGGCAGGCGCCTGGCGAGGCAGGCCTGCAGCGATGCACCCAGCACCGCGCTGATCCCCTCACCGGCCCCCTGCATGAGCCGCTTACGCCACCGGTGGCGCCACCACAGGCCCAGCACGACGGCCAGGGTGGACAGTGCCACCAGCAGGGACCAGCCATTGCGATGCAGGTGATTCAACTCCATGCGATCCAGGAAAAAGGCCTGGATGGCGGGCGGCAGGGTATTCGCCTGCTGCAGATTGGCCAGAACGACGCTCCAGAGATCCGGGCCGCGTCCGAGCAACCGGAACTTCAGCACCTCCTGCTGGGCCGAGCGTATCTCATCGCCCAGCGTCCGGGCATCCAGCAGGAGGGTGCTACAGGCCGTCTGCTGGGCCTCCAGTTCGTTTAGCCGTTTGCGTATCTCCGGCTCGGGCGCGGGGGACTCGCCGGGTGCGCCCTCGTCCGGGGGCTTGAGAGCGCCCTTGAGGGTACCGATTTCCTGGGCCCGCGCATCGGCACATTTCTGGGCATTCACACGAATCTCGCCGAGCACCCGGACCCATGGGTCGAGATCTTCGGTGTTACCCGCCGCCGGGTCGAACGACTCGAGGGTCTGCCGGGCAACGGCAAGGGCCTCGCGTGCCGGCTTCAGCCAGTCGTTGCTGTTGTTGGCGGCGGCCACGCCAGGGGAGGCAAACGTGCTGGCAGCGAGCAGGACCAGAACCTGCAGGACCGTGACAGGAGGGCGGGTCCTGTCGTGCATGGGCGCTGTTGTCATCTCGATAGTTCGCTGCACCGGCGGGGTTGGTGATTGTGGCGGGA
>Ga0210064_1000595_pt1 | contig 17085 bp, 11 predicted proteins | sample Muzzi_CordC_D2_FD_185531 | JGI IMG/M metagenome (GOLD analysis project Ga0210064, IMG submission 185531) | Wetland microbial communities from San Francisco Bay, California, USA, that impact long-term carbon sequestration - Muzzi_CordC_D2 (SPAdes) | ecosystem: Environmental > Aquatic > Marine >...
GCGATCCGCCGGATCGGATCGCGTGTCGCTCATCGTTTCAGCAGGATCAGGCGGATCGCGCCGTGGTGATCGTCGCGGGCGAAGCGCATGCGCGGATCTCCGGCGACGAGCTTCGTGATGGCTCGAACGCTCGGGCCGGACCCCAGCACCCACACACGTGGCGCGAGCAGGGCATCGCGAGCGATGCGCTCGAATGTCGGGCCGGTTGCAGGGTTCACGCTGTAGGGCAATGGGGTGTAGGGCACGCGGACGCCCGCGGGAAGGTGGGCCTCGAGCGGCCAGGTCACGAAATCGCGCGTCGACTCGCTCGCCGTCCCGGCCGCGACGAGATCCATTTCGACGAAGCGGCTCGCGAGCAGCACGCGATCGCCTTCCCGCAGACTGCCGAGCAATTCGCTCACCGCGGTGTCCCAGTGCTGATTCTCGCGAAAGGCGAACGTCCCGGTGCGCGCGTGGTGCGGCAGCAGGACGAAGACCATCGTGGCGGCCGTGAAGACGATCAGTGGCAGTGAGTCGACGAGAGGCCGGCGTCGCGGAATCGCCAGCAGCGCTCCGATCAGGATTCGCGCCGCGGGCGCGGCGAACAGCAGGTAGCGGCGCGCGATCAGGTTGATGTCGAGTAGCGTCGACATCAGCGCGACGAGTCCGAACGGGACGAGCAACCACGCGAGCACGAGGCCGGGACGTCCGTCGGGATTTCCGCGCCAGGCCTTCGTGCCGAAGATCAGCAGGACTGTCACCGTCAGGGCGGCCAGGCCGAGAGGCCAGGGTTCGATGAATGTCCGTGCCACGATTCCGAGCGCCTCGGGCACGCCGGCGGGAGTCGCGACCCAGTCGAGGGAGTGGCGTCTGGCGAAGAGATTTGCGAGCTGCGGAAGCGCCGGAGCCGTGAGGAGCGTCGCTCCGCCGAGTGCCAGTAGCGCGTGCCGCCGGCCGACCGATCGCCGGCCGATCGCGTAGCCGGCTTGAACGATCAGCACGAAGCCGAACAAGTAGTGGGCGTAGACGGTCGCCGCGGTCACGAAGGCGTAGGCGACGCGTTCGCCGAGCGTTCCTCCGCGCAGCACGCGGCTGAAGAGCATGAAGGAGGCGAGCGACAGTGCGATCGCCAGTGCGTACGGCCGGGCTTCCTGCGAATAGCGAATGAGCGGAGCGTGGAGTGCGAGCGCCGCCATGGCCATCAGGGCGACCCGACGGTCGCGAAAGAGTTCGCGCGCGGCGGCGTAACCCAGTCCGAGAGCGAGAATCCCGAAGATCAGGGATGGAAGGCGCAGCGACCACGAGGCCGAGCCGAACAGATCGACGCAAGCGCGAACGATCAGGTAGTAGAGGGGGGATTGACCCTGGACCTCGAAGGTGCGGGCGGCGACCCCCGCGTAATCGTTCGCGGCGACGACCCACCAGCTGCCGTACTCGTCGAGCCAGAGACCCGGCCGGTCGAAATTGTGGATGCGAAGCCAGGCACCCACGACGAGCACCCCGGCGAACAGCAAGCAGTGTGATAACCGGCCGGATGCAGGTGCGGCTGCTGTGGCTGCGTCCATGTCACTCGCCATCGAGGTCTTTTCGGGTGTGCGCCTTTTCGTCGAGCCGATTTCGCAGCTTAGCCTCCCGAGCGCGTGTGTGTAGACTCCTGGATCGGATCTTCCCGACTCGCGGCCTTGCTACGGTGCCGAGAGCCCGTGTGAGTTCGGAGGGACGGCCTCGGCTGGGGAATTCTCGGGACTCGAGAGGTATCACTATTTCATGATCGACGACCACGACGTGATTGCGTCGCGCGTGCCCGGGAGTCGCACACCCGGTCACCGGCGGGTCGATTGGGCGCTCGTCGCCATCCTGGTCCTCGCCGGCCTGCTGCGTCTGCACAACCTCACCGCAACCGCGATCTGGGTGGACGAGGCCAACTCGATCCTGACCGCGAAGCAACCGGCATCCGTCGTCCTCGACATGCTGAGCCGCGACTCCAGCCCCCCCCTCTACTACTTCCTGCTGAAATCGTGGATGGCCGTGGTCGGCGATTCCCCCGCAGCCGTGCGGCTGCCCTCGTCGATCTTCTCGCTGATGCTCGTCGCGGCCGTCTTTGTGATCGGTCGGCGCGAGATCGGTCGGCGCGCAGGCCTCTGGGCCGCTTTCCTGCTGGCGATCACGCCCACGCAGATCTTCTACTCGCAGCAGGCTCGGATGTACAGCCTGCTGCCCCTGCTCGCGCTCACGGCTTGGTGGTTCCTCGTGCAGTACCTCCGAGGCGGGCGGGCGCGGGACTTCTGGATCTCGATGCTCGCTACGGCCGCCGCCCTGTACACGCACAATTTTGCCGTCTACGTGCCGTTGGTTCACGTAGTGCTCGTGATCGCTTCGGGGCAGCTCGTTCGCCGCTTCGGCATGTGGGTCGCCGCGGTCGTCTTCCTGCTGCTGGTATACGCCCCATGGATTCCGACGAGTCTCGAGCAACTCGCGAATGCCGATCATTACGCCTGGTACATCGATCGCTGGCAGCGGGATGGTTTCCTCGGAGCCCTCGCCAACAGCTTGCGATCCCTGGCGCCCGCCGGTTCGATGGTGATGTACAACCGGGAGAACTCCATCGAGTGGCATGGCATACCCGCGATGGTCTCGGTGGGTCTGGCCGCGTGGGGTGTCGTCGTGCTCATTCGGAGACGGGCAAGCTCGTACCGGTCGACGGCGCTCTGGATTCCCGCCGCCTGCGTCATCCCGATCGCGGCTTCCCTGCTCGTGTCGACGCTGCTCACTCCTCATTACGTTCCGGGGCGTGTCGACCAGATGGTGTTGCCATGCTTCGTCCTGCTGGTTGCCGCCGGTCTCTCGGCCTTGAATTCCGAGTTGTTGCAGCGTGTAATGGTTCTCTTGTTTCTGGTCGTGGCGATCATCGGCAGGGGGTCTTTCTATTCCGATTATCGGAGCGGCGGTGTGGATGGTGCGGGGGCGGAACTCGCTCACGCTGTTCTGGGCGAGTTGCACCCGGGAGACGTGATCGTGTGCACGTCGCTGACTCGCGCGCCGCTCGAATACTACCTGCAGCGTTCGGGTGTGAAGGCCGAACTGCTGTCCTACCCGCGTGCGACAGCACGTCATCTGGGTTCCCAGAATCACGAGCGGCTGCTGGCCGACCAACCCGGCCTGCTGAAGGAAGCCCGGGTCGTGATCGATCGCGCCCGTTCGCTTGCAGGCCCCGGCGGCCGCCTGATCCTGCTGCGGACGGACATCCGGGTGAACCAGTTCCTCGAACGCGGCTCGCTGAAGCGCCGGTTCGGAGTGGAGCAGGAGGCCCGGCTCGGCTTCTTCAAGCTGGACGGCACCAAGGAATACGTCTGGCTCACGTCGAATCGATTCGGCGACGCGTCGGAGCGGGCTGCTCGGGAGAGCGGATGAGCCGCCTGCACGGCCTTCTGGCAGCCGGCCCCGTGCTGTGGCTGGTGGCGTGTAGCGGCGATGTTCCCGGGATCGTCGAAGTGCCCGAAACGATCGAGCTCGGCGCCTACCTGCCCGTTGCGGACATCGACGGGCGGGTCGAGCCGCTGCCCGTCGCAGGCGCGGAGTCGTCGTCGGCGTTCCGGATGGCTTCCGGCAGCCACTTCACGCTTCACTTCGCACTTCCGGACGATCCCACCCTCGTCGCCGAAGGCGGTTCTGCGGTGTCGGCTGGAACGGGCGGCCGTGGCCGGCTGCGTGTGGTCGTGACCGCCGCCGGCGATTCCCCGCCGCGAACCATCCGGGGACCATCGCCGCGGTCCGAAAGCGCCGCCCCGCCGCGCTTCCGCGAGGACCTGAGGGCGTTCTCGGGCGAGATGGTTCGCCTGGGCGTCTTCTGCGAACGCGTGAAGGCGATCGCTGAAACGTGCGACTGGCGCTCCCTGCGCATCGAGGGGACCCGTGTGCGACCCGCGGCGTCCGCGGTCGTACGCGAGCGCTACAACGTGTTCGTGATCCTGTTGGACTCGTTGCGTCAGGATCATGTCGAGGGCTACGCCGACGCCGCCGTGAAGACGCCGCGTCTCGCTCGGTTTGCTGCAGGGGGCGTCACCTTCGAGAATGCTCGAAGCAATGCGTCGTGGACCCGGCCTGCGGTCGCGGCGATGTTGACGTCGCTGAACCCGCCGACTCACGGCGTGATCACCATGGATGACGGCCTGGCGGCGGATCTTCCCTACCTGCCGGAGATCCTGAAGCGATCGGGCTACAGGACGACTGCGGTGGTGAACAACCCGAATGCCGCCGGGAGCTTCGGTTTCGCTCGCGGCTTCGATCAGCTGGTCGATTTCTGGAACATCGACAAGGAAGCGATGGGATATCCGAGCGATCCCGAAGGTCGAGCGAAGTTCGTGTGGTCGCGTTACATCAAGCCGACCGTACGACGCGCCGGGCCCTTCTTCGTCTTCCTGCACGAGCTCGATCCGCATTCACCGTACGATCCGCCGGAGCCGTATCGGTCCGAATACGCGTCCGGCTATCAGGGAGAAATCGATTCGAGCATTCAGGGTCTGTGGAAGCTGCGAAATTTCCCGGATCGGGTCAGCGAAGAGGATATTCGCCATATCAACGCTCGCTACAAGGGCGAAGTGGCGTTCATGGATCGCTACGTGGGATGGATATTGGACCGTCTCGCGCACCTGCCGCTCGACCGGCCGACACTCATCGTATTCGCTTCGGATCATGGCGAGGAGTTCTGGGAGCATCGGTCGGTCGGCCACGGGCATACCGCGCGCGAAGAGCTCTTGCGTGTGCCGCTGATGATGCAACTCGACGGGGTGTTGCCCGCGGGTCGACGGGTCCGAGCCGACGTGACGCTCGCAGACCTTGCGCCCACGGTCCTCGACCTGATCGGGATCGAGATTCCGGAGTCGATGCAGGGGGAGAGCCTGCTCCCGCTCGTAGCCGCCCCGGACGATGCGGTGGCGTCGCGCCCCGTCATCGCGCGCGCGAGCGAGGCGCTCGCCGAAGAGTCGATTTCGCTCGGGCGTTGGAAGTTGATCCGGAACATCGACCGCCGGCCGTCCGCGGTCGCGCTCTACGACCTCGAAGACGATCCGGGCGAAACGCGAAATCGCGCCCTGGATCGCCCGATCGTCGCGGCGACGCTGGCGCAGCAGCTTCGCTGGGCTTTCGATCGCAATGCGCCCGAACCCGTCGAGCCGAAGGGCGCTCGCGAGATCGATCCGGAAGTCTCGAAGCGATTGCGGGAGCTCGGATACCTCGAGTGATCGGGATCGTTCCCCCTCGCGACCCTGCTAATCTGCCGGACGACATGCAGGCAGCCAGGCCGGTCACCACGCGGGCGATCGTCGCAGGCGTCGGCCTCGGGCTCGTGCCCGTGGCAGTCGCGTTTCGCGTGATACCGACCGAGACCGAGCTGCCCGCGGTCGACGTCCTCCAGCCGCTCGATCTGCCGATCGCGGCCGCGGCGCTGTGTGCCTGGTTGCTCGCCGCGGTCTTCCTGCGACCTCCCCGCCTCCCCGCGAAGCTCGCACTGCCGTTGGCGTTGTCATTGGCCGCCGCACCCGTATTCGTGTCGCAGTCGCTCTTGCCGACCCCGGTGTCGAACGACGAACGCGCCTATCTGCTCCAGGCCGAGATGTTTGCGGCCGGTCGACTCTCGTTGCCGCTCGTCGAGCCCGGCGAAATGTTGCGCCGCCGGCAGATCCACGAGGATCCGGTGCGTGGCGTGATCTACGCCAAGTATCCGCCCGGTACCGCGGCCGCACTCGCGCCGGGAGTGCTCGTCGGGCTGCCGTCTGCGATGGTGGCCGTCGCGGGTTGCATCGCGGTCCTGCTCGTTGCGGCGATCGCCCGGCGTTTCGGTATTGCGGATCCGGGCACGGCGGCGCTGCTGTTTGCGAGTTGTCCGCTCTTCCTGTTGCTCCAGACGTCGTTCCAGTCGCAGGTCTTCACGCTGCCCGCGGTGCTCGCGGGCTACCTCGCGCTGTTGAACGCGCGCGCCGCCGGCGGGCGTGGGTTCGGGTGGGGAGTCGTCCTCGGCGTCTGCGCGGGCTGGGTCTTCGTAACGCGTCCGTTGACCGGACTGGTCTTCGCCTTCGCGATGTCGCCCGGGCTGGTCGTGTCGGGGCGCGGCCGACGCGCCCCGGGCTTGCGTGCGATCGCGGGTGCGGTGCTGGGCGGCCTGCCCGGCGTCGTCATCCTGCTGGTCTACAACCGCACGCTCACGGGCGATGCGTTGTTGACCCCTTACGCGCTCTATGCTGCGGAGTTCAGCCCGTGGGATGTGTATCCGCTGTTCCGCGCGCAGCACTTCGCCGATCCGTCGCTGGCGATCATGCAGAACCTGTTCCGGCAGCTGGTGCGTTGGCTGCCCGCGCTGTTCGGAGTGCTCGGCGCCGCGAGCCTGGGTTTCTGGGGCCTGTGGAAATTCCGGCGGCGCGACGGCGGCGCCGGCTTCACGTTCGCCGTCGCGTTGCCGCTCGCCTACTCGTTCCATTGGTATCCGGGGCACTGGGCCACGCTCGGCCCGATCTACGCAGCGGAGTCGCTCGGATTCCTGGTCCTGGCCGTCGTCGCGTTGCTCGAGAACGCACCGCCGGGATGGCGTCGCAGCCTGCCGCCGATCGCGCTTGCAGCGGGAACGGCGCTCTTCGTCTACCGCTTCGCGCTCATCGAGGAGCAGGCATCGCTGCGCGTCGCACCGCAGGCGGTGGCGGCTGCGGCGGCTCCAACGCCCGACGCGGTGGTGTTGCTGCCGCGCTTTCACAAGGCCGAAAAGCACGAACGCTCGATGAATCGCTACACGCCGTCCCGGCCGCCGTTCGACCACGGCATCGTCTACTTGCGGCAGCTCGACTCGCCCGCTCGGACCCGGGCCGGGCTCGAAGCATTCGGGCTGTCGGACCGCTCCGTCTATCGCTTCGTGCCCGATGAATCCGGATTCGGCGGCCGCCTCGATCCGGTCGATCCCTGAGGCCGCCCGGCGTCGATCGAATCAGCCGGGATCGGGGCCGGTCATTGCGGCAATCGCCCGGTACCATACGGTAGAGTCGGGAGTCCCGTTCCGACGAAGTCGCCCTCGGCGCATCGCGAAGGCAGGCCTTGGACAGACCCGAAGATCTCGACCTCGAGCTCGACCCGATCGAGCGACTCAACCGCATGTTCGCTGCGATCGGGGGCTGGTCGTTCGATCACCGCTGGGTCGTGCTCGCGGCTTCGCTGCTGTTGTTGGCGGGCGCGCTCAGCGCTGCAACGCAGGTGCGTGTCGACAACAGCTTCGAGGCGTATTTCGCCGCCGACGACCCCACCTACCAGGCCTACACGGATTACCGCGATCTATTCGGCTCGGACGAGATCTCGTACATCCTGTACAGCGCGCCCGAGGCCGAGTACGGCATCTTCAACGTGAAGGTGATGGGTCAGATCCTCGAGCTGACGACGGCACTCGAAGACGAGGTGCCGTTCATCTACGAGGTGCGGTCACTCCCGAACTCCGAGCTGCTGGAGGGTGTCGCGGACGGTCTCGAAATCAACAAGCTCGATGATGCCTGGCCGATCGGACAGGCCGAGCTGCTCGAGTGGCGCGACCGTTTTCTGGCCAAGCCATACATCGTCGACAACGTTCTCAGCCCCGACGCACGCTACGGCGCGATCGTGATCGAAATGGATCGCTCGAGCACCGATCCCCTCGACGAGATCCGGCTCGACCCCGAGGGCGGCGATGGGCTCGCGAACCTCTACCCGCAGGTTACCGACGCCAAGATCAACGAGATCCTCGCGCGCCCCGAATTCGACGGCATCGTGTTCGAGCACAGCGGCGACGTACCGTTGAACGCGCTGTACAACAATCTCATCACCGACCAGAGCCTGTTGCTGCAGGGCATCACGGCACTCGTGATCGGGACGATGCTGTTGGCGTTCTTCCGGAATTTCATGTCGGCGATCGGACCGGTGATACTCGTGACGCTGACGGTGATCCTCTGCGTCGCGATCATCTCACTGCTCGGCTGGGCGCTCGACCTGGGCTTTTCCTCGGTGCCCACCCTCTTGTCCGCGATCGGTGTCGCGCAGTCGGTGCACATCCTTTCGGAGTTCCGGGCGCGCTGGCCGGTGCTCGGAAACCGACGCGAAGCGCTCGTCGAAACCCTCTACCTGGTCGGCGCTCCGTGTCTGCTCACGAGCGTCACCACCGCGGCGGGTTTTGCGAGCATGAGCTTCGTGCCCATCAAGGGTGTCGCTCGCATGGGGATCTACTCTTCGCTCGGAGTGCTCGCGGCCTTCGCGCTGACGATGACCCTGCTCGTGGTGATCTTGAGCTTCGGCCGCGACGAACCCAGTCGGAAGGTCGCGGCGCGCGCGATGCGACAGGCCAAGGGCGGTGCGGTATTCCGCGCGATCCTGCGCGCGGTCGCGGATTTCACGATTCGCCGCCGCGTCGCGATCCTGATCGCGTTCGCGGCGTCCTTCGTGGTGTCGATCGCCGGCATGAGTCAGATCATCGTCGACTCGAACTGGCTCGACGATTTCTCCGACCGGCTCCCGCTCAAGGAGACGACCCGGCACGTGGACGAGGTGATGGGCGGTCTGGCGAGCCTCGTCTACCTCTTCGATACCGGCGAGCCGGACGGTGTGAAGGATCCCGAAGTGTTGCGCGAAGTCGAGCGTCTCCAGCTACGCGCCGACCGGGAAGACTGGATCGTGGTGAAGACCTTCTCGCTGGTCGACATCCTGAAGGACCTGAACCAGTCCTTTCACGGCGGAGATCCGGCCTTCTACGAGCTTCCCGACAGTCGCGAGCTGATCGCGCAATACCTGCTGCTCTACGAGACGTCGGGGGGCGAAGAGGCCGAGCGCTACGTCTCGTCCGACTACAGCTCCACCAACCTCGAGGTGCGTGTCCGTCTCGTGATGACGAGCGACATGGTCAGCCTCACCGACGTTCTGGATTCGGATCTCGCCGAACACCCCGTGGAGCACAGCCGGCTCAGCCTGACTGGAATCGGCGCACTGTGGCTCGAACTGCTCGACTACATCGTTACGAGTCAATCGCAGGGCGTGCTGCTCGCGTTCGGGGCCATTTCGATTCTGATGTGTGTGATCTTCCAGAGTGTGAAGACCGGAATGATATCGATGGTTCCGAACCTCAGCCCGGTGTTCCTGATTCTGGGCGTGATGGGATTCTTCGCGATTCCGCTCGACTACAACAAGCTCTTCGTCGCGACGATTGCAATCGGCGTCGCGGTCGACGACACCATTCACCTGGTTTCGCGGTATCATCATGAATTCAAGATAATCGGACGCTACGAAGAGGCTCTGCGAGCATCGATGGTGGATGTCGGACGTGCGCTCGTGATCACTTCGGTGACCCTGGTTCTGGGCTTTTCGGTCCTGATCTTCTCGCTGATGGCGAGCCACTCCGTATTCGGAATCCTGCTGTCGAGCACCATCATCGTCGCGCTGATCGCCGACTTCCTGTTGATGCCCGCGCTGATCCTGACCTTCAAGCCGTTCGGTCCCGAGAGTGCGCGGGGTGATCGGTCGGAGAGCAGGCCGGCCGAGCTCGCGGCGGCCTGAGCGAATCAGCTCGCGATTCCGAGTGAGCGCAGCACCGCTCCGCCGTGGTGATAATCGACCTCGCGGCAGACCTTGTCGCCGCGGAATTCGAGCGTCGACATCCCCATGGAGTGCCAGGTCTTGCCCTTGTGCTCGGGACCGAACATCTCGCTCGTGACGGTCGCGCTCATGTTCCAGCGCACCGCCAGGCTGGTTTCACCCACCCAGAACGCGTCCGGTTCGAGGACGACGCCGGGCGAGATCGTGAGCGCACCCTGGAAGAATTCGCGGATCGCGGGCCAGCCGACCTTGTCGCTGCCCGCGACGATGTCGTGGAGCACCGCGTCGTCGGTCAGGAACTCGGCGGGGGCGTCCGGTTCGCCGCTGCTCCACGCCGCGAAGAGCTTCTTCGCAATTTCGATTTCGGCTTCACCGAGCATGTCTATTCCTCCGTTGCCGCAGCGCTGCGGATCTGTCGGGCGAGCTTCGCTTCGTAGTCGAAGTCGTAACTCGCGAACCAGAGCGGGTCCATCGGTGCGGCTTCGGTCTTGTCGAGATTCTCCGACAGGAACCATTCGAAGGTCTGGGCGTGTCCGCTGCGGAAGTCGTAGCGCGGCTCGAACTGAAGCACTCTCCGGGCCTTCTCGATGCTCAGGATTCCATGGTGTGCCGCGCCGAAGAGATGGCTGTAGGCGGGCTTCTCGGTCTTGCCGATCCATCGCGACGGCATGTAGACGACATCGGCAGGCTTGCCGACGATGTCGGCGAGCACGGCGACGTACTCGTTCGCGGTGACGCCCTCGGCGGTCACGTTGAAGATCTCGCCCGCCGCCTCGGGATGGTTCGCCATGTCGACCATCACGCGGCATAGGTCGTCGACATGGCCGTACGACGTGGTGACGAGGCCGTTGAGCGGAAGGATCACCGGCAGACCGCGCAGCAACCGCAGAAAGTAGGACATCTCCATGTCGTAGATGTTGTTGTCGGGTCCGTAGATGGCAGCGGGCCGCACCACGGACGCCGGAAAGCCGTTTCGGGCGTGCCGTTCGAGCAGCGTCTCTTCGCACATCTTCTTGAACCCGCCATAACCATTCGGGCCCTCGTCGACGGAAGGAAAGCTCTCGTCCCAGGGAAAGATTCCGGAAGGCGCATAGGCCATGATCGAGCTGGTATAGACGTACGCGCCCACGCGTCCGTCGATCAGGTCGATCAGGTCGGAAAGGCTCGATCCCATGGCGGCCATGACGAAGCCCGAGACATCGAAGACCGCGTCCCAGTCCTTGCCCGCGAGTGCCGCACGCATCGAGTCGGCGTCGGTGCGGTCGGCGACGAGTCGCTCGACAGCGGGCGGCAGCTCCGTCGCGGTTCTGCCGCGGTTCAGTACGGTGACGTCATGTCCGCGCGCGACCAGCTCGCGGACCGTGTGGAGGCCGACGAACTGCGAGCCTCCGAGTACCAGTGCCTTCATCGGGAGTTCCTATTCCTTTGGAGCGAGCATGTGGAGTGGGGGGACGAGATTATCAGTCACTCCCTGGCGGCGCTCACCCGTCGCAGCGGGTCTTCGGGGGGGGGATCCGCAGCGGGAACTCGCACCTTCCGACGGCGCCCGCGCGGTCGCGAAGGCCGCTCGTGGAGAGCCGGAATTTACACGAATTGGCTCATTCTGGGCACGGCTTCTGGGGTAACCTCCGCGGTCCGCGGCCCGCGGGCCCGACTGGAGGGAGGCGCTACTCGTCGGATCGGAAGCGCGAGCGCGGAAGGCGATGTCGGAGCCAGCGTGGCGTGTCGTGCGCACTGCGAGTCGCGTCCCCGAAACAGAACCCAAGGAGAGACTCCCATGAAGCTCGGCCTACTCGCCGGCTACTCCCCCGCAACCATGTCCGTGCCGATGGATCACATCAAGCACGCCGAATCGCTCGGATTCTCTTCGGTCTGGACCGCCGAAGCCTGGGGTTCCGACGCTGTTTCTCCCGCCGCCTGGATTCTCGCCCGGACCGAGAAGATCAACGTCGGCACGGCGATCATGCAGATGCCGGGGCGCACGCCCGCGATGACGGCGATGACGGCGATGACCCTCTACGCGCTCTCGGAGGGCAGATTCATCCTCGGCCTCGGGCCGTCGGGTCCACAAGTCGTCGAAGGCTGGCACGGTGTCGCGTACGGTCGCCCGTTGACGCGGACGAAGGAATACATCTCGATCATCCGCAAGATTCTCGAACGAAAAGAGAAGCTGACGCACGAGGGCTATCACTATCAGATTCCCTACCGCGGCGAGGATGCGACCGGGTTGGGCAAGCCGTTGAAGAGCATTCTGCACGGCGACCCCGCACTCAGGATCTACACGGCTTCGATTTCGCCGGCGGGGATGGAATGCGCCGGTGAGGTCGCAGACGGCGTGTTCCCGGTCTGGATGAACCCCGAGCGCTTCGACATCTTCGAAGAGCCGCTCGAAAAGGGCTTTGCCAAGGCGGGCGGCGGCAAGAGTCTCGCCGACTTCGAGGTGGCTCCGTTCATCACGACCATCATGGGGGACGACATCGAGAAGTGTCGAGCGCCGATCAAGGCGAACCTGGCGCTGTACATCGGCGGCATGGGGGCGCGCGGCAAGAACTTCTACAACGACTACGCCAAGCGCCTCGGTTACGAAGAGGCGGCCGTCACCATCCAGGACCTCTATCTCGACGGCAAGAAGGCCGAGGCGGCGGCGGCGGTACCGGACGCTCTCGTCGACGACGTCTCGTTGGTGGGCCCGGAGGCTCGCATCCGCGATCGCCTGCAGATCTGGAAGGAAGCCGGCCGGAAGGGGCACGTCGGCTCGATGTTGATCGGGGGCGGCGGGCCCGCACTGTCGGTCCTGGCGGAAGAAATCCTCTGATTCCGGGGACGGGCGCGCAGCTTCGGCTGCGGGCCCGTCGCTCAGGACTTGACCTTCAATACCTCGCGCTCGTAGCTCGGCAGGTCGTCGAACGCGCGCAGATTCATGCCGGTCGCTGCGTCCAAGTCCGGAAGCGGTACGGCATCGCTGCTCGCGAAGAGCGCTGCGACGAAGCCGCGCAGTGCGTCGTCGTGCTTCGTGCCCGACGTCGTCACCATCCGGGGGTCGAAGCCGTCGCTGCGCAGGCGGACCACCCGCAGGGTCGAATCCTCCGACGCCTCCCAGTTGAGCACCAGGTCGATGACGACGACCGGTGCCGCGGCCAGGCCCGACACCTGCACCACGGACAGCGCGGTGATCCCGCTGGCGGCGACTCGCACCTTGCGTCCACCGCACAGCAGCAGTCGGATCTCGTCTTCGCATAGCCGCGTGGGCATGGCCTCGGTGACCTTGATGTGCGCGAAGCGCCCCTCGAAAGCGGGCTCCGCGAGTGCCGTTGCGACCGCGGCTCGGGTCACGACCGGATCGAGCGTCGCCACCGGATCTCCTTCCGGCTCCGCCGCGGCCGTTCGCTCCGCGGCCGGGCCGGCGGTCGCCGCCTCCGCTTCGTGACGCTCCAGCCCGGCGACGAGATCTTCCAGGCGCGCCCGCTTGGCTTCGTCGAGGTCGACCGACGCGAGCGCGCGATGCGCCGCGCACAGGGCGGTTCGGGGGTCGCGTTCGAGCGCCAGCTCGGCCACTCGAACCGCGAGACCGGGCGAAAGGCCGCTGTTTTCCGGATGCACGGCCTCGCGCAGTGCGTCGACGACCTGTTCCGGCTCCGCCCGGGCATCGAGTGCGGGCAGCAGGCGGACCAGCGCTCCCGGATCGACCCGAACGTCGGGCGCCACGGCGTGCAGCTCGAGCCACAGCTCCGCCGCCCGTTCCGGCTTGCCGCTGCTCGCGAGGCTGCGAATGATTCGCTGCAGCGCAGGCGCCGCGTCCCGGGGGCGTTCGCAAGCCAGCGCGGCGCTCCAGTAGGCGGAGACCAGGCGTTCATCGTCGGGATTCGCGCGGGCCTCCGGTTCCAACAATCGGTAGGCCATCGCGTGGTTGCCGCGCCGCTGCGCGCTCGCCGCCTTCTTGATCAGGCGCCAGCTCTCGACCGACGAACCCAACCGCTCGGCCGCCGCCGTGTTCTTCAGGCGATCGGTGGCTTCGACCGCCGTGCGGCGCACCCCGGCGAGGGTGTCGCGCACGCGCGCGCGAAGCGGATTCGCAGTCGAGCTGTGTTCTTCGTGATCGTTCATGCGATGCAGCGATCTCCGAGCCGTTGGCCTGCGAAGGCTGGCTGCGGGGCGCATCGGGCGCCCCCCCGGCGCCGCCTTGCAACGATTCTTATCGACGGAACGGTGGGGGCGGCTGAACCGGCTCGCGACCGGTCGAGATTCGACGCTGCGATTCCGGAGGCTTCGGTCGCGACCTGCCGGTTCGTGTCGCGGCAGCGCGGGTGCGGCGCAGGGGACCGACCACGCTCCTAGGCGGGCGTGCCCGTTCGACCTTCGAAGCGCGCGCCGGGCCGGATCTTCGCGTAGGCGTCGAGGACCGGCGCCGCCTGTCGGGGCGTGGAGGCGTGGATGATGACCCCGTCCGCTCCGGCTTCGAACTGATCCACGAAGCGTTGCGCGCAGGTCTTCGCGTCGCCGACCGCGGCGGGCAACCAGGTTTCCGGAATCAGGTCGCGGATCTCGCGCAGCTGATCCGAGTTGGCGACGCTGTCGATACCGCCGGGCATGGTCCGTACGACCTCGGCCGCTCGGAAACGCTCGAGAACGGCGGGATCCCATTCGTTGATGTCGACGAGCAGCTCGCCGTAGCCCGGAGCCTGCAGGTAGGTGGCCATGCGGGCCGTGATGTAGCGGAGATTGGTCTCCTCCGACATGTCGCACGATGTCGCGAGCAGCGCCCAGATCTTGACGGCATCGGGGTCGCGCCCCGCCTCCTCCGCGCCTCTGCGCACGAGGCTGCGCGCGCGGGAAACGGCTTCGTCGGACATGAAGGTGTGGAGCACGACGCCGTCGAAGACCTTGCCGACGAATTCGAGGCTCCTGCGGCCGAACGCACAGATGAGCAGCGGGATGCGTTCGTCGAACCAATCGGCGACGTAGAGGTAGGGGAACTTGCCCGCGGGACCGTCGTGGCCGACCACCCGCTCGCCGCGCCAGAGCCTGCGCATGATGCCGACGAAGTCCTCGAGCTCCGCGTTGCTCGCATTTCGGAGCCCCATCATCCGGCTGCGCACGCCGACTCCGCGCGCGAGTCCGAGCGCGAAGCGGCCTTTCGAGAGGCGGCTCATGGTTGCGCCGAAGGTGGCCGTCACCTGCGGGTGGCGGATGAAGTGATTGGTCGCGCCGGTGCATACGTGGATCGAGTTCGAGACCGCGGCCGCCGCTCCCGCGCAGGTCGGCACGTCCTTGACGTCGAAGCGCTCGGAGAGCCAGACCGAGCCGAGGCCGAGGTCCTCGGCGTCTCGGACCTCGTCGAGCATCGCGCTGGTGTCCTCGCTGTGACCGGGCAGCGTGTAGATGCCGAGCTCGGGAAATCGCATCGACACGCTCGCGGCTAGAAGAGGAAGTCGAACTTCAGGTGAAGGGTGTGGGCGACGTAGTCGTCGGGGCCGAGGTCGGGCTCGTAGCTGGCCCGGAAATCGAACCAGCGCCCCGCCTGCCAGCCGATGCCGATCGCCGGAGTCGCGTACCAGTTCACGGCGGCGTCGTCGATTGCGAAGTTGCTGAAGTGGACGCCGGCATCGATATACAGGCCCATCCCGGGATGCCAGGTCGCTTCGACTCCGTTTCGAAAGTAGAGCTGGGAGAGATCGGTACGGAAGTCGTATCCCGCGATGTTGTTCAGCGGGATCCCGCCGTAGTACATGATCTCGTTCGCCATCAGGACTTCGACGGAATCGAACTGCTTCGCCACGCCGTTCACGAGGCCGCCGGCCATCACGAGACCACCGGCCACGAGATTCTTCGATGCCCCGGCGCCTGCCTGGATCACGGGGGTGAGCTGCCAATACCAGCTGCTCTCGTCACCGGGTCGCAGGAAGGTCAGGGGCAGAGCGAGCTCCAGGCCGAGGTCCGCGACCTGTGCACCGTCGTAGTCCCGGTACTGACCGATCACTGCAAAGCTCATCCCGACGTGTTTGCCGAAGTCGCCGGCGATCATCAGGGTCGGGTCGACCGTCCAGAGATCGCCGAAGTCAGCGACATCGAGGCGGCTCCCGCCGACGTCGAGTCGAACGTCCAGCCCGGCGTATCGCGTGACTTCGGTCTGGTAGCCGAAGCGCGAGCGGCTGTCGTCGAAGCCGAAGCGTCGGTAGGCGCTGGCGCCCAACAGGGCGACGGTCGATTTCGGATTCCCCGAGAGGACGGCCAGCGGCGAGTTGGCGTTGGACGCGCGCAGGAAATCGAACCATTCGTCGGCGCCGGCATCCTTGACCCAATCATCGATGTCGTCGACCAGAGCGTTGGGATTCGATGCGGTGAACTCCTTGCTCAGCCCCGTCTCCGGAATGAGGATCCTGGCAGTGACCTCGGTGTCTCCGAGGCCCACGCCGTCGACTTCGATGCGGATCGCATCATCCCAGCCCATGTAGTCGAGGGTTCCGACGTAGCCGTTCAGGATCGTGGTCGGTGTGCGAAGCGGAGCGAAGCCTCCTTTGAGCTCGATCACGTCCTCGACGAGGCTGATCAAGTCGTGGCTCCGATCCGACCCGGACGCGGGTGAGGAGTTGACGTCGATGTCGGCCTGCAGGATGGGCTCGCTGGCGCCGGCGGGAGCGGCGAAGGCGAGCGCGGCGATCAGGGCCGGGATTCGAACGATGATTGGCTTCATGGTGGATTCCTTCCTCGAATTGCTCCGACGTATCGGCTTGCGACTCGCAGATTCATAGCCGGGCCCCGCGACATCGCAACTCCTCCCGCGCGCCGTGGGAGTTCCGCAGCGAACAACGGCTTCGTCCCTGCCGACTGAGGCTGGCTTGCGCCCGCAGGTCTTCCGGCGGCTCGCGGGTCGATCGATCGAGATTCGCGGCGAGCCGGCTCAGGCGCGAACGAAGCGCACGACATCGTGTGCGGTGATGGACACGACCCGATCGGGACTCGGCGAAACGAGTTCGCCGTCCACCGTGAAGCCGCAGTCCATGCGCAGGTCGACGCGACGAGCGTTCCGGCTGGTGTAGCCGTTGCGCTCGTTCACGTGCTCGGCCGGACGGCCCGCGAGGATCCCCGGCAACGCTCGTCCGAACGATGCGGCATCGGCCGCGATCGACGTGAAGTGCACGCCGCCCGGGCCGCGACCCCAGAAGGGTCGCATGCGCAGGAACAGCCGGTCGAGCGAGCTGGCCATGACGAGGCAGCTCTCGCCCCGATCGACCCGCGACCGATCGACGAGGATGCCCAGCTTGTCGGGCGTCAGCACTCCATGGGATTCGCCGAGAATCGCCATGCGGGCCAACAGCGTCGCCGTGATGAGCGACGCACCGAGCACGCCCTGCCTTTCCGTGGGGATCAAGCGGTGCACCAGCTCGATACCGCGGTGGACCACTCCGGCGCCGACGAACATGCCGTAACGCGTCTGGATGCCCGGTCCGTACTGCACGCGCAGCACGGGGCGTTCCAGCCGGCGGTCGTCGAGGGAGCCCGAGCGCGCAGCCTTCAGCA
>Ga0210064_1000596_pt1 | contig 17078 bp, 19 predicted proteins | sample Muzzi_CordC_D2_FD_185531 | JGI IMG/M metagenome (GOLD analysis project Ga0210064, IMG submission 185531) | Wetland microbial communities from San Francisco Bay, California, USA, that impact long-term carbon sequestration - Muzzi_CordC_D2 (SPAdes) | ecosystem: Environmental > Aquatic > Marine >...
GACGGAGTTTGCAAATGCGGTACCGGGTGGTATTGAATAGGGAGGGCATCAAGCGGATTGAGCATGTCCAACCCCGATAAGCAATTTAAAGACAGGCCCGTTCCCGGATTTCAAGCTTTGGTTGAAGTCCCGGTCGGTGTGGACGACCTGCTTGAGGGAGGAGAAAATATGCAGGAGGATGGATGAAAGTATTGCTTATCTTAAGCATATTCATACAACCGTTATCAACACCAGCCGCAACGAAAAAGAGCAAAATATTATGGTCTTATGCAAAAAAGTAGTCAGTGCGCTTGGCCTCCCGCCTTTTGCGGTTAATCCGCTTGTTGCCAAAGCATTCGCATCAAGTCTGGCAGCCGAACAAAATCAAAAAGCTGCACATATAAACGCTTAAGAAGCGCGGTCGTTTTAGCGGTAATAAAGGAGAATATTATGGACAGATCGGAAGCTAAGAGAGAGTACAAACAGGCCAAGCGGCCGATGGGGGTATACAGAATCAGGAATACACATAACGGCAAATCATACGTCGGTTTCAGTACGGACGTGCAGGCCAGAATGAACAGGCAAAAAGCCGAACTGAAGTTTGGAAATCATCGTAACGCCGAGTTGCTACGCGAGTGGAAATCGTTTGGAGAATCGTCTTTCGAGTTTGAGGTCCTCGACGAACTGGCGCATGACGAAAATTCCAAGGCAAATCCGGCCGAAGAGCTGCGTATTCTCACGGAGATGTGGATTCGCAAGCTTGAGAAATCGGGCAATTCCGTTGTAAGCCTGTAACGAGTCGCTCCCCCGGGATCGCCGAAACCGCCGATGCGCGGCGAACGCGGTGCTAATTCTGCTTTGTCACATTATCAGATCAACATAATGTATTCTAATTTCAGAAGGTCTTACTATTAATTGAGAAAATGAGCTAATCCGCCTGCGGCGGACTGTCCAGCTTATAAAAAGGGTAGAATGCTGCCGGAGGGGCTTGTATATCTTAACAGCTGGTTGGAAAAGGATGGCGACAGGTGTTTTCAGTTAATGGAAACAGATAATCCATCATTGTTTCAGCAGTGGATTCAAGGCTGGCATGATCTGGTAAGATTTGAAATCATTGAAATCGGAGAAAAACCAGATAGAAAAGAAGATGCTTAACAGGCGCTTTTGCAGCGAACCGGGCAGCTGCGGTGTATTTTTTTAAAAGCTGCGGTAGACCCAAAGTTATCAATGTCTTAAAGTGAACCGGCGCGTGATGTGCTTGAGGGACAGCATTATGAAAATGGCAAATATTCCGTTCGGAATTACAGACTGGTCAGAGATCGAGAGGACTGAACATAAGGGTGAAAAGGGAATTGCCTACTGGCAAACAAGAGAGTTTGGCGGCATCCGGGTGCGCATGGTTGAGTACTCGCCGGGCTATCTCGCCGATCACTGGTGCTCAAAAGGGCATATTTTGTTGTGTATTGAAGGTGAACTGCACACCGAGGTTTCCGACGGCAGGAAATTTACTCTGACTCCCGGGGTCAGTTATCAGGTGGCTGACGCTGCCGAGCCGCATCGCTCCTTTACAAGCACAGGTGCAAAACTATTTATCGTCGATTAATACAAATTTTACAGATTCGTTGGGACCGTTAAAGATGATGAAAGCCATTGACATATTAAGGGATATGGAAGGAACCAGGTTTGAGGACGAAGACGGCGAAGTTAAGGAACTGAAGCTGCTGCCAGCATTGAATGATGAGGAACTGAGTCAGCTGGAATCACAGTTGCCGTGCCCGGTACCTGACGATGTCAGGCAACTGTTCACTTATTGCCGTGGTTTCGAGGGTGTTCTTAAATCGATTGACTTCAGCGGTGGTCTTACCGCCGGATTTGAGATGGAGGAGATTTTCCCTCACGCCATTCCGATTGCTCACGATGGCAACGGCTTTTCAAAAATAGATGAGGCGTCCCAACAATACCATAAAGATGGGCGGGCTAGATCTTGTGATTTTGATTAATCATGGATGAATCTACCGGTTAAAAATGCGTTCGGTGAAATTTGACACTGTATGCATTAATAGTTAATTTTATCCATTAATCGGGATCACATTATGGAGATCCACTTTAAAAGCCATCCGTGAAGTTTGGGATCGAGTTGCCGCAATTGACTGGGCGGTCAGCGCGGCCCGCCCAGGTTTGGTATCATATACGGGTCCGACAATTTAAGCTCATTCTATGTTGGCGCCGACCACAGCAGCCATCTGCATCATGTGGATCGTTTGACCTTCTTTCAGGTTTGTAAGGTCAGTGACCTTGCCTGATTTGCTTTTTGATTTTGTGTTTTTGAAGATCGGGAGCAAACCAGCATCAGCCACAATGAACTTGCCTGCGTTCTCAGGCTTTCCATTTTCAGTCTTTGTCTGAAGTTTATTCGCTTTAATATAGTCCCATAGTTTTTTGGTGATCTCTGTCCTGGGAAGTTCGTTTGTTCCCAGAAACGCTGCCAACTCATTTTTCAGCTTTACCGGTTTCATCAATCCTTTTGCTTCTGCCATTTTTAACTCCTTTAGGTTTAGATTTATGGGGTTCAGTATCGCATTATTTATGTCATATTACGGTGCTGATAAAAATAATGTTTTCCATTTATACCCTAATATCATGAAAAATAATACCAAATTCCAACCAAATCCGAAATAACAGCTCATCGATCAGGACCGACAGGGTCTGGTTTGGCTGAAGCAGGTCCATGCTAAGTAGTTGACATTGCATGTGAAATGTCTTAATAAGTTCTTTGAAACGGTCTTAATCTTCCGGATGATTATAGAAAACCGATAATCCCTGATCGAGACTTGAAACTGTATCTTTTAATTAAACAATTACATTGAAGAGAGGGATATGATGAAAAAAAAATTGATATTTATTCTATTGGCCATCTTCCTGTCTTATGCTTCAAATGCTGCAGCTGCTAAAACCATATTGGCTGGTGGATGTTTCTGGTGTATGGAGTCAGATTTTGAAAAGCTTGAGGGTGTAACCGATGTGATCTCAGGATTTACGGGTGGGACTTTAAAAAATCCGACCTACAACGGCAACCATGAAGGTCACTATGAGGCCGTTGAAATAACCTATGATCCTGATAAGGTTAGTTACAAAGAGTTGTTGGAGTACTACTGGGTTAACATCGATCCCTTTGACGCAGAAGGACAATTTTGTGATAAAGGCTCAAGTTATTTAAGCGCTATTTTCGTAGCCAACGAAACCGAAAAGAAAATTGCTGAAGAATCTAAAAGGAAAGTTGAAGACCAATTTCCCGGCAAAAAGGTTGCTACTCAGATATTAAACGCATCAACTTTTTATCCCATTAAAGGTGACGAAAGTTATCATCAGGATTTTTATAAGAAGAGCCCAATTCGTTACACGGCCTACCGCTGGAATTGTGGCCGAGATAAACGATTGAAAGAAATTTGGGGTGATAAAGCAACACATTGAAACGTCGTAATCATCAAACTAAATGGCGCTAGTGACGCAGGTCATTAGGCTTAAAATAAGAAGTACGATTATGGTAACGCACTTCTTCAAAAGCGTTGTGGCAATTTTGTTTCTGCTGACAATTGCCTGTTTACCCGCAGATCCATATAAACATTTCGAAGACCAATTGCAGGCTGCAGTCGGAGAAAGCATTAATGATGCGCCTTCATATTCATCACATGCCCGGCCTGATTTGGCTTTTACAGAACGATTGCCAAATGGGAATCTTGGATACCACTATGCATATGAAAATATCAGGGGGCGGTGCCGATACATGTTTGAAGTCGATCCAACGACTCACAGGATTGTGGACTGGCGATATGATGGAGAAGACAAAGACAAGGCCTGCTTTGTAAATCCGATGAAAATGGCGAAGTGACTTACCGGCTGTATCTATTGGTGGTAACCGCACGTTGGTTTATTTCAGTTGTGAAGACTGTCCAATTGGTGTTAGGACCTTGCCTGTGCGAAATTACACGGAGCATAAATTATATGTCTGATATCTTTATCAGCTACGCGAACAAAGACCGGCAAGTGGCGCAACGCCTCGAAGCCAGACTGCGCGAGGACGGTTGGGAAGTCTTCTGGGACCGCCATATCGAGGCCGGCGCCGAATGGAATGAGGACATCCAACGCGCCTTGCAAGAAGCGCGTTGTGTGCTCGTATTGTGGTCCGCGGCCTCAAGGAAGTCTTTTTGGGTGCGAGGCGAGGCGGCGGATGCCTTTGAAAGAGATGTCTATGTCCCGATCCTCATCGACGAAACAGAGCCTCCCCGGCTGTTTCGGCATGTGCAAACACTGTCGATCGCCAACTGGGTACAACGAAACAGCAGCGACGAGTTAAATCGATTGCGGGACAGTATTAAATCACGTATCGGTGAGTTGCCAATGTATGGCAACCTTGAATCGGTTGCTGAGGGACAGCCTGTCACCAATGCACACCTGAACCTGGTGCACAGTTGCTGGCGAGTGGATAAAGAATCGAAATTTGGACGGATGCCCTACCAAATCCACTTGATTGTCTATGGACACCGCACTGCGCTCTCACGCATTGAATCGGTAGAATACCGGCTTCCGGGATACCCAAAGGGACATGACCACAAACGTGTCGGGCAAGAAAAAAAGGACGCTCTGTTCGAGCTAAAGCAGCTCGCCAACGGTTTTTGCATCGCTCAAGCGCTCGTTCACCTGAACGACCAACCGCCGGGACATTCAAAGGTTTTGCGGCTATCGCGATTTATCAATATGAGTGAAAGCGGACCGCGCCTGTATGAAGACTTTATCCGTCGAGTGTCACGGCCGAAATTGAAATGATCGGTTCGCCGAGGCGCAACCCGATCCAGACGTTCGGTTAAATTTAGGGCAGGGGGTCGTGTCCTGAATCGATACCTTATTTAACAGAGTGAATTATGGAAAGCAGGCAACCGCAGAGTTCGGGGAAAAGCGCAGCGAGTTCCGACGGGAGCAGATCACCATGAGCACCGGTCAGATTTTTATCAGCTATCGCCGGGAAGACTCGGCCGGCTACGCCCGGGCCCTGTATGACCGGCTCGTTCAGCATTTCTCCAAAGAGCGAGTTTTCATGGATGTGGATGCAATCGAGCCCGGGCTTCCATTTGACGAAGCCATCAAACGAGCTGTCGACCAATGCGAGGTGTTGCTCGTTGTGATCGGCAGGCACTGGATGGACAAGCCAGCCGGCCTGGAGCCGCGAATCAACGATCCGAAGGATTTTGTACGCCTCGAAATTGCAGCTGCGCTATCGCGCAACATTCGCGTGGTTCCAGTTTTGCTCGACGGCGCCAAAATGCCAAGCGAAGAAGAATTGCCGGAACCGCTGCGTGCCCTATCGCGGCGCAACGCGCTTGAGATCAGCAACAGCCGCTTTAGCTCAGATACCGAGACATTGATTATGTCCGTTCGTAAGGCGCTGGGCGAAATTGATGGAGGCGCCGCCTTGAGCCGATCACGCGGGATTAAAGCGGTATGGTATTGGTTAGCCGGTGGATTGGCGGTGGGGGTGTTGATTGGGGTTGCGTACCTCTATTGGCTGTCTCAAGGCCATCAGTCTCTCGTGCAATCGACACGGTCCGAAGCTACCGATGCCGCGAAGAACGCTTCGAGTGTGTTAATCCAGGACGTGCGGCCTGACATCAACGGTGAATGGGAGGCTGAAGTCACTTACGATTGGCCGAATGCCAGATATGTTGAGAAATTCGACTTTCGTGGATCGGGCGACGAATTGCATGGGACCGCTTCATTTCTTGGGAGAAATAAGGGAATACTTGAGGGAAGCATCAGAAAGGACGGACTGCGATTTATCACGAGAACCCAGGAACTCCTTGGTGCAGATTCGAACAACCCCAAAGATGTGGTGCATCGTTACCGCGGTGAGCTTTTGGGAGACCAGATCAAGTTCATCATGCAGACTGAGGGCGGCTATTCGGAGCATATACCCATTGAGTTCGTCGCAAAAAAAGTACCTAACCCTTCACTCCAGTCGCCGCGCTAAAGTGCTCACCTGTGCTTTGGCGTTAGGTCAGGGAAAAACAGCTGCGGAAAGACTGCTCGGGACCGTGTCGAGGGGAAATGGAAGCTGAGTCGTTTCACCTGGTTGATAAAGGGATCATCCTCCTTTATTTTGCAGTTGTACCTTCTGCGGCTTATTTCAATCCCATAAGCTGAGCTGAACCATATCGTTTTAATTCTAATTCTTGGACTCAGGAGCGAATTATGGCTGGTGGATGGACCCGCGATGGCGGTGTGCAAGATCAAATAGACGCCAGTGTCGAAGATGCAGTAAAACTGGTCAGGAGTCGGTTGCCTGATGGCGAAGGATTAACTCATTGTGAGGAATGCGAAGCCGTCATTCCAGACGCGCGTCGCAAAGCCATGCCCGGAGTTCGCTTATGCATCAGCTGTCAGTCAGAGCTCGAAGAACGCCAGACGGTTCCAACCGGCTACAATCGGCGCGGCAGCAAAGATAGTCAGTTGAGGTGAACCTGTTGTCAATTAATATTATTTCAGCTTCGCATTAATTTTCATGCAAGATTTAGGTATCACCTGGGCGGGGCCCTGCAGGCTCACCACAGAAGACATCGGGATATGACCAAATTATGAAACGATCAATTATTAAAAGCACGGGCAGGTTCGTACCGGATCATCATGTCACCAACGACGATCTGGCCAAAATTTTAGACACCTCGGATGAATGGATCCGGCAACGCACGGGGATTGAGGCCAGGTATTGGGTAAAAGAAGGTGATGACGTGGGGACCTCGGATCTGGCACTGGAAGCATCACAGATCGCCCTTGAGCGAGCCGGCTGGGAACCCACCGATCTTGATCTGATTGTCTTCGCCACCATGACCTCGGATGTTTATATACCCGGTTCAGGCGTCATTTTGCAACATAAACTGGGAGCCCAAAATGTCCCGGCGCTTGATATTCGGCAACAATGCACCGGTTTTCTGCATGGCCTGGAATTGTGTGACGCCTATATCCAAAGCGGCAAGGCCCGCAAAATCCTGATGGTCGGAGCCGAAACCCAGAGCCGGTTTCTGGAGCTGACCACTCAGAATCGCGATACAGCCGTTATTTTTGCCGATGGTGCGGGTGCAATCTGCATTGAGGCCCAGGAGACAGACGAAGAAATTGGTATTCTGGCCTCTGTCTTTCATGCTGATGGAAATTATGCAGGTGTTTTGAAAGCGGGAATCCCGGCCCGCAAAAGCGGTCCGGTCATGAATGCGGAGGTTCTGGCCAAGCAAGAGTATTTACCTTACATGGACGGGAGAACCGTTTTTAAACTGGCAGTCACCTTACTGCCTCAAGTCGCCCTGGAACTGCTCGAAAAAACCGGTATTGAACCGGAAGCGCTGGACATGGTCATTCCCCACCAGGCCAACTTGCGCATCAATGAAGCATTCAGGGATCGCATGAAAATCCCGCCGGAAAAGGTCTATAACAATATTCAGCAATATGGAAATACCACCGGCGCCACGATTCCCATCGCTCTGGATGAACTGATGGAGAAAGGCCTGCTGAAGGCCGGGGACAATGTTATGTTCATCGGCCTGGGCGCAGGTCTCACCTGGGGCGGGGTTATATACAGGCTGCCCTGATTTAAGCGATATGTTTAAACTCGGAATTTGAGAGACCATTCGGGAACGGTTTCAAGTTCGCAGCGGTGGAGTGCGAGATTGCCGGCGGACATAATTGAAGACATTGCAGCCGCATTTGATGTGTCTATGTTTTCCCCCGACCGAATCAAATAATGAATGACCCGCCGCGCGTCGAACCAAACCCTGGCGCCGGCATGAGGCAACACCACAAAAACCCCACACGCCGTACTCTCATCCCAGTTCGCTCAAAACCGGTATTGACACCTGTTTGACAATCTGCCATAGCTGCACGATCAAAATGCGTATGACTATCAAAGATATCGGCTTGGCGCTGTCGGTCCCCATCAATTGGGGAGCGGGATTTACTTTGGCAAAGGCGGGATTGGGTGAATTCCCGCCCCTTTTTTTGATGAGCATGCGTTTCAGCCTTTCAGCCGTGTTGTTGTGCTGGTTTTTTCCGCCCCCTGTGGGGCAGCTGCGGTCAATTTTCATTGTTGCGCTGATTAGCGCGACGATCCAATACGGTCTGACGTTTACCGGTCTTGCGGGACTGGATGCCTCTACGGCTGTTTTGCTGGTGCAGCTGGAGGTTCCCTTTGGTGCGCTTTTGGCTGCTCTTTTTTTAAATGACAAACTCGGCTGGAAACGCACGTTGGGAATGGCCCTGGCATTTTTCGGCGTCAGCCTGATCGCCGGGGCTCCGGGCTTGCGCAATCAAATGGTTTCGGCATTTTTAGTAATGTGCGGTGCATTGACCTGGTCAATCGGTCAGGTGATGATAAAAAAAATGGTGACGATCACCGGTTTTCAACTCATCACCTGGGTTGCCATCTTTGCGGGTCCGCAGATGTTTATATCTTCTTTAATTTTGGAGACCGGACACCTCAGTGCACTTAAAAACGCCACCATTTTGGGCTGGGGGACCGTCATTTACATGGGCATCGTTATGACGGCCATCGGTTACGCGATCTGGTACCATCTTCTCAAAAAGTTTGACTTTAACCAGGTGATGCCGTTTATTTTGTTGCTGCCGGTCTCTTCGATATTGGGTGCCGTCCTGTTTTTAGGGGAGCGGCCGGATATTCGAACTCTGTTCGGCGGGGTGATCGTGATTATCGGTGTCGCCGCAATCGTATTTTTGGGTCAGGGTAAGAAATTGCCCAGCGGGTGACCAAATTTAGCGCTTGACTGAGCTAAAGCGCTCAATGTGTCCGGCAAGTCGTTAGTTGTCAGTTGTGAATTGAAAAGGAGCTGAATCATGGAAAAAACCAAACTCGGGCCCCAGACCCTGCTTTTCCCGATGCCGGCCGTGCTGGTCGGCGCACGCGTGAATGAAACCGCGAACTTCATGACTGCAGCCTGGTGCGGGATCGCGGCCTCGTCACCACCGGCTGTGACCATTGGGCTGCTCAAGGGGCGCTTTACGCTGACAGGAATCCGGGCCAGCGGCACGTTTTCCATCAACGTGCCTTCGGCCGAGATGGCAAAAGCGGTGGATTATTGCGGGATCTATTCCGGCCGTAAGCACGACAAATCCGGGATTTTTCAGGTGGATTACGGCGTTTTGCAAACCGCGCCGCTGGTTGGGGAATGCCCGGTGAATCTGGAGTGCAAGGTGCTGCATGTGCTGGATTTGGGCAGCCACCAGCTGGTCGTGGGCGAGATCGTCGAATGCTATGTTCGCAGCGAGTGCCTCACCGACGGACAGCCGGATCCCGCCAAAATCGATCCGCTGGTCTACATCACCGGAAGCCAGCAGTATTGTCGTTTGGGAGAGATTGTCGGCCGGGCGTTCAGCATTGGAAAAAAGGTTTAGAAAACCAGCCCGGCCAGATTGGCCAGGGGTTGCCAATAGATGCCGATCCCCAGGGTGGGTATCAGGAGCACGGCCAGCAGGATTTGCGAACCGGGTGCAATATGGGGCTGGAAGGCATCGTCGGCTGTTTCCAGAAACATGGCTTTTACAATCCGCAGGTAATAATAGAGGGACACCACGGTATTGAGGGCGGCCACGATCGCCAGCCAGTAAATCTTTTGGGAAATGACGGCCGCAAAGAGGTAGATTTTGCCCACAAAGCCCGCAAACGGGGGAATTCCGATCAGGGAAAACAAAAAAACAGTCATGGCCAAGCAGGTGAAGGGCGCTTTATGGCCCAGACCACGGTATGACTGAATTTCCTCCGTTCCGCCGGCCTCGGCCACCGCAGCTACAACGGCAAAGGCCCCCAGGTTCATGAATAGGTAAACCACCAGATAAAAAACCACTGCCCTCAGCCCTAAAGAACTCAAGCTGCATATTCCCATAAACAGATAGCCGGCATGCGCGATGCTGGAATACGCCAGGAGTCTTTTTAGATTTTTCTGGTGGATCGCGCTCAAGTTCCCCAGGGTCATCGTAATGGCGGAAACCCAGGCCAGTATTTGCGGCCAGTTCAAGCCGGCAACGGCGGCATAGGTTTCGGATACGGGACCGGTTGTAAAGAGGGGATAGAACAGGCGGATAAAGAGGCCGAACCCCGCCGCTTTCGGACCCACACTGAGAAAAGCGGTGACGGGCGTGGGTGCTCCCTCATAAACGTCCGGGCACCAGAAGTGGAACGGGAAGGAGGCGGCTTTATAAAGCAGCCCGGCCAGGAAAAACAGCATCGCTAAAACCAGCAGGAGATGATCCTGAGGATGCCGGGCCGCAGCTGCCACCTGCCGGCTTACGGCGGACAGAGCGGTGCTGCCTGCCAGCCCGAATAGCAGGGAGAAACCAAACAGCATGACCCCCGACGTAAAGGCGCCATAAAGAACATATTTCAGCGCGGCCTCTCCGCTGCGTGCATCGCCGACCTTAATCCCGACCAGCAAATAGCTTAATATACCCATGGTTTCAAAGGCCAGGTAGATCATCAACAGATCGTTGGCGGCCACCAAAAGCATCATACCGGTGGTAACGGCCAGCACCAGAAGAATGCTTTCATTGTATTCGGTGTCGCCGATTTCGCTGGGGCTGGCCTGGGTCAGCAAAATGGTGAAGGCCGCCGCCACGCCGAAAAATATTTTAAAAAAGCAGGTCAACCAATCCCAGACAAAAAGCTCGGAAAGATAGCCGAGATTCGGTGCGGGAGCCGGCAACCGCAGTAGGGCCAGCAGCGATCCGGCCAACGCGGCCACCGCCAGAAGCGTGCACAGCAGACGCTGGCGCCGGAAGGAGAATATCACACCTAAGCCGAGCAAAATTAAAATTGCCAGGGTGAGAATCATCTCCGGTCCGATAAAGGCCAGGCCCTGGAGATTGTTTTGAATAAAGATTTCGGGGATCACGTTCTCAAGTTCATTGTTATTTGTTATTCGTTTTTAGAATGGGTATCAGGTGTCAGGTTTCAGGTGTCAGCCCACTGCCTACCATGGAGGGGGTCCAGTTAGAGCCAATTGGAGACATGCCTGATACCATAACCCTTAAACCTACTGCCAAGTGCCTTGTACCAGAAATGTGACACCTGAAACCTGACACCTGAAACCTTTAGAAAATCCGCTCTCTCGTCAACATCGACAGCATATTGTCGATATCGCTTTTTTAACCGTCTAATGGGCCACCAATGCCACCGTTTGCTGCAGCGTGGTTGCGATTAGATTCAACACCGGCATGGGATAGAATCCCAGCCCAACGACAATCACTGCCAGGGGCGTCAGGGTCAATGCCTCGCGCAGACTGATTTCAGGCAGTCCGGCGTACTGCTCTTTGGTCGGACCCAGGAACACCCGCTGCATGGTCCACAGAAAGTAGCCGGCGGTCAGAATGATGCCGGAGGTGGCGATAATGGTAACCGCCCGGTATTGTTGAAAGGATCCCAGCAAAACCAGGGCCTCACTGATAAAGCTGGAAAGCCCCGGCAGTCCCAGAGCCGCAAAAAATGCCAGCCCCGTATAGCCCGCGTAAACCGGCATGACTTGGGCCAGCCCACCGAAGCGATCAATGTCCCGGTGGTGAGCACGATCATATATGACTCCCACGAGCAGAAACAGCATGGCCGTGACCGTACCGTGATTAAACATTTGCAGTACGGCCCCGTTGATGGCGGTGGTATTGGTAAATACCGACATGCCGAGCACCACAAACCCCATGTGGCTGATGCTCGAATAGGCAATCAGCTTTTTTAAATCTTTTTGGGCCATGGCGCACAGGGCTCCGTAAATGATGCTGAGCAAACCGAAAAATGCCACGTACGGCGCAAACCGCAGCGCCATATCCGGCAGCAGAGGATAGGAGATTCGCAGGATTCCGTAGGTTCCCATCTTCAGCAGCACACCGGCCAGGATGACGCTGATGGCGGTGGGTGCTTCGACGTGGGCGTCCGGCAGCCAGGTGTGAAACGGCACCACCGGAATCTTGATGGCAAAGCCGATCAGCAGCGCCAGATAAGACAACCAGCGGACGTTTCCGGTTTGCAGCAGGGACAAATGCGCCCCCTGATCGGCTAAAACCGTAAGGTCAAAGGAGTGCAGGCCGCTGCCCGGCTCTGCTGAACCGAAGTAGAATACCAGCATGACCACCAGCATCAGAACACTGCCCACCAGCGTGAACAGAAAAAACTTGATGGCGGCATATTCCTTGCGCGGGCCGCCCCAGACCCCGATCAGAAAATACATGGGCAGCAGCATCAATTCCCAGAAGACATAGAACAGGAAAAAGTCCAGCGAACAGAAGACCCCCATCATGCTGGCATCCAGCAGGAGAAACAGGGAAAAGTAGCCCCGCACATATTGATTGATGTTCCAGGAGGCAATCACGCAGATAAAGGCGAGCAGTGCCGTCAGCAGGACCATAGGAATGCTGATGCCGTCAATTCCGATGTGGTATTCAATGTTGAAAGCCCGGATCCAGGCAACCTTTTCGACATACTGAAATCCTCCGTCCCAGCGGTCAAACTGAACAAACAGCTGCACCGCCCAGCCAAGGGGCGGGACGGTTGCAGCCAAGGCCATAGATTTCATCAAGGCGGGGTATTTTTTAGGCACCAGCAGTATCAGACCTGCGCCAATCACCGGAAAGAATATCATCCAACTCAATAAGTGCTCCGGTAACATCGACAATACCTCCTGTTTTTTAAGGGCTCGCGATTAAGTCCCTTAGAAGCGCACTTTCGACAATTTGTTGTCGAAGTTGATTAAGTGGTTGTGTTATGAATGAACTAAAATTTAAAATGACTAAAATGAGCTAAAATTGTGGAATCCTGTCATTTTAAATAGACCCTGAAGCATCACCTGATGCCCGCATCGCTATGCCAGCTGCAGGATCACGTAAAGAACGAACAATCCCAGCACCACCGAATACAGATAGTGCTGGACTTTTCCCGTCTGCAGACGCTGCAGCCCGGCACCCCACTTTTGGACGACTGCTGCCACCGCATTCACCGCGCCGTCGACCACCTGCAGATCCTCCCAGCCCACCAGCAAAGCCAGTTTGGCGGTGAACCGTGAAGAGAGGTTGACGACAGCATCGATGCCGCCCAGGTCGAAACGGCCGCTCAACGCCACTATTTTTAAAACCGGCCGCACAAAGATCGTGTGATAGATTTCATCCACATAGAACTTCTGAACGGTCAACCGGTAAAGCCCACCGAACCGCGCGCTTACCAGGCCGGGAAGCTCCGGCCGCTTGACATAAAAAAGCCAGCCCAAAAAAATGCCGCTAAAGGCCGTGACAATGGAAATCAGAATCAGGAGCAGCTCCATTGCATTGGCGCCGGGCATGGGGTGGGCGACTTCGACCGTACCCAGGACCGGGCTTAAGAAGCGGTGCAGCAATTTGGGCAGGTGGGTCAATTCGGGCAGGCCGAGGGCGCCTCCAACCGCCGAGAGCAGCGCCAGGACAACCAGGGGCAGCGTCATGATCGCCGGGGATTCATGCAGGTGCTGCGCTTGTTGTGCGTCGCCCCGGAAAGAGCCTGCAAACGCCAGCACCATGAGCCGCGTCATATAAAACGCCGTGATGCCCGCCCCCAACAAACCCAGGACATATAGCGCCATGCTCAGCCCCGGCACTGCCAGCCGTCCGGTGAAAGCTTCCCAGAGAATCTCGTCCTTGCTGAAAAATCCTGCAAACGGCGGAACGCCGGCGATGGCCAGGTAGGCGATCAGGAACGTGCCGAACGTGACGGGCATGTATTTGCGAAGTCCGCCCATGGCCGGCAGGTCGTTGTGGTGGACGGCATGAATGATGCTGCCGGCCCCCAGAAAGAGCAGGGCCTTGAAAAAGGCGTGGGTGACCAGATGAAAAATGCCGGTGTCGAAGGCCGCCAGACCGATCGCCAGAAACATGTAGCCCAACTGACTGATGGTGGAGTAGGCCAAAACCCGCTTGATATCATTCTGGGTTACGGCAATCAGGGCCGCAAAGACCGCGGTCAGACATCCCACCGTGGCCACGACCGTCAAAGCAGCCGGTGCGGCCAGGAAGAGAAAATTGAGCCGCACGATCATATAGGCGCCGGCCGTTACCATGGTGGCCGCGTGGATAAAGGCACTGACGGGGGTGGGACCGGCCATTGCGTCGGGCAGCCAGATATAGAGGGGGATCTGGGCCGATTTGCCCGTGGCGCCGACAAACAGCAGCAGCGCCACCCAGGTCGCGATCCCGATCCCGCCGACGGGATCAGCCGAGGTCAGCAAAGGCACGGCCGCCTTTAGTTGATTGAAATCAAGACCGCTGATTCCCGGGCCCCCGGCCGTATAAAGCGACCAGAACAGCAGCATCAAGCCGACAAAAAAACCGAAATCTCCGACCCGGTTGACGATAAACGCCTTCATTCCGGCCCGGGCTTTTTCCAGATCGCTGAACCAGAAGCCGATGAGCAGATAGGAGCACAGCCCCACGCCTTCCCAGCCCACAAACATCAGCAGCAGATTGTCGGCCAGCACGAGCAGCAGCATGGCAAAGGTAAACAGGTTCAGGTAGGCAAAGTAGCGCGCCTGGCTAGGATCGCCTGCCATGTAGCCCACTGAATAAAGATGGATGAGAAAGCCGACGCCGGTCACCACCAGGCAAAGGACCACCGACAGTGGATCCAGCCGCAGGGCGGCCTCAACGCTGAATTGGCCCTGGGGCCAGACGGTGAGCAGCCACTGATACAGCGGCTGGATCAGCAGCCGCTGCGGCGGCTCCTTAATGGCGACCAGCGTTAAAAGCCCGGCCGCTGAAGTCAAAAAGGCCAAAAATACACTGGTGCAGCCGATCCAATGGATGAGACGGTCGGGCAGCCGCCTTCCCAGCAAACCATTGATAATTGCGCCTGCCAGCGGAAAACAGGGAATCAGCCAGAGTGATTTTTGCATGATCTGTGGGTTCACGTAGGCATCCATTTCATCTTTGCAGATCCTTAAACTCCGCCACATCGATGGTCTTCAACCGGCTGTAGAGCGACAGGACAATCGCCAGAGCTACGGCGACTTCGGCTGCGGCGATCGCAATCACAAACAGAGTAAAAACCTGGCCGTTTAAGGGATTGCCCGATTGGAATTCACTCCCGAATCGGGAAAACGCTACAAAGTTAAGGCCGGCGGCATTCAGGACCAGCTCGATGCCCATCAGAATGCCGATGGCATTGCGGCGTGTGAGCACCGTGAAGATTCCCAGGCAGAAAAGCAGTGAACTGACCAGCAAAAAACTGGTTAGGGTGTAAGGCATTACTTCTCTCCTTCGACACTTTTGCGGACGATCAGAAGTGCTCCCACAAGCGCTACCAACAGCAAGAGCGAGGCCGCTTCAAAGGGGATCAGGTACTTGCCCAGCAGCAGGTCGCCGAGGGCGGCCGACGTGGGGACGAGTTCTCGGTCGGACGATCCCAGGGGCCACAGCGTTTTGACGGCCGCAAAGCAAAGAGCCGCCAGGATGACGGCAGAGAGGACGGCTCCGAAAATCTTGCCCGGAAGCTGGACGGACAGCGCCAGTACCCGGCCGCGTTGGGTCATCATGACACCGAATATAATCAGAACCAGAATCCCGCCGATGTAAATGATCACCTGAACGACACCAATGAAGTCGGCCCCCAGCAGCACGTAGAGACCGGCAATCCCGAAAAAGGTGACCAGCAAAGAAAAGGCGGCATGCACGATATTGCTGGAGAGCGCCACCCAAAAAGAAGGAATAATCGTCATCAAAATAAAAACACTAAAAATTACCTGTTTCATCGCTGTCCTCCCTCTTCTTTTTTTGAGCCGCTTTTTGCGTGGCCTCCGCGGCCAGCCTGAGGCGCTCACGCCGCAACTCGCCGCTGATGAAGTCTCTGACCAGAGACCGAAAATCAAAGGTGGCCCCTTCAAACCGGCGGGTAAAGAAGACGGCATCCGTGGGGCAGACCTCCACACAAAGACCGCAAAACATGCACTTGGCATAATTGATTGTATAAGTTACGGGCGCCTTGCTTTTGCGTCCTTCGATTTTGACCCCTTTCACCGTGATCACATCGATGGGGCAGATTTGGGCGCACAGCAGACAGGAGATGCACTTGGGTTCATCATAGCCCAGCAGTCCCCGGTAGCGCTCCGATATACGCGGACTGAGCGGTCCTTTATAGCTCTGGCCGGCCCCCAGGAGGCTTTCAAAAGGCAGCTTGGGGTTGCCGTCCGGGAAAAGGATCTGGTCCTTTGGCCTGCCTTCCAGAGGATCATGCGAAGGATACTGCAGCGTCACCTTGCGTTCAAACATGGCGGTTTTGTACGTAATCCACATGCCCACCGCAATGGTGCTGACACTTTCATAGATATTGCGAAAATAGCTGCTTATGCCATGAGTAAATTTCACTTTATAGTCCCTAACCCGCAAACAAATACATCCACACCCCCTGTCCGATCAGGCAGAAAAATCCCAAAGGGATCAGATATTTCCAGCATAAACCCATCAGCTGGTCAACCCGCAGCCGCGGAAGGGTCCAGCGCAGCCAGAGCACCACAAAAGCGATCAGCATGGCTTTGAGAAAGAAAGACAGGAAAGGCAGAAGATACTGAAACACCAGGCGATAAATTTCCGGCAGCCAACCGCGCAACGGGACGTGCAATACCATGATCAGAGCGACAGCGGCAAAGAGCAGTCCCAGAACCAGAAATTCGGAATTCAGGCGCACGAACCGGCTGCCGCGGTAATGGTATTTGGCGCGCAGGTCCCGGATAAAAGCCCGCAGGGCCGTAAATGCAAGGTACATGCACGGCAGAGCGCCGAGCAGCAGAACCGCCAGAACCGGCGGGCGGCCCAGAAACCCTCCCACAGCCAGACCGATCGGATCGAGCAGCGCCACATCTTCAACCAGTGGAATCTGCCAGCCTCCCAGAAAGCAGGTTGCCGCCACCGCGCTGACCACGTAAATATTGCCGAATTCCGCCGCAAAAAAGGCTCCGAAACGCATTCCGCTGTACTCGATGTTGTAGCCGGCGACCAGCTCGGATTCGGCCTCAGGGATATCGAAGGGAATGCGGTTGATTTCG
>Ga0210064_1000597_pt1 | contig 17067 bp, 15 predicted proteins | sample Muzzi_CordC_D2_FD_185531 | JGI IMG/M metagenome (GOLD analysis project Ga0210064, IMG submission 185531) | Wetland microbial communities from San Francisco Bay, California, USA, that impact long-term carbon sequestration - Muzzi_CordC_D2 (SPAdes) | ecosystem: Environmental > Aquatic > Marine >...
GACTGCCGCCGTTTTTGGGCCCAGTATCGCAGTGGCGAACTGGATCAGCAGGAAATCGCTGAAGTGGAGGAATCCCTTTGCTTTACGGGAGGAACCTGCATGGTCATGGGAACGGCTTCGACCATGGCATGCCTGGTGGAAGCCCTGGGCCTGATGCTGCCCGGCGGGGCTGCCCCGCCCCACGCCTCGGGCGCCCGCTTAATAAATTGTGTCATGTCCGGTCGACACGCCGTGTATCTGGCGCAAAACAATATACGGCCCCGGGACATCCTGAGCCGGGCGTCTTTTATAAATGCCCTGACCGTTCTGTCAGCGCTTAGCGGATCGACCAATGCCATCATTCATTTGCTGGCCATTGCCAGACGAGCCAATATTGAGCTCAATTTAAAGGATTTCGATGAAATTTCTCAACGGGTTCCGGTTCTGGTCGACTGCAAACCGGCCGGCAAAGGGTACATGCAGGATTTTTTCCACGCCGGCGGCGTGCCGGTGCTTTTCAAAACCCTGGAGCCGCTGCTGGATACTTCAGCTGGGAGCATCACCGGCCTTACCCTGGCCGAAAGCCTAATGGATGTTGCGGCGAGCGCCGACTGGCAAACCACGATTCGACCGCTTGAATCGCCGCTTTCTGCACCGGGTGCACTGGTGGTGGTACAGGGTTCGCTGGCGCCCGATGGCGCCGTCATCAAAACAGCTGCTGCCAACCCCGCCCTGTTGACCCATCGGGGACCGGCAGTTGTGTTCGAATCCCCCGAAGACGTTGCCGAGCGCATCGATGATCCCGGCCTGGGCATTACCCCCGAACATGTCATGGTTTTGCGCAACGCCGGCCCGGTAGGCGCCGGCATGCCCGAGGCGGGTTCGATGCCGATTCCTAAATATCTTTCGGCCAGAGGTGTCAAGGACATGGTGCGCGTTTCGGATGCCCGCATGAGCGGCACCGCCTATGGTTCGGTGGTTTTGCATTGCTCACCGGAGGCAGCCGTGGGGGGTCCGCTGGCCCTGGTAAAGGACGGCGATCCGATCGAGCTCAATGTATCTGAACGCAGACTGGATTTGCTCGTCGATAAGGCGGAACTGGCTGACCGCCAAAACCGCATTCAATTAAAACCTGCTCCGTCGAGGGGCTGGCTCAGGCTGCATGCCGAACACGTGCTGCAGGCGCACCTGGGGGCTGATCTGGACTTTATGTAATGGTTAAAAATTTTAAAATATTTTTGTTTGCCGCAATACCCTCAATAGTGATGACGGTCATCATGCTTCTCTTATATCCTCTTTTTCTATACCCAGAGTTCACAAAGGAGATTGGAGCCAGATAGAATCGTATATCAGAGATCATTCTGAAGCTGATTTTAGCCATGGTATTTGTCCTGAATGTGCAAAAAAGCTTTATCCCGATTTGGAAACTTAGGACTGAACAGGAATTTTAGTTAAATTATAATCGCTTTATCTTCCCTTTGTAATCTATTCTTTGTTTTCTATCCTCTGCTTGCCTAAACCGATATAGAGCCTTTGCGAAAATCCGTTTTGCCTATCAGCGCATTGATCAGGACCGGATGGCCTTCTGCGGCGGCCTGTTTGGCTTCCTTAAAGACCCGGTCGATATCTTCGGTTTTGTCCAGTAAAAAGCCTTTGGCACTGAACGCTTCGGCCACCAGGTGGTAATCGGACCGCCCCAAGACAGTTGCCACATCGTCACCAAATATTGGCACCTGCTCCCGCGTGATCTGGGTCCAGCCGGCGTCATTGCCGATCACGGCAATCACCGGTACCTTGTGTCGTACAAAGGTGTCAAATTCCTGCAGGCTGAAGCCGGCCGCGCCATCGCTATAGATCAGCCAGGTCTCCGAATCCGGCTGCAGCAACTTGGATGCCAGGGCAAATCCGGCCCCGACCCCGAGTGTGCCGAAAGCGCCCGGATCCAGCCAGGTCAACGGTCCCGGCGGCTGTAAAATATTGGCGGCGCTGCCCACGAAATCACCGCCATCCACCACAATTATACTTTTATCATCAATTACTGCATTCAATTTTTTCAACAGAAAAAGCGGATTGATGAATTCTGTTGCTTCCTCAGATTTGCTTAAAATAAACTTTTCCCGCTCATCATCATTGCTTTTTAGTTCCTGAATCCAGGATTGCCAGTCGGCTGACTCCGGAGTAAATACATCAGCCAGCGCACACAGGAAAAGAAACGGATCGGACAAGACCGCCAGATCCGGCCGGCAATTCAACCTCAAATCCGTTTTGCTGCGGTTGACTGAGATTATTTGGGTCCCGGAACCAAACGATCGTCCATAGTCCAGGCGAAAATCGCAGGGCATCCCGGCCAGGATCACCAGGTCCGCATTTTTTAGCGCTTTTTTTCGTTGATGGCGCATCTGTAAATGATGATATTTCCCCATCAGGCCGCGGGCCATCCCAGCCAGATATACCGGCATGCCCAATGATTCAACGGCGCCTGCGAGTTTTTCGATCTCTCCGGCATGAAGCATGGCCTGGCTGCCCATAATCAAAACCGGTTTCTGAGAGACGGCCACCATCTCTACGGCCCTTGATACCATCCCGGCATCCAGATCCGGCGATGTCACCCTGGCTTTGCCGGGTTGCATGTCTTCGAATTCACAGGCGAACATTTTATCGACATGCCGGTTCAGATAAAAGCCCAGCAGTTTGCTTCTCAAACCGCCCTCACGCCGGGCACCGGATTCCACCCCGTACAACCGGCGCACAATGGATTCACTGTAAAGCATATCAATCGGACATTCGACAAATACCGGCCCGGGAACTCCCGAGCGGCAGACATCAAAAGCATATTCCAGCACGGGTATAATATCGCAATTGCGGCGAATCGAAACGGCCAGCTTGGCAATCGTGTTTACCAGCGATATCTGGTCTATAGCCTGCAATGCCCCTCTGTTTTTCAAAACCGTGGGAGCGGCACCGGCCAGCAGGATCATCGGCGATTGCGCCAGCTGGGCATTTTTTAAGGCCGTCAGCGAATTGGTCACACCCGGCCCGGCCGTTACCGCCGCCACCCCGGGAGTGTCGGTCATTCGTCCGACGGCGTCGGCGGCAAACACGGCATTCACCTCATCCCGCACATCAATAATCCGGATGCCTTCTTTTTTAGCGCCTGTCAGAATCGGTGAAATGTGCCCGCCGCACAGGGTAAATAAGAATTTGACGCCCTGCTCCCGCAGGACCTGGCCGATAATGTCGCCACTGTTTATTTCCATGGTTTCCCCTGAAGGTTGAATGGTTGATTGGACTGATTGAGTTGATTAAAATGAATCCCGCTGAAAACGAGGTAAACGGATACCCGATATGATAGAAAGAAGCCAAAAGGCAGAGCCAGGTCGACTCCGCCTTTTAGCAGATGCGCGTTGACTAATTTGATCTGCGCTTGTCTTCTATCCCCGAATCGACGGGACATTAAATTTTGCCGCCATATTCAGACCGCAGCTACGAATCAGGCGGCCTGCAGTTCGGAGGTGCAGAACGGGCAACGCGAGGCCTTGATCGGTATGGTTGAAAAACAATGCGAACACTCTTTGGTGGTTGGTTCTTCGGCCGGCGCCGCCTCTTCGCGCTTGAGCCTGTTGAGTCCTCTGATTAACATAAAGATGGCAAATGCGACAATCAAAAAATTAATGACGGTGTTGATGAACAGGCCGTAATTGATCGTTACGGCCCCGGCTTTCTGAGCGTCGGCCAGCGCCAAAAATGGCCCCGGGGTCGCGCCTTCCTTCAGAACGACAAAAAGGTTGGAGAAGTCAACGTTGCCCAGCAACAGGCCGATCGGCGGCATAATGATATCGGCCACAAGTGATTTGACAATCAGACCGAATGCCGCACCGATAATGATTCCGACCGCCATGTCAACGACGTTGCCCCGCATGGCAAATTCTTTGAATTCTTTAAACATGATCGTTACCTCCTTTCGTTTGCCCTTTAAAGGAAATTAACGGGTCATCGAGGCCGAGATCGATATCGTCCACCAGACCTTTCGTTTGCCCTTTAAAGGAGATGAAGCGTAAGATAATATCGAATTCCGACCAAACAAGCTACCGAACATGTTACCCCCTAAAATCCCCTCAACATGATCCGGGCATCGGCCACCACGCACCGACTGCCGGTGCATTTGACGGGATTGAGATCAATCGACTCAATATCATTTTCCAGGTCCATGACCAGGGCCGAAAAAGCCAGCATCAGCCGGATCAGTTCGGGGACGCTGATGGGTTCGGCCCCGCGATAGCCTTGGAGCAGTCTGGCGCCCTTGAGGCCTGCCAGCATGGCCTGCACGTCTTTTTCGGTAACCGGCGCCATGCGGATGACGGTATCCCGGTATATTTCAACACCGGTGCCGCCGATGCCCAGCAGAATTACCGGACCGAACTGGAAGTCGACTTTGGCGCCGACGATCAGTTCGCTGCCCGGCAGCATCTCTTCCACCAGCAGACCGGCAAATCCCTCCAGTGCAGAAAATTTCCCGAAAATATCCGTCAAATGGGACGCGTTCGGCACGCCGACAGCCACACCGCCCGCCTCCGATTTGTGGAGTATTTTGGCCGAAACCACCTTGGCCGCCACCGGGTAGCCGATACGTTGGGCCGCAGCGACGGCCTCCGATGCGGTGGCAGCCAGACCAAAATCCGGCACTGTTAAACCGGTCAGAGCAAGCAGGCGTTTGGCATCCGGCTCCAGGATCCAGCCGGTTTCGCGGGCCTTGTCGATAATTAAACGCATGTCTTCGGTCAGCATGTCTTACACCTCCGGATGGCCTCAACCATCAACACGGCCCCTTCAATCGAAGCGGCAACCGGCACGTTGTTCAGTTCGAATCCTTCGATCAGCATGCGGTATTTTTCCTGGTGCGGAACGTAGGCCACCAGCGGTTTGCCCTCCCGGCGCAGCACATAACTCAACCGTGCTCCCAGGTCCATGCTGATTCCCGGTGAATATGGCAGCAGCAGCAGAATCACGGCGTCGACTTCCGGCGAACTGCACAAACCATTGGCGGCCGCCACAAAATCTTCATCCACGGCACTGCCGGTCAGGTCAATGGGGTTTTCAAGAGAAGCAATCGGCCGGACGCTGGGCGACAGATTATCGCGGATCTGTTGACGGGTCTGCTCGGACAAACGCGGCAGCGTCAAACCGCGGGCGATGCAGACATCGGACGCCAGGGCCCCGTGACCACCGCTGACGGATATAATCCCCACCCGGTCCCCGACAGCCGTTTGATAGCAGCTCAGGGACTCGCAAAACGACGCCAGTTCAAACTCGTCTTGCGCTTCCACAATACCGTGCTGTGCCATGACTTCGGAAAACACCCGGTAATCGCCGGCCAGCGAAGCTGTATGGCTTGAGACGGCCCGGCGGCCTTCGACGGTCTTACCGGCCTTCAACACAATGATCGGCTTGGACAGCCGCGCGGCTGTCCGGACAAACCGGCGGCCTTCGTTTTGGGCAAACCCTTCGACATAAAACGCGATGACGCGGGTGCCGTCGTCTGTGGCCAGGTACTCGAGCAGATCTACCTCCCGGATCAGGGCTTTGTTGCCGATGCTTACCGCCAGGGAGAGACCGACACCCTGTTCGGCGAATTTGACCATCTGGTCCACCAGCACCCCACCGCTCTGGCTGACCATGGCCACGGTACCCGGCTCGGGACGGACCAGGCGTTCACCGGGCAGAAAGAACGTGTCAAAGCGCGAGGGAGCATAAATACCCAGACAGTTCGGTCCGATGAAGGGGAATTCCGCCGCCCGGGCCAACTCAACCAGGCGGTCCTGCAGGTCCCGGCGTCCGATTTCGGCGAAACCGCCCGAGATCACGATCGCCCCGCCGACACCATTCTGGATGCAGCTTGCCAGAATGTCAGGCACGAATTCGGCCCTGGCCGCTACAACCGCCAGATCGATTTTGGTCGGTATCCGGGATATATCCTCATAGACCCGGTCGCGCTGCAGCATACCGCCTCTGGGATTTACCGGATAGACCTTGACCGGGTAGCGCAGGAGGATTTTGTTATAGATGACATTGGCCGGATGACGGTCATTGGTCAGTGATACGCCGACCACCGCGATGGTTTCAGGGTTTAAAAGGGGACGGTAATCCAAATCAACCTCCGCATACGTGTCATGAATTCATTATTGCCGATTTTATGCGAAACGGCCACCTTATCGGGCTGTGCAGCGTTTTCCAGGCCTGCCGGACACTTTTGAGTTGTTGGAAGCGGAGGGCAGTTTCTCCATAGACTTCCCAATGCAGCATATCAATGACGAGCAAAATCTCGGCCTTTAAATGCGGGAACTGATGCGACAGGCGCCGTCCATACTCCATGGGCGTTTCATTGGATTTCTGGGCAAATCCGCTAAATCGTCCCCAGCGCCGCAGCGCCGCATAAAACTGGCGGGCGGTTCGTTTGGTGTCGGTGCGCAATAGCCACTGACAACCGGTATATAAAAATGCCTTAATCCGTATCCACCAGGATAGCAGGCTGAATGGATCCGCGGTTTGCGCTGCTCCGACGCGCTTGGTAAATAGCCACCGCATGGCATACCACAACAGCACACAGGCTATCATAATTCCGATTGCTATCATCAGCGTCCCGCCGCCCCACATCAAAACCTTTTGCGTCACCAGCATCCAGGGGCTGGACTCCACCGGGTTCGCAGGATCCGGTTGGAGCCGCAAGTCCACGGCCGTCGAATCCCATCTCGCATACCCGAAAATAAATCTGATCACTGCCGTCAGTATCGGTCCCAGGGGAGCGGCAGCATTCTGCATCAGGTCGTAGCCGACCTCGGATGCCGTTTTCAAGTAAGGCAAAAAAAACATTACGGCAGCGGTGCCGATAATTAAAGCCCCGATCGTATAACTGGCCAACACACCAACGGCGTAATAACCTGAAAAATATTCCTTATGCTGACCGTCAACTTGATTGCGGGCCGCGCCGATTTCCGTCAAACTGAAAATGAAAAACGGGAACATCATCAAAAGCGCCATCGAATCGTGAAATTGGACCCCCATGCGGGTTTGTAAAGCTAATTTCACCAGAAAAATACAAAAAAAAGCGACCATCCCGCGATCAAAGCGGACGCAGGCGGAAGTGTAGGAGCTTACCTGCTGCGCAAATCGGATCCCCGCTACCCAGAACACAATCGTATAGCCCAGCACAAAAAAAAGAAGAAACTTCTCCAGCTGCACCCTGGGTCGATTGAAAAAATCGGTTAACCATCCCGAGCTCCACCAGGGCTCCAGGTGGTAGTAAAAGGTGTGTACGATCCACAAACCGGCACCGGCGATACCTACCAGATGAATACCGATAATCTGAATCCGCCGCCGGCTGTGTCGCCGGTGGAAACGTGTCAAAAATACCGCCAGGCTGAAAATTGCAAGGGTTTGCGGCAGCGGATAAATTCGCTCGAAAAATGAGAACAGCAGAAAGGATGTCACCGCATAAAGCCAGGACAATTGTGCCCCGGCACCGCAGATAGACGACATCAAGGTTGGGTTTTTCTTCAACTCGCGTAATCCCCTTGACGACTTAAATGATCAGTTCGAAAGATTATGATCCAAAAGCCTGGTTCAGGGTTCAGGGTTTTATTGAATCGCTACGCGCTAGCCTTTTTATTTAATAGACTACGATCGAACCTGACGACTGCCCCTGAAGCACTCAACGGTAGACACTCAACGACAAAAAATGCTGCTTTCGGTTCGCCTTGGGCGGAATCACCTCTGAGAGTTTTGCTTTTAACCTCGCAAGGCCGATGTCGTTTTACTGATCAAAATGACTTTTACCAGCCAACTGCTGGATTGAATCTTTAACCCTCCGGAGGCGGACAATCCTTTCAACCTCTGAACCCTGAACCCGCCGAAGGCGGACAAGCCTTTGAACCTCTGAACCTAGTCTACACAAATATCCTCAAGGGTCAGGACATCGCCGGGCTGCAGTTTTTGATCAGACGCGGGCGGTGGATCCAATCGGCAGACGACCGACACCATCGGCCCTCTGCGATGATTGAAGAAGGCCGAAATTTCTTTGCGAGACTCACCCGAGTCATATGACATGCTGACACCGGTGGTCCCCCAGGGCAATTTTAAGCCGCGTCTCAGGATATCGCCCAGGTTTGCAGAAGGCGTCATTTGAAGTCGGGCCAATGTCTCAAGTAGTTTAGGTATCTGCCGAGTCCCCCTGCCAATCGGCAGAACAGATGCCCCGCCGCCTTTTAGCTCGCCGTTGGTCACCAGCCCCACGGCAAAACCGGCGCGATCAAAATGAACAGCGGCCGAGGCCGCCACCTCGAGGGTTTTTTCAAAATCCGCATGCGCTCGGTGTTCAAGAAAACGGTCGACCGCAACAATCAGTAAAATTTTTTCCTGCGCCGCAGGCTCACAGATTTTTTCCTGCAGCCGGGCTAACCGGGCACTGGCTTTCCAGTGGATATAGCGCGCCGGTCGCCCGCTCTGATATTCACGGGTTCCGTAAACATAAACCGGATCTTCAATCGGGCTTCTGGATCCGGGAATCCCGAATAAATCACGCCTTGGCAGGCGCACGGGTTTTAAGGGGATCAGACGCGGATAAACGATGACCTCAATGGGAGTGGCAATGTCAGGCTTTCTGGAATAAAATCCGAAAAAATCCCCGACCCTCAGCTCGGCCGGGCCGAGTCGGTAGACCCCGCGCCCCAGGGCATTCAGATGCCAGCTTAAATTCGCTTCCTGATACCAGAGCAGACTGCAGCTTTTTTTCAAGGCCGCCGGGCCATCAATCGATTCAAAATCCTTTGAAAAAGATACCGTCAGTTGGGCCAGAACCGGCAAGATCTTGTCATTTCGAACCCGGGTGGATAAAGTAAATGTCTCGCCCGGAAAACCGCGCTGTTTATCCACCATGGTTTCGTGATGGATTTTGGCCGGACTCAACCGGCTCCAAATTTTGGTACCAGCCAGGATAGTTAAAACAACAATGCCCAGCGCGGTCAATTCACGATGATCGTTTAACAGGGCAATAAACAGAAACACCACCACAAAAAACTGAATCAGGGGGATGATTAAAAGCGTCGGCAGCCTGTCTTCATCGGAGTCCATGCTGGAATATTGAATATCAGTCATCGTGTTTGGTTTTGTATAGGGTTTCGGGTTTAATCGAAAAAGAAACTTTGTAGTTTTGTATCATCAGCTTGGAGCTATCAGCTGGCGCGTTAGCGCCACAGCCTTTCGCCTTTGAGCTTTGACATTCATCCTTTTACCTTTGACCTTTGGCCATTATCCTTTTTCCCATCGCCTTTTACCTCAATCACCAACCGGCACCGCTGTCCGGTCCACAATATCTTCGATAACCTGGTCGGTTTCAGTCCCCCGCAGCCGTTCCTCTTCTTTTAGTATCAGCCGATGTGACAAAACCGGGCCGGCCAGTTTTTTGACGTCATCGGGCAACACAAAGGACCGTCCATTAAGAGCGGCCATGCCCTGGGCCGCCCGCATCAACCCGATTGAGGCCCGGGGACTGGCACCATACTGCAACGCAGCATGCTCGCGGGTGGCCCTGACGATATCTGTCAGGTATGCGGCGACCGGCTCGGATACGCGAATCTTTCTAGTGGCCTGCTGCATATCAACAAAGGCCTCGGGTCCGACGACAGGTCCAAGTTCTTTGAGGGGATCTTTATCACGGAATCGATTCAGAATTTGAATCTCCTCCTCACGCTCAGGGTATCCCAGCTTGATCTTTAAAAGAAACCGGTCCAGTTGCGCCTCGGGCAGTGGAAAGGTTCCCTCGAGTTCAATGGGGTTCTGGGTGGCGACGACAAAAAAAGGAGACGGCAGCGGATAGGTCTCACCGTCAACCGTCACCTGGCGTTCCTCCATGCTTTCCAGCAAGCTTGATTGGGTGCGTGGAATCGTCCGGTTGATTTCGTCGGCCAAAAGGACGTGGGCCATGACCGGTCCGGGTTGAAACTCAAAACGGCCCGACTTCTGGCTATAGACATTAAATCCCGTCACATCCGAGGGCAGCAGATCCGGTGTGAATTGGACCCGTTTGAATATCCCCCCGATGCTCCTGGCCAGGCATTTGGCAATCAGGGTTTTACCCGTGCCGGGTACATCCTCGAGCAGCCCATGGCCGTCTGCCAGCAGTGCGACCACAAGCAATTCGATACCGATCTTTTTACCGACAATCACGCGGGAGATATTGTGAATAATTTCCTGGCATAAACTGAAGTCCAAATAAAATTCCTCCGGAATCAAACAGCAAGAAAACTAACGATTACATTTATCGATCCTCTCGCCTATCCATGGGCCTTGATCAACTCGATCAACCCCAGCTTTTCCAGAGTACTATCCTCCGCCCGGCCGCTTTGCGGGTCCCATCCCATGGCCTGGCGATATTCGCGGGCCAGGTTGTCGACATCCAGGGTGACACCGGCAACCGGCCCTTCTTGCTGAGGCGGGCGGCCGGCCATGCGCTCCGGCAGTTTGACGTCGGAGGGCTGAATGCCCTCCCGTACGTTGAAACTCTGCCGCAGGGTCTGGATGCGCGCACCGGTGGTCAAAACATCAGCCACGGATAGGTCCCATCCGGTGACGGCATTTAAAAAATCGACAAAGGGAAAGTTGCCGAAAAACATCAGCGGCATGATACATAACCCGGCACTGGAGCCGGCCTGCAAATAACTGGAAGCGGTGGCGCTCATCGGTCCTTTGCCGGTGTAGGTATAGCGATCAAACTCATCGATTTTTAATTCAGGGTATGGTGCATAAGCACCGGGACCACCGTCAATCCGCGCCATGGCGGCGGCGGTGTGCCGCCCGGGTGTCGGATCGCAGACAAACCCGGTACCGCGGCTCGGCAGAAAAAGGGCATTGTGCAGCCCGGGTTCCTGCCCGCCCACGTGCATGGCAAATTTTGGGGCATCACCGCCAATTTTTTCAGCTGCAATCCTAACCCCGTCAGCCAGAATATCCCCGAATCCTTCCCGCACGATCATCTTTTCCACCATGGCGATCATGGCGTCGCCGTTGCCCCAGGTCAGGGAAATGCCGTCCATATCAGGTACGGTAATCACGCCGTTTTCAAGGCACTCCATGGCAAAGGCCAGGGCGGTGCCGGCGGATATGGTGTCCAGGCCGCTGCGATTGCACATTTCATTTAACTTGATGATGGTCTCAAAGTCATCGCACATGCACATGGTACCGAAGGCACCGATGGTTTCATACTCGGGTTTATGGGTTTCGCCGACCGGATATTTACCGCTGGTGACATTAAATATGCCGCCGCAGGCAATGGGACAGTTGGCACAGGCAAATTTGCGCTCCTGATTCTTGATGATGGCGTCGGCGTCGGCAATTTTTTCCAGATTGGGAAAGGACTGCTCGCCGGTCATTTGCCAGTTTTTGACCGGAGTGGCTCCCGAGGCCACCAGCCCGGCGGTCAACCCGCAGGTACCGTGTTCCATTAGAAGCCCGGCAAACCCACCCATCTCCCGCATTTCGGCAATGAAATCCTTGCGCAGGCGATCCAGAGCATCTTTATCCGCGATGACCGCCTTGCCGCTGCCGCGCACCGCAACGGCCTTGAGCTTCTTGGAACCCATTACCGCCCCCACACCGGAACGGGCCGCCGCCCGACCCCGATCATTGATAATCCCGCTGATCAAAGACAGCTTTTCAGAAGCAGGTCCGATACAGGCAATCCGGATTTTCTTGTCGCCGGCATCGGTTTGAATAGCGGTTTCCGTTTCGACGGTATCCCGGCCCCAAAGGTGGGCGGCATCCTTTAATTCGATCCGACCATCGGTGATCATCAGGAACTGCGGAGTGGCGGCGATGCCGCTCACATAAACGGCATCCCAGCCCGCCGCTTTCAATTCGCTGCCGAAATACCCGCCGGAATTGGCATCCCCCCAGCCGCCGGTCAAGGGAGATTTGCAAACCGCCATGTAACGGCCGCCGGTAGGCGTTTTGGTGCCGGTCAGCGGTCCCGTGGTCAAACCCAGAATATTTTCCGGTCCCAACGCGTCGATTCCCTTTTGCTGGCGCTCAAACAAGATCCGGGCGCCAAGCCCCTGCCCGCCGATATAGTCCCGAGCCAGGGTTTCATCCAGTTGCTCAATTTTAATTTCACCACTCGTCAAGTCGACAAATGCAATTTTTCCTGCATAACCGCCGGTCATAGTCTACCTCCTATTTTATGAATCACTGGTGATCGAATTTTAAAATCAGGTTGTCAGCCGATTTCTACTAATCCGCCCGGGGAAATACCCAAATAATTGCCCAAGATTTTAAATGTCAAAAATGATTGAACCAGGCCTGATCTCTTATTTTTCAGGGCGGAGCAATTAAGAATGAACATTTAACAGATAACGCCTGATTGTACCTTCGTGTTTTGACGCCCGGTCGTTTATGCCTAATTCAATTTATAAAAATAGTCAACAATAACAATGGGGTTAAAGAGGAGATAGGATAAAGATAGCGGGCCAAAGGAATAGAATCGAACGCGGAATTCGAATCTTATTGCAGAAAGAACAAACCGGAAGGATGCCTTCAAGATAACTCAATCTTTTTAAAAATAACGGATCTATCTACAATTTAAAGGATACCATCATTTTATCACCCTCCCTCAATCCCTCCCGCCAAGGGAGGGAAGATAAACTCCTCCCCTCGTCGAAGATCCGCCTCTGGCGTGGACGGGGGAGGCCGGATGGGGGTGAGATAAAATAGATACCTGAATTTTTAGGCACCAGTAAGCTGCCAGTCAATTACGGCGATTTTATGCCAAACTTCACAGCTGGTTTTTGGGTGCGAAATTCAGGTATAAAAAAATTCAGTGGATTACTGCTCGGCGAGCTTATAGCTGATGGAAATTCCCGCCGCACTGGACCTGTCGATGGTGGTCTTAAAGTTCGGCAGGCTTTGCACGTAATCGAGAAATTCCTGAATCCCGCCCCAATGGCTGGCGACATTGTGGGCCGTGAAACAGCCGCCGACGACTAGTTTGGGCGCCAGGGCGACAAAGTAGTTTTTGTACCAGTCTTTGTCGGCATCGGAAAATACAAAATCAAACGGTCCGGTCAGTTCCTCCACCAGTTGATGGGCGTTCGCCAGCCGCGCCTCGATATAGTCCGACAGCCCGGCCCTGGCAAAATTCGCCAGGGCCTTTTGGTAGCGGCCTTCGTCGATCTCGATCGTAATGAGCTTGCCGCCGGTTTTGCTGAGAGCCCAGGCCATCCAGACCGCGGAGTGTCCGGTGGAGGTGCCGATCTCGACTGCTTTCTTGTAATTGTTCTTGATAATGAGATCGTACAAAACTTTCCCATCAACTTCCGGAACATTCCAGTCGACCCATTTGTCTCTCTGGCTGGTGAGAAACTTTTTCACTTTGGCGTCCAGCGCCGCGCTGGGATTTGCGTCGTCGGCCAGCGCGGGTATCGGCAATGAATTCAGAAAGATGAATATGCAGAATAAGCAAAATCCGATCTTAGGTTTAGTGGTCGTTTTCATATGATTTTATCAGGGTAAAACTAAAATTCGTATTTACCCGGCATTGGTGTAAATTTAATCCATCTGAATATTAGGACACTGCAATCATGATAATTACTAAATACCGCGGATCAAGTTATCGCAGGTTAACCTGATAAAATGAATACCGGCAAGTTTTCACCTCAAACTGCGCAACGGATCATTGGCGAAGTACCGCCTTATCCAACATTACCAAGGCTCGCCCGACTCGAACCTTTTCTGCACATCGGCCAAGGCAGACAATTTCATGACCTCGACAACCTTGGGGTCATGGTCGGTGTGACTGATCAGAAACAGGTAGGTTTTGATGATCTGTTTTTTGACATACGCAAGCTGGTCTTCCATCATGGGTTCCAGCTTTATCGGTCTGGTGTCCATAAAAATTCCTCCTCAAGCCAATTAAGATCCTCCTTAGGTAGCCTTATATTATCAACCGCCTGTGACAGATCCGGTCACTTGTGTTCATGGCTATTTAAAAGAGTACGAATCCTTGCCTCCGGCTTCAGGCTCCGGTTTATGCGCGGATTTTTGAATTGACCCCTGAGAACCTGATGTTATATAAGATTTTAGTCAGGTAATGGGAGGCGGTGTCAATGAAAAAGCTTTTCTGTGTAATGGCATCGATCGGTTTTCTTTGGTCGTCTGTTTCTATCGCCCGGGATAATGCAGCAGACAAAGAGCTGATCAAGGCCGGCTATCTTCTATCCGTTGAATCGGTTAGATTAAATGCGCTCAGAAACGAGATAGCAGAAATCAAGAGAAAAAAATTCGTCCTCAGTGACAACAACAACCGGCAGATTTGTCACATCAACATGCTGTTGGAAAATCTCTTTTTGACCGCGACCATTTGTAACTATGAAAGCATTTTGCTGAATGCATTTGCGGGCATGCAGGATCGGCAGAAAGTTGAACAGTATCGGCTGCATCATTCCCGGCTAAAGCAGGACACCCTGCGAAAATTATATGTAAATTTTCAAAGCACACAGTCCAATTTCACCAACATCGATGATCAAGAAATTTTAGTACTCTCCGATGCGGTAAAAGAAGAGATGCTGAAGGTTTTGAGTTTAATCGAGGAAGTCATTGACATTATGCACGATCAAATTAGAGACATCCCGTAAGTCGTTAAGTAAAGATCCGGATACCGAATACCCTTTAGTGAGTTTCACTCAATTGAAGGTATAGGCAATGTCCGGATCTTTTTCAGCAGGGCCGGAAAGGAAAAATGCAGCGGAATCGGTTGCGTTTATTCATTCGATGATTAGCTTTTTATTGTCGGCCTTTAAAAGGGCCATAATAATAGCTATGGAGGGCAATGCCTATGGCTGAAAAAATGTCAAAAAAAGACAGCGTCTGTTTTGAAAGATGCTATTTTGATTCCAAAAATTGCAGACAGAACGATGACGGAACCTGGGACTGCAGTGCCAGCCCTCGGTTTTGCGAAGAACACTGTCGCGATAAATAATAAGTTAAATAACTTATAGCGTTAGATAAGGGTGATCCACCTGAAGGGAGGTTCACCCTCAATTTTTTGCAGCGACGGGCTTTACACCTGCCCGTATAAGCGTCGGTATCCGGCAATCGCTCAGACCGGGATTTAAACAAAAATCTTATCAGCAACCCTGCCTGCCCTTATGCCTGCATCCGGAGCAGTTGGCAGCCTGAAATTAATTTTCAAAACAATGTGCCGCGACCTATCAATTCAAATTTGACAAACCGCTATTTAACAGTATAGTACTGGTTATGCCTGTGGGTTGGATGCGGGGCTGGCATGGGCCCGGTCAACCAATATCCCCTGCGCGCCATGTGGCTTCGATAAATTGAAGCGTTTACCGAATTGACCGCATTTTTGATCCGTTACCTTTAAAAAGGAGTGTGCACGCGATGTACAGTCGAATCAGCAACCTTATGGTAATCATCATTACCTCTTTTTGCCTGACGCTGCCGGCTTTGGCGAAAACCGACTGGCAGGTCCGCCAAAATGTTCAACTGGAGCAGGCCCCCGTTGACATGCTGGTATCATCCAACAGCAAATGGATATATATCCTCACCAGCGGCGGTCGAATATTGATTTATACCATCCAGGGTCAACTCAAAGACACGATTGACGTCGGGCCGGATGTCGATCAAATCAAGGCCGGCCCGCGAGATGACATACTTTTTCTGCTAAGCCGCAAGAATAAATCGATGCAGCTAATCACCATCGATTTTACGGAGGAAATCACCACTCAGGGCTCCCCAACCAAAGGCCCGGCAGATGCACCGGTGACCATAGCGGAATTCAGTGATTATCAGTGACCGTACTGCTCCCGGTTAGTACCGGTACTCGAGCAGGTGCTTGAGCAATACCCACAGCAGGTAAAACTGGTGTTCAAAAATTTTCCCTTACGGAGTCATAGTTTTGCCTATAAAGCGGCCCAGGCGGCAATGGCGGCCGAAAAACAGGGAAAATTCTGGGAATTTCACGATTTGCTGTTCAAAAATTACAACCGAATCAACGATCAAAAGATAACCGAGATAATGACCGCTTTAAATCTGGATGCCGATCAATTTCAGCACGCGATGCAGGACCCGGCCATTAAAGCCCAGATCGATGCCGATCTCCGTAATGGCAACACCGCCGGCGTGCGCGGAACGCCGACGGTCTTTATAAACGGCAAACTCCTCAGAGACAAAAGCCTGGCAGGGTTTCAGCGCCAGATAAACGAGGAACTTACGCAAATAAAAGCCGGCAATAAAGCCCAATCAAAAAATTAACTCTGGCCCGGCTTCCGGCCCGCAGGGCCTGCAGTCCGGAGGGAGGACCAGGTTCTCAACGGTCGAATAATAGGAGCTCATCATGAACGATTTATTCAGCCTGGAAAAAAAAGTGGCCATTGTTACGGGGGGCAATGGCGGGATCGGAAAGGGAATCGCGCGGGGTTTTGCAGCCGTGGGTGCCGATGTGGCGATTGTCGCCCGCAATTCGCAGAAAACAGATGCTGCCGTCAGTGAGATCAGGGAAGCGTTTGGGGTCCGTTGTCTCGGGGTGCTATGTGACGTCACCGACGAAACTGCGGTCAATCAGATGGCGGAAAGAGTTCAGCAGGAATTGGGCCGCATCGATATTCTCGTTAACAATGCCGGCATCAACATCCGCAAGATGCCGCAGGACTACGACGCTGCAGACTGGGACCAGGTGTTGGCCGCCAATCTGCGCAGCGCATTTTTATGTTCCAAATCGGTCTATCCGGCAATGAAAGCCGTCGGTGGGGGAAAAATTATCAACATCGGCTCCATGCTCTCAATTTTCGGGGGAGCGAAATTGGCACCCTATAGCGCCAGCAAAGGCGGCATCGTGCAGATGACCCGCAGCCTGGCCTGTGCCTGGGCTGAAGAAAACATCCAGGTCAATGCTATTCTACCCGGCTGGATAGATACCGAATTGACCCAACAGGCCCGCAAAGACATCCCGGGGTTGAATGAAACCGTGATTGCCCGAACGCCCACCGGAAAATGGGGCCAGCCGCACCAGCTGGCGGGTGCCGCCGTTTT
>Ga0210064_1000599_pt1 | contig 17041 bp, 21 predicted proteins | sample Muzzi_CordC_D2_FD_185531 | JGI IMG/M metagenome (GOLD analysis project Ga0210064, IMG submission 185531) | Wetland microbial communities from San Francisco Bay, California, USA, that impact long-term carbon sequestration - Muzzi_CordC_D2 (SPAdes) | ecosystem: Environmental > Aquatic > Marine >...
GTGAGGCTTTTTTTAAAAAAGAATATATCTAACTTTATATAACATTAAAGAATAATGGTGGAATTTATAAAAATTCTTGCTATTGCAGTGGCGCTTGCCATGGATGCTTTTGCGGTTTCAATATCGACCGGTGTAAGTTTAAAAAATGTCAATTCGCGACAACTGTTCCGTTTGTCCTGGCATTTCGGACTATTCCAGGCCCTCATGCCGATCATCGGTTGGAGTGCGGGATTGTCCATACGGAGCCATATTGAACATTATGATCATTGGATCGCTTTCGGCCTGCTGACATTCGTAGGTGTCCACATGATTAAAGGGGCTTTTCAGGATGGTAAATCCGAAAAGCCGATAAAAGATTATACCAAAGGAATGACATTGGTGATGCTTTCGGTGGCAACCAGTATTGACGCTCTTGCTGTGGGCTTCAGTCTATCTTTGCTGAAGATATCGATTTGGATGCCGGCTCTGATTATTGGTGTCGTAGCAGGAACATTTACCCTCATTGGAATGCGGATTGGCGAACGGATCGGCGCTGCCAAGCGGTTGAGTGTTTATGCGGAAACCATCGGTGGCGTTGTTCTGATCTCTATCGGGTTGAATATTTTATACGAACATGGTGCCTTATCCGCTTTTTTTAACTAGTGTCCATCCATAAATGGTCTTTTTGCCCAATCTCCGCGTTATACTCAAAAAATAATCCTCGGAATATCAAACACATATGGCTGTGGTTATTATTTTCGCATGCCTTGATCTTGAACAAAAATCCTCATCTATGGATGGACACTAACTAAATGAGGGGTCGGGGAGTTTTTCTAAATCGTCACTCCATGGATAATTTTTCTTAGATATATATAAAAAAATATATAGAAGCCATCTCAAAATAAAGATTTTGGTTCAAGATCAATGCGAAGCTGAGGTTTAATCCGCAGGCATACTCAAGTATGTCGAGGACTTAAAACGAGGCTTCAACGCCGAGGTTGGGCCAAAAGATTATTTTGAGACAGCTTCTAATCTTCTGTGATAATCAGTATCCTTTTAAGATCTTCGGGTTGGAATTCTTCGATGATTTTACCTTTTTCTATAAATGATGCGATATGATGATATGCGTTTTCATAGACGGTCATCACGGATTCTAATTTTTGATAAATCGTGTCTTCTATACCAAACATCTCCCTGGTGCTGCTCAATAGTTTTTCACCCTCTTCAAAATGTTTGGCGATTTCATTGAGCATCTTTTTTCGTTTCTCGTGCTTTTCCCGTTCTTTGGCGATAATCGGCAAGAGTCTTTGAACAGAAAGTTCCACCAGCGCATCCCGAGGGGCGTTAAAATTTTTCGATACGTTTTCTAAAGATAAGAGAGATCGTCTGCTGATGACAAATGTTTTTTGGACACGACCTTGTTTGGTTAATCTTATGTCCTTAATTTCACGGGCAATGGATGTTAAGAATCGGGCGTCTTCAACCAAATGATCAAAAAGAGATTTCTGTTTGATCCCTAAGTGGGTAGCGACAATGCTGATGGCCTCGATGCACCCTTCGGACAGCTTGAATGTCGCACGAACGGATTGTCTTCCTCTTAAGTCTGATGTGAATGTTTTAGGTAATGAAACTCCTTTTGTCTGTTCGTTTTTGTCATTCTGGTTCATATTTCCTCCCAATAGACATGTTTAGCATTTCATTACTTTATTCTAATTGTCTTGAAAAATAATTCAATATATTTTTACAGTTATTATTTTAACATTGTACACACGCGGTGAAAATGGGTCGCTAAATAACCACCTGAGATTCAAAACATAAAAAACAAAGGGCGCCTGCTCCGGCAAGCTTCTAAGGTCTTTCCTCTGATCCTGTCCGTTTGGCCATTTAAAAACCCATAAACATTACTATTTATATAATAAATAAAAAAGTAATTAAATCAAATTGACATAATTAAAATAATGTTTATTTTTTTGGCAAGAAAAAATAAATTCACACCAAGGAGGTAGGGTTATGGAACTTATAAGATGGAATCCAATGAGAGATATGTTCGGTCTTGGGCATCGGATGAATCATCTTTTTGAGGACGTTTTTAGACCCGTTGTCCGGATGGATAGCAGGTTGTCCATGGGGAACGGATATCCGACAGTCGATATTTACGACAATGACGAGAACATTGTTATAACAGCCGAACTGCCCGGAATCGACAAGAAAGACATGGTCATCGATGTAAAAGACGGGGTTCTTACCTTAAAAGGTGAACGATCCTTCGATAACGAGGTTAAAGAAGAAAAGTATTATTGCAGGGAAAGAACGTTTGGAAAATTTGAAAGAGTCTTCAGGCTTCCTGCTGATGTCGATCCTGAAAAAATAAGTGCCGATTACAAAGACGGTATTTTGAAGATCGATATTCCAAAACCAGAGGAACAAAAACCAAAAAAAATAACCGTACATTAATATTGAGTGTCAAAAACGAACAATAAAACCAAGGGGCGGTTCATCACAAACCGCCCCCAATTTAAATGTTGAGGTGAATACAATGAGCAAAATAATCGGAATCGATTTGGGAACCACCAATTCATGTGTCTCAATCATGGAGGCGGGAGAGCCCAAAGTCATCACCAATGCCGAAGGCGGCCGGACAACGCCTTCTATCGTTGCTGTTACCGACCGAGGTGAAAGGTTGGTGGGGCAGATTGCCAAAAGGCAGGCCATAACCAATCCTGAAAATACGGTGTTCGGTATTAAACGGCTCATCGGCCGCAAGTATGATTCAGTTGAAGTGCAAGAGGATATTAATATTTTGCCTTACAAGATTGAAAAAGCGGCCAACGGTGATGTGCGAATCAATTTAAAGGGAAAACATTACAGCCCGGCAGAAATTTCGTCTTATATTCTGGCCAATATCAAAAAATCGGCTGAAGAATATCTGGGTGAAAAGGTAACGGATGCCGTTATTACGGTACCGGCCTATTTCAATGACAGCCAGAGACAAGAGACAAAGGATGCCGGAAAAATTGCGGGTCTCAATGTATTGAGAATTATCAATGAACCGACGGCTGCTTCTCTAGCCTATGGATTGGATAAAAGCAATGAAGGTACGATTGTGGTATTCGATCTAGGCGGTGGAACGTTTGATGTTTCCATCCTCGAAGTGGGTGAGGGTGTTTTTGAAGTCAAAGCCACCCATGGAGATACACACTTGGGGGGTGAAGATTTTGATCTGAGGATGGTCGATTATCTGGCCGATGAGTTCAAAAAAGACCAGGGAATTGATCTGAGAAAAGACACCATGGCCTTACAGCGGTTGAAAGAAGCGGCTGAAAAGGCCAAGATGGAACTGTCTTCCTCCATGGAGACGGATGTAAATCTGCCGTTTATTACGGCTGATGCCGGCGGTCCGAAACACCTGAATATTAGAATCACCCGGGCCAAACTTGAAGCTCTGGTCAGTGATTTGTTGGATAAGCTTGAAGGTCCCTGTAAAACAGCGATGGACGACGCGGGTATAACGATAGGAGATGTTGATGAAGTGATTCTTGTAGGGGGTATGACCCGCATGCCGGCGGTCCAGGAGCGCGTCAAGAAAATATTTGGTAAAGTCCCCGGCAAAGGCGTAAATCCGGATGAGGTGGTTGCCCTGGGTGCGGCGATTCAGGGAGCTGTATTGAAAGGCGATGTAAAAGATGTTCTACTCCTTGATGTAACACCTCTGTCCCTGGGTATCGAAACGCTGGGCGGTGTCATGACAAAGCTCATCGAAAAAAACACCACCATTCCGGCCAAAAAGAGTCAGGTTTTTTCAACTGCCGAGGACAACCAACCGGCGGTTTCGATTCATGTGCTCCAGGGCGAGCGTGAGATGGCCTCCGGGAACAAAACCTTGGGACGTTTCGAGTTGACGGGAATTCCTCCGTCGCCAAGAGGCATGCCGCAGATTGAAGTCGCCTTTGATATAGACGCCAACGGTATCGTGGATGTTTCAGCAAAAGACATGGCCACAGGAAAACACCAGTCCATAAGGATTACCGCTTCTTCCGGTTTGACAAAAGAAGAGATCGATCGTTTGGTGAAAGATGCAGAGCTTCATTCTGAATCTGATAGAAATAAAAAGGATCTTGTGGACGCACGAAATACTGCCGATGCGCTCATTTATACCACTGAAAAATCGCTGAATGAATTGACAGATAAAATGGATGAAGGAATCCGAATCGAGATCGAAGATGCGGTCAAGAACCTGAAACGTACGATGGACGGTGAAAATACGGATGAGATCAAACGGTTGACAGAAGTGTTGACACAGGTTTCCCATAAGATGGCGGCGTCTGTTTATGGCAAAAATTCCGGTTCCGGAGATCCCCGGCATGGATATGCTGATGAAAACAATTGGCAAAATACCTCTTCCAGATCGGATGATGATGTGGTTGACGCAGACTATCAGGAAGTGGCTTAATAAATTTTTGGTTAAAGATGTATTGATCGATGATGATAACGCCGGACCGATTTTGAAACGGTTCGGCGTTGTCCGTTATCTAAATGGTTATAAAAATGCATTTGCAAAACTTGAGTAAAATATTTATCCAATTTTATTATGAGCAATTAAGGGTGCCTTTAGGAGGTGATGTTCATGCAGCATCTTAAGTATTATATTCCCGGCAGTCTGTTGATTTTGATGGCCGGTTTTACGGCAGTTTTTCCTGAAATTCTGGTTGCTTTGGTATCGGTGTTGATAATGATGACCGGTGTTTTTGCGCTTTACGCCGGACATAGCATACGGAAATCCGAGATAGAATCGAGAAGAATGGATGACCGGTTTCGAATCTTCAGCTGGCATAAATATTGCTTTTTCAAATAGAAACGCATACAAAAAAATTCGGAAAGTCTTGAATAGAAAATTGCTGTTGCCGGACTTTATTTTATCTACGCCGAGAGGAAACGATGGATCAAGATACATATGATATTATTATTTTGGGTACCGGACCTGCCGGGCTTCAAGCGGCCATCCATGCTGCCCGGACCAAAGTTTCGGTGTTGGTCATGGGACGCGAGCACAAATCGAGTCTTTATAGAGCCCATGTGGAAAATTACTGTTGCATCACGGGGATTTCAGGAGGAGAACTTCTCCAGCAGGGTGTCAAGCAGGCACTGGATTCCGGAGTCCGTTTTTTACATGAAGACGTTATCAAAACATCAAAGGACAATGGCGGATTTATCGTTATCACTGAAAGTGACAAAATCTTAAAGACACGAGCCCTTATTATGGCCTTGGGGGTTTCCCGGAATCGTCTGGGCGTTCCCGGTGAAAAAAAATATATCGGACAGGGCGTCAGTTACTGTGTTGACTGCGATGGAAATTTTTACAAAGGCAGCACGGTGGCCGTGGTTGGCAATGAATCGGCCGCAGTTTCAGGGGCATTAACGTTGTTGTTTTACGCAGACAAAGTTCATCTCATTTCTGATGAACTTCAGGTTTCCGAACGTCTCAACTTTCAGATTCAGGAATCGGACGTTGATATTCATCTCGGGCATAAGGTTACAGAGATCATTGGTGATGATACGGTTAAAGGTTTGATTCTGGACAACGGTCAAAAGTTGGATGTAGATGGCGTATTCATCGAAACAGGTGCCAAAGGAGCGGTGGAGTTGGCTGCGACCTTAGGCGTTGCATTGGATGCTGAAAAGTTTCAATATATTGTCACGGATAAGCAGCAGCAGACCAATATCAAGGGAATTTATGCCGCAGGAGATATATGCGGCCCGCCGTGGCAGATGGCCAAAGCGGTAGGAGAAGGCTGTGTTGCGGGTCTTGCAGCGGCCAAATATGCAAAAAAAATGAAAAGACGATCAATGGAAGGTTGAATCAGGACCGCTTTTGTCCACGGATACATGATGTCCCCGGCCCCGGATAGCCTTTACAAATCCAAGGTCTGACAGGATAGATTCTACAAAACGCATTTTCCAGACTGTATTTCAGAAAGGGACAAGGCGCTGCGTTAGGTTCGGTAGGTTCGATTTCTCCGGAATATTCGTTTCTGACAAAACCATATAAATCAATAAAATCCTCGACGTTTATGTCCAGATAATCCGCAGCAAGACGAGGATCCAATTCAGACCATGGAATGCCAATCTTTTTGCAGCAACTCCCGCATCTTTTGCAGTTGAAGTCCATGGGCTGCCCCGCACCTTGCAATCACTTATTGAAAATTTTAAACAAAAATTATTCAGATTCGTAAATGTTTGAAGCGATATCCGGGAAATTTTTTAAAAAGCGGTATAATGTGGCCCGCCCCACACCCAGATATCTTGCAGCTTTAGCTTTATTGCCCCCGCTTCGAATCAGGGCTTCTTTTACGATTTTCGAATCGAGTCTCAGAGTGGGTCCACGAGATAATCGATTATTTTGCTGCTTTTTCAATTCCATGGGGAGGTGAGCAGGTTGGATGATTTTTCCTCTGGATTTTATAAGAGCATAATGAATGGCACTTTGAAGCTCCCGGACGTTCCCGGGCCAGGGGTAATCAATCATAACGGATAGCGCGTTGTCGGAAATGGTTTTTGTTTTTTGTTCTTTATAAGCGGCTTTTTTAAGAAAGTTATTGACGAGAAGAGGAATGTCGTTTTTTCGTTTTCTCAGCGGCGGCATATGAATGGGAACCACGCTTATCCGATAATATAAATCATCACGGAAATTTCCTTTTTCAACTTCCTGTTTCAGGTTTCGATTTGCGGCGCTGATAATTCGAACATCCACGGAAATGGTTTTTTCATCCCCCACTCGTTCGAATTTGCCTTCCTGTAGAACCCTTAGCAACTTGGCCTGCATTACTTTTGATAAATCTGCGATTTCGTCCAGAAACAGCGTGCCGCCGTTTGCCATTTCAAATCGGCCTTTTCTGTCCCTCAAGGCACCGGTAAAAGAACCCTTCACGTGACCGAAAAGCTCGCTTTCCAGCAACCCTTCGGGAAGAGCCCCGCAATTGATCGGTACGAAGGCTTTCTGAACACGCGGGCCTTCGTTATGTATGGCGCGGGCGACCAGTTCTTTTCCGGTACCGCTTTCTCCTTGAATGAGGACAGGAATATCGACATCAGTAATCTCTCTTATCATCTCGAAGATGTCTTTCATCTTCGGGTCGCGTCCGATAATTCCGGAAAAACGATGCTCATCCAGTTTTTGATGAGTGATGTCTTGAACGGTTCCAAGGGCACGTAACGGTTTCCCATCCGCGTCGTAAATGGTTCGACATTTTTCACGCACGTATTTCAATGTACCGTTTTTAAAGAGCAGCCTGTGAACGATATCATAGCCGGTCTTTTTTTTTATTGAATCTTTAAATGCCTTGTCCACCGCCGTCCTGTCGTCAGGATGCACGGCATCGAGAAAGGCTTCATAAGTGGCTCCGAATTCTTGAGGGTTTGAATCAAAAATACGATAAATTTCGTCGGACCAATATAGCGTATTGGCAACCAGATCCAATTCCCAATGTCCTATCTTTGCGATCTTTTCAGCTTCTTTCAATCTTTCTTCGCTTCTTTGAATGGCCTTTTTGCTTCCTTCCAGCTCTGCGATCTTTTTTTCCAGTACCGAAATCTTTTTTTCCAATTCTGTATAGGTTGGTTTTCTGCTCATGGAAAGATTCTCTGAACGTTTTGGAACAACCTTTTATTTAAGATCATCGTTTCAAAAGGTTCTGCGGTTAATAAGTTGCTTTGGGTTGTTAAATAGTAAGAATGCGAAGTGTTGTTTAAAGAACAAGAAGATTCAAGGATCAAAGCCTACAACTATTGATATTAACTAATTTTTTATGCATCTTTGATGGGATTTGTCAATGAAAATCTGAAAAAAACATTCGCTGGCAATCGTATTTTTATACAATTATTGAAAATTGACATGTTCATAAAATCGTACTATTAGTCGGTTTGACTTTATAACGTATTAACGCATTGATATCCTAAAAATAGGGGTGATATATTGTGGAAAAAGCATCTGTTTTTAAAGAAACGTATCAAAACTATTTGGATCAAATTGGTGAAATCGATCTTGATTCAATCGCCGAAAGATTAGGGGGGCGTGTTGAAAAAGATGAGATGGTTCTTTCCTTTTTCGGTCAACCTTACAGGATATCAAGCCGGGGGATAACAGATCCGTTTGGTAAACAGCCGCCTATGGGAATCAGCGTTGTCCTTTGTAAATACTTACTTCTATGTCCGGCCATACCTTCTCTGGACAAGGAATGGGTCTCCTATAGAGACTTTAAAAATACCGCTCCTTTGGTTCATAGCTTTATAAATCATGCGGAACGACCGATTGTCCAAAATTATTCGAATCGCCTAAAAGATTTGGCGGCGGCATGTAAAAAACTTGGTGGGAAGGATCCGGGTTTAGATCTTAATTATCAACTTATCATGATACTCTATCCGCTGCCGAAAGTGCCTTTACTGTTACTTTTTGATGATGTGGATGAAGAATTTCCGGCACAGTGCAAGGTTCTTTTCGAAAGACGTGCGGAACATTATCTGGATCCCGAGTGTTTGGCGATCATAGGAAGGCTTCTTAATAACTTTCTGAAAAATTAAATTCGGTTTACTACCTGATACTTTATCATTTCTACTATAAGATTGTCTGTGCAAGATTCAGACACTAAATTCCATACCTGTCCCGCAGTCGGTGTGATAATTCCTTCACAACCTGAAACGCCTTTTCAACGGTCTTTTCTCCGTCCGGGTTGACCAGACAGCAGGTTGCCGGAGATAAAAGACTCCTCGATATTAAAAACGCCTGATCGATGCCTTTATCATCCAAAAAATCCCACAATGCCGACAGCCTTGTTTCCAGCGAACCGATATCTTCAGCTTCAAAAGGCTCAAAATTTGTGGGGACAATCCCCCACACAATGACCCCGCCGCGGTCAAGAAATTGTTTTATCGATTTTGAATACGATGAAAATACTTCTCCATTTTGGTATATATCGAGAGAAAGGATATCAAGATCGAGCTTCAAAAGGAAATCCCAGTCCGGATTTCCACACAAATGGATGCCGCGAGGTCTATGCACCATGGAAAAAAAGTGCTCCAGATCGTCTTTGGCCTTTATATTGTCATAACCCGAAAGTGCGCTGAATAAAAATTGCAGTCCCGGTTCATCGACAAACATAAAGGCATTCGGATTCATTTTTTGAAGCCGTTGCAGCTGGACATTGATGCGCTTTGCCATAAATTCGAGCATAAATGGGCGTATGGTGTCTTCAAAGAGAATCGGTCGGTCATCCTGGTCAAGAATATTTAAGCCAAAGCTGACGGGTCCTTCCAGCTGCCCTCTTATGGCGGGTCGGTCGGAAAGGTTCATTTCGAGAAATTTATGATAAACCACCGAATATGCTTTGCTGATGTCAAAGTATTCAGGGTCGTCAAAATGGGCCATGGTCTCTTCAAATTCATTGATAAACTTATCCATGGAAAAACGAAGGGTTCGTTTTTCCATATCCAGAAGAATTCCGGGGAAATGTTCGGCGGCCTGAACATACATGTCTTCATAGTAACTGACGTGCGGCAGCTGAGGCCAGAATGGAATATCCATGGATAGGGCGAATTCGAGTGCCCTGTCCGCATCTTTATGGGGCATGACGGCCATGGCGGTGGTATTCAGATTTCCGGGAATTGTCATAACCTTCCTCGTCTTATATTGTGTTTTAAACTTAAAAAATTCGTCTCGACCTATGATTTCATTGGTCTTCGTTTTCAGCTACGCCCAACAAGAAAGCGCTTCAGGTATGATTAAATTTTTGCTGAAAGAACTCGTGAATAAGGGCTCGTAATGAAAGAACCTGCCCGGGCTCTTAATAAAGATCTTAGGCTTTAAAGGGGGATTTCATCCATAAAGTTAAATAGCCTATGGTTCTTTCAAAACGATCCCTAATCCACTCAAACAGCTTCCAGACAAAAATTTAATCATGCCTGAAGCGATAATAATTTTAAAAAACTAAAGTGTTACGGATTTTTTTAAAAAAAGATTTTTGTTAATTCTTTCTCAGTAAGAATCTTTTCCTCTCGTACGACTTCAATAATGGTTTTGCCTGTTTCATGGGCCTTATTTGCAATGGCGGCGGCCTTGTCGTATCCGACATGGGGCACCAGATAGGTTGCCATGGCCAGGCTTTTTTCGATGTTGGCGGCACATGTTTGTCGATTGGCGCGAATCCCGCTGATGCATTTTTCAGCTAAAAGTTTGGTTCCTGAAGAAAGAAGATCTATGGATTGCAGAAGGTTATAGGCAATCACCGGCAACATCACATTGAGTTCAAAATTGCCCGCCTGTCCGCTTATGGTAATTGTGGTGTCGTTTCCCATGACCTGAGCGCATACCTGAATGACGGCTTCGGGAATCACCGGATTAATCTTTCCGGGCATAATAGAAGACCCGGGCTGAAGAGAAGGAATCGATATTTCACCCAGTCCGCACCTGGGGCCGGATGCAAGCCATCGAATGTCATTGCAAATTTTCACCAGACTGACGGCCATGGTTTTTAAGGCGCCGCTGGCCTCCACCGCAGCGTCCTGCGCGCCCTGGGCTTCAAAATGGTTTTCCGCTTCTCTAAAGCTGAATGTTGAATGTTTCGAGATTAAAAGGACAACTTTTTTTGCAAAATCAGGATGGGTGTTCAGGCCGTTTCCAACAGCGGTTCCACCCAGAGCAAGTTCTGCGAGATGGTCTTGGGCGGTCTCAATTCTTTTTATGGCAAGCGCTATTTGTCTTTCATATCCTGAAAACGCCTGACCCAAAAATATGGGTACGGCATCCTGTAGATGGGTTCTTCCGATTTTTTTTACATCTTTAAATTCAACGGCTTTATCTGAAAGGCTTTTTTTGAGACGGACCAATGAAGGAATAAGGCTCGTTTTAATAAGGGTTAATGCAGAGATATGGATGGCGGATGGGATGACGTCATTGCTTGACTGTCCGAGGTTGACATGATCATTGGGATGAACCGGAAATTTGCCCCCTTTTTTCCCTGTCACAATTTCATTCGCCCTTGATGTAATGACCTCGTTCACGTTCATGTTCGTCGACGTGCCCGATCCGGTTTGAAATACATCCACCACAAACTGGTCTTCAAATTTTCCCTGCATAACTTCCGCAGCGGATTTGACAATGGGTTCTGATATCTTTTTGTCAAGAAGACCCAGTTCATGGTTCACCATTGCAGCGCATTGTTTTATCAGGGCAAGGGAATAAATAAATGAGGTGTGAAATCTAAGACCGCTGACAGGAAAATTGTTCACCGCCCTTTGGGTACTTGCTCCAAAATACGCATCTGCCGGAACTTCTATGGTTCCCAATGAATCTTTTTCTTTTCTGTATTTCATAATAAGCTCATTCCTTATTTAATAAATTTGCTTACGTTTAATTAAGACCGTACCTTCACCCGGAAAAATGCTACGATCCTCTATCGATGTTGTCTTTTTGACTTCCGGATTAGTATTCTCATTAATTTTCATGCAAAAGGTAATAAACACTCACCAACTCATTAAACACGGCGTACAATAACTGTGCCATCCTAGAGAACAAAACTTGTGAAATATTTGGCATGAGCATTGCATTTAAATCAAGACAAATTTGCTATTTGAATTTTTTCTTGGATCATTTATAGATCCTCACAATCTTCAACGCATCAACAATCGAACTGTTTCTGTAATATATCAGACTAACATTATTATAAACCCATTCATAGGAGGTAAAACATGTCGTCCAAACGGTATAAAATTGAAACATCCTGTCCTCAGTGCGGTTGTAGTGCTGTTACACATCTGTCTGCCGAAGAAATCAAAGAAAGATACGGAGATGTGGCAAATGTTGAAATGGATTGTGGCGAGTGCATGATCAAGTATGAGACGGATATGGAAACTGTATGCCCTGAATGGGATAAGGACTGCAAGATAAAAGAATAATTCGAGTTATCGAAAGGCAAAAAAATGATTTATGACTTTACTGCAGACGACGTGTTTGAGATGGCAGAACAACTTGAAAGAAATGGCGACCAATTTTATAGAGAGGCCGCTCAAAACACAGACAATCCCGAGTATAAAAAGCTTCTTGTTGGACTTGCGGATATGGAAGTCCAACATGAAAAGACATTTGTATATTTAAGATCGGAACTGTTGGGAAATGAAAAGACATCAACCGTATTTGACCCTCAAAATGAATCCGCCCTTTATCTCCGGGCTCTGGCAGATACCAAGGTCTTTTTTGAAAAAAAGATTGATTTTTCATCCATTAAAAGTGTTCTCAAGGCAGCCATTCTTGCTGAAAAAGATTCCATCGTTTTTTATCTGGGTATTAAAGAAGTGGTTCCTGAAAAGTATGGGAAGGATAAACTTGACAAGATTATCAAAGAAGAGATGGGTCACATAAAGCTACTCAGCAAAGAACTGGTTGCCCTAAAGAATCAATGAGGATCTTGTTTCATAATACAAATGTGTATCATTATTTAATATGAGACAGTTTTTAAGTCTTTTCAAATGTTTTAGCACGGCTTTGTTGACATGTTTTTGTCAGCGTTTCGAAATTTTTTATTCTTTGTACCGGTATTAGGACACCTTGAAATCGATGATAAATGACATTTCATTAAAACAGAATTTGGTTTGCGGTAATGGTTAAAATAATACATGAATATTTCTGGCACGAAACGTATTAATTTTAAGATAGAATAAGGAATTATCATGAAAAAAACATCCATCGTTTGTTGGGCTTTAATGGTTTTGCTGTTGTCCATCGGTCTGCTTTCCGCGGGAATCGCCCCCCCGAAAGAAGGGGGGATGCTGCCTGAAATAACGCTATCTACGCCTGAGATGCCAACGCTCCAAAATTATCTCGGTATTACCAAAAATAAAAAATCATTTCGCATTCCTGAGATAAAAGCAGACGTTGTCTTAATAGAAATCTTTAGCATGTACTGTCCATACTGCCAGAAAGATGCACCGGTGGTGAACGAATTGTACAATAAGATTACAAAAGATGAAAAACTGAAAAATAAAATAAAAATGATCGGTATTGGCGCCGGCAACTCTTCTTTCGAGGTTGATTTTTTCCAAAAGACTTATGATATTAAGTTTCCACTTTTTCCAGATGCTGAATTTTCCATCCATAAAATGCTTGGAGAGGTGAGAACGCCATACTTTATCGGCGTTAAAATAAAAAAGGATGGAACCCACAGCATTTTTTATTCCAAGCGCGGTGCAATAGAAGATGCACCCAAATTCTTGAACTTAATTCGTTCTAAAGCCGGATTTTAATAAGGAGGTGTTAGCGGTGAGAAAATGCTCTAAGATATTTATAGTGTTTTTCGTCCTTTTTTTTGTAAGCAGTTATGCTTTTGGACTGTCAGATGCGTTCAAAAAAAATATTTATGACCCCGGACAGTTAAAACCGATAGACAGCAAACTAAAGGTCAAGATCGGGGAAAAGGCACCTGATTTTACGCTTCCTTCTTTATCTGGAGAAAAAATCTCTTTGAGTCAATTTAAAGGGGAAAAAAATGTTGTCATTTCCTTTGTACCGGCTGCCTGGACGCCGGTGTGTTCGGATCAATGGCCGGGTTATAATCTTGCAAAGATTATTTTTGATAAAAACAATGCAATACTCTTGGGGATTACGGTAGACAACATTCCGACCCTTTATGCCTGGACCAATCAGATGGGGGATCTATGGTTTCCCGTTCTTTCCGATTTTTGGCCCCATGGCAAAGTTTCGGAGATGTTCGGTGTGCTTCGCTCGGATGGTGTCGCTGAGCGGGCGTTGTTTATCATAGATAAGAAAGGTATCTTAAGGTACGCGCATGTATCTGACATTAACAATCGGCCCGATTTAAAAGACCTGGCCACAGCGCTGGAGAAACTTAACAAAGATTGATTAAAATCTTGATAGCTTATGGAGACCCTGATACGTGAAACGCTGCAATCATAACATAAAAAAAACATTGAATCTTGTAGATGAAATGATCAAAATCGCAGATATGGGAGACATTGAGCGAGAAGATAACGGCTGTGGCATTCTTTACGGTGTATTGCGTGATTCGGCCTATAAAGTGAAAAAACTGGCGGAACAGGAAAAAGAAAAACACATCGAAAAAGGATGGTGGACAGAAGAGTCCGACAGCTTAAAATAGTAAGCAGGGTGTTTCATGCAAGGTTGGATACAATTTTTATAGATAACGGTTTAACAATCATACACAAGGAGGTTAATTCATGACGTTAAAAGGGACCCAAACAGAGAAAAATCTTTTAACTGCATTTGCCGGGGAGTCGCAGGCAAGAAACCGGTACACTTTTTTTGCCAGCAAGGCCAAAAAGGAAGGTTATGTACAAATATATGATATATTTACAGAAACAGCAAATCAGGAAAAGGAGCATGCCAAGCGGCTTTTTAAATTTTTAGAAGGTGGAGAAGTTGAGATTACCGGCGCGTTTCCGGCCGGAGTTGTCGGTAATACCTCAGAAAATTTAAAGGCTGCTGCCGAAGGAGAACATTACGAATACACCGAGATGTATCCCGATTTTGCCAAAGTTGCCCGCGAAGAAGGGTATGAAGCCATTGCCGATGTGTTTGAAGCCATTGCAGTCGCTGAAAAACAACACGAGAAACGGTATGTTGATCTTGCCGCCAACATAGATAACGGAAAGGTGTTTAAAAGGGATGAATCCGTAACTTGGCGATGCCGCAACTGTGGTTACCTCCATGAAGGGGAGGACGCTCCGGAAGAATGTCCGGCATGTGCCCATCCTCAGGCTCACTTTGAATTACTTGGGGAAAACTGGTAGCACTGGTTTAAACGGGTTGGCTCCTAAGCCCGTTAGCCGGCAACTCTTATTCAAGAAAGGATGTGATGAGATTTAACATGTTTGATTTTAACTGTCATTATAAACCATCGAAATATTTATTTTAAAAGGAGGAAAGAGAAATGGCGGAAAAACTTGAGGTCTATAAATGTGAAATTTGTGGAAATATCGTAGAGGTTCTTCATGGTGGTGCAGGGGAGCTGGTGTGCTGCGGGCAACCTATGGTTCAGATGGTTGAGAACACGGTTGATGCAGCCAAAGAGAAACATGTGCCGGTTATTGAAAAAGTTTCGGGCGGTATTAAAGTTAAAGTTGGCGATGTCGCACATCCTATGGAAGAAAAACATTATATTGAATGGGTTGAAATTATTGCAGACGGCAAGGCTTACAGACAGTTTCTCAATCCCGGGGAGGCACCGGAGGCAACATTTGATGTTAAAGCCGATCAGGTTACAGCGCGTGAATACTGCAACATCCATGGTTTGTGGAAAGGATAATATCGATGCTATCAGATAGAATGCAAAAAGCACTCAATGGGCAGGTGAATGCCGAACTTTATTCTTCTTACCTGTATTTGTCGATGAATGCCTATTTCAAATCTGTTAATCTTGACGGGTTTGCCAATTGGATGAATGCACAGGCCCAGGAAGAACTCATGCATGCCATGAAATTTTATGAATTCATCAATCAACGTGGTGGGAGAGCCCTTCTGGCTTCAATTGACGCACCTCCCGCCCAATGGGATTCTCCCCTGGCTGTGTTTGAAGACACGTTAAAACATGAACAGAAGGTGACCGGCCTCATCAATGGTCTGGTAGAAATTGCCATGGAAGAACGTGACCATGCAACACAGATATTTCTCCAATGGTTTGTGACCGAACAGGTAGAAGAAGAAGAAAATGTCGGTAGTGTACTGGAACAACTCAAACTGCTGGGGGATGCCAAACAAGGTCTTTTTATGATGGATCGAGAACTGGCAGCACGACAGGCCCCGGATATGTCCATTGAATCAGAATAAAGAGCAGGACAATTACCTGAAAAGGAGGTGATTTTATGACCAGCTGGAGGTGTTCAAACTGCGGATATACACTCGAAAAAAATGCGCCGCCGGATCAATGTCCTTCCTGTAAAGAAAAATGTGAATTTCTTGACAATACCTGTTATACGCCGGATTGTGAATTTGAGGGCACTGACAAACGAATAAAATAAGGTGGCATTAGCGTTTAGGGAGGAAATATAATGGCTAAAGTACTCATCGTTTGTGCCACTCGAACCGGAGAGACACTAAAAATCGGCGAACTCATCGCCGAAGGGATTCGACTTTCCGGTCATGAAGCAAACGTGATGAATGTCAATGCAATTAAAAAAGAAGCCGATCTTCAGGGTTATGATGGCCTTGCATTTGGATCAGCCACATATCACGGCGGCATGATTCAGGGGATGAAGACCCTGCTTTTTCTTGCCGAAAAAGCAGGCCTTGAAGGCAAAGCAGGCGGCGCTTTTGGTGCATTTGGATGGAGTGGAGAAGCTCCGGATCGCATTTATGATACCATGAAAAATATTTTTAAAATGAATATGGTTGGCGGTCCGTTGAGGCTCAAGGCAAGTTCTCTGGGCGGAGGGGTTCAGATGGCCCAGGACTATGGCCGTGAAATTGCCGAAAAGTTATAAAATTTGAAGCTTCGTTCCAATTGGAATAATGGCCCCGGTGAAATAGAAAAAAAGTTTCACTGGGTAAAAATTATGGATCTAAGGGATTTTATTTAAACTATATTACGATATTTGAACAGGAGAATATTATGTCTACACCGCAACATTGCCCGGGATTTCAAAACTTTAAAACCTTAACATCGTTTACATGCAAATGTCCGAATTGTGGAAAAGAAGTGGAAATTTTCTCAGATGAATTTGACAGAACCCATGTGTGCGAGGGCTGTAACGAGCAGATAGACTTTACCCAGTGTAAGCTGGAAGGGACCGCATAATTTACCGGTCCTGATTTCAGCAGTCCATGACTTTTTTAAGAAACGGCTCGTTTCCAAACAGATAAAGATATTATCTCAGGCTTCACATCTAAATAATTTCAGTAATTTTAATACAGGACGGTATGTATTAAAAAATATCTTTTAAGCCTGTTGCATCGAATGTTATTAAGTAATATCCGGTGTGAAACTTGAGAATATTTTTGTATGCTGTATTCAAAAAGGAGCTACTCATGGATGTGGTATTGCTT
>Ga0210064_1000600_pt1 | contig 17030 bp, 13 predicted proteins | sample Muzzi_CordC_D2_FD_185531 | JGI IMG/M metagenome (GOLD analysis project Ga0210064, IMG submission 185531) | Wetland microbial communities from San Francisco Bay, California, USA, that impact long-term carbon sequestration - Muzzi_CordC_D2 (SPAdes) | ecosystem: Environmental > Aquatic > Marine >...
AAGGCTGCTGCGGGTGTCTTTGAGCCGGTCAGCGATGCCTGGATGGCATCATCCAGTAATTTGCGCACCCGGCCGGTCTGATAAGTGGAAAGCTCGGCGGTCGCATACTTAAGCTGGTCACGTGCGACGGCCGCATATGGAAACTCCTTGACATATTCTTTCAGCTGCGGCGTTTCATACGCTGCCGGGCTTACCCCCATGTAGCCGGTCTTCATGGACCACTCCGCGGAACTTTGTGGACTGGTCATGAATTTGATCAGGCGCATCGCCGCCTTACGTTCTTCCGGCGTGGTCTTCTTGAAAATATAGAAATTGCCGCCACCGGTTGGTGTCCCCCGGCGCTTGCTGGCAGGCAGCATCGCCACACCAAAGTCAAATTTGGCATTGTTTTTCACCGCCGTCAGGTTGCCGGTGGAGTGCCACATGATCGCGGTTTTGCCTTCGAGGAAATTTTGCCTCAGGGTCCCCCACTCTATGGTCCCTTTGGGCATGATCCGGTGCTCCTCGCCGAGGCTTTTCCAGAATTGCAGCGCTCCGATCACGGCCGGATCATCGAAATAGGTCGTATTACCATCCCCATTCATCAACACCTGGCCGTTTTGCATGGTCAGTGCACCAAACATCCAGTAAGGATATCCGGTGGAAGGGATCATGACCCCCCACTGGGAACCGTCGGGCTTGGTTAGTTTTTTACCCGCAGCCACCATTTCGTCCCAGGTTGCCGGCGGCTTTTCAGGATCCAGGCCGGCCGCACGAAAAGCATCCTTGTTGTAGTACATGACGATAGTGGAGCGCTGGAAGGGAATACCCCAGGTCTTGCCCGCGGTGCGGCCGTTTTCCATCAGGGCGGGATAGAACGAATTCAGCCAGGCTTTCTCCTCATCTGTATTCACCACATCATCAAAGGCAACAATGGCATCCTGCTCGATCAGTTCGTAGATGTCGATAGAGAACATCACCGATAACTGCGCCGGCTGCCCGCTTTTCAGGGCGGTCAGCGCTTTTATGCGGGCATCATTGTAGTTGCCGGCATAGATGGCTTTGACGGTGATATCCGGGTTCTCTTTCATAAAATCGTCAACGATACCATCGACGATCTTAGTCAACGGTCCACCAACGGCCACCGGATAGTACATGGTCAGCTCCGTGGCTGAAACAGCCGTGACGGCGGATACTAAAAAAACCGTCGCCATGATACCAATACCGATCAATTTTAATCTTTTCAACATGGTCTTCCTCCTTTTTGGGGTTGGGTACATTGGCCGTATGCCTGAAGCACGGCCGGAATTGCACATTATCAAATATGAATTCAATCCGGTCAGGATGACGCTTTCAACGGGCCGTCGATACAAATCCCGTCGGAGCCAAAACGGTGAACTGCCTTTTCGGACCAGCTGATATGAATCTGTTCACCGGGCTCATAGCCTTGGCGGCCATCAATCCTGGCAAACAGTGTCTGGCCGCCATGGGTCAGGCGCACCACCGTTTCGGCCCCTAAATAGTCGACGGCAGAAATACGCACCGGCAGGCCGTTGGGTTCCACATGCACATCTTCGGGACGCACTCCGATAAACCCGTCTGACAGGCAATCTGCTGTTAGGGCACCGCCACAGGCCGTGGCTAATGCAGAACGTTCTTCGATTAACTCGACGTTTAACAGGTTCATGGGTGGTGAACCCAAAAACTGGGCAGCAAAGGTCGTCCGGGGGCGTTCATAAAGTTCATGGGGTCGCCCGATCTGCTCGACACAACCCTGCTTCAGCAGCACGACCTGGTCCGCCATGGTCATGGCCTCCACCTGATCGTGAGTGACGTATACCATGGTTAACCCAAGCTTCTGTTGAAGCGTGCGAATCTCGTCGCGCATTTCCGCTCTGAGCTTGGCGTCCAGGTTAGACAGTGGTTCATCCATGAGACAAACCCGCCGCCGGGAGACAATGGAGCGTGCCAGCGCTACCCGCTGCCGTTGTCCGCCGGAAAGCTGAGATGGCTTGCGATTTAGCAGATCATTCAAGCCCACCATGCTTGCGGCTTCTTTGAGTCGGGAGCGTTGATCATCAGGTGAAATTCCCCGGACCTTTAACCCAAATATAATATTTTCGCGCACATTGAGATGGGGAAACAAGGCGTATGACTGAAATACCATTGAAACACCGCGCTTTGACGGGTCCATGCGGGTCACTTCTTCTCCACCAATGAAAATGGATCCGGATGTATGCTTTTCCAAACCGGCGATAAGACGCAAGATAGTAGACTTGCCGCAACCGGAGGGGCCCAGCAATACTGTCAGGCTTCCTTCAGGGACCGTAAAAGAAACGTTGTCAACAGCAACGACGGCATCCCATCGTTTGACCAGTTCATGAATATCGATACTGCTCATGCAGACTAATCTCCGCGGATAATCAAATGAGCCGCGGCCTGCTCTATCAAGGCAAGAACTGTCGCAGGCGGTGTTCGCTCACAGAAGATCTTGGTGGCCTCGTCAACTTTCCCGCCTCGAACATGGGCGGCCCGGCCAAACTTGGAGTGGTCAAGCACAAGGAAGGAACTGCGGCGGTTCTCGCGTATCATCTGCCTGGCTCGTACCTCATCTTCGTAAAAGTCAAGCAGGGTTCCATCGTTGTCAACCCCGGCCACACCATAAATACCAATATCCACCTTATATGCCCTGAAAAGGGCCTCCATACCGAGCTCCATGACATCCCGGTTTTCGTTGCGCAGACGACCGCCCGCCACGGTTACCTCGAAAGTGGGGATTAAAATGGTTTCGATTTAGTATGGGTAGGTTATCATCTGAGCATTTACTGCAATGCATGATATCAAAACAGGAAAAATCAAACTAATTTTTGTCTGTATGGTTTTCATTAGATTGTCATTAGCTTTCAATTTACATTCAAATGAAAAAAAATCATGCGTTATCCGAAAATGCGTGAAATAAGGTACATTGTTGACTGAGTTGACTAGCTCGTGTAGCTCCAATAGAACAGAACAAAGAAAGGGAAGCATATGATGCCGCGTTGAGCCGGGTTCAATCATTTTTTAATAGTTTCTATTTTCAATCCGGCGAGAGCGGCCAGCTTCGCTTGTCTGTCATCCAACGTCAGAAACCGATCGGCGTTCATTGATAAAGCTGAAGCAACGTGAAGGATGTCCAATGATCTCGATCCAATGTCTGCCGAGTGCATTTTTGACAAATCAATTGCATGCGAAAAAATTGCCGACCAATCTAATTGAGGTCGATAATATATTCCACTTGATTCGTGTGCTTCAAACCTTGAGATTATCAAACGGGTTTGATCCGGGGTAATTTCAGTCCTGAATTGTTTAAGATGGATAGCATTGATGAGTTCCAATTCATGAAAACTCGTCAATGGAATGGCTTCATTGTTCTTCTTCAACCAGACGGACGTATCCCGAGAATATTTTTCTCTGATATACAGTTTAACGATTACACTGGTATCCACGTAAACCACTTAAAGCCTGTCCTCTCTGCCTTCGATGACAATCTCGCTGGCAGGTTTACCTCTTAATTTAATTGCCTCATTGTAAAAATCAGGCCAGTCTATTTCTTTTTTGGGGCCTAAAGCAGTAATTTTTGCGACCGGTTTACCTCTCCTTGTAACCGCTATTTCTTCTCCGGCTTTTATCTCTTTCAGAATCCGGCTAAAATTTTTTTGAATTTCGCCAACAGTGGCTGTTTTCATTTTTTTTCCTTCTGTTTAAATTTACGTATATTTTATACGTAAACTCTGGCATGTCAAGGAATTTTTCAATATGAGGGAATTAGAAAATCCATGAGAATAAGAATTACGGAGCGTTCTAAACTTTAATCTATATTGTTGCTCTCATTTAAATATCACTCAAATCCGGGCGGAGGAATGAACCCCTGAAACTCTCGCTCGAGTAGGCCGGCGAAGCAAACCCCTTAGTTGCATAAACAACATGGCAAAGAATAGATAATGGTCCGCAATTATTGCCAATATTATAGCAAAATGACAAATTCTTGGATCCCTCGATTGGTAAATTCGAAGGATGGGGTCGATTTTGCCATGTTGTTTTCCCTTCGGGAAAGCCGGAGGACCTCAGATTCTGCGTTGCTGAGGGTTCGAAGTAAAAACTACGACTTCACCCTCAGACGCCTTGACTCTGAAGCCCTCCGGCTTTTGCAACGTTGGGGTAAATGCAGGTGTAATCACCATATTGCGGACCGACGATTTGAATTCCTACCGGCAAACCATCCGCTGCCGGCCCTATCGGGGCCACCGTGGACGGCAGGTAAAAGTTGCAGGAGTAGCCAGCCCAGAACATTTGAATCGTCGACGGCTGAGGATGGCCATTAACCATAACCATACGCTCCCAGCGCTCGCCTTTCTGGTTGTGGGGAAAGGCGGTGGTGCTTGAAATTCCAAAGCATATCTTAATCGATGGCTAACCAATTGAAATGAAACCCATAATTTGATTGACTGAAATGGTGGCTTTGTCATAAAATAATTTTAAATGCAAGTATCTGTACCTTCAATAAGGAAATGTTTTTATGCAAAAAGTGTCAGGAATGGCTGAAAAACCCACCTATGAAGAATTGCTCAAAAAGGTTGAAGATCTCGAAGGAAACATTGAAACTTACCGCACTCTCGTAAATAACAGCCCGGATCTTTTTTATCGTACGGATCTTGAAGGCCGGATCTCATACATATCGCCTTCGGTTTATAGGCTTGCGGGGTATACCGTTGAAGAGGCCATTGGAATGCAGATGGCTGAGGAGGTTTACCTTTTTCCTGATGAGCGGATGGCTTTCATGGCCAAACTAAAGGAGGAAGGGAAAGTTGCCAATTTTGAAGCGCAACTGAAACGAAAAGACGGATCGCTATGGTGGGCATCTACCAATGCACATTTATATAAGGACCGGGCTGGAAACATTCTTGGGGTTGAGGGTATTGCACGCGACATCAGCGAGCTAAAAACTGCTGAAGCGAGCTTACGTGCTATCGAAGAACGTTTTCGGCTTGCCTTTCATACCAGTCCTGACTCAATTAATTTAAATCGGGTTTCCGATGGGAAGTATGTCGATATCAACCAGGGATTCACCGATCTAACCGGATACACTCGGGAAGATGTTATCGGAAAAACTTCTCTTGAAATCAATATATGGAAAGACCCCGATGACAGGAAGCGGCTTGTCGATGGCTTGTTGACAACCGGATTCGTAAAAAACCTGGAAGCTCAGTTTATCAGGAAAAACGGAGAACTCATTGTGGGGCTGATGTCAGCCCGTACTTTGAGTATCAACGATGAAAATATCATTCTATCCGTTACCAGAGATATTACTGAGAAAAAACAAGCCGAAGAGGCAACAGAAAAGTTGCAAAAACAACTCATCCAGGCGCAGAAACTGGAGGCCATCGGAAGCCTGGCCGGAGGCATTGCCCACGACCTGAACAACCTCCTTTCTCCCATCCTTGGCTATAGTGAACTGCTTCTATTTGACACTGCCACTAATGATCCGTTTAAAGAAAAGTTAGAACACATCATTAAGGCAGGCAAAGGGGCTAGAGATCTGGTGCGTCAGCTTCTTGCTTTCAGCCGTAAGCAAACACTAGAATACAATTTGATGGACGTTAACGAAACCCTTGCGGGATTTGAAAAATTCCTGCGACGCACAATTCGTGAAGATATTGAGATCGATATCGTCCCATCACCTCATGTTCGACCCATCATGGCCGATATCGGCCAGATCGAACAGGTGATCATGAATCTTGCGGTTAACGCCTCTGACGCCATGCCGGATGGTGGTAAGTTGACCATCGAAACTGCGCCGGTGGAGCTGGACGAAAATTACACTAAGACTCGATCGGGCGTGAAATCAGGAGAGTATGTCATGTTGGCCTTCAGCGATACAGGATGTGGAATGGACGAGGAGGTCCGATTACAGATTTTCGAGCCGTTTTTCACCACCAAAGGAAACCGGGGCACCGGTTTGGGATTGGCCACTGTTTACGGCATTGTCAAACAGCACAGGGGCAACATATGGGTCTACAGCGAGCCTGGGAAAGGAACAACCTTCAAGGTTTATCTACCCGTGTCTGAAAAGTCACATTTCAAAAGAAAGACCATCCAGAAAGATTCCATGGAACTAACAGGTCCAGAAACCATTCTGGTAGTGGAAGATAATGAACCGGTGCGCGATATCGTTCGCAGCATCCTTGAAAGATACGGATATAGAGTATTGGCGGCCGAAAATGTCGCCGAGGCTCGCAAAGCTATGGCTTTGCCGAAAGAATCAGTGGACCTGCTTTTGACTGACGTTATTATGCCCGATATGAACGGAAAAGAGCTTTACTCTGAACTGGTCCAGGATTTCCCGACACTTAAAGTAATCTATATGTCCGGATACACGGATAACGTCATCGTTCACCATGGAGTGCTTGATGGCGGGGTTCAATTTATCCAAAAACCATTTACCGCGCAGTCTATCATTTCCAAAGTCCGAGAGGTGATAGATGGAGATAAAAGCGATATCTAAATCAGCCATAATTATCCTAATCAAAAATAGTATGTCATGCAGTATTTCTATTTAAACTGACCGCTCCGATCCAGATTGTGGTTATGAGTCGCCATTTTTAATCAGAGCGGAAAGTAGCGATACTGCATAAAGGGGCAAATTGAAAACCTTTCCATCCTTTTTCAAATTCAATAGGTTTGTGCGCGCCAGTGAAGCGGGGTTGAACTGCAAATCATAGGACTTCAAACTTTTGCTTTTAGGATTAATCCCAGCTTTGACCTCCAACGGGCAAATCCGGTCTTCAAATTCACAAAGAAAGTCAAGCTCGGCCTTTCCGCCTTTACTCCGCCAGTAGTAAAGCGGCTGATGAAAATCTGAAACCAGCTGTTGAGCGATATAGTTCTCCACAAATGCTCCTTCATATTCATTGAAAAGCCGCTTCCCATGCACCAACAGCTCAACTGGTGATTGAGCCATAGCCCCCAACAAACCAATATCCAGGGCATACACTTTAAAGATACCGGTATCCGCATAGTGTTTTAGAGGATGTTTAGCCGTCTCAACCGCATTTGCCCGATGGATAAGACCGGCATCTTCAAGCCATGTTAATGCATTTTCATAGGCCCTTGCCCGCGCGCCTTTCTTGACAGCAGAAAAAACGAATTTTTTATTTTCTCTTGCCAGATGCTTTGGTATAGAGTCCCAGATTTGTGTGAGCTTGGGTATGTCGGTTGCCGGAGCATGCTTGGCGAAATCAAGTATATAAGATTTGATAATTTCTTCCTGAATCTCTCTGACGGCATGCCCATTACCTGCCGCAGCAAAGTGCTCGACGGCCTCCGGCATACCGCCAACAAAATAATAAAGGCGAAGCAGATCTATTAAATGGGAATGAAAAGCTTCAGCCAACGGAACGGGTTCAGCGATAGTTTCTATCAGTTTGCGGTATCTGGATTCCCCCATAGCATCGAGAAATTCCAGAAAGGTCAGCGGATAAAGGCTTAAAAAATTCACTTTCCCAACCGGAAAGGATCCGGGAACGGACAGTTTCACACCTATCAGAGAACCAGCCGCTGCAATGTGGACATCGTTTTTTTGTTCAGCAAAATACTTTAAAGAATTTAAAGCACGATTTGAGATCTGAATTTCGTCGAAAATTACCAGATCCCTCCCCGGGCGGATCTCCAAGTTCTTATAAAGGGAGAGCTCTGCCAAAATTTTCTCCGGATTCAAGTTGCGTTGAAAAAAGCCGGCGAGATCGGTATCTTCTTCAAAGTTGCAATAGACAGTGTTTTCGTAGTCATTGCGGCCGAATTCACTTAAAATGTAAGTCTTCCCTGTTTGGCGGGCACCCTGTAAAAGAAGCGGCTTCCGTCTTGAGGATGATTTCCATTCCAGTAATTTCGTATATATATCTCTTTTCATAGTCTGGTATTTTGCCACATATAGGGATATAGGTCAAGGTTATCAGGGGGACATATGTGATAATATGCACGATATTCGGACGATAAATGTGATTGCTTACACAAAATACATCCAAAAAATGCACGATATGTCATGCAGGATTTCTATTTAAACTGACTGCCCCGGTCCAGATTACGATACTGAATCGCTTCGGAGATGTGATCGACCTGAATATCCTGGATGCCTTCCAGATCCGCTATCGTGCGGGCGATCTTCAATACGCGGTTAAAGGCACGGGCGGAAAGACCCAGTTTATCGATAGCAGACTCCAGCAGGCGGCGCGAGGTGGCGTTAATTTGGCAGTGGGTTTTTATGTGGCGGCTGCCCATTTTAGCGTTGCAGTAGATTTTGGTGCGGGCAAAGCGCCGGGATTGAACGTCGCGCGCGGCGGAAACGCGCCGGCGGATATCCGCTGAGGGCTCGGCGTAGGATTCCTGCATCAGGTCTTTATATGGCACGGCCGGCACTTCGACATGGATGTCGATGCGGTCCAGCAACGGGCCGGAAATCTTGGACCGGTAGCGGTGGATCTGCTGGTATGAGCAGCGGCAGGCATGTTTGGGATCCGAAAAATACCCGCAGGGGCAAGGGTTCATGGCGGCCACCAGCATAAAGCTGGAGGGGTAAGTCAGTGTGGTCGAGGCACGGGATATCGTTACCTTTAAATCTTCCAGCGGCTGTCGTAATACTTCCAGGACATGCTTTTTAAACTCGGGCAGCTCATCTAAAAAAAGCACACCGTGGTGGGCCAGGCTGACTTCACCGGGCCGGGGAATGTGACCCCCGCCGATGAGTCCGGCATCGGAGATCGTGTGGTGGGGGGAGCGAAAGGGCCTTCTGGTAATCAGGGCCTGATCCTTTTCCATCAATCCCACCACGCTGAATATCTTGGATGTTTCGATGGCTTCATTAAATGTAATGGGCGGCAGGATGGTCGGCAGGCGTTTGGCCAGCATGGTTTTGCCGGAGCCGGGCGGGCCGATCATAATTAAATTGTGCCCCCCTGCGGCTGCGATTTCCAGCGCCCGTTTGGCATGTTCTTGGCCCATGACTTCGGCGTAATCCACCTCGAAATGGCCGTCTTTTTCAAAAATGGCAGTAATGTCTGTTTGTTGCGGCGCTAATTCGGAGAATCCTCTTAAATAGGAGACCACCTGGGAGAGGCTCTGCACCGGCAGCACATCAATGCCATTGACCACCGACGCTTCACGACCGTTGTCATAGGGCACCAAAATCGCTTTATAGCCGGCTTCTTTGGCGGCCAGCGCCATGGGCAGGGATCCTCTAACCGCCTTGACGCGTCCGTCCAATGAGAGCTCACCCAGAATGAGGAATTGGGAAATCGTTTTCTGGGGAATGATCCCGGTTGCCGCCAGAATACCCAGCGCAATCGGCAGATCAAATCCGGTACCTTCTTTTTTGATGTCTGCCGGGGCCAAATTGACGGTAATGCGATCGTCGGGAAAGCGATAGCCGGAATTGCTGATGGCGGATTTAACGCGCTCCTTGCTCTCTTTGACCGAGGCCTCCGGCAGACCGACCGTGGTAAAGGTCGGAAGTCCCGCGTTGATATCAACTTCCACTTCCACTCGATAGGCATCTATGCCGAGCACTGCGCTGCTGAGGACTTTGGCAAGCAACTTTATCCGATCCCCCACCGATAATTGAAAATTGCCGATTGGATATTGAATATTTGTGGAATACTCTCGTATTTTTTCGCAGTTAATTTAAGTATCCAGAAAATTCAGGTGCCGCCGAAAAGGACGGGCAGGTGCAACCTATAGCAAATCGATACCGGCAGAACAATCTTTTTATTGGATAGCGCCCGGGGGGGAAGCCGGATTGTGGGCAGCAGTCTTCCGTGTCTGCGTCCCGGCCAGGGGCAATATCGCCCGTTGACAAACAGATAAATTTGCCATATTATTTCGAATAGTTAAAACAATTTGACGGCTGTGTTGACGTATGTTATAAGGCGATATATCAAATCGAATGCTTGACAGGATGCCGGCCATCCTTTTTTAATCAATATATATGGCTATACCCACATACCAAAGAACCCTTGCCAAAGATGTTCGCTGTTCAGGAATCGGACTGCATTCAGGCAAGCCAGTTCGTCTGACTCTCAAGCCGGCACCCATCAATTATGGGATTAAATTCGTCCGCAAAGACCTGCCTGACAACCCCACCATTCCGGCTCGCTTTAATTGTGTGGTGGACACCAGCCTGGCCACGGTCATCGGATCCGATGGCGTGATCGTGTCCACCATAGAGCACCTGATGGCCTGTTTAGCCGGATTATCCATTGATAACGTTATTGTAGAACTCGATGCGTACGAAGTGCCGGTGATGGACGGCAGCGCCGGTCCGTTTACCCGAATGATCATGGAAGCCGGCATTCAGCAGCAGGAGGCCCCGCGGCATTTTTTTGTGTTAAAAGAACCCATTGAGTTGGAGCAGGATGGGAAATTTGTCAGGGCCTATCCGGATACCACATTTAAAATAACCTGTAATATTGATTTTGAGAATCCTCTCATCCGGAAACAATCCTGCTCGATAGAAGTCGAGGACCACATATTCGAGCGTGAAATCTCCAGCGCCAGAACATTCGGTTTTCTGCATGAGGTGGAATATATGAAGCGCTATGGCCTTGCTAGAGGTGGTTCGCTGGACAATGCCGTGGTGATCGATGAGAATGAGATCTTAAACGAAAACGGCTTGCGATATCCGGATGAATTCGTCCGCCATAAGCTGCTGGATTGCATCGGCGATTTCGCTCTGCTCGGCATGCCGATTTTAGCCCATATCGTTACCGGCAAATCGGGTCATGCATTCAATCATGCCTTCCTAGAAAACTTCTTTAAAAATAAGACTTCGTGGCATACCCTGACTCTGAACGAGCCGGCCGACCCTCCCTCTAGAACGGCAAAATCCCTTGCAATTTAAATTAGTTTCGGATATTAATGAAAAGATTATACGGTTGTAAATTGCGCCGTGTTCGATTGCCCGAGCCAACCACTAGTTAAATAGAACGGATTGATTACCATCATTTCTGGCGGCGTATTTTGTGCAGCCATTCAAGTGCCGCTGGTGGTCACCCAGTGGCGTTTGGTGTTGCCACAAAATCCGCAAAAATTAAAATAAACGGAATCAGTAGCGTACATTCATGGCATTATTATCAAGGAAGCAGAAAATATGTGCTTTATTGTTTGCGATTATTCTAATTGGCCATGGATCCGTGTTGGCGCAGGAGGCAAGGCTGACCAATATTACTGTTTCCAATACTCGGGACGATCTGCTTTTGTACCTGAACCTGGAGGGGGCATTCAGTGAAAAATTAAATAAGGCTATTCTCAGCGGTGTGCCGGCAACCTTTTTTTTTCTGACGAAACTTAATAAAGTCCGTAACATATGGGTTGACCAAGGAATTGCTGATATTACCGTCACGCACACCATTAAATACGACAATTTGAAGAAAGAGTTCATCGTCAGGCGATCCTGGAGAAATAATGAGTCCGAAATAACCAAATCCTTTAGCGAAGCCCAGAAATGGATGACCGAAGTCAATAGCTTAAAAATCATCCCGTTAGGTCAGCTGGAAAAGGGGCAACAATATCAGCTGAGAACCAAAGCCGAGGTGAGCAAGCAAACCCTTCCTTTTTATCTGCACTATGTTTTGTTTTTTATCTCGTTATGGGATATCGAAACCGACTGGTACACCATTGATTTCATCTATTAATTACGCCGACTTGAAAATTATCGCTAACCGGGTTGGATATGGCAACTATCTTCAGTTTGCAAAGAACAAATAACAGCCCTAAATGATCAAATTTTCAGGGCGGATTATTCAAACGTTCCGGTCCCACCGCAAAAAATGATGTTCAGCACTTTTTTAAAAAGAAATAAAAACCTCACCGAAGACGCCGACAGCAAACGCCGCAGGCGCGAAGGCATTCTAATCATTGTCATCTTAATTGTGGTGGCATTGCTGACCTTTGTTGAAACCCGGACCATTCGGTTTGGTGCCGACATCCCCGTTTCCAACACCATTTTGATGTTTATTCTAATCAATATCAATCTGTTGCTTCTGATTCTGTTGATATTTCTGGTTTTTAGGAATCTGGTAAAATTACTATATGATCGGCGGCGCAAGGTAATGGGCGCCAAACTTCGAACCCGACTTGTGGTGGCATTCATTGTACTGACCATCGTTCCAACGGTCGTATTATTTTTCTTTTCCATTAATTTTATTACCGCCAGCCTTGAATTCTGGTTTAACGTCCCCGTCGAGCAGGCGTTGGAAAATTCGCTGCGGGTTGGCAGCCGGTTGTATGACCGGGTGGAAGCGAACAATCAGTTTTTCCTGGAAAGAATATCTTATCAGGTAGACACCAAGAACATGCTGGACCCGGCCAAACAAAATGCGCTGGCCAAATATATCCAAGTGGTGCAGCGGGAATTTAACCTTGACGCGGTGGAAGTTTATGGCGCCAACACCCAGCGGATCACGTTTGCCCTGACCCCTGACCTGGAAAATGGATATTTTGGCCTCGTCTCCGCCGAAAACCTCCAGAAAGATATACCCGGCGGCGAGGTCTGGACCCTCACGCAGGAGATCCCAACCGGGGAGCTGATCAAAACTATCGGCACGGTGCCTTTCGGCGTAAAAGCAGCTGAAGCCTCGGGTTACGTGGTGCTGACAATTCTGATACCGCCGGAATTGTATGAAAATCTAGAATCTATCTCCCGGGGTTTTGAAGAATACCAGCAAATTAAGCTGTATAAAAAACCCATCCAGATAACTTATTACATCTCGCTTTCGATTGTCGCCCTGCTGGTTTTGTTTTGTGCAATCTGGTTTGGTTTCTACCTGGCAAAAACGATCAGCATTCCGATCAAGGAACTGGCTGAAGGCACCCGCAGGGTTGCGGAGGGAGATCTGGGATTTACCATTGGTTCCGTTGCCGATGATGAAATTGGAAGTCTGGTTGACTCCTTTAATAAAATGACCAGAGATCTCAGAACCGGCCGGGAGCAACTGGAACTGTCGGCACGCATGCTCAAAGAGCAAAATATTGAAATCGAAGAAAAACGCCATTACATAGAATTTGTATTGAAAAGTGTTTCGGCCGGCGTGGTGACACTGGACGCCAACGGGATGGTCTCCACCATTAATAAATCAGCGGAGAAGATGCTGGGGGTCGACTCAGAGGAGGTGCTGAACAAAAGCTTCAACACGTTGTTAAAAGTCCAGAATAAAGATCTTGCTGATGAAATTATGACCAATCTCGCGTTTGCCAGGGACACCACCATAGAGGTTCCGCTAAAGCTTATCGTTCAGGGAAGACCCCGCAGTTTTTTAGTAACCGTCAGTGTTTTAAAGGATGATGCCGGGCAACATATGGGAATTGTGATGGTTTTTGATGACTTAACCGAGATGGAAAAAGGCCAGCGCATGGCAGCCTGGCGGGAGGTCGCGCGCCGGATTGCGCATGAGGTCAAGAATCCGCTAACCCCGATAACGCTTTCGGCCCAGCGTCTGAAACGCAAATATTCTAAAGGCCTCAACGAGGCGGTATTTGACGAGTGCACTCAGACCATCATCGATCATGTGGAATTAATCCGGAACCTGGTAAATGAGTTTTCGTCGTTTGCCCGCTTTCCGAGCGCCAACCCCAAACCCTGTGCGTTGCTGCCAATTATTGAAGAAACCATCGCGCTGTACCGGGAAGGGCATCCAAATATTAAATTTAAAGTCAACAATACCGGTGACATCCCACCACTTAATCTGGACCGTCAGCAAATAAAACAAGCCTTAATCAACCTGATTGACAATGCTATCGGCGCCATCAAAAAAGAAGGCAGCGTTTCTTTTGCCGTCGCCTATGATTCGATTTTAAAGCGAACGCGAATTGAAGTCGCCGACGATGGCCCCGGGATTAGCAACCAGGATAAAACGCGCTTGTTTGAACCCAACTTTTCAACTAAAAAGGCCGGCATGGGTCTGGGATTGACGATAGTCAGTACGATTATTGCAGATCACAACGGCTTTATCAGCGTCCAGGATAATGTTCCCAAGGGCGCAAAATTTGTCATCGAGTTGCCGACCTGAATGGGCAAGGGGCAGAGAGCAAAGGGCAAAGCGCGTAGAGCAAAGGGCAGAGGGCAAGCGCCGGGGGCACAGGGCAAGGCGCATAGGCTCTGGCGCAATGCGTCGAGGTTACTGTTTTTTACGCTAAGCGCTATGCCCTATGCTCTCTGCTCCATGCTTGACGGTTAAGGCACTTCATTTGTTATACTGTATGCTGTGAAATAATTATCTCTATTTTGTAAGGAGCACCAACATATGTTTCCATCGCTTTTGATTGTTGATGACGAGCCATCTATTTTGCAAAGCCTGGGCGGCCTGCTTTCAGATGAAGGCTTTGAGGTCACTACGGCTGTAAATGGTTACGAAGCCCTGAAAATCATTGAAGTTGAATCCCCGGATCTCGTTTTGCTCGATATATGGATGCCGGGTATTGACGGAATCGAAACTCTGAAAGAGATTAAAAAAGAAAATCCGAATATTCAGGTAATCATCATAACCGGGCACGGAACCATAGAAACCGCCGTCAGAGCGACCAAACTCGGTGCCTATGATCTCATAGAAAAACCGCTTTCAATCGACAAAGTTATCGTGGCCATTAACAATGCCCTAAATTTCAGGCGTCTTGAAGAAGAAAATAAATATCTGCGCAAGAAGACTATCGAGAAAAACTCCATCAACGGGGACAGCCTCAAGACCCTGCAGTTGAAAATGAATATTGCCAAGGCTGCTCCGACGGACACCTGGATATTGATCAACGGTGAAAATGGCACCGGCAAAGAGCTGGTCGCCCGCATGATTCACCACCTGAGTCCACGGGCTGAACATCCGTTAATCGATGTCAGTTGTGCGGCAATTCCCGAAGATCTGATTGAAAGCGAACTCTTCGGTCACGAAAAAGGGGCAATAACCGGAGCCACCACCAAAAAAATCGGCAAATTCGAACTGGCCAGCCTGGGAACTATCTTTCTTGATGAAATCGGGGATATGAGCCTTAAAACCCAGGCCAAAATTTTGCGGGTGCTCCAGGAACAAAAAATCCAGCGTGTCGGTGGTAGCCGAACCATCAGCGTGGATGTAAGGGTCATTGCGGCCAGTAATAAAAATCTTGAAGCGGAAATTGAAAAGGGCAATTTTAGAGAGGATCTTTTCTACCGGCTAAATGTCTTGCCGATCGAAGTGCCGCCGCTAAGGCAGCGAATTGCTGATATTCCCGTGCTGGTGGAAACCTTCTTAAAGGAATTTGCAGTTCAAAATCGCAGCAAAAGAAAAAAAATAACCCCTGATGCGCTTAACATCCTGAGTAAATATTCCTGGCCGGGAAATGTCAGGGAGCTGAAGAATCTGGTAGAGCGCCTGGCAATTCTGGTGGAAAAAGAAGCAATTGACGGCACAGACATACCGGAGGCCTATAACCAGGATGGCGGTTTAATAACGGATATTGCTGATTCGAAGTTTCTTGAACTTGAAAACCTCAAAGAGGCCAAATTGGCTTTTGAAAAATTATTTATCAATCGAAAGCTGAGCCTGTATGACAACAATATTACCAAAACCGCCGAAGCCATCGGAGTCGGGCGCAGTTTTTTACACAAGAAGCTCAAAAGCTTCAAGACGGGCTAAATGCCTGCTTTATAATATTTACGACCAATTGAGGCAATATGGACTTAAGGATTATAGCCGGAGACCTGAAAGGCCGAAAACTGCGATCAGTGAACGGTGCTAAAACAAGACCTACTGCCAATCGAACCCGTGAGGCGATCTTTAACATCCTTGTTGCCCATATTCCCGGCTCCCGGGTCTTGGATATGTTTGCCGGAACCGGCGCCTTTGGCATCGAGGCGCTCAGCCGCAAGGCCAATTCGGCGGTTTTTATTGATATTGACAATGATTCCATTGCCGTGCTGCAGGCGAACATGAAACGCCTCTGCCTTGAGCGGCAGACCCAAATCATTCAATGGGATGTGATTAAAAATTTAAATTGCCTGCATGCAATACCGACTGGCTTTGACCTGGTATTCATGGATCCACCTTACCAAAAGAATATGGTCGAACCCAGCCTGCGAAATCTTCACATCAGTCAATCCCTGGTAAGCGGCACGCGGGTTATCGTTGAGCATTCCAACCGCGAGCCGGTGTTAACGGGGCGGCTGCCATTTGAAATTGCAGATCAACGCAAATATGGAAAAACACTTGTTACCATTTTAGATTATGTGATATGAGGGGCGGGTTTAAACGGATTGACTATTTTCTATTGAAGATTGAATATTTAAGGAATTCTATCCATTTTAAAATATCCCGTTCTAATAAAGACAGCGTGAGGCGACTTCCACAAATTGCCAATCATCAATTGTCACTATTCATTTTTCTGTAGAAAGGGAATGAAAACATGGAAAGAGTAGCTATTTATCCCGGTTCTTTTGATCCCGTGACCAATGGACATCTGGATATTCTTGAAAGAGGATTAAAACTATTCGATAAAATAATTCTTGCGATTTTGACCAATCCCAAGAAAATTTTTCTTTTTTCTCTGGCAGAGCGAATCGAAATGCTGGAGGAAAGCCTGAAGGAATTTTCAAATGTCGAAATTGATACATTTGACGGTCTTACGGTTGATTTTGCTGCGAAGCGTGAGGCCCAGGGAATCCTGCGCGGGCTGCGCGCCATGTCTGATTTTGAGTATGAATTTCAGATGGCGTTGATGAATCGCCGGCTCAATCGGGAAGTTCAAACGGTCTTTCTAATGACCGGCCTGCGGTGGATTTATACGAGCTCCTCAATTATCAAGGAAGCTGCCCAATTTGGCGGCAACATTGAAGGCATGGTTCCGCCAATCGTGGAGGAAAAAATCAAACAGAAGTATGCCCAGAGTTCTTGAGGCGCATTGGACTTAAACGAATACTATTGATAATTTAAACTGAAAGCAGGACCGAACAAATGCCTAAAATGCCTAAAGTTAAGGTATCCTGTCTATTTAAAGTGATA
>Ga0210064_1000601_pt1 | contig 17008 bp, 13 predicted proteins | sample Muzzi_CordC_D2_FD_185531 | JGI IMG/M metagenome (GOLD analysis project Ga0210064, IMG submission 185531) | Wetland microbial communities from San Francisco Bay, California, USA, that impact long-term carbon sequestration - Muzzi_CordC_D2 (SPAdes) | ecosystem: Environmental > Aquatic > Marine >...
TCAAGGACATGTCGCCCTTCAAGAGCGCGCACCGGGAAGGGCTGGATGCGCCGGCGCTGCAGCATTGGCAGGCGCTGTATGAGCGTGCCGGGGAACGCGCGAGCGCGGGCGATGCCGCCGCGGCGCTGGCGCTGTACCGCGAGGCGCTGGCGCTCGATGACCGCTATGCCGAGCTGCACTACCGCATGGGCCAGGCGCTGTTCAGCCTGGGGCGCTATGCGGAGTCGGAGCAGGCCTTTCAGCGGGCGGTGGAGGAAGACATTGCGCCGCTGCGCATACTGGGCGCGATGCAGCACAGCGTGGCGGCGGTGGCGGCAGAGGAAGATGTGCCGCTGGTGGACTTTCCGGAAATCCTGCGCCAGGCGTATCACCGCGACTACCCGCATGCGGTGTTCGGCAAGGAGTATTTTGTCGACCATGTGCATACCAACATGGAAGGCTACCGGCTGCTGGGGCTGGCGCTGCTCGACGAACTGGTCGATGAGGGCATCGCCCACCCGGACGGCACCTGGAACGCAGCGCGCCGCGAGGCCGTGCAGGAGGCGGTGATCGCCAGCCTCGATCCCAGGGATGCAGGCGGCGCCCTGCTGAACCTGGGGAAAGTACTCGAATGGGCCGGCAAGTTCGAGGAGGCCTATGACTCCTTCCAGCGCTCTCTGGAAATACTCGGGCCCAGTCCGATGCTCTACGATCGGCTTGCCAGTACCTCATATGTGCTGAAGAGGTATGACGAGACCATGCACTACCTGAACGAGTCCCTGAAACTCGACCCCAAAATACCCGGCGTGCATGCCAAGCTTGCAACGATCCTGGGAAAACAGGGAAAAACTGATGAGGCGATCATGCATTGTCAGGCCGAGCTTGATATCAAACCTGACAATCTTCTCGTACATGCCGGGCTTGCGAAACTGTACGAAAAGCAAGGTGATGACAGCGCAGCGCGGCAGCACTATGAAAAAGCGCTGGAGCTGGATCCGAATTTTGAATTTGCGCGCGTAAAGCTGGCATACCTGCTGCTCAGACTCGAGCGTTATGAAGAGGCAGAGGCACACTGCCAGGCAGCGCTGCGAATCAATCCACAACAATACCGCGCACACACGGCGCTCGGCCTGATCCTGAAAAAGCAGGGAGATTACCGGCAGGCCATCGAGCATTTCTCGGAAGCCCTGCGGCTGGAACCCGGTGACAGCACCGCGAAGGAAAACCTGCAACAGCTGCAAGCTGTAAAACCCGACAGCAAGGAGCTCAGTTCCTGAGCTGGCCGGGAATGCCTTTCCTCCAGGACCGCGCCGATATCAGGGTGCCGCGCCGGCTGCGGACACAGTGGTCGTTGCGCCACTGCGCCGCTGCCGGCGGGTGAACTGCTGCCCGATAAACAGGTCATCGTTGACGATCAGCACATCCTGCAGCCAGCGCGTCGAAGCCTGACAGGCCGTGGAATACGGCGGCTCCTTGCAGACCTCGATACTGCCGTCAGCCAGCACATCGAGATGCAGGCCGGGCAAGGGCCGCACCTGCATGCCGTCCGGCGGCCGCGTGTAATCCATGATGGTCGGTTCGTTCAGGTGCAGCAGTTTCAGCAGCAGCGCCGGTATTTCGTAGATGGGAAGATTGCCAGTCTGTACCGGACCGTGCCGGCCGTCGAGGATGAGCAGCGGCGTGCTGACATAGAACCCGAACATGTCGGCAGTGAAATCGCTGCGCTTCGATGTCAGCACAGCGGAATCGACATAGCCCGCGAAATTCTCACCCATGAAGGGCAGATGATCGCCGAACAGCACGATGAGGCCTTCGGGGTCCTGTGCCTGCAGTTGTCCAATGAATGACATCAGCTCCAGCGACTTGTAGTACATGGTGTTGGCATAACTGCCGACTTCCTCGACTGCAGAAGTGGTCGTGATCACAGTCGGGCGGACGTCGTTCAGCGGGTAATTCCAGTGACCGAAATAGGTCACGATATAATCTAGCAGCGGTTGCTTGCTGTATGCCGGGTCCGATATTTTTTCCAGTACCTGCCGGTACAGCGATGCATCGGAAAGGAAATTCCGGTTCATGTCGTCGAGCTGAAAATCCGGCTTTGACCAGTAGGTCTGGAAGCCCATGCGCCGGTAGGCGTTGACACGGTTCCAGAACACCGGGACATTGGGGTGCGACGCCACGGTGCGATAGCCCTGCTCGGCCAGCAGGTGCGGCAGGCAGGGCGCATCGTTGAGAAGCTGGCGTTCGAACTTGACGTTGTCCTCGACCACGGGAAAGCCGCAGAGAATTTCGAACTCTGCATTTGCGGTGTAACCACCGAATACCGGGCTCAAGGCGTGCGAATAACCGGTCCGTTTCCAGAGCCGGCGGAAGGCCGGTGACAGCGGGTCCTGGTTATAACCGGCCTTTTTCAGCAGGGCGGGGTCCCAGAACGATTCGAGCAGCACGATGTGCACGTTGCGCGGCGTGAAGTTGCCGGGCACGGCGGTATTTTCCGCCGCAGTGTCCACCAGGCTTGCGGCAGCGGACAGCGCAAGGTCCCGATCCGGCGGAATGTGGGCATCGGCGAAGTAGCGCGCACCTTCCTGCAGGCTGTAGAGCGTGGCCCCGCGATACAGGTAGTTGGAACGCTGGTCCCAGACCGAATTACCGAAGTGCCGGTCCAGCGGCTTCACAATTGCCGCGGGTTTGTATACCAGGGTAATGCCGAACAGGATTACCAACGTGCTGGCCAGGTAGGCACTCCAGTGGCGCAGGGTGAAATTGAACAGCAGCAGTGCGGCAATCGCCGCCAGCGGCAGCGCCGCGGCGACGAAGTGCCAGCCGTCCAGGACCAGCAGCAGCGAACGCAGGGCATAGACATCATCGGGCATGATTGGCCCACCGAAAAAGGAAATCTTCACCGCATTGCCGACATACAGCACCCCCATCAGCAGCCCCTGCAACACCACGAAGACCCAGAGCCGCCGCGACAATGCAAACAGGACATAGGCGACAAGCAGTTGCAACAGGTAGTCAAACGGCACAGCTGAGGGCTTGATCTGAACCTCGAACTGCAGGCTGCTGACCAGGTAATACAGCGCATAAAACACTGCCGTGGTAATGACAGGCAGGAGTCTTCGCAGCACAGTTTTGTATGTCGGCATTACAGGGTCCGCGGGAGGGTGGGTCCGGAGTCATGATAACCGAGATGAGGGCAGCGGTGATGAATGCTGATGCCATTCCCGGGATTGCCCGTTTGTCTGCCCGGATGGCACCTGGTCAGGCTGCCGGCAAATTACCTGCGGTTTCCTGCCGGACAGGTGCAGTGGCGCTTATCAGTCGACACTGACCTTCCTGCGCAGCAGCTTGGCACTGCCGCGCCGGATTTTCTGCTCCAGGCGGCGCTGCTTTGCAGCAGCGCTTGCACGGGTCGGTATGCGCGGCTTGCGACGCTGCAGTGCACGCCTCACCAGCGTTTGCAGGCGTTGTAGTGCGGCCTCGCGGTTCTTTTCCTGGCTGCGATGCTCCTGTGACTTGATGACAATCACACCATCCCGGGTAATGCGATGATCCGGCAACGCCAGCAAGCGCTGCATGCAATCTTCAGGCAGTGAAGAAGATCTGATATCGAAGCGCAGGTGGATGGCGGATGCCACCTTGTTGACATTCTGGCCCCCTGCCCCGCTGGCACGCACCGCACTGATCTCGATTTCATCCTGCGGTATGGCGATAGTTGGTGTGATTCTCAGCATGGCAAGGTTTCAGAAGGCGGGGCATGCAAGTCTGCCTGCCGGATCGGGCGTTTGTCCACAACCCGGAAACAGGGGCTTGACCGGATGGCGCTGACGTAAGGTGAATTATCTTTGTAATAAATCATTGGCCACGGAATCCACGGAAAAACACGGAATATTCCATAAGTGCTTCCTTGGCTTTCATGTTTTCTGTGGATTCCGTGGATTCCGTGGCCATTTACAGTATCAGGATTTTGGTCAGCGCCATCCGGTCAAACCCGAACCGGGCCATAACACCACTGCAATAGGGGGACTACAGGTGTGCCTGCACCCAGCGGACGATATCGGCTGCTCCCATGGCACCCGGCTGGCGTGTGACCTCCCGGCCGTTGCGGAACAGGACCAGCGTCGGAATGCTGCGGATGTTGTACTCACCCGCAATGACCTGTGCCTCCTCGGTATTGAGTTTTGCCAGCCGGACGCGCGGCTCCAGCTGGCCCGCGGCCTGTTCAAACGCCGGCGCCATCATCTTGCAGGGCCCGCACCACGGCGCCCAGAAGTCGACCACGACGGGAATGTCATTGCGTTCGACGTGGCGCCTGAAACTGCCCGCCTGCAGTGCCACAGGATGTGCTGCAAACAGGGGCTGCTTGCACTTGCCGCAGCGCGGAGCATCTTGCAGGCGCGCCGCGGGAATCCGGTTGACCGCCACGCAGTGAGGACAGACGATATGTTTTGATTCACTCATGGATAACTCGCAATTCAGAAGGGAAACGTTGCGGGCTCACGGGAAGTCACCTGTTGGCCCGCGCGCCACCGCCTGTCAAGAGGTGGAGGCAGCCAGCGACAATTTCAATAGCGGGCAGACAGGCGCATCGGCCCGGGAGGCCGGGGTTCAGTGGGACGTGGTTTTCGTGGCACCGCAGCGGCTGCAGCGGTACAGCGTCACCAGGCGTCCCTGCTTGCTGTCGAAGCGACTGTCTGTTGCAACGGTCCATTTGTGGAAGCCCCGCCGGCACAGGGTCTTGCCCTGCGCCTGCTGCGCCGCCGTGGGCTTTTTGAAACAGATGACGTCACCCACGACAGTGCCCACCGGTGGCGGCCCGCGCCGACATTCCCGCAGGGTTCATGCTCAGTTTAGGCGGGCTCGCCTGAGCCTCGTCCGGAAGCGCTCCAGCAGGGATGGTGCCTTGTAGTGAGCCGTCGCCAGCGCCTCGACGGCTTGCGCTACCTTGGCGGACCCTTCCCGTGCGGGCGACAGTTTTGCCTTGCCCCAGTTGATGATGTGCGCCTCGGCCATTACCCGCGGCGGCTGCAGCGGGTCCGCACCCAGCGTGCCGACCAGGCCTGCCAGATATTCAGGCTGCCGCACATGCTCCAGCTTCTGCGTCGCGGCATCCAGCCGCCCGCGGATGCCAAGCCGTTCCGCCTCATCGCTGTAATCCGTGTCTTCCAGGAAGCGTTGCAGGCTGTCGACGTGGCGCTGCCACAGTGCGATATCCCGCTGCTGCTTGACCTCGAGGCGCTCCTGGTACCAGTCGGAGGCCAGCAGGTGCTCGCGGGTAAACATGGCACGGAAATCCGGGTGGTGTGCATCCATGCCCGAGTACTTGCCGGTTGCCATGATCAGCAACAGGGCCTGCAATGGCGGGCAGGCATCCTCGATGCTGCCGTCTTCCAGGTATTGCAACGCCACCCGCTGCTGCGCCTCGACAATGTTGTTGATCCCGTCGACGTAAACATCCAGGCCCTGTGTCTCCGGTTTGAGTATTTCCTCGGTGAAAACGGCGCTCGGATTGTCGAAAATCTTGCCGAGGTAGCCGTGCACGAAGCGTTCGGTGATGCGGTAACCCAGGCGGCTGGCAAGCACCTGCTTGCCATTGTGCGCGAAGTCTCTCAGCGGCTCCAGGCAACCGGCCTCGATCAGGAATTCCGGCCGGCGTTCTTCCACGGGCAGGCGCGCCCAGATCTCGGGGATCAGCAGGCTGACATCGTGATCGATGCGCACGTTGGGCCCGATGTGCCCTGCCGAGCTGGAAAAACCGGGATAACCGGTGAGAATGAAGGATACCAGCGCATTGTTCAGGTCGGCTGTCGCCCGCACGGCGTTGAAAGGTCCCTTGGTCAGCGCACCTTCCGTACCCGCACCGGTCGTCGAGGGCGACTTTCCGGTCAGGCTGCAGATGAAGTCCATGAACAGTTCCGGCAGATCCTGGTAATGGATCGGGTTGTACACCGCCAGCGGACGTATCCCGGGCTCCGGCGGGTTGTTACGCCGACCGGCCAGTACCGCGTCAACGGGATGGCAGACCGCCTCATGCAGCCCCAGCTTGCGATGAAACCGTGTGCTCATTTCAGCCAGGTACTTGCGCTCCGGCCTGACCAGGTCGGGGCGTATCTGCAGGTAGCGAGGGTTCTTCGACGGTGCGCCGTCGACGATGCGAGGGTGCGCGGATGAAACCACGAAGCCGCTGCCCCTCTCATAGGTCTGCTTCAGCAGAGCCTGCATGGGCGCCGTGAACTGGTAAAAGGTGTGCACGTCTTCCACCAGTGCGCTCAGGTGCTTGCCATGCAGGGGCTCGTAATTGGCCAGGAAATTGTCCGGCTGCGCCATGTCCTGTTCGGTCTGCCTGTCGAAGCCGGGGTGGATCGCGTCGTCGGGACGCTGGAACAACCGGTATTCGCAGTTCCTGACCAGCTTGACGCTGTGGTCGCGGGTATCCGCCGGACCACAGTAGGAGATAAGCTTTTGCGGCACCACCACTGACGCGGTGATGTCGTCTTCCATCTGGACCTTTTCGGTTGCGATATAGTCCTGGCGCAGCTTGAAGGTGCGCCACTTGGCATCGTGATCAAAACCTACCCGCAGGTACGAGGCAATGATATTACGGTCGCGCAGCTTGAGTTCGTGCGCCGGCGCACCGTCGACCTCGTCAACCGACAGGTATCTCTTCCAGTTCTTGCCCCACTCCGGACGGTAGAATCGCTTGATCAGGAAAACCAGCGCCAGGATACGCGGGGAAATGGAAGCCAGCGAGGCATTGTATTCGTCGGTGTAGCTGGAGGTCGGCGTCAGCAGCTTTATCACCGAACCCAGGCTGCGCTCCGTGCTCAATGGCTTGCGGGTGGGGTCGCGGTCCAGCTTCTCGAACCCGGGCCTGAAGCGATTCGCGTAGTCCCGGTTGAAGATCTCCTCAACCTGGGCAAGGTCCTTCTGCAAGTCATCGACGAACAGGGACCGGTAGATGACGGCGTCATTCAGTGACTTGGAGATTTCGGACTTGCCGCCACCGGACACCGTGCTCGGCTTGTGACAGAAGGTGCCTTCGGGGTCCATGCCGACCAGGCGCCAGGAAGGCGCGCCCGGATGCTTCTCCATCTCGACCTTGTAGCCGTTGGGCTGCATGTACACCTTGCCCGGCTGCAGGCGGATCTTCCTTGTCTCACCATCCCTGACCCAGGTGATTGTCTGCGCATTCAGGTCCATGCGTACTTTCTGCGGGACGTAGATGATCTCGGGATAATTCCTGTCGATTCCGTAGCCTTCCGGTTGCAGATCCATGATCTCGCCATAGCGCTCGACCATTTCCTCGAAGGAATATCCTGGCATATGGGTGCGGCTGTCGACGCCGTACTCTTCACCGTGGTTGCGGCGCGGAAAGGCCAGCGCGCCGCCGGCATGCTCTTCTTCGGCGAGACCGAACAGGTTGGCGGAATAACCGATCTGCGTCTTGACTTCCTTCTTGCAGTAGCCGAAGTAGTTGTCCGCCAGCAGTGTAACGATCACGCCGCTGGCATCACGCGCCGTAAGCTTGAATGCCTGGCCGTCGTTGTACAGCTCGTCTTCTTCCTTCCAGCACATGCCGTCGCGACGCTGGCGGTCAGTGGCCTTGCTGTAGTGCGGCAGACCGGCCTCCTTCCTGGTCATGCCCACCAGGTGTGGCGCCAGGATCACGCAGCCGGTTGTCCCGGTCCAGTGTTCGACATCCAGCCCGGCATCGAATTCCGAAAGGTGCGGGTTGCCGCCATTGCCGAAAATACTTTCCACGAAATCCAGGTTGCTGACCAGGTTGCCCGGCGCCAGGAAATGAATCTCCATGGTCTTCTCCGGTTCGACTCCCGGGATCTCCGGGCAGACGATCGGGCGCAGCAGCAGCGACACAAACATGCGTGCCGGCACCGGCAGGCCCGCGGTAAACGGGATGGTCAGCAGAGCCTGCGGCGGGTTGAGCGCCTGTGCCAGCATGTGGGCAAAGGTTTTCCGGGGTACGGCCTTCTTGTCACCGGGTATTGGCAGCCCGTCCTCGGTAATATGGAAGGAGCCCTTGGTGGTACGCCGGTCGCTCGCCGGGTTGTGCAGCACGCCCTGTTCAACACGATAGCTGGAGACGATATCGGAGTGGAACTCGTCCTCACCCATGGGCAGTGACAGTTCCCGCGCCACCCCGTGCCGGTCGAGCACCAGGGTCTGTGACGGCAGCGTCGGAATCTGGTCCAGTTCCAGGTCTGCCAGGTAGCGCTTCAGAAAGTTTTGAATACGGAGGTTGACCGGGCAAAGGTAATTGGCCAGCAGGCGGTTCTTCTCGCGGTAGCTCTTGAGCAGGTCGCTGGAGATACCAAAAAACCGGGCGGCCGCTTCCGGTACACAGGTCGGCTGTCCGGATGACGCGAGCTTCAGGTTGATGTAGAGCTGCAGCTTCTCGCGTTCTTCTTTCGGCGACTCAGGCACCTTGTTCAGGCCAAGAGCGTTGGCAAAGTCCATAAAGATTCTCTCCGCAATTGTTTTTGCCGGAACGGCATCCGCTAGACGGGCAAGACAGGCTATTTCGCTATTCTAGCCAATCCCGCTTTGGAAATCAGCGCAGTTTCAGTGCATTCCTTAATAACAACATCATGTTATTTATTCATATGTCTGATATTTATAAATATATAGAATCCGTTCGAAGCGGCACAGCACTCACAAACAGGCAGACAGGCAGCATAAAAAAGGCACCTGCGACCTGCAATTGACGCCAGACCAGAGGTGGCTGACCAGTCAAGCTGAGTGTCAATATTTTTAGCCACGGAATCCACGGAAAAACATGGAGAAGTTGCTGGCGGGTGTTATTTCTTTCCGTGTTTTTCCGTGGATTCCGTGGCCATAATCTCCATCACAGTCAAACTGAAAAAGCACTAGTGTGGCGGGGTGAATGCAACCGCCACCTGGCGGCGATATTCCTGGTCGAAGACCAGTTCCACCGACATCTCGCCGCCGACCTCCTCGATCCTGACCTGCTTGAGCTCAGGCAGTCGAATGGCGAGGTAGCTGCACATGGCGGCCGCCAGGGATTCGTCGTCCGTCTTGAGGGCATGTACCAGATTGGCGACTGCAAATTGCGCGCGCTGATTCCGATCCGGGTCGCGCACGGTTTCATTGCCGACCAGAATGCCGCTGTCCATGGTAGCGTCCATCTTGTCGAGATAGGCTGCCTGGTGGACCGGCAACAACTTCTCGCGGTCGTACTCTATCTGGGCGATGCCATTCAGCAGAACGGCCATGATGCTGCTCATAATCAACCTGCCATTACGTTGTGCTTCGAAATCAAGGCACACGGCTTGCCGGGCACGCATCCGGATTCATGCACCTGCCCGTCAGTGCGCGTTTTGCGCCGCAGGCCTGGTGCGTTTTCAATCTTATGATGACACATACTATGGCCACGGAATCCACGGAAAGAAATAACACGCACCAGATACTTTCCCGTGTCCTTCCGTGGATTCCGTGGCTATCAGAAATACCGGCACCCGGCCTGACTTGTCAGCATCCGTATTTTCAGGCTGAAAGAATACTAGCCGGCCTTCTTCATCCCGACGCCCTGGTTGTCCAGGTAGTCTTCGTAGTTGCCGCTGAAATCGACCACGCCATCCGGCCTCATTTCCAGGATACGGGTCGCAATCGAGGACACGAATTCCCGGTCATGACTGACGAAGATCAGGGTGCCGGGATAATTCTCCAGGGCCAGGTTGAGTGATTCGATGGATTCCATATCGAGGTGGTTGGTCGGCTCGTCCAGCAGCAGCACGTTCGGCTTCTGCAGTATCAGGCGGCCGAACAGCATGCGCGCCTGCTCGCCACCCGAGATGACATTCACCGGTTTCCTGATTTCATCCTGGGAGAACAGCAGCCGGCCCAGCGTACCGCGAATGACCTGCTCGTCATCGCCCGCCCTGCCCCACTGGTGCATCCAGTCGTACAGGCTGACCTTCGACTTGAAGTCCGCCGCGTGATCCTGGGCAAAATACCCCAGCCGGACATTCTCGGCCCACTTCAGGCGGCCCTTGTCCTTGTCCAGATCCCCGGCCAGGAGCCGCAGCAGGGTGGTCTTGCCGATGCCGTTCGGGCCGATGATGGCGACCCGCTCGCCCGCCTCGACGGTCAGGTCCAGCTTGTCGATCACCGCCGGTCCGTCGCAATAATGCTTGCACAATCCCTCGACATCGAGCGCGAGTCGATACAGCTTCTTCTCCTGCTCGAAGCGGATATAGGGATTTACGCGGCTCGACGGCTTGATCTCTTCCAGCTGGATCTTCTCGATCTGGCGCGCTCGCGAAGTTGCCTGGCGCGCCTTGGAGGCATTCGCAGAGAAGCGGCTGACAAAGGACTGCAGTTCGGCGATCTGCGCCTTCTTGCGGGCGTTGTCTGCGTACTGGCGTTCCCGCACCTGGGTGGCCGCGGTCATATACTCATCGTAATTGCCCGGGTAGATGCGCAGTTCGCCGTAGTCCAGATCCGCCATGTGCGTGCAGACGCTGTTCAGAAAGTGGCGGTCGTGCGAAATGATGATCATGGTGCTGTTGCGTTCGTTGAGCACGCCCTCGAGCCAGCGAATGGTATTGATGTCAAGGTTGTTGGTGGGCTCATCGAGCAGCATGATATCGGGATCGGCGAACAGGGCCTGCGCCAGCAGCACGCGCAGCTTCCAGCCTGGCGCAACAGCCGACATTGGCCCGGTATGCTGTTCCAGCGGAATATCCAGGCCCAGCAGCAATTCCCCCGCGCGGGACTCGGCGCTGTAGCCGTCCAGCTCGGCGAACTGGATTTCCAGCTCGGCCACCTGCATGCCTTCTGCCTCGCTCATCTCCGGCAGCGAATAGATCCGGTCGCGTTCCTGCTTGATCCTCCACAGCTGCTCATGCCCCATGATGACGGTGTCCAGCACGCTGAATTCCTCGAAGGCGAACTGGTCCTGGCGCAGCTTGCCAAGGCGCTCGTTGGCATCGACCGAGACATTGCCGGATGTCGGTTCCAGATCGCCGCCCAGGATGCGCATGAGGGTCGACTTGCCGCAGCCGTTGGCGCCGATCAGACCGTAGCGGTTCCCCTCGCCGAAGCGCACGGAAATATTTTCAAACAGGGGCTTCGCCCCGAACTGCATGGTGAGATTGGCGGTAGTAATCATGGTGAGATCCCGACGGTATGCGAACCGGCCCTGCTGATTGGGCCGTAAAAGCCGGGCATTATCTCACATTCGGGCGGTCGCCGTGCGGCGAATACCCGTCACCCCGGAAAATGCGCCAGATTGAAAAATATTCTCGCATTAAATCAGGCAGCTGCAAGACTTCCCCAGGGAGCGCCTCAGGATTGCGATTTCCGCAAAGGCACGCTGTCAGCGGACAGCGCCTGCTGTTTGCGCTATTCGGCGGCCAGCAGGCTGCGAATCGTCTGTTCCACCTCCGGGTGATCGAAGGCGCGTCCACCCACGGCGCGGAATACCACCCGGCCCTGCTTGTCCAGCAGGAAGGACGTCGGCAGACCCTTGACACCGAAATCCGCCGAGACCTTGCTCTCCGGGTCGAACAGGATGGGAAACGACGGGAACACGTTCAGGTCGCCCATGTAGGCGAACACGAGATCGGCATCCTCCCACTGGTTGATCGCCAGCACTGCAAACGGCTGGTCACCGAGCTTGCGGTACAACTGCTCCAGTGCCGGCATCTCACGCCGGCAGGGCGGACACCAGGTCGCCCAGAAATTGATCAGTACCACCTTGCCGCGATAGTCCTGCAGGGCATGCAGTTCGCCGTCCATGTCCGGTAATGAAAATTCCGGCACGCTGCGCGGGGGATCGATACGGGTAAAACTATGGCTGAGACCCTCCTCCGCAACCGCCGCCGCGGACAGGGCAAGCAGCAACAGTGCCGCCGGCAGACCGGCCATGCCGGCCTGCCGCCTATTGAACCGGTGCTTCATCAGGCGCACATTCCACCTCCTTGATAGTTCTGGTAAAGCGCGAGTCATTCACGCGCCAGGAATATTCGAGGTCGAAGCGGCTGCCCGGCGTCAGGCCGATGGTGGTAAAACCCTGCCCCCAGTCCCCGACCTCGAAGGTCTGATCGTCCGGCAGCATCGACCAGCGGAAAGCCACGCCCATGTCGCGCCATTCCTGCACCCATTCCGACTTGGTGCGGATGCTGTGGCGCTCGCCGTCGGGTGTGATGTAACGCCAGTCCGCGACACGGTAGGCAACCGGCCCCTCGCTGCGGTTGTGCAGAATGGTACCGAACACGCAATAGCCGCTGACCTTGTCGACAATTTCCCGCGGCAATCCCCGCGAACTGTACACGGCGCGCACGTAGTCGGGCAGCACCTGGATGAACTCCAGTTCCAGCGCATCGCCCTGCGATTTCCATGAGAACAGTCCGGTGTCCGGGTTGACCTGTTTCTCGACAGGGCCCTCTGCAAGCGCCTGCTGCCCTAGCAGGATCAGCCCGGCCGCACAGATCTGCCGGCAACTGCTTTTCATCGGCCCCTGCGCCACGAGTAACCCAGCTTGAGCACCAGGACCAGCAACGGCGTGCCATGCAGGAACAGGTCGAAGATATCGATGGGCCTTGCCAGCGTTCCGGCGAACAGCATCTTCAGCTTCTCCCACAGGTGCGGTTCGGGGACAAACGGCGCCAGCGCCAGGACTAGGGCCAGCGGCACAAGCAGGGCATAGGGTATGTTATCCAGCAATTTCATAGGGAAATCCAGTCGAATCAGTCAGGTACACTGGCACCCATAGTAGCGGAGTTTCCGGCCGCTTTCACACGAATTCAGGTTCGACCCGCCAGTGAACCGCACCCAGCACACCCTGCCGCCGTGCAACTCCTTTGCGAGACTGCCGGAGACCTTTTACTCGCGGGTGCAGCCGACACCTTTCGAGGCACCAGCCGAACTGATTCACTGCAACACCGCGGCGGCCGAACTGCTCGACCTCGACCCTGCGGTGGCGACCGAACCCCTGTCTCCCGCGGTATTCAGCGGCGCGCAACCCCTGCCCGGCGAGGTCAGCAGTACCCACGCGGGGTCGGGAGACAGCTCAAGAGCAGCGGCGTGGCGACGAACGCAGGGCCGTGAGATAGCGCAGTTACCCGCAAAACTACCTGCGCAACCGCATTGCGCAGATCGCCATCGGGCATGCGACTCAGGCACAGGACTACACAGAAATCGGTCGCTTGTTTAAACTGCTGCAGGTTACCTTTGCCAGGCAAGCGTGCATGGAACGCTGCGCCGAACCGGCGTCCGGACCGGGCAAGGAAATCCAGGTGAGCTGCACTTCATGACACAGGAGAATACAGGGTGAGGATCTTCTTCAGGTACTTTTTCAGGGCTGTCCATTACACGATCGGCCCGCTGCTCCTGCTCTGGGAGAAGCTGGCAACTCCTGCCGGCGTACAGCGGCCGGGTGAAGTTCAGCAAGCGGTAGACGCAAGCACCCGTAACCTGGTGCTCTACCAGTTCCTGATGTGCCCGTTCTGTGTAACGGTAAGGAGAACCATCAAACGGCTTTCTCTCAACATCGAAACGCGCGACGCCCTGCGGGACATGACCAGCCGCTCGCAGCTGTTGCAGGGCGGTGGCCACCTGCAGGTCCCCTGCCTGCGCATTACCGACGAGCAGGGAAACGTCACCTGGATGTACGAGTCTCACGCCATCATCAACTATTTACAGGCTGCCTACGCGGGCACACCCGGGATCGACCACGCCTGAAACCCGCCAGTCGCCCGCCCCGCCGCGCAAGAGAAAGTCCCGGCGCGGATGCAGGGTTCAACAGATGTCCAGAGATTCAGCAATATATAACCGAGATTCAGTTACGAAATTTTCATCTATAATAATTACAGGCATGTCTTGAATTGATGGTCTCAACTGCTGCAACTCAAATAAATCAAGCAGTTGATGGCATGTACGCCCGGTGATGCTGGCCTGGGTACATCCAATTAACTTGTCATTGCGACGACTACAGGGATGTACGACTGCAGGGAGAAGGTGAGGCCGGGAACCGGCCGAGATACTGGCCTGGGCCATGCACGACTGCTTGGATGCAGGAGGTAGAGTAACGCAGGACGCAGTTGCCAAGGAGGCAGGACAACGCACGGGCAGTTATCGAGGAACCAAATGACGAAGAAATCTGTAAGTCATTGATTCACCGGTTACGAGATTGCTTCACTTCGCTCGCGACGACGTGATACATGAATTAAACAGAAGGTCCCTGAAGCATGACCCGTTGGTTGGCAGGGACAGGAAAGCAATGTAGTCAGCTGTGACGTGCTGCCATCAAAGGGGCACATGATATATCTGTAGCTGTACTGCACTTGTTATCAAACAACAGGATCAAGTAATTGAGGTGTGTTCAATGAAACTCCTGCAGACAGGCCTGTTACTAACCATCATGGTTTGTTGTCTCACAGCTTGCACCGGGCTGGCGATGCTGGCGGATGACAAGCGCAGTCTCGGAGAAATTACCGAGGACGTCACCATCACCTCCAGTATCAACGCCAAATTTTTTTCGGATGAAATGGTGAGTGCGCTGGCTGTCAACGTGGATACCTACCGTGGAGTGGTAACGCTGGATGGTCTGGTTGCAAACCAGGCAGCAGCAGCACGCGCAATAGATCTCGCACTCAGCACCAGAAATGTAAACAAGGTTATTTCCAATCTCACCATCAGGACTCAGGCACTGTCGCCGCGAGGCATCGTGTATCAGTGATACCGGCTTGTCATTCGTGGCAGCAATGCCGACCACAATGTGATACCGGGCTGTCTGGCAGGCCATGCGGTAAATACATCCGATCACTGCAAAAATATCTTGCTGCAGGAACGGCTTTCAGGTCATGGTGAATTTCCCTCGCCAACTCCGGCCGATCGACGACCAGGGCCTTTCGCAGCACCTGGCCCGGCAACGTGAAAAGCGCCTTGTGACCGATGTAGTACCCACGCAAGTCAGCATCTTCCACTGCGATACCGGCAAAAGCGTTGCCATGTGGTTATCTCTCAACAACCGGTTGCGGACAAATACACGGCTCTGTTTTCCGCCGCAGCCGCCTTAACCAGCAGCCAGTCAAGCAGTCCTTGCCTTAATCCGGTAAAAGTGGCCTTGGCATTTTTTTACTGGAACCTGTCGAGAAATAGTGAACAGGGAGCCCGTGCAAGATGCATGGCTTTGATGAACGGATTTTGCGCGGTGTCCGTCTTGCCCGTCATTGCGCCGATCGCAGGCACTTGTCCATCCCTGTACATCGCACTCACAATGATGAGGCACATGACTCAATCAAAGCTCCCCTGACCTGAAGCACCGCCCGAAATGATGGTTCAGGATTGGAGGTAGCATATAAATCAGGCATTGCTGCATATATTTCATGTACCCTACAGAGATGTAATTTGGCTTGTAGCCGTTGATACGATCTTCCTGACATGCCTCATACTGCCCCCGCTTTAACCAAAATCGCTGATAAAGATCTGGCCAAGGAAGCCACTTTGGGCAGTATTATATTTCTGGTTTCCTGGCTTTTCGTCATCTACACCACAAGCGTGGCCGACGACATGGCTCTCATCAGCATGATTGGCATATTGTTGTTCGGACTGTTAGTAGCCACACGCCTGGTTCTAGGCCTGGGATTTGACAGGCTTTATGAGCGCATGACCCCTCGCCTTTGGCAACGTTCCTTTGGAACAGTCGTCCTTGTTAACGGGCTCACCTGGGGCTCCCTGAATGCAATACTGGTCTGGTACTACTTCCCCTCCTGGCCTGCATCTCTGAGCCTGATCTGTACAGCAGTACTTGCGGCTGGAGGCACGAACACACTAAACACGCACCTGCATTTGCTAAGGGGATTTCTCATGCTCGCTGTCGCGCCCGGCGTTATTACATTAATAGTAATCAGCACGACGGATAGCTCGGGATTCGGCATATTGTTACTGCTATATTTTCTGTTTCTGATGAGGTTCAGTGGCCAGTTGAATCTGCGCTACTGGAATACATTGCGGAATTCACATCAATTGCAGGTAGCCCTGCACAAGGCCGAGGCAGCCAATCGCGCCAAGCGCCAGTTTCTGGCCAATATCAGTCACGAGATCCGCACCCCCCTGAATGCAGTGCTGGGTTTGGCACAGGTTGGCAGACTCAGCAGTCAGGACCCGGATGCCAGGAGCAGATTCAGCCATATACTGGCTTCCGGTCAGCACTTGCTGGGCATCATCAACGCGATCCTTGATCTGTCTAAACTGGACGCAGGAAAACTTCGTGTTGATTCAATCCCCTTTGAGCTGATCGCAAATGTCAATGAAGCGCTGGGTTTTGTACGGGATTCTGCCCAGGCAAAAGGCCTGAACCTGACTGTCGAGTACGATCCGAAACTCCCGGACCGGGTCATGGGTGATCCCCTGCGGTTGCGTCAGATACTGGCAAACCTGCTTGGTAATGCTGTGAAATTCACCCGGGAGGGCGGCGTCAGACTTGCCGTACATCCAGTCAATGATCAGATCTGCTTCTCGGTGATTGATACCGGCATTGGTATAGACAACGCGCAGATTTCACGGCTGTTCAACGCCTTTGAACAGGCTGACGGTACGACCACACGCCAGTTTGGTGGTACCGGGCTTGGACTCGCCATAAGCCTCAATCTCGCCAGACTGATGGGTGGCACAATTACGGCCGAGGGTGCGCCGGGTCAGGGCAGCACCTTTACGCTGCGGGTGCCCCTGACAAAGGCACGACAGTCCGAACATTATGCAGGGAGGGAGGCCCGGCCTGCTGGCGCACGTCTGGCAGGCCTGAGCGTACTGGCCGTTGAAGATGATGAGATTAACAGGATGGTACTCAGGGAGATGCTGGAATTTGAGGGTGCGACCCTGGTTCTCGCCGAAAATGCTCTGCAAGCGCTGGATCACCTGAAGAAGGCTGATTCTGTCGCATTCGATATCGTGATAATGGATGTGCAAATGCCGGAGATGGATGGCTATGAAGCGACCCTGCGTATTCATTCAATTGCACCCGACCTTCCCGTGATCGGCCTGACTG
>Ga0210064_1000603_pt1 | contig 16997 bp, 14 predicted proteins | sample Muzzi_CordC_D2_FD_185531 | JGI IMG/M metagenome (GOLD analysis project Ga0210064, IMG submission 185531) | Wetland microbial communities from San Francisco Bay, California, USA, that impact long-term carbon sequestration - Muzzi_CordC_D2 (SPAdes) | ecosystem: Environmental > Aquatic > Marine >...
TCTCGCGACGGCGCTCCTTGTACTTGGAGATGCCCGCGGCCTCTTCGAGAAAGGAACGCAGGTCTTCCGGCTTCGCCTCGATCAGGCGCGAGATGGTGCCCTGCTCGATGATCGAATAGCTGCGCGGTCCCAGGCCGGTGCCGAGGAAGATATCGGTGATGTCGCGGCGCCGGCAGCGGACGTTGTTCAGGAAGTAGTTGGAAGTCCCGTCACGGGATACCTGGCGGCGTATGGAAATCTCGTTGTAGCCGGCGTATTGGCCGCCGATGGTGCCGTCCGTGTTGTCGAATGCCAGCTCGATGCTGGCGGTGCCGACCGGCTTGCGCCCGTTGGAACCGTTGAAGATGACATCGGCCATGGAATCGCCGCGCAGGTGCTTGGCGGAGGACTCCCCCATGACCCAGCGCACGGCATCGATGACATTGGACTTGCCGCAGCCGTTCGGGCCAATGATGCCGACCAGGTTGCTGGGGACATGGATCGTCGTTGGGTCAACGAAGGATTTGAAGCCGGCCAGCTTGATTTTGGACAAACGCATGGACGCTAAGATTACAAGATTGGCTACCGAAAATACAACCATTTGTAATTTCCAAATGGTTGCATACAGCATCTTGTGTCTTGTATCTTTCCTGCATGTCGACACAACCCGCCAGGATACTGGAAACCTTTCCCAACCCGCACCCGGGGCGTGACTACACCGTGCGCATCCGCATTCCCGAGTTCACCTGCCTGTGCCCGAAGACCGGCCAGCCCGACTTCGCCACCCTCTACCTGGACTACGTCCCGGACGGGCAGTGCCTCGAACTCAAGGCCCTGAAGCTGTACGTGTGGTCGTATCGGGAGGAAGGCGCGTTTCACGAGGACGTCACAAACCGCATACTTGCCGACCTGGCCGGGGCCTGCGAGCCGCGTTTCATGCGGCTGCGAGCCGAATTCAACGTCCGTGGCGGCATCTACACCGACGTGGTGGTGGAGCATCGCCAGCCCGGCTGGAAACCCGACACACCTGTACAACTGCCTTAACAATTTTGCCCAGGTCACTGTTCCAGAATAATTTTAGATGCCTGTGATTTGGTTCATGCATCTCGCATTGCGAGCGCGATGTACAAGGAGGTACAAGTGCCGCGGGAGGACAGGATGTCCGGAGCGGCCAGCGAAGCAATCTCTTGATTCATAACCGGTTAGCTGGGGATTGCCCCGTCACTGCGTCCCTCTATAACTGCTCCATGCGTTATCTGCCTCCTGCATGGCCCAGGCCAGTCTCTCGACCGGTTCCCGGTCTCACCTTCTCCCTGCAGTCATCGGCAACTGCTCCATGCGTCGCCTAAAGTGCCTGCTGCTGGTGCTCTACCTCCAACATCCATGTCGTCGTCGCGATGACATCGTAATCAAAGGTTGTTCAATCGCTGGACAACCCTCGCGCCCACGCCAATGACCCTGTATCTCGGCATCGATTTCGGGACCTCGGGCTGCCGTGGCTGCGTCATCGACGCCGGGCGGCAGGTGCTGGCCGAGAGCCGCGTGCCGCTGCCACCACCGCAGCGCAGCGGGTCGGCTGTCGAGCAGGACCCGGCTGTCTGGTGGGCGGCGCTGGAAGCGGTGCTGATAGAACTGGGAGCCCGGATACCCCTGGCCGATATCCGCGCACTGTGCGTGGACGGTACCTCCTCGACCCTGCTCCTTTGCGACGCCCAGGGCGTACCACTGGCCCCCGCCCTGATGTACAACGACACCCGCGCCCGGGAAGCCGCACAACAGGTTGCGGCCGTGGCCCCGCACGACTGTGCCGCGCACGGCTCCAGCGCCAGCCTGGCGAAACTGCTGTGGCTGCTGCAACTGCCCGCCGCCCGGCACGCCCGCCACGCCCTGCACCAGGCCGACTGGGTGCTCGGCCGGCTGCGCGGCCGCTTCGGCAGCACTGACGAGAACAATGCCCTGAAACTCGGCTACGAACCCGGCGCGCGCCGCTGGCCCGACTGGCTGGCCCGGCTGCCGCTGCCGGTTGCGCTGCTGCCCGACGTCGTGCCGGCCGGCACGGCCATCGGTTGCATCGATCCCGCCGTGGCCGCCCGGTTCGGGCTGTCCACCGACACCCGCATCGTCAGCGGCACCACCGACAGCACTGCCGGGTTCATCGCCACCGGCGCGGCCCGCGGCGAGGCGGTCACTACGCTGGGCAGCACCCTGGTCCTGAAGGTGCGCTCGGACACACCGGTGTTCGCACCGGAATATGGCATCTACAGTCACCGCTTCGGCGACGACTGGCTGGTAGGCGGCGCCTCCAACAGCGGCGGCGCGGTATTGCGGCAGTATTTCTCGGACACGGATATCACGCGGCTGACCCAGCAGTTGCGCCCGGGGGAGCCCACCGGCCTGGACTACTACCCGCTGCCCGGCATCGGGGAACGCTTCCCCGTCAACGACCCGGATCTCGAACCCGGTCTGGCGCCGCGCCCGCAGGAGGATGCGCGGTTTTTCCAGGGCATCCTGGAGGGCATCGCCCGCATCGAGGTGCTGGGCTACCGGCGCCTTGCGGAACTCGGTGCGCCCTGGCCCACCCGGGTGATCAGCACCGGCGGCGGCGCGGCAAACAGCGCCTGGCGTACAATACGCTCACAGCTGCTGGGCATGCCGGTCGTGCCCGCCGAACACCAGGAGGCCGCCTTTGGTACGGCCCTGCTGGCAATGCGGGCGGCGGCGGAGCCGGTGCAGACTTAATGAAACTCAGAATAGTTCGTCATTGCGACGACTACAGGGAGAAGTTGAGACCGGGAACCGGTCGAGAGACTGGCCTGGACCATGTAGGAGGTAGATAACGCATGGAGCAGTTATCGAGGAACGCAGTGACGAAACAATCTCCAACTAACTTGATCATGAATTAACAGATAGCTTCGCTTTGCTCTTGACGTGATATTTATTTTACCCAGAGGCTCCAAAACGACTTTCAGGCTAAACAGCTATGGCAACAAAACATACCGGAATGCATTACGTATTCGAGGGACTGCGGCTGATTCGCCAGCCGGGGCTGCGCCGCTACGTGGCCGTGCCGCTGCTGATCAGCGTGGTATTTTTCAGCGCAGCGATACTGGGACTGACTCACTGGCTTGAGGCACTCATCGACATGCTGCTGGGCTACCTGCCCGACTGGCTGGACTGGCTGCGTTACCTGCTGTGGCCGGTGTTCGCGCTGCTCGGCGTGCTGATCATCTTCTACAGTTTTTCCATCATCACCAACCTGATTGCGGCGCCTTTCAATGGCATGCTGGCGGAAGCCGTCGAGAAGCACCTGACGGGGCAACCCATCGAAACCGGCGGCTGGAAGGCGCTGGCCAGGGACATCGTGCCCAGCCTCGTCTCGGAGTTGCGCAAACTGCTGTACTTCCTGCTGCGTGCCCTGCCGCTGGGATTGCTGTTCCTGATACCGGGGGTCAACCTGGCCGCGCCGTTTCTATGGGCGCTGTTCAGCGCGTGGATGCTGGCCATCGAATACGTCGACTACCCGATGGCAAACCACCTGCTGCATTTCTCCACGCAGCGCAAACTGCTGCGCAGCCGCCGCTTCCTCGCCTACAGTTTCGGCGGCAGTTCCCTGCTGCTGACCATGATTCCCCTGCTGAACTTTCTCGCCATGCCGGTCTCGGTCGCGGGTGCCACCGCGCTGTGGGTCGGGGAACTGAAGGAGGCTTCGCAGACAGAAAAAAACACCTGAGCGACCACTGCATTCGGGCGGCGACACTGGTTACGCAGGACCGGCCCCTGCAATGTGTAGACTGTGCTGCACGGCACGGCTGGCAGTCACCTGTTAACTACTCCCCTGGAGGGTTTCAAGCCGGTTTCCGCTGCACCCGTTCGAAGGCAAGGCTGACCCGGCTCAGGCAACCAGGAAACTGCAGACCACCACCACGCCCAGGATCAGCGCCATAACCAGTTTTATCATCACCGTCAGCAACATATACGTCCGGTAGCCATCCGTGTCCACGCGCCCTTCCGCCTGGAGTTGTTGTAACCGTATATTCATCATGACATCCCCTCCCTGTTTCAACTGGTTCCAGCGTATCGAAATGCGAGCCAGGCGGCAGTGAAAAAGTAGTCAGCTGGAATGTTAGATATTCACACCCGGAACTCGCAGGTTGCAATCACGCGTGCAGGGAAACCCGGCTGCGACGTGACATGACAACGGATATTCTGGCAGGACGGTCAGGCTACAGGGCGCGCAACGCAGAACCGTGAAAAACGCAACCGCACGGCGACTCCCCAGGTAAAACAGCAATATGCCGAACGACTACACCTTACTTATATGCACACTTCCGGCAGCACTCAGGTCGACAGCAGGGTGCGGGGTGATTCACAGGTAGTCATGCAGCCGGCGCACGCCTTCCTGCAGGTTTTCCAGCGAGGTGGTATAGGCAAACCGCACGTGCCGTTCCGGTTGAAAGATGCCGAAGTCGGTTCCCGGGGTGATGGCCACACCGGCCTCTTCCAGCAGGCGCTGCGAGAAGGTATAGCTGTCATCGGTAAAGCGGCTGCAGTCGGCGTACAGGTAAAAGGCACCCGCAGGCGTCACCGGAATGCCGAAACCCAGTTCCCGCAGGGCGGGCAGCAGATAGTCGCGCCGCTCCCTGAACGCCTGGCGGCGCGACTCCAGGATCTCCAGGTTGTCGGGATCGAAGGCCCGCAGCGCGGCATACTGGGACGGTGTCGGCGCCGCGAGGAACAGGTTCTGCGCCAGCTTGTCGATTTCCGGCACCATGGCAAGCGGTGCGACCAGCCAGCCCAGACGCCAGCCCGTCATGCCGAAATATTTCGAAAAGCTGTTGATGACGAACAGGTCCTCGGACACGGCCAGCGCCGTGGCAGCCGTCTCGCCGTAGACAAGGCCGTGGTAGATTTCGTCAACCACCAGCGCCCCGCCCTGCGCACTGGTGAAGTCATGCAATGCCTGCAGGGTATCCGCATCCAGCAGGGTGCCGGTCGGGTTTGACGGCGAGGCCACCAGCAACGCCGCCGTGTCCTGTGACCAGTGTGCCTCGACCTGTTCGAGTGACGGCTGGTAGCCGGTTGCCGCCGTCACGGGAATGCCGACCGGCTCGCCGTTGACCAGATAAACAAAGTTGCGGTTGCAGGGATAACCCGGATCCGCCATCAACACCCTGTCGCCCGGATTAACCAGGGCTGCCATGACCAGCTGCAGTGCCGCGGACGCACCCGGTGTAACCACGATGCGTCCCGGTTCCACACTGACGCCGTAGCGCTCCCCGTAGAATGCGGCAATGCGCGCGCGCAGTGCGGCCAGCCCCACGGCCGGCGTGTAATGCGTATACCCTTCGGCCAGCGCCCGGATGCCGGCATCGATGACCGGCTGCGGCGTCACGAAGTCCGGTTCGCCGATCTCCATGTGGATGATGGAACGCCCGGCAGCCTCAAGCTCACGGGCCCTTCCCAGCAGGGCCATGACATGGAAGGGCTGGATGAACCGCATGCGGTCGGCGGTTTTCATCGGCGTGCCGTCTGGCAGTGCGCATGCAGCCGACGCAGGTACTCCGTATCGACCAGGGTTGCGGGTGGCAGATCGCCCTCGATCATCCGGCATGGCATGGCTGGCTCCCCGAGGTGATCCAGCACCACGGCGGCACCGGTGAAATCATGCCGGTCAGTGTACCTGTTCACGGTGATCAGCACATCGATGCCGGCGGCATGCGCCGCCTGCATGCCGTTCTCCGAGTCTTCCAGTGCCAGGCACTCGTCTGGCGTCAGTCCCATTTTTTCCAGTGCATAGTCGTAGATATCCGGGGCCGGTTTCTTGTGCTGCACGATGCCGCCGGCAGCGACCAGTTCGAACCAGTCTTCCTCGAATGCACCGAAGCTGTGTCGGAACAGCGCGGTGACATTGTCCGGTGTGGTCGTCGTCACCACAGCAAGCCGCAGTCCGTGCTGGTGTGCTTCCCGTATCAGGCGTTCCACCCCCGGGCGCAGGGGTACCTGTCCGGTCGTTAGCATCTCTACATAATAAGCCGTCTTGCGCTGGTGCAGTCCGGCAATGAATGCGGCGCCATCGGGCGGCAATCCGAAATCCGGGCGCTCGCGGTCCAGGTAGTAACGAATGCGTTCCTTGCCGCCGGTCACGGCAAGCAGTTCATGGTACAGGTCCGCACTCCAGTCCCAGTCGAGGCCGGCCTCGGCAAAGGCGGCGTTGAATGCCTGGCGGTGAACCTCCTCGGTATCCGCCAGCGTGCCATCGACATCGAACAACAGTGCGCGTAATTCGGTATTCATGGTTTTATCGCTTCCTGGCCAGCGGCTGATTCTCATTCATTTACGGCACGTTGTTCAAGCCGCGCAGGTCAGGGTTTTGCGGCCGGCCGGATTCCTTGACTAATGATAAAAGTGGCGTATAAATAACGCCCCTGAATCAGTTACCCGCCGATTACAAAACCCGCCAACGGGTCGTTTTAATTACTATTTTACTTATTTAACAGTTAGTTATAGCGGCAAAACTTGGAGATACTCTGGTATGGCTGCCAAAAAGAAAACAGTGAAATCGAAACCAACCGCCAGTAAAAAGGCCGTAACCAAAAAAACGGTGGCCAAAAAAGCCACGCCAAAAAAGGCTGTAGCCAAAAAGGCCGCCCCGAAGAAGGCCGCACCCAGCAAGAAAACCGCCACCAAAAAGACGGCAGCGAAGAAGACAGTAGTCAAAATAACCCCTGCAAAAAAGACCACAGCAGCAAAACCGGCTGCCAGGAAATCCGCCGTAAGGAAACCGTCAACCCAGATCGGTCCGGTTCCGGGTATCGCGCCCTATCAGGAAAAACGGGGCGAGGAATACATGAACGACGAACAAATCGCACATTTCCGGGACATCCTGCTTACCTGGAAGCGTGAATTGATGGAAGAGGTCGACCGTACGGTGCACCACATGCAGGATGATGCCGCCAACTTCCCCGACCCGAACGACCGCGCCACCCAGGAATCCGAGTTCAGCATGGAATTGCGCGCACGCGACCGCGAACGCAAGCTGATCAAGAAAATCGACGAGTCCATTCGCAATCTCGACAACGATGAATTCGGTTACTGCGAGGCCTGCGGCGTGGAAATCGGCATCCGCCGCCTGGAAGCACGCCCGACCGCAACACTCTGCATTGACTGCAAGATACTGGATGAAATCCGGGAAAAGCAGATGGGCTGATCCGCCCGGCCTGTATCTCCCTGCGACGAAGCCGGCGCCTGCCGGCTTTCTTGTTTGCGCCCGGTGGCAGCAACGGCAACAACCATGACGACGCAGCAAGCACGACATTCCGGATCAGGCGCACACAGCGCCGCACGCAACACCCCGGGCAGGTACCGCGGGCGGTTTGCGCCTTCGCCCACCGGCCCCCTGCACTTCGGCTCGCTCATCGCCGCCGTCGGCAGCTATCTGGATGCCAGGCATCATGGCGGCGAGTGGCTGCTGCGGATCGAAGACCTCGACCCGCCGCGCGAGGTAGCCGGCGCAGCCGATGCGATCCTGCGCACGCTGGAAGCGTTCGGCATGTACTGGGACGGCCCGGTGATCTACCAGAGCCGGCGGGACGGCATCTATGCCAATGCGCTGGAGGAACTGGCACGCAAGGGCTACCTGTTCGACTGTGCCTGCACCCGCAAGGAAATCACCGACAGCGCGATACGCTCGGAAGCCGGGCTGGTCTACCCCGGCACCTGCCGTGGCGGCCTGCCTCCCGGGCGCCGCGCCCGCGCCCTGCGGGTGCGCACCGAGCAGCGCCGCATTGAACTGGTCGACCGTTTGCAGGGCATCCTGCAGCAGCAGCTTGACCGGGAGGTCGGCGACTTTATCATCAGGCGGGCGGACGGCCTGGTCGCCTACCAGCTTGCGGTTGTCGTCGATGACGCTGACCAGCAAATCACCCACGTGGTGCGCGGCGCCGATCTGCTGGACTCAACGCCGCGGCAGCTTTACCTGCAGCAACTGCTGGAACTGTCCACACCGTTCTACCTGCACCTGCCGGTTGCCGTGGATGCCGATGCCGAGAAGCTGAGCAAGCAGACATTCGCCCGGGATGTCATCGCGGACAGGGACAATAGCGCACTGCTGGATGCGCTGACCTTTCTCAACCAGGCAGTGCCGGATTCACCGCAGGACGCCAGTCGCGATGAACTCTGGCAGTGGGCGATCGCGCACTGGGAACCTGGCCGGATAACCGGCAGCAGAACCCTGCCGGCACCCGCGGCCTGGTCGGCAAAAATAACCAAAGATTAATAATTCTGCATTTGGCAGACAGCCCGGCAGGGATATAATCGGCCATCATTCCCGACCCGCCCAATATCAACACGGAGCACACAATGCCTGAGAGCAAGATCTACGATGTACCGGAAGCATTCGCAAAGACAGCACACCTGAATGCCGAGCAGTATAAAGCCATGTATGAAAGGTCCGTCACGGACCCGGCCGGCTTCTGGGCGGATCAGGCACAGCAGTTCCTGCACTGGGACAAGCCCTGGGATACGGTGCTCGACTGGGATTACACGAAGGGACATATCCGCTGGTTCGAGGGTGGCAAGCTCAATGCCTGTTACAACTGCGTCGATCGCCACCTGGAAACGCGCGGCGACCAGACAGCCCTGATCTGGGAAGGTGACGATCCCGCGGACGATGCACACATCACCTACAGGCAACTGCACGAACATGTCTGCCGCATGGCGAACGTGCTCAAGTCCCGCAATGTAAGGAAAGGCGACCGCGTCTGCATCTACATGCCGATGATTCCGGAAGCGGTGTACGCCATGCTGGCCTGCGCGCGCATCGGCGCCATCCACTCGGTGGTATTCGGTGGTTTCTCACCCGACTCGATCAAGGACCGCATCCTGGATTCAGACTGCCATACCGTGGTGACCACCGACGAGGGTCTGCGCGGCAGCAAGACCGTACACCTGAAGGGCAATGTCGACACCGCCCTCAAGTCCTGCCCCAACGTGACCACGGTCGTGGTCGTACGCCATACCGGTGGTCAGATCGACTGGCACGAGGGACGCGACCTCTGGTACCACGAGGCCGCCGAGAACGTTGCCGCAGACTGCCCGGTGGAAATCATGGACGCCGAGGACCCGCTTTTCATCCTCTACACCTCCGGTTCAACCGGAAAACCCAAGGGCGTCATGCACACCACCGGCGGCTACCTGCTGTATGCCGCAATCACACACAAGTATGTCTTCGATTACCATGACGGTGACGTCTACTGGTGTACGGCCGACGTCGGCTGGGTCACGGGCCATTCCTATATCGTCTATGGACCGCTGGCCAACGGCGGTATCTCGCTGGTGTTCGAAGGCGTCCCGACCTATCCCGATGCCTCGCGTTTCTGGCAGGTGTGCGACAAGCACAAGGTCAACACCTTCTACACCGCACCGACTGCGCTGCGCTCGCTGATGCGCCTTGGCGACGACCCGGTAAAGAAAACCTCCCGCGACAGCCTGCGCCTGCTGGGCAGCGTGGGCGAACCTATTAACCCGGAAGCCTGGGAATGGTACTTCCACACCATCGGCGAGGCGCGCTGTCCGATCGTCGACACCTGGTGGCAGACCGAGACCGGCGGACACATGATCGCCCCGGTTCCCGGCGCACTGAAGATGAAACCGGGTTCCGCCAGCCTGCCCTTCTTCGGCGTGATGCCGGCGATCGTTGACACCGGCGGCAATGTCATCGAAGGCCCGGGAGAAGGCACGCTGGTCATCACCCATCCGTGGCCGGGACAGATGCGCACCGTGTACGGCAATCACCAGCGTTTCATCGAGACCTATTTCAGCGCATACCCGGGCATGTACTTCACCGGTGACGGCGCCCGGCGCGACGAGGATGGATATTACTGGATCACCGGCCGCGTGGATGACGTGCTGATCGTAAGCGGCCACAACCTGGGTACCGCCGAAATCGAGAGTGCACTGGTGCTGCACGATGCCGTTGCCGAAGCGGCGATCGTCGGCTATCCGCACGACATCAAGGGCCAGGGTATCTATGCCTATGTAACGCTGAAACACGGGGTCGAACCCAGCGATGAACTGCGCAAGGACCTGGTGAAACTGGTGCGTGCCGAAATCGGACCCATCGCGACACCGGATATCATCCAGTGGGCACCGGGGCTGCCGAAGACACGCTCCGGCAAGATCATGCGCCGCATCCTGCGCAAGATCGCCGCCAACCAGATGGATCAACTCGGCGACACCTCGACCCTGGCCGACCCGGGCGTGGTCGATGACCTGGTGAAGAACCGCATGGCAACCTGAACGGTTGCACCGGCCACCACATGATTACCCGGAGTGCGTTCCGCCCGGCCTGGTGGCTGCCGGGCCCGCACCTGCAAACCCTGTTCCCGTCGCTGTTCCGGCGCCGCCGGCAGCCCCCGCTGATGCGAGAGCGGCTGGAGCTGCCCGATGGCGATTTCCTCGACCTGGAGTGGACCGGCAGGACTACCGGAAACGTGGTGCTGATCCTGCATGGCCTTGAGGGCTCGCTTGAATCGCACTACACCGGCAGTATGCTGGGTGCGCTTGCACGCGAAGGCGACAACGCCTGCCTGATGTATCTGAGAGGCTGCAGCGGCGAGCCCAACCGGCTGCAGTACAGCTATCACTCCGGAAAAACCGAGGACCTCGATTTCGTGGTGCGTACCATCCAGGACCGCTTCCCCGGGAAACCGCTGGCCATCATCGGCTATTCGCTTGGCGGCAACATCCTGTTGAAATGGCTTGGCGAACAGGGCAAGGCAGCCCGCATCACTACAGCCGTGGCGATATCGGTGCCGTTCGACCTGAACGAGGCCGCATTGCGGCTCGAACATGGATTGTCACGCATCTACCAGCACTACCTCGTGAAGAAACTTCGCGGCTCGGCCAGGAGAAAAGCACGTTCCCACCCGCTGCCATGGCCGGCTGAACGCCTCAACGAACTGAGGACCTTCCGCCACTTCGACAACGAGATAACGGCTCCCCTCAACGGCTTTCGCGACGTGGACGACTACTATACCCGCGCCAGCAGCAAGCAGTACCTGAAGTCAATTCAGGTTCCGACCCTGCTCATCCAGGCAAGGGATGACCCGTTCCTGCCTGCCGCGGCCCTGCCGCAAAATAACGACCTGAGCCCTGTAGTCACCCTGGAACTGTCCCGTCGCGGGGGCCATGTCGGCTTCGTCTCGGGCAACAGTCCCTTGCACCCGCAGTACTGGCTGGAGCAACGCGTCATCCGGCATCTCCGTTCCCGGCAGTAGCCCCCCGCAAACCGGCGCACGAAGTCATTCTTGGTTTTTACATCAAGAGTATAATTTATCTTATTGTTATATATATAATATCAGCACTTAATTGATGAGAAGTTCAAGCGCAAAACCGGGAGACCGATACTTACCTTATAAGATGATCATGCCTCTAACCTCTAACCTCTAACCTGAAACCAGCTGGAAAAGTATCATGCAGAGAACAACCCTGGGTTTGCTGTTACTGTTCACCTCCTGTGCCTGCCTGGCCGGAAACGACGTTTGGGAAACACTGTTCAGGGAGAAGCTCAAGGAGGCCAATGCTGGCAACAGTAATGCCCAGTACGATATCGGGGCGATGTACCAGAATGGCCGGGGTGTAGCCGCGAATCGTGACAAGGCGATCGAGTGGTACCGAAAAGCCGCCGCACAAAATGACCCGAAAGCCATATCCAGGCTCAACCTGATTAAATCCAACGAACAACGTTTCAACAAGACACTGGCAAGCGCCGGGAAGGGCGAGGTGGAAAGCCAGTACGATCTTGGCAATATGTACATCGAGGGTGTCGGTGTCGATGCAGACCTGACAAAGGCCGCTGCCTGGTACGAAAAGGCTGCCAGCCAGGGATACGAAAAGGCCCAGTACAAGCTGGGCCTGATCTACTATGAGGAAGGCAGCACTAAAAAAAACCTGCCCCTTGCGTTCAAGCTGTTCCGGGAAGCCGCTGAAAAAGGCTACCCCGCAGCACAATTCTATCTCGGGAAAATGTATGCCTCCGGACAGGGCGTGAAGCGCGACTACGAGAAGGCCCTGGCATGGCTCCGCAAGGCGGCAGACGGTGGCTTCAACGAAGCACGCAGGGACATGATCGATATTGCCGAATTGCTGAAAGACAGTCCTGCGGACAGGAACCCGGAACCGGTGAAAGCAGCCACGCCGGACGCCAAACCCGGTGCCACTACCGCGCAGAAAAGTACACACAGGTACACCTACGAGAACCTGATGCTTGCCTCCTGGAACCGGGACGACCAACCGGTCGCGTACCTGCCTTCTGCAATCAATAATTGCAGGGTGGAGAATGACAAGGTCGTCTGCTTCAGTGATGACCAGTCACGCGATACGGCTGCCGGCACGATCAAGTACAAGACCAGGGCGATCGTGAACCAGCTTTCGCAGGATGGTTCCTTTGAAGTCGTCTACCGGAACCTGGTCATCGATGCTGACCAGGATGCCGCCGGAAAAAAAGGCGGTTCCGAGGAGGTGATTGGCGGCACCACCACTGGCTCAGGGAAAATGAACTACGCGGTGAAGACCGGCTGGGGCAAGGAACACAGCCTGCAATGTAAATTCCAGGACACCAGCACGCTTTCCTGCCTGAAGGACAGGACACACGCTTTTCTACTGCAAAGCCCGCAGGCTCTCGCAGCGGGCAAGTAGCGAATCCACTGCCGGGGAATAATCCGGTCTGCACCTGTGCTTTTTCATCATGATGACGGATATGATGGCCACGCACCGGAAAAACACGGAAAGCAATAACATCGATTAGTAACTTTTCCGTGTCCTTCCGTGGATTCCGTGGCTATATTTCTTTTCATGTGCCTTTACCCGTAAGCTACGAAGCAGGCCTTACCCTGCGCCAGTCCTGGCAACCTGCCCCAACGCCGCTGAGAAATCCGGGCTAGTGTTGGCCCCGGGCGGGGCAGTATACTGATAGGTCCGGCCTTGACCCTTGGCCACGCCCGTCCCCGTCACCAGGAATACCCGATGTCCGATACCACCCCGCCAGTCACCAGCTTTCGCGATCTGAAGCTGCCTGCCCCGTTCCTGGCCGCGCTGGATGAGGTTGGCTACGAAACGCCCTCCCCGATCCAGTCCCAGGCCATACCCTACCTGCTGGACGGCCTAGACCTGCTGGGTCACGCACCCACCGGCACCGGGAAGACCGCTGCATTTGCCTTGCCCCTGCTGGCTCGCATCAATATCAGTCGCCTGCAGGTCCAGGTCATGGTCCTCACCCCGACCCGTGAACTGGCGATTCAGGTAGCCGAGGCCTTTCAGCGTTATGCCTCCCACCTCAAGGGCTTTCATGTGCTGCCAATCTACGGCGGCCAGGACTATACGGGACAGATACGGCAACTGAAGCGGGGCGTGCACGTCGTGGTCGGCACCCCGGGCCGGGTAATGGATCACATGCGCAGGGGAACGCTCAAACTGGATGCCCTGCAGGCGCTGGTGCTGGATGAAGCGGACGAGATGCTGCGCATGGGTTTCATCGATGCTGTCGAATGGATCCTGGAGCAGACGCCGGCACAGCGGCAAATGGCGCTGTTCTCGGCAACCATGCCGAAAGAGGTCAAGCGCATTGCCCAACGGCATCTGCATGACCCGCAGGAAATTTCCATCAAGGCACGCACCGCCACGGCTGAAACCATTCGCCAGCGGTACTGGCTGGTCAGCGGCCTGCACAAGCTGGATGCGCTGACCCGCATCCTCGAGGTGGAACCATTCGAAGCCATGCTGCTGTTTGTCCGTACCAAGATCGCCACCACGGAACTGGCCGTACGACTGCAGGCAAGGGGTTACGCGGCCGAGGCGTTGAACGGCGACATGCCGCAAAAGCAGCGGGAGCAAATGGTAGAACGCCTGAAACAGGGCTCGCTGGATATCCTGGTCGCCACCGATGTCGCTGCGAGAGGACTGGACGTGGACAGGATCAGCCACGTGCTCAACTACGACATCCCCTATGACACCGAGGCCTATATTCACCGCATCGGCCGCACCGGCCGTGCCGGCCGCCAGGGTGATGCCATTCTGTTTGTCGCACCCCGGGAACAGCGCATGCTCGCCGCTATCGAAAAGGCGACGCGGCAAAAAATCGAGCGTCTGGAGTTACCCTCGACCGAGATGGTCAACAACAAGCGGATTGCCGACTTCAAGCAAAGCATCAGCGACACCCTGGCCGCCGGTGAACTGGATTTCATGCAGAGCCTGCTGGAGCAGTACCAGCAGGAACACGACATCCCGGCGATTGAAATCGCAGCGGCGCTGGCCAGGATGTCCATCGGTGACCGCCAGTTACTGGTGAACCCGGAAAAAGAGAAGCCCGTCCGCAGCAAAGCCGAAGCAGGAAAACACAGGGAAGGGAACGAACCGCGCCAGCGCAAGGAACGCAGCGAGCCGGGACAGCACGAGCCGCGCCAGCGCAAGCCGCAGGTACGCCCCGCAAAGGGCATGGAGCGGTTCCGTATTGAGGTGGGATACCAGCATGACGTCAAACCCGGCAACATCGTCGGCGCCATTGCAAACGAGGCGGGACTGGATGGCCAGCACATCGGTCATATTGAAATTCATACCGAGTACAGCCTGGTCGACCTGCCCATGGGCATGCCAAAGGAGGTATTTCAGGATCTCAGGAAGACCCGGGTATGCGGCCAGCCGCTCAACATCTCACGGCTGGAACAACCCGTGAAAAAGCAGCATGGCGGGCACAAGGTGAAAAAGAAGAAGCAGGCATAGCACCTGTCAGGCAAAAGTCATATATGACCAGGCCGCTGCAATCGTAACTGCGATACCAGCCAGCCCGAGCAGAATCGTGCTCATATGGTTCTTCCGCCAGCCCCTGAATACCCAGTAAGTTTCCAGGCCAATAAAACCGGCTGCAACGCCTATGACAAAGATCACGTCCTTGTTTGACATGTCCATCGGCCACAGAAAGACGAGAAAAAATATAAGGGCAACACCCAAAGGCGCCAGTGAAAATATCCAGTCCTGGATTTCCTGCGGGTCCCTGCTTGTTTTCAGAAGTTTACTGACCTTATTGGTGTCTGCCATGGGACTCCCCCTTGTGGATTTCCTGTACGTGAAAAAACATACCCGAACCCGTCCTGCTCGGGCGTGGCAACCGGATACAAACATCGCAGCATGCACAACCACTGTTCCCATGATAGAACCGGCATGTGCTGTATCCAGCCGCTGGCAGGCATGACCTCTCCCGCCTTGATATTTGCACAGTGTATTACTACTTGTGGATGTGCTGAATAAGTAGAAACCACAATACCAACCATTTTTCGGTTTTGATAAGTTCACACTGTAAGCCACGAAGCGAGAAACTTGCCGGGTGTAAAAATAAACCGTTCTGCGGGTATACCGCCATGAATCAATAAACAGCAGGCATACGTGAGGAGAGACACCATGGAACAAGCAATCCACAACACAGAAAACGAATCGGCTCATACTGTCGAAATCGTTGTGCATATATCCGATGATCTGGTGGAACAGCAGCGCAGGGATCTCGTTGCCGCGCTGAACAGTAATGCCGGCATTGTGGCCGCGGAATTCTGTCCCTTGCGCTATCACCTTATGCTGGTCAGATACGACAGGGGTACGTATTCCTCTCAGGATGTGCTGAACCGCGTAAATTCACATAACGTCAGTGCACGGCTGATTGGACCGATATAAGCACGGGCCGCATAGGCCGTCGTGCCCCCCGGTTCCGGTTTTCGGGCAGACACAAAAGTCTTTTCTCCTCACGCGGCGGTTATCGAGCCGACTTTTTTATACCCCGCGATTTCCCCCCACCTGAAACCGCGCCGACAAAGCCAGGCTGCCACACCTGCAAAACAGCCGGCATGCGGCAGCATGCCTGCATCGAGACGCCGTGATGGAAACGGACAGGGACAGCACACCGGAGGCGCACGAATCAGAATATTGCCGACGGGTCCAGGATGAACGGGCTCAGGGGTGCCTGCACGGGTTGGAACACCGCGGCTTCGATATGCGTACTTATATGATGCACCAACGCCGTAACACCGAATTGCTCGTCCTCCACCAGCCCCTGCCACATAACCTCAAGCGCGATGTTCAGATTCTCCCGTAGTTGCGCCTCCATTACCGGCTTGTCATTCTCATGCTCCACTACGCCCCAGGCCGCAGCACCCGTCGAAATCAGCATCCCCCAAATCCCACCCACAAGGGTAGAGGCAGCAGTCGCACCACCGCGCACCGGCAGCGTGCCGAGCAGTTTGTTGATCGCTCTCGTGGCCACTACCGCGAGCCTGTCCGCTGACGGTGTCGGTGTGAAGCTGCCGTTGACTGCGGCAATTTGCCCAAGCAGCGATTCGTAGGCAGCCGCATCAGGCAGATCAGCCGTCTGCAGGACCTCGTAAAGGGACGCATCCTGCTGCGGTACTCCGGTCCCGGCAATGGCAGGGATGGCTTCCAGATGCTGGTTGAAGGCCGCAACCGGGACATGGTACCGGGCCGGCAGCGGGTCCAGTTTGCCTTTCAGTTCGCGCAGGTAACTGACGGTCGCCTGTTCCATGACAGTCTGCGGATCAACAAAGCTGCTGACCGGTTCCAGCACCTGCGTATTGAACTGCGCCTGCAGGTAGCTGACCAGCCGTGCTTCCGGCGTGGCCTCACCTTCATCGTCCTGCAGCTGGTACCAGGACACCTTGATGGCAATCCACTGCTGCGTCCAGTAACCGGTGTACCAGGGGATAAACACCGCTTCGGTACGCTGGCGCACCCGCCACAGCCACTCGTCCATGACAACCCGGGCATAGACCTCGGACTCGTGCCTTGCATACACGGATGCGCTGTATATCTGCTCATCAATGGCCCGCCACGTCCCGGGTTGAATCTGGTAGGTCGGAACGGGTGGCGCTTCAACCTGTGAAGGCGCAAAGGAACAACCGCCAAGGGTCGCAATACAGACGAGCAACAGCACGCAAGCCATGTGCGCATGATTGCCATGCATG
>Ga0210064_1000604_pt1 | contig 16948 bp, 18 predicted proteins | sample Muzzi_CordC_D2_FD_185531 | JGI IMG/M metagenome (GOLD analysis project Ga0210064, IMG submission 185531) | Wetland microbial communities from San Francisco Bay, California, USA, that impact long-term carbon sequestration - Muzzi_CordC_D2 (SPAdes) | ecosystem: Environmental > Aquatic > Marine >...
AGTTCAGAACCAATATAAATTCGGAATTCAAAGGATTGTTTAAGCTCGTTGACAATTTCAAGAAGGATTATCCATCTAAAAAAATTCGTTCTTTAAGTCTTGATGATTTTGTGAGCGGAAAAGGCGATCCTACTACATTTTGTAATCGAATAGAAAATGAATTAAATGATTGGGGCAATATTCATGGCAGCACTGCCAAAAAATTTGGAATTTATTATGGTGTTGATGGCAGTAATAAAGAAAAAAAATATAGAATAGGGAAAGCAACCTTTGGGTCATCTATTGACAAAGCATTTGAAAATGTAAAATCATCAATTGTTGAATTAATAAAAAATGAGAATGATTTTGATCTATTAAAAAGTAATCCTATTTCCCCCATGTTTAAGGGGAAGATTCTATCTATATATTTTCCAAAGAAGTTTCTTAATATCTTTTCTGCCACTCATTTGAATTATTTTATAAATGTACTTGGTTTGGAAAATAATTCAAAATCTGAAATAGATAAACAATACAAACTGTTAGAATTCAAAAATAATGATTTTGTAATGAAAGGCTGGAGTATTTTTGAATTTAGTAAATTCTTATATCAGTCTTTTGGACGGCCTAATGATGAGCTTAAAGATGAAGAACTTCCAAAGGAACTGTCAGAGTTTAAACTAAAAGATTTTCCACCAATTGAAAAAATTAGAGTTGAGTTTGTAAATCTGCATACTGATGCAATTACTAATAATCAAAGGTCAACTAATAAAAACTCTAAGAAAGTAGATTACTCTGTGCAATCGAAAAAATTTAAAAGAATTGGAAACAGAGGAGAACAAATTGTTGTAATGGCAGAACGTCAGATATTGATAAAAAATGGCAAGCCGGACTTAGCAAAAAAAGTTGATCAAATTTCCAAACGAAATGACAGCATTGGTTATGATATAAAATCTTATGATAACAGCGGAGTAGAGAAATTTATAGAAGTTAAATCAACCCTTAAACCTGTTGGCTTTTGCAATATTTTTATTTCCTCAAATGAGTTACAAATATCAAAAAATAAGGATAATTACTATTTCTATATTGTTTACGATGTTGGCTCTAAAAAACCTAAAATATGGAAAATTAAAGGAACTGATTTGCTAAACGATTGGAATATCAAGATAAAACCAATTCTATATAAAATAGCATTGAAAACTAAATAAAAGGTATAATCGGGTAGCCGGGGGTTTTTCTCCCCCAGCCCCCACACCACCCGGCAAGCGGGTCCGCACCGGGCGGTTCACTTAAATTACCGGACCGTAGTTGGGTAATGAATGTTTACCCACAGTTCTTTGACAGATAGCAGACCTTGATCCTTAAGCCATTGATTGGTCATGCCGGTTTGCGTGGCTAACGTTCTGGCGCATTTCCACGGGCCTTTACGAGAAAAACTCATGGGAATGGCAACGTTCGGATGGGCACCCATTTTAAGAAGGTTGCGGACTCGGGTACGGACATAGCGCCATTGTTTCCAATAGCACATGCGTACCCGTCGCCGGAGCCAGTGATCGATTTCAGGTGTCGGGCGATAATATTCCGATATGCCGAAATAGTTCATCCAGCCCCGAAGGTATTGCGCAAGCTTCTGCATACGGTACTTCATGGACACGAACCAGCTTCGGCCGGTCAGGCGTTTTATTCTCCATTTAAATTGATGGAAAGCCTTTTCCGACCATCGAATTTTGGTTCCCTTAAAGGTGAAACCCAGAAAGTCCGTGTCATCCGTTTTCGCTACCTGACTTTTCTTCTTGTTGACCTTGAGTTTGAGCCTGCGGTTGAGAAACCGCTCGATACTTTGGGACACTCGCACTCCTGCTCGGTGACTTTTTACTAACACGAGAAAGTCATCGGCGTAGCGGACAAATCTGTGCCCCCTCTTCTCAAGCTCTTTATCCAGATCATCCAGAAGGATATTAGCCAAAAGTGGGGATAGCGGACCACCTTGGGGAACGCCCTTGCGGGTAACCTGACGGCGGCCATTAAGCACTGCACCGGCTCTCAAATATTTACCGATCAGCTTCAGGACTCGTTTGTCTTTGATTTTCCGGGCCACCCGATGCATAAGTACATCATGGTTGACCGTATCGAAAAACTTCGACAAGTCCATGTCCACGGCAATCCGGTAGCCTTCTTTGATGTATTCCCGGACTTTATAGACTGCGCCATGGGCAGACCGACCCGGCCTGAACCCGTAGCTGAAATCCGAAAATTCCGGGTCAAAGATAGGCACAAATACCTGAGATATGGCTTGCTGGATCAACCGGTCCGTGACGGTTGGAATACCCAATGGGCGAGTACCGCCCGACTGCTTTGGGATTTCCACCCGTTTAACCGGCAAGGGTTGATAGCTGCCATCTGACAGCGATTCACGAATACTGTTCCAGTGTTCACGGGCAAAGGCCGGGAACTCCTTGATTGACATATTGTCGATACCGGGAGCCCCTTTATTGGCTTTCACTCGTTTCCATGCATGTTGCATGTTCTCTCTGGACAGTATCCGTTCCAGCAGGTGAGCATTTGGGTCGGGCGATTCAACGACACGCCGCATATTCACTCCTTCGTTCGAATTCTTTGTGTTATGCGAGCTCATTGAGGCTCCTTCCCTGTTTAAGTGTTTGGCCCTTCACCATGTCCCGGGCATTACCCCGGGCGTTGGGCTACTATGGCCGCTGCTGACTTCTGCCTGATCACCATACATGTTGCCATGCAAAGCGCTGCCTAATGACTGCATGTCAGGCAGATCTCCCCGGATAAGAACGTGAACTTTCGCTACACAACCGCAGCATTTACCCTATCTCCTGAATCCGGGGCTTCGTTATGTTGTGCTAACTTACCCGGAGACTGGGCCTTATATGCTGTTTCTGTTCGTCGGTTCATAGCTTTGCACTCGGGCTTCCTTCAGACCTTTCCTCACGGAAACGCCCTTGCCGTCGGCTAATGTTTATATCCGCGTCTCACGACGTTGGATAGGATTCACACATAGGGGACTTCCTGCCACGCCATAGCCTTGGCGAAGGCGGGTCACCCCATAAGTTCACGCCCATGCCGGGCGTACACCATTGCATTCACCAGACGGCAAGAAGCGCGGCAGCGCTGACGCGGCAAGCTTGGGTGGGCCGCTGGTGATGCAGGTCGTTATGCAATGTCTTATAGAAAAGCGAGGGGTAGTGAATATGGAAAACATGAAAGCCAATCCGTTCAATAGGAAGAAGCTCACCGAAGACGTTCTGAAAGAATGGCAGAGCCTGCTCGATGGGACGGCTGAAATCCTTGGTGTGCCTGCCGGGCTGATCACACGCGTCGACGGTAAGGAAATCGAGATCCTCCTTTCAAGTGAATCTGAAGGCAACCCTTATACGGCAGCATACACGACACATTACCCGGATTCCGGATGGTACTGTGAGCGTACTCTGAAGAGCAAGCGTCTTAATCTCATTCCAAATGCGCTCCTAGATCCTGAGTGGAAAGACAATCCCGCTGTGGTCGGACTGCACATGATCTCCTATGTAGGCATGCCCATTGAGCGCCCCGATGGCGGAGAGTTCGGAACAGTTTGTTTCCTGGACAACAAGGAGAACGCCCATAATGACCTACACATCAGACTGATCCATCAGATCAAGAGGATGATTGAACTATCCCTTCGCATTGTCTTCGACAAAGAGGAGATAGACCGTCGGGATCGTTTGCTTGATGGCTTGAGTAAGATTTATCCGATCTGCAGCTTCTGCAAGAAGGTCCGCGAAGAAACAGGCAAGTGGGTCTCGGTAGAAAAATATGTCTGGGATGTTTCCGGCACCGAGGCCTCTCACGGGATCTGCCCGCAGTGCTACGAAAGGGAGATCGACCGATTAGAATGAAGTTAGGGGAAATCAGGGACAGCCAGTAACCTTAAAACCAGTATCCTGGCAGATATGGCACACCCCGGTCGAATCGTCTTCGCCCGGTTAAATATTAAATGCAGATTTAACTGGGCAGGCATTTCCAAGGGCAAAAAATAGTGAACCGTAACAATTTGTCCCTATTCATCCGCGACATCAATAAACCAAAGACGTAACACCGAACATCGTGCATAAAGAGGTTTTATGACTGACCGACGTACTGAAATCATCGCTGAACTCGAAGACAATTTGAAAAGTTCCATATCTTTTTTCAGATCGTTATCTGATGACCAACTGAGTGTTCAGGTTTATACCGACGGAGCAGAATGGACGGTTAAACAAGTAATGGCGCATTTTATTACCATCGAACGCTCAATGCATTGGTTGTTTAAAAATATGTTATCCGGTGGTTCGGGCTCACCGGATGACTTTGATGTGGATCGATTTAATCTAACCCAGCCCAAAAAATTAGACGGCCTAACTGTCGAGGAGCTCATTGAACAATTCAAATCGGTTCGTGAAGATACCATTGTTATCGTGAGAGGGATGACCGAACAAGATCTTAACCGTGAAGGAAGGCATCCATTCCATGGCCAAGGCAAACTTGAGCGGTTTATTATCTGGGCTTACGAGCATGTGTGTATTCACGAAGACGATATCCGCAAGGCATTGCGAGTCAAATAGTCTGTGCGTACTCCCGGAACGTTATTCAATTATAAGCTTATATTTTATCCGGAATTATTTCCCCAAGCCCAGGGCAGCGCATCTCGCGATAGTATGGGACCGGGGTCAAATCCTGAATAGTGAATAAAAACGTATTTAATAATATTTACAATAAGTTAAAAAGGAAGAAAGCCGATGCAGGACATACGAGACTTGTTGGAAGGACTGAAACGAACACCAAAGATATTGTCTGAATTCGTAAAAACCATTCCGGAAGGCAAAATGGACTTGAGAAGGGGCGAAGGCTTCTGGACGGTGGCCGAACATGTCAGCCATCTGGTTCAGGTGCAGCCTATGTTGTTAGATCGTTTTCAACGATTCATAAATGAGGATCACCCGGAATTTGTCCCGTACATTCCCGGTAAAGGCAAGGACGAGCCTGATACTCCTCCGCGGATGAACATCACCGCTGCCCTCATGCAGTTCGCACAATACCGGAATAAACAACTCGAGCTCCTTGATAGCGCAGATGATATCACATGGCGAAAGACAGCAACACACCCGGAATATGAGAACTATTCCCTTTACATTCTGACCAGGCATACATTGATGCATGATTTTTGGCATATGTACCGAATAGAGGAGCTTTGGATCACGAGAGATGCCTATCTGACCAAACTGTAATATAAAATGCAGCTGGGCAATGTGGTCAAATTTGAACGCTGAATAAAAATATTTTACACCATTATTACAACAAGAAAAAATTGAATTCACACTCTAAATTGTGATGGCAGCATCCATAGAATGATATTTAATTTTGATATTTGAGGGATAGGATCAAATCTTGACAGGCTGTTGCTTAAAAGTGTTTAATACCAATATTATAAAGGAGAAAGAATGATGACAAAAGGTTCAAAGGCATATCCCTCCGTTATTTATATTGTGGGCGCCGGCAATGTAGGTGTCTGGACGGCTTATCGGCTTACCAGGCTTTATGAAGCCGGGGGTTTGACACCCCCGGAAATTCACATCTTTGACAAAAACACCGAAGCAGCGCGGCAGATCAGTGCACAGATTGGTGCACATCTACAGCCTGATGAGACATTGCATGATTTTGAGCATGAACTTCACCGGTTAAATCTACGTTTAACCTTTATTGATGGCGGCCGCATGCTTGGGTCTCCGGATACGAAACTTAAAAAGCGCTTAGAGGAATTTGGAAACCGTGGTCTGGAATGGCTGCTGCAATATATTGCTGCTGATAAGGGAGTTGAAAGTGATGAATTTGAAGCGCGTTTGGGAAAACAGATCCAAATTGGCACTCGAAGCATGCAGCTTTGGCAAGAGGTGATGGCCGAGCTGGATGGTCCTATACCGGATTTCAGGCTGAGGACCAATTTTACTTACGGTTATGAAAGCGATGGTAGTGGTATTCTCAAGTTTATGGACGGTAAATTGCCGCCGAATTATGTTACCGATGGACTTGAGATATGCAATGAAAACGGTCTGAATTCGCGTACGATATCATATGATGAAATCAGCATTATAGGTAACGGTAGTTACGGATTGGACGACGTCAAGGGTGATTTGGCGGGCGGAACCTGCGTGCTGCAGGACGGTGGTGCGTTTCAGTCAGAGATTGCGGCGCGTCTTGTACTCAATCACATGATAAAACATGCCGGCTTCAATGTAACGTTCCACCCGGAAACACCAATTTCAAACATCCGATTTGCCGAAGGCGGGCACATTGAAGCATTGGAAACCTCGGACGGCACAGCGGTGGCTGAGGGCGGCACATTTGTGTTTGCTGCGGGCAATCTGTTAAGATTGTTTGAAAAAGTACAAATACGGGATGCGGTTCCCATAATGGGAATTTGCGGTGTTACCCAGAATATTGATCCCGGCCTGGAGTTTTGGAAAGGGAAAAAAATGCCGCGGCGACCCATTAAATCCGTAACAGCAGGTGACATCGGCGGTATCACCAAATGTGTCATTACACCTGATTTTGTGTATGAACAAAATGCGGACGGTTCCGTCAAGCGCAGCGATGATGGCGAGCCGGTTGTAAAATCGATGTATATCCGTGTGGGAGGACAATTCGGTTTTCGAGATCAAGGGTTGGAAAAATTGGGATTTCTGAGCGAGATCGGTGAACTTGACCCGGATTTGGGAGCGTTTGCCCGGGAAGCACTTCAAAGAGAACTGGAAGTGATGGAAGAACTGTGGCCGGGGATTGTGGATGCTGCCAGGGTAAATTATCGTAAAACACTTGGGATTCCTGACGACCGGAAAGTCAGTGATGCCGAAGCATTCCAACAATGGCTGCAGGCACGCCCGGGCAGCCCGGATCACTGTGCCATGGTCGGTCAACTTTTCAGAAATTTGAAAGGCAAGCAAGTAGCCGTGTCCAATGCGTGGTCTATTATGGGCCGAGGTTCCGGAGGGGTGAGCTTTGTTCAAGCAGACGCAGAAATGCTCTTTCAGCAGATGGTGCTGGGTCGTAAACCCGAAGAAGTGGCACTTGTCAATGCCTCAGGAGAAATCATTCCAGGTGCCGGCGAATCGGCCGATCCGCGTCGTTTTGCCGACAACAAAGGCCTGTTTGCATATCAGGACAAAAACGCCAATCAGGTGTCCATGGCCGGAAGCATCCAGACACCTGAAGACCGGTCGCACGCCATTGCACTTATTTCGACAGCAACAGAGGGGGTGTTGCTATGACTGAAGTGTTGAGAACCCCGGATGAACGATTCCTTGATCTTGCGGATTTTCCTTATGATCCAGTTTACATCGATGATTTGAAAGACTTTAAAGGCTTGCGGATGCACTACTTGGATGAAGGCCCTCGAGAGGCTGACTACATTTTTCTGTGTCTACACGGAGAACCAACGTGGAGTTATCTTTACCGGAAAATGATCCCCATTCTTACGGGTGAGGGGCATCGGGTCGTCGCTCCGGATTTTTTCGGTTTCGGGCGTTCGGACAAGCCGGTGAAAGAAGCAGTGTATACATTTGACTTTCATCGTAATGCGCTGATTGCGTTTATCGAATATTTGGATCTCAATAACATCACCCTTGTTTGCCAGGACTGGGGCGGAATTCTTGGACTCACCCTACTTATGGACATGACGGACCGTTTTTCCCGCCTGCTGGTCATGAACACAACTCTCGGTACCGGAGACGTTCAACTTTCCAAAGGGTTTCTCGATTGGCGCTCCTGGGTTAGAAAGAATCCTGATATGTCTGCCGGGAGACTGCTGAAACTAACATGTCCGCAACTTTCGAAAAAAGAATGTGCGGCGTATGACGCACCTTTCCCCGATATCAATTATAAGGCCGGCGTGCGTCGCTTTCCTGAATTGGTTCCTGATCGACCTGACGCACCTGGCGCGGAGTTGTCACGCGCAGCACGCGAATGGCTTCGCAGTAAATGGACAGGGCCGGTATTCATGGCCATCGGAATGAAAGACCCGGTGCTTGGTCCACCTGTGATGCAGGCACTTCGCAATGACATTCGGAGTTGTCCTGAACCATTTGAACATTCCGAAGCCGGACATTTTGTTCAGGAATGGGGTGACGTCATCGCAAGAAAAGCGTTGTCGGCCTTTGACGAATAAAGGGAAAACTTCCGGGACGCCCTAAAGTCGTAAATTTAAATTGTGTCCGGAATCATTTCCCCCAAGCCTGGGGTGTAGCCCATCTTACACCTGTTGGCGGTCAACATTCTTACCCGAACACCAAAGAGGAATTCCTCAACTCAACATCATAAATTTCAACATCACGCTCAAGTTGGGGTGATCGGTGTTTCTTTTGCAACCTCAAAATCCATTGTTTGCACGGAAAATTGTGCACGATGCAGATAAAAATGTGCATACCAGCCCCTTTTTAAAAAATTAAATGGCAGCAATATCAATTGGTTGGTTCCTGGCACGCGTGTTGCATGTTTTTGGTTTGGCTCTGGCGTTGATTCCCATAACCAGATACTGCCAATTAAAATTATTTATCGGCCGTCAATCAAAATCATAAAACAAAGGAGACACGATGAAGGCTAAAACAATTCTAATTATGATTTTTCTGTTTATGCTGCCCATCAGTGCCCACGGACAAAATCAAGACAAGCTTATACAATCCCTATACCTTAAGTCGGGCATGGACAAACAGATCAAACAACTCCCCCTTTTAATCCAGGCCGGCATCGAAAAAGCATTTGAAGACGATGAACGCATCAATCAGCTGCCCCGACATACGAAATCAGCGATCAGCGGTTCCGTACAAGAAGCGTTTGCAGCCGAACGTCTCAAAAAGATCATAATAAAAGAAATAAAAACATCCATGACCGTCAAAGATCTTAACAAGACGCTAAAATGGCTTGATTCGCCACTTGGGAAAAAATGCACCCGTCTTGAGGAAGCGGCTTCAGCACCGGAAACCCTGTCTGAAGTCCAGAAATTTGCATCGCAGTTGCAACAGGCACCGCCGGCGGCGAATCGTTTGGATATTTTGCGTAGATTGGACGCCGCCGTTAAAGCAACGGAAACAAATGTTGAAATTACGATGAACGCCCAGCTTGCAGTGGCCTTTGCTGTTGTTAAATCTCTGCCGCTGGAGCAGCAGGGACCCCTTGAGGTTATTGCCGCACAATTAGAAAAAACCCGTCCTCAAGTCGAGGCAATGATGAGATCACAAACCCTTCTCTTTACCCTGTATACCTATCAGAATTTAACGAATGCGGAACTCGAAAAATATATTCAGTTCGCAACATCCCCGGCCGGTACCCGATATCATGTGGCAAGCATATCCGGATTTAAAAAGGCACTTCTTGACGGCAGTTTAAACTGGGGCGAATCCATCGCCAACATATTAAATCAATCTAAACATCAGTCCGAAACGTAATGTCAATAGATGACAAAAGCACATCCAGCAACAGTATTTACAACAGGAATTTCATTTCCGTCACATGGGATTAGGAATAGGGTCAACTCTTGAATAGTTAATAAAAATATTTTAAGCTATATTATTGTCACGTTGAAATCCGACGCACACGCTAACTGGTGATGATAACATCCAAAGAATGCCCAATAATCAGTACATAAGTGAACAATCTCTCGTACAGCTTTACATATTTCTCGGTAAAATTATTAAACTTGGTCCGCAAACTGAAGCGGCGTTCGACAACTTGACACCGCAAATGACGACATCACATTCGGGTTGGGGCGGTTGCGGACCAGTGGAAACCCCCTTTGGTTTTTACCGATAATACATGTTCTACCTATAAGAGGTGATAATGAAAAAGTGCCCCTTCTGCGCGGAAGAAATTCTAGACGACGCGATTAAGTGCAAACACTGCGGTGAATTTCTGGATGCCTCCAAAGACCCACACCTTGCAGATGAAAAGATTCAATGGTATTTTAGAAAATCCTTTATTATCATCGCAGTCTTGTGTGTGGGGCCGCTGGCATTGCCCCTGATTTGGTGGCGTCCGCAAACGACGCAGGCATGGAAGATCGGGCTCACAATAGGCATACTTGTTCTCAGTTGGATCTTGTTCCAGGCTACAATGGAATCCATTCGCACGCTCAAGGAGTATTACGAACTAATTGAAGGACTGTGAAATGATCGACAGGTAGATTCGGAAATATGATATCGGTTAGCTGTTACCGCTCCCATTGCTGCCCACGGATACACTGCCGCGCAAAAGACGTCTATGGCCAGATCTACCGATGTCTTGAAATCATTGTTTTCAAAGCTATTTTGACGTATGGTGAAAAAAATGAATTTCAAAATCATTATAAGAGATGGGGGTAACTTATGAAAAAAGTTTACGTAGACGATGCCAATCAAGCAACGATAATCTGCCCCAAATGCGGATTGAAGAAAAATATAGATGTGACGGATTTCAAGGATACTCATAAAAGACTGAAAGCCAAATGCCGATGTGGCGAAGTTTTTCCACTTACCCTGGAATTTCGAAAGCATTACCGCAAGAAAGTCCGGCTCCATGGTGAATACTTAATCCAGGGAAAAAATGAAAAAGGAGCAATAAACATTGAAGATATTTCCCTGGGTGGCATCCGATTTGCCAGTCTTGAGCCACATTATATTTCTAGAAATGATACCGTTGAATTGAAATTTACTTTAGACAATCCAATGAGAACGGAAATCCACACGCCCGTCAAAATAAGATGGATCATCGATCACAATGTTGGTGGACAGTTCTTCGATCCAAAATCACTCGAAAAAGATTTGGGACTTTATCTGCAAAATTAGAAGATGGAAAATATTATGAAACTCAAACGATTATTACGACCTACAACCACTTTGATTCTCTTTTTAATGTTGGCGTTGCTGTGTACCGATTCTAAAATTCTTGCAACAGAGACGGGGGGTACCCAACGCTGTAGCGGCATTACGCTTGAAAATGCCGCCACGATTTTGGTTGTTTCTACGGATGATCTTCAGAAAAGCAGCCATGATCTCATGATTTCCCCTGAGGATCTGCAGAAAAAAATCTATAAAATCCCCCCATATAACTGTACCATCCGGTCAAAATCAAATTTTTTAAAACTTATCACCTATGTCACTTATGTGTATAACGACCCTAAGCACGCACGCAGAGATTTTAACAAGATGCAACAAAACTATGAATCCCTATCCAAGGTGGATGCTGTACCGGATACCGGTGATAAGGCTTTTTGGGTGGGCGACCATCGTTTTCAACGAATGGTTGCCTTAAAGGGCGATAGGGTCATTGATGTGTTAAGCCCAAAAGAATTTAACCTTCAAAAACAAATCATTCATCTGGTACTGGACCAATTTTAATAAAGAATATTCTGAAATTATTTCTCTCAGAAAGGGAGTATAGCGCATCTTGCGTCATCAGTTTTCGCTGAATAAGGAATGACGGATGGATCTTGAAAGTCAGCTATTTGATTCGGCCATGACTTGGGGGGCGGATTATTTTGGCGTTGCCGATTTGACCCCTGCCCGCGACACTATTCTTGAACAAGGCGGGATAGAAATTTCAGAATATCCGCGCTCCATTTCAATTGGAATTACTCTTTTTCATCCAATTGTAAACCTGTTATTTAAACGTCCAGACCGCGCGGTAGCGGCCAGCTATCGATCCCACTGCTACGATGTCATCAATACACGCCTGGACCAAATAATCTCATATTTAGCAAGTGTCTTGCAACGTAAGGGATATAGCGTTTTCCCTGTTCCAGCATCAAAGCGAGTGGACGATGATCGAATCTGTGCCATTTTTTCTCACAAATTGAGTGCGCATTTGGCCGGTTTGGGATGGATTGGAAAGAACTGCCTTCTGATTACTCCGGACATGGGACCCCGAGTGCGATGGGCCACGGCGCTGACAGACGCACCCTTAACAGCAACAGGCAGACCAATGGGTGAACGTTGTGGGGATTGCCGTGAATGTGTGGACATTTGCCCGGTCAATTCTTTCACGGGACAACCATTCCGAGAAGAGGATTCGAGATTAGCTCGTTTCGACGCCGGCAAATGTGATCGATACTTTTCCAAAATGAGAGAAAAAGATGTCGAAACAGCCGTATGTGGCTTATGCTTGTATACGTGCCCCTATGGAAGACGGTGACAACCAAAAAACATAACGCCGCCCAACCCGTCATTTGATGTCGAGATTGGTTTTGAATGTACACGATCCTTGATTATTTCTTCAACGTATTCCATGGCAGCTGGGTTCTCTTTAATTTAATGGGTTGGGCGTGGAAATGTACACGACGCATACATTTAATAACGACCAGCCTGACTATTTTGTCTTGGTTCGGTTTAGGAATATTCTACGGTTGGGGCTACTGCCCTTGTACGGATTGGCATTGGGAGGTCAAGCGTAAACTCGGAGAAACGTACTTGCCAAATTCCTATGTCAAGTACTATGTAGATAAACTAACAGGGTTTACATGGGACCCTTTGGTAGTGGACGCGTTCGTCTTGATTCTGGGTCTATTGACATTTGCTCTGTCATGTTGGCTCAACTGGCAGGACGTTACGTCTCGTCGGTATGCACGGCACGATGATTCATCGTTGAGGTAACATCGCAAGATTTGGTATAACCAATCGCTGATTCTGACAGGAAAAACGATAAAGAATAAACATATTTAAAAAAGCATGAGGATGTCATGGAATTTAACATTATCCCGGATGAAGATGCCCTTAATAAATGTGCTTGGTGCCAAAATCCTATCAGCGACGACATGGAAGTTGTTGGTGTTGGCGCAAAGCTAAAACCGGATGTTGATTTATCTGAATATGAAAGCCATTGCATTCAAATAAGTCTGGTGTCTGAAAAAAAGCCTATTTATATGATGGTAACAGCCCAAGATTCAGAAGCCAAAAAGGATTGTAACGACGCTATGTTTTTACTTTGTTCTATAGAATGTGGCAAAAATCTAAAACATGTGTTGGTAAAAGAAATTTCTATTGGAAACATGTTTGAAACCGTTCACTTTGAATAAACACTGCTGTTTCCAAGAAATCGTTTTCGACAAATTATCATCAGATTCACTCTCTCACTTTTAGGGTTTTCGAAACGTCATTCAAATTATTAGCGTCTGTTTAATCTGAAACTATTTCTTTCAAAAATATCGCCGATAAATAGTTGCATAATATCTTAAGAAAGCATGACAACATCTTCGTTGCAAGGCAATTATAGGAGGTTTAACAATGGTCGATCAGAAATGGTTAACAACTTCTGCCGATGTAAAAATGCCAAGGATTATTTACGGGACAGCCTGGAAAAAGGACCGCACAGCAGATCTGGTTGTGCAAGCCATCCAGGCCGGATTTAGGGGCATTGATACCGCCGGTCAACCGAAACACTATAGCGAGGTTCTGGTAGGAACAGCGCTTCAAAGACTGAAAGACCAAGGCATCGAACGTGAGGCCTTGTTCCTACAAACCAAATTTACCCCACTTTCCGGTCAGGATCCAAGACAAGTGCCATACGATCAGAATTCCCCTGTTGAGTTGCAGATCGCCCAATCCTTTGAGACATCGCAAAAAAACCTGCAAACAGAATATATAGATTCTCTGGTACTTCATTCACCAATGGCACCCCACACGCTTTTGATGACGGCATGGAACGCAATGGAAAAGATTTACAAGACGGGTGGCGCTCGCCAGTTGGGAATCAGCAACTGTTACGATACGGAAGTGATGAGGGCACTCCATGCCGATGCCGACGTGAAGCCTGCGGTTGTACAAAATCGGTTTTATCAGGAAACAGGGTATGATGCGAACCTGCGTCACTGGTGCTCTAATCATGGCGTTATTTACCAGAGTTTTTGGACACTCACGGCAAATCCTCATATTCTGACCAGCAATACCGTTCGAACCATTGCCAAGACGTATCAAAAGACTGAAGCACAAATCTTTTTTCGATATCTCAGTCATTCCGGTATTGTACCTCTTACCGGAACAACGTCTGAGCAGCACATGAAAGAAGACCTTGGCATCTTTGATTTTGAGCTTTCCCCTGAGGATTTAAAGAAGGTGAGTCTCCTGCTAAATCAGGTATAACCGGTCGGGGGGAACCTCGTATCGCGACATTCACAAGAAACGGGCCTGATCCGCAGATCCAAGCCTTGTGGAAGATCGTCGGTCAAACCATGCAACAAAGAATTACGAATCAGCCGATTTGGCTGAGTACCGAAGACCACGGCGTCTCATGGCTGCATATAAGGCTGGATAGTTGTCCCAAATATTATGGATTCAGTCCGTACAGAGCGTTCGCATAACCAGGGAATCGGGTAACATATTATAAACCTATCTCAAAAAAAATCTAAGTGACCATGGTTGTGTTGCGAAACGGTTCAAAATGCTCACATACTACGTGTATGCTCCGCTTTTTCACCGTTTCGCGCCTTGCCCTGAACCCTAATCTTATTTTTGAGATAGCTTCTAATAAAGGAACGTATATGAGATACGTTACAATTATTCTGATGTTATTTTTTTGGTCAGTTCCTTTGAATTCAAATGCAAATCAAGATGGATCGGATATTCTTGCAGAAAAATTTTTAGTTGTTACCCGGCAAAAGGAACAAAACAGCAAATTGCTCGGGATACTAAAGGCACAAATGTCAGCGCCAATAAAAAGACTTTCCAAAGCAGAAAACTTAAATGAAAATCAGCGCAAATTACTCGAAAAATATAGTAACAAGATGACGAATATTTTAATTGAGGAATTGACGTGGGAAAAAATCAAAGGAAACCACTTGAAAATCATCAAATCAATATATTCAGATAAAGAGCTGATATCCTTGATACAATTTTTTGAGTCTGAATTAGGTAAATTGTATATCAACAAACAACAGATCGCTATGCAGAAGCTTGGCGAATCTTCTCAAATAGTTATGCAAAATATTGAACGTCGTATAGAGGCAATGCAACGGGAAATGAAAGCAGAGCTTGGGTTGGAACTGGATCGCGGTAACACACCGAAATGATATATAATAAATCACAAAGAAATAAAGGTCGTCAACAACAAGCATTTATGATACCCATTATGCCTGGGTGCTTTATATGCAAGACGGTGCCGTCGGTGTCGGGTATAAACCGTTATCTGAATTTTATCTTTGGCCGGTTAGGCGGAACAAAATAAAGATCAAATGATAAATCTCAACGTTAGGATTTAAGGATCATCTATCCAAGAGGTAAAAGATTTGAACGACGAGAAAGCCGAAATTAATTCCATTGCCATCAATGAAGCCCAACTTGTTTTAGCAGAAAAGCGCACATCTTTAGCCGTGATGCGGACGGGTATCGCTGTATTGGCTTTGCCTTTGTCGGTTATGAGTGTTCTGATAGCGACTTCAAAATATTATGATGTCATTCATGTATTACATATTCTTGTTCCATTGGGGATACTCAATTTTGCTTTGATTGTTTTTGGCGCTTATCTGATCATTCGTTCGATAATCCGAATGCGACACTATGAACGTCTTATTCACGAAATTAAGTTAAAGCACAGTGTGATTGGAAAATTTATTGATTGAAAAGAAATTGGGCTTTCAATTCTTTCTGGACAAAGGTGGCGCTCATCTCCAGTCTTTAAACACGCTATCAATCTGTATGTGTTGAGTTGAACATCAATCCATGGGTAGAAAAGCATACCCTTGACTCTGATATCCTATCAGTGAGATGTAGCCGTTGGCGACGATGTTCACCTGTGGAAGAAAATCTTTTGTGTCGATTTTATGCGATTTTGCAGCAATATAGCACTGTTCAATGGTGAAGCCGAGCTCTTTGAAATGCTCTATCCACTTTTTCATTTCAATTCGTTGCTTTTGTTGTTCCGCTTTGATGTATTTGTCGTTTTTAGTGATGAATAAACTGGCTTTTCCCGAAAAGCAACCACGATGGTGGGCGTTACTCCGGCGTCAAGCAGTTGACTGTACGTCTCATCGAGAAAATACATTCTGGTCAGCAGTAAATCCGGATCTCCGACATTGACGTCACAGACGATCTTGACACTGGATAGTCCTTTTAGTGCTTTCTCATTATTGAACTGCGCGGCAAAAGCCATTGCAGGGGCCAAAATGAGACAAATACATAAATAAATGTTTTTTTTCATGATTCACCTTTATTAAAATATCGTTAATAGATGTCAGCGCTACAACCCATCCATTTTTGCCTGCTAACTTGTCAATAAAACCATCTTTAACCATACTAAATTATTGTGCCATGTTCGACACTCGGCTGATACGCTGATATTTGGTATTCATAGTGTATCGTTGACAATAGCAATAAGGTTAAATCATACCGATGGGATGGTCAATCGGAAAGCGCCATAATTTTCCTTAACTTTCTTAACGGTTTGTTGCTTGACAAAAACTCTATATAAAAAGTAAAATATAACACATTGTGTTACTTGCGGAAATGGAGCGCTCATTTTATCATATCTGCCGATTCTTATGTACATACTGACACACCCCGTTGATAAGGTTACAACGCTTCTCGCTAATTTCTGACGAATTAATTGCTCATCGCAGCTATGGTCCAAGATCAAGAAAGTGTCATCTATATAGGTTAAAACTCATTTATTATAGCATTTGAATCTATCTTCTCCACAAATGTCACCACCATTTTCAGAAGTTTGGTCTTCGAAAGGAGAATGAGCATGACCATCATTAAAGATTTGAAGCACTGTTTAGTGCTTAATGTGGGCTTGGTCGCCAGGGGTTCCCGCTGTCTATCAATCATGCAGACGCTAAGATCAATCAAACCTGTCCATTTTCAGTTCAAGATCACGGGAATAGCGGCCGTTACCAAATCCATCGCATGTTATAAATACGCCGGCGAGATGGATATAGAACTATTTGATGATTATATAGAAATGTTGTCTATGGACC
>Ga0210064_1000605_pt1 | contig 16947 bp, 15 predicted proteins | sample Muzzi_CordC_D2_FD_185531 | JGI IMG/M metagenome (GOLD analysis project Ga0210064, IMG submission 185531) | Wetland microbial communities from San Francisco Bay, California, USA, that impact long-term carbon sequestration - Muzzi_CordC_D2 (SPAdes) | ecosystem: Environmental > Aquatic > Marine >...
GTTTTCCAATTACCTCGATTCAGGGAGCTCTATCGTATATGCGGCATTTTCTGAGCATAGTGTTTATGCTGGCCGGCCTGACCGGTCACTGCTTTGCCACCGAGGAGCAGCCGGCGGACAGCGGCGATTCCACTACTCAGGCTGCGGAACCCGCAACCGAGGGCGATGTCGGGAAGCAGCAGGGCGAGAAAACGAAAGGCGACAAGAAGACATCCGGCAAGAAGAAGTCCGCCGGCGGGGAGGAAGAACCTGACTGCGACTAGCCGCTGACCCGGCACGCAGTCTTTGGATTCGTTCCTGGTAGCATCAACATCACGAGGAGTAGAGGATAGTGAAACCTGTAAAAAAACTGATCGCAACATCCCTGATTTCTGCTGCAATCCTGGTTCCGGCCAGCGCCTTTCCCGCAGATGACGTCGCCGTCAAGATCACGCCGGACATTGCTTCCGTCGAGGTAACGCACAATGGCAAGAAGGTCACGATCATGCGCAACCAGGACCAGAAGAACACGGTCAACGAAGCCTTTGCAAAGACCTCGCGCAAGTGCCCGCCCTTCTGCATTCAGCCTGCCACCCTGGCACCGGGCGTCGAGACCATTGGTGAAATCGAGATGCTGGACTACCTCGCGAAAATCAACGCCGGCGACACCACCATCCTGGTTATCGATTCACGTACACCGGACTGGGTCAAGAAGGGCACGATCCCCGGTGCAGTCAACATCCCCTGGACCAGCCTCAACCCGGCCAAGGGCGCCGACCCGATGTCAATCACTGAAATCATGGAAGGCCAGTTCAATGTCAAACAGCTGGAAGGGCTCTGGGATTATTCCAATGCCAGAACGCTGGTGATGTTCTGCAACGGCATGTGGTGCGGCCAGTCGCCGAACAATATTCTCAACCTGCTGAAGTTCGGCTACCCTGCACACAAGCTCAAGTGGTATCGCGGCGGCATGCAGGACTGGGAGATCCTGGGTCTTTCTACGGTTCCGGGTGAATGAGGTTCTGTCACTGACCAAATATAAGGGCGGCGTTGCCGCCCTTTTTTCGCTCACGGCAAGTGGACCTGCATGGACTATAGTGTTACAGGGGTAACGACTGCGGGCAGGACGGAATCATTCCGTGCCGCAAGCAGCCCATGTTAGGTCAGCCGAATCTCGGGCTGGCAGGAGGAGACAATCGCAATGATTTCAAAATATCTGCTGACAGGCACGCTGGTGCTGCTGGCCAGTGCGGTGTCAGCCGCCGGGGAACAGGTATCCCGGGCGGTACAGACACCCTATGGCGAACAAAAGGTCGTGTATGACTTTTACTTTGATGATCCGGCGAAAATCAACAACGCCCTCTACTGGATCCGTTCCCTGATCAACCCGCTGATGGATGCGCCCTACGGGATCGCACCCGAGTTCCTGGATATCAAGGTGGTCATCCATGGCACCGAGATCGTCACCGTGGCACGCAAGAACTACGAGAAGTACAAGGATGCCGTAGAGCGCATGCGTTATTACTCGAGCCTCGGCGTTGAATTCAAGGTCTGTGGCCTCGCGGCGCAGGACTATGACTATGCAACCAGCGACTTCTACGAGTTCATTGAGGTTGTGCCTTCGGCCTTTACCGAACTGGCGCACTGGCAACTGCAGGGTTATGCACTGCTGACGCCGGTCGTCATGGAAAAACGCTATACGCTTGATGAAATACGCTGACGCAGGTGGCTTCCCGTGCTTACTTGTCCACCTTCATCAGCAACGGCGGCAGGAAAATGAAATCCGCCAGCAGGGCAAACCCGATGGTCAGCGCCGTCAGCATGCCCATGTCGGCATTCAGCTTGAATGCCGACTGCGCCAGTACCATGAAACCCGCAATCAGAACCAGGGAGGTCACGACCAGGGCGATGCCCACGGTATGAAAGGCGTAGCGTACGGCATCCTGCGGGTCCAGGCCCTGCTCCCGGCGCGCCCGCAGGTATTTGCTGAGGAAGTGTACGGTATCGTCGACGACGATGCCCAGCGTCATCCCCATCACGACAGAGAGTCCCAGCCCGACCTGTCCTGACAGCAGACCCCAGAGTCCGAAGCTCATGGCGGCGGGTGCCAGATTCGGAATCAGGCTGACCAGGCCGATCTTCATCGAGCGTAGCGCAAACACCAGGATCAGCGAAATAAGTACCAGTGCAAGGCTGGTCCCCGTCAGCATGCTGCGAATATTGCGCTGGCCGATATAGGCGAACATCACCGACGGACTGGCCCCGTCCGACTGCATGTGGGGGGCGTTTTCCGCCAGCCACTGCTGGGCTCGTTTTTCCATGCTCAGCAGTTCGTTGCTGGAAATGCTTTCCAGCGAGACGGTCATGCGGGTTGCGGATTTGCTGATATCGACCTGGTTATTAAGGTCAAGCCCGTATGGCAGGGACATTTCATAGAGCAGCAGATACTGTGCCGCAAGGTCACGCTGATCGGGCAGGCGGTACCAGTCCGGGTCATCGCCGTGCATGTTCTTGTTCAGGCGGCGCATGATGTCGGTCAGCGAATTGACGTGCAGGACGCCCGGCTGCTGCCGGTACCAGTCAGCGAAGCGTTCAACGTCGCGGAGAAAGTCCGGCTCGTTGATACCGCCGACTTCACCGTTGCCCAGGGAATAGTCAATGGTGTAGATCCCGGTCAGGTGGGTGGTCGCGAACTCTGTGTCATTCCTGAAATCGATGGACTTGTCGAAGTATTTGATGAACTCATCATTCAGCTCGTTGCGCGGAATGAAGATGACCAGTGCGACAACCAGAAGACCCATGCTCCAGAACAGCATGTGGCGTCGGGCGATAACGAATTCCGCAAAGCGGTCGACCAGCAGCGTGTGCTTCGAGGTTGCCGCCCTGACCCGTACCGGCAGCAACAGCATCAGTGCGGGCAGGAAGGTGACCGAGAAGACGAATGCCGCAGTGACACCCATGGCGACGATATTGCCGAGGTCGCGGAACGGCGGCGCGTCGCTGAAATTCATGCTCATGAAGCCGATCACGGTAGTCAGCGAGGTCAGGAAAACCGGCTGCAGGTTGATCCGCAGACTGTCGATTATGGCGCTGGTCTTGTCATGTCCGCAGCGCATGGCATGCAGGAGGCTCACCTGGAGGTGCACGCAGTCGGCCACTGCCAGGGTCAGGATGATCGTGATTGACATGAAGGAAGGCGGCGTCAGGGCGATGCCCAGCCAGCCGGCAAGTCCCATGGCAGTCACGATGGAAAACACGATCACCAGAAAGCTGGTCAGCGTAGCCGTCACCGAGCGCAACAGCAGCACCAGCGTCAGGATGACGACTCCGAACATTATCGGCACCAGGGTTTTCTGGTCACGCTTCATAACCTCCGGGAAGGAGTTGTTCATGACTACCATGCCGGTCAGGTAGACATCCAGATTCGGGTTGGTTGCCTCGACCTCCGCCACCAGCTGGCGCGCAAAGGCGGTTATTTCCGGCACCTCCCTGCCACTGTCTTCATCCGGTAACTGGATCGTGACATTGACGCCGGTGACCGCGCCGTCGGGGGAGATCAGGCGATTCACCAGCAAGGGTTCGTTGACAGCAATGTCATGAATGCGCTGCAGGTCGGCAGGACCCAGGTTTTCGGGGTCTTCGACCAGGTCGGCGACGATCAGATCATCCTCTTCTGCTTCCGTATGCTGGTAGTTGCTGATGGAGTCGACGCGAATCGAGAAAGGTATTTGCCAGCAGGCCTCTGTCAGGCGGCTCACGCTGGCAAGCGTTTCTGCTGTGAAGACATCGCCGTCCCGGGGTGCCAGCACGAACAGCACGTTGTCTGTCTTGGTATAGGTATTCTGCAGTTGCTCGAAGGCGCGCAACTGGGGGTTGTCACTGCTGAAGAATACGCGGTAATCCGTCTTGAAGGTGAGGAACTGTGCACCGCTGGCAGCGGCCACAACTACCGCTACACAGAGCAGCAATATCAGGTACCGCCAGCGAACCAGCCATTCTCCATAAGTTTTTCCCATGACATATCCTTGTTTTTATTCAATTATCTGCATATTGCCGGGTGTTGTTGAGGATGGCGCTGATGGCCATGGCCTGCTACATTATGCGTCCACGGGTGAGCAGGGAATGGCCGGCATGGTTGCTTGAGAACGGCGAGTGGCACCCTCGAACAGCAACGATCATACAGGAGAATTTTTACATGAGCGCGATCAGAATGTTGTTTATATTCATGGCGGCCTTTATCACGCTGGGCATCTGGCTGACCGGCTTCAACCAGGTCCACTGGCTGCTCTACATTCCCCCCGCCGCCCTGCTGTTTGCGGGCGTCACCGGGATTTGCCCTGGCTACCTGATCTTCCGGAAACTGGGTTTCAGGGGCGAAGCCACCGGCAGCAAACTCTGAGACACTGACGCGCATGCGCCTTGTTGCATGCGCGTTCTTCCTCCTGGCGACTGATTTCCGCCACGGGCTCTGTCGGGTCCGTGAATGTGTGATAATACGCCTCGCAGCAAACACGACCCGCACGGCAAATTCTTCATGACCCGCACAGCAAGTTCGCCAGATACCTCACGCGCAAGCCCCTGCAGGCTGTCACCCGGCCTGCCGGGCCGTGGTGAACGGCTGCTGTGGACCGGGCTGGGGGGTGACAGCCAGGCACTGGCCATCGCCGATGCCGTGCAGGCTGCGAGCGGGCCGCTGCTGGTGGTTACGCCGGATATGCAGACGGCCGAGCAGCTGCAGGAGCAGGTGGCGTTCTTTGCCGGTTCGGATGCCCTCTCCGTCATCACCTTCCCCGACTGGGAAACCTTGCCCTACGACAGCTTTTCGCCGCACCAGGACATTATCTCCGGGCGCCTGGCGACCCTGTACCGCCTGTCAGACTTGCAGCAGGGTCTGCTGATCGTGTCGGTGGCCACGCTGCTGCAGCGTCTGCCGCCTGCCGACTTCATTTACCGGAACAGCCTCATCCTGAACACCGGCGAGCGTCTGGTCATCGAGGAGATCCGCACGCGCCTGGACAGCAGCGGTTACCGCTGTGTGGCACAGGTCATGGAACACGGTGAATTCGCGGTTCGCGGTTCCCTGCTGGACCTGTATCCCATGGGCAGCGAACTGCCCTATCGAATCGACCTGTTTGACGAGGAGATCGAGTCCATCCGGACTTTCGATCCGGAGACGCAGCGCTCGCTGGACAGGCAGGACGCTGTGCGGCTGCTGCCGGCCCGGGAATTTCCGCTGGATGAAGCCGGCATCCGCCAGTTCCGGCGGCGTTTCCGCGTCACCTTCGAGGGGGACCCGCAGGCCAGCAGCATCTACCGTGACGTCAGCCAGAGCATTGCCCCGCCCGGCATCGAATATTTCCTGCCGCTGTTCTTCGAGCAGACCAGCACGCTGTTCGACTACCTGCCGGAGAACACCTGCATCGTGGAGCTGGACGGCATCGACAAGGCCTGCGAACAGTTTCGCGACCAGTTGCAGGAACGCTACGAGGCCAGGCGTCACGACATCGAGCGTCCGATTCTGCCGCCGCCCGACCTGTTTCTGGAGGCGGCTGATCTGCAGGGCAAGGTAGAACAGTATGCCCGGGTGTCCATCAGCCTGTTCAAACCCCCTTCCCAGGCCGTGCCGGCGATCGACTATGCCGCCCGCGCACCGGGAGAAGTGCGGATCAGGCCGCGGCTGGAGCGCCCGGCCGCTGCCTTGGAGCAGTTCCTGCAGGACTTTCCCGGCCGCGTCCTGTTCTGCGTCGAATCCACGGGCCGGCGCGAGACCCTGCTGGACCAGTTGCACGGGTTCGGCTTGCGCCCGCAGGTGCTGCCAGACTGGCAGTCTTTTACGGATGGTGACGCGGTACTGGCCATCACGGTGGCGCCGCTGGAACAGGGGCTGCTGCTTCCGCAGCCCGCCCTGGCGATTGTCACCGAAACCGCACTGTTCGGTGAGCATGCCCGGCAGACGCGACGCAGAAGGCCCGCCCGCGATCCAGCCGGCATCATCCGGAACCTGACCGACCTGGAACTGACTGCCCCGGTCGTCCACGAGGAACACGGCGTGGGCCGCTATCTTGGCCTGGAGATTCTCAAGGTCGGCGAGTACGAGGCGGAATATCTCGCGCTGGAGTACGCCGGCGGCGACAAGCTGTATGTGCCGGTTGCCTCGCTGGCGCTGGTGAGCCGCTATACCGGCGCCTCCCCCGAGAATGCGCCGCTGCACAAGCTCGGCTCGGAACAGTGGGCGCGTGCCCGCCAGAAGGCCGGCAAGCGCATTCGCGATGCGGCGGCGGAACTGCTGGACGTGTATGCAATGCGTGCAGCCCGCAAGGGCCATGCCTTCGGCGCGCCGCAGGACGACTACGCCACCTTTGCCGCGGCCTTCCCCTTCGAAGAGACGCCCGACCAGGAGCAGGCCATAGGAATGGTCATCGCTGACATGCAGTCGGAGCAGCCCATGGACCGGCTGGTGTGCGGCGATGTCGGCTTCGGCAAGACGGAAGTCGCCATGCGTGCCGCGTTCCTCGCGGTGCAGGACGGAAGACAGGTCGCGCTGCTGGTGCCGACCACGCTGCTGGCGCAGCAGCACTTCCAGAATTTCAGCGATCGCTTCTCGGACTGGCCAGTGCGCATCGAGGTGCTGTCGAGGTTCCGCTCCGGCAAGCAGCAGGACAGCATTCTGCAGGCCCTGCAGGACGGCAAGGTCGATATCGTGGTCGGCACCCACAAGCTGTTGCAGCCTTCGGTGAAGTTCAAACGCCTGGGCCTGCTGATCATCGACGAGGAGCACCGCTTCGGCGTGCGCCAGAAAGAGACCATCAAGAAGCTGCGTTCCGAGGTGGACATCCTCACTCTGACCGCCACGCCCATTCCGCGCACGCTCAACATGTCGCTGTCCGGGATGCGCGACCTGTCCATCATCGGCACCCCGCCGCCGCACCGGCTGGCGGTGAAGACCTTTATCTGCGAGTGGGACAAGGCCATTATCCGCGAGGCCTGCCAGCGCGAGATCAAGCGCGGCGGCCAGGTGTATTTCCTGCACAACGAGGTGGAGAGCATCGATCGCATGGCCGCGGAGCTGGGCGAGATCATACCGGAGGGCGGTATCCGCATCGCCCACGGCCAGATGCGCGAACGTGACCTGGAAGCGGTGATGCTGGACTTCTATCACCGGCGCTTCAACATACTGGTCTGCAGCACCATCATCGAGAGCGGCATCGACGTGCCCACGGCGAACACCATTATCATGAACCGCGCCGACAAGCTGGGGCTGGCGCAGCTGCACCAGCTGCGCGGCCGGGTGGGACGCTCCCACCACCGCGCCTATGCCTACCTGATCACGCCGCCGCGCCGCGCCATGAGCGGGGATGCCGAGAAGCGGCTGGCGGCGATTGCCTCGATGGAAGAACTCGGCGCCGGGTTTTCGCTGGCGACCCATGACCTGGAGATCCGCGGCGCCGGTGAACTGCTGGGCGAGGACCAGAGCGGGCAGATCCACGAGATCGGCTTTTCGCTTTACATGGACCTGCTGGAACGCGCCGTCGCAGCGCTCAAGGCGGGCCGCGTGCCGGACCTCGACCAGCCGTTGCACGAGGGGCCGGAGATCGACCTGCTGCTGCCGGCACTGTTCCCGTCAGACTATATCCCCGATGTCCACACCCGCCTGGTGCTGTACAAGCGCGTCGCCGGCTGCGAGGACGCGCAGGCCCTGCGCGAGTTGCAGGTTGAGCTGATCGACCGCTTCGGCCTGCTGCCGGAGCCCGCGAAAAACCTTTTCGGTGTTGCCGCGCTCAAGCTGGATGCTGCCCCGCTGGGAATCAGAAAAATCGAGATCGGGGCCAGCGAAGGCCGTATACTCTTCTGCGACGCGCCGGATATCGACACCGGCAGGCTGATTACCCTGGTCCAGACGCTGCCGCGGCAGTACCGCTTCGAAGGTGGCGACAAGCTGCGCCTGTTCGGGGACTTCCCGTCGGAAGCGGCACGCTTTGAAATTGTCCGGAAACTGCTTACCCTGCTGGCGGGACAGGACGTCGATCTGAGCGGCAAGAGCGACTAGGGAAAGGTCAAGACGACGTGCAAACGAATCTACCCAATCATCGCAAAAATGCCTGCAAACCTGTTTCAGAACCTCATACATGGTAAATTCCGGAACCAGCATGAAATTTTCATTTAATCCTGTAATGCCTGTGGCGAAACCAGCTTCCCGCAGGGGATTCAGGCAACGATCGGGTCTATTGAAAAAGGCATGGCCGGTTATTGCCGCGCTGCTGCTGGTAATTCCCACCCGGGTGACGGTTGCCGCTCCCCCGGTCTACGATGTCGAAATCATCATCTTTCGCAACAATGCGATGTCGGATGCCGGCGAGCAATGGCCGACACAGGCTGTCAGCGACCTGCAGCCGACGCGGGTTTTCTCGCAGGACGAGTTTACCGAGCTGTCTCCTTCCCTGTACCAGCTGGATGCCATTCGTGGCGGTCTGCGGAATTCGAGCGGCTACACGGTGCTGTTCCACCGCGCCTGGCGGCAGGTCGGCTACGACGCCGACCACGCCATTGCCTACCCGATACATTCCCTTGCCGAGAACGGCAGGGACAGCATCCAGGGCAGCGTGACCCTGGTGCGCGAGCGTTACCTGCACCTCGACGTCGACCTGCTGCTGATGACGGCGAGCAGTGCGTCTCCGGCGCTGTATTCTGACGGTCCGGGCAGCAGGCCGGCCTTCCGGCTGCATGAGAAGCGCCGCATTCGCAGCCGGGAACTGCATTACTTCGACCATCCGCGCTTCGGCATGATTGCGGTTGTGACCCCCTACGATGCACCGGAAGACGAGCCCGAGCCGGAGCCTGAAGCGACGGCGGCGGAACCCGAAGCGGCAGATAATCCGGTGTCTGGGCCCGGACCGAATAATGACCAGCTGACCCGTTGAGGTTGTTCCTGTGGAATCTCTGGTTAATTCATTGAGAGCATAGCGAGGCAATCGCGTAACGGGTTAATCAATGATTTTCAGATTGCTTCGTTATGCTCGCAATGCCGTTATACAAGAATTGGTCAGAGATACCCCAAGCCGTCCGGTTCCGGGCGATCCGCGTTTCAGTTCGCGCCGCGGATGACCTGCTCCAGTATCCGTGCCACCCGCGCCATGCCATCTGTCAGCACGGCCTCAATCGCCTCCATGGTGATCACCCCCGGTCCGCGACCCGCCGCGACATTTGCCGAGACCGCGCAGGCGGCGTAGCACAGCCCAAGTTCGCGGGCCAGCGAAGCCTCAGGCATGCCGGTCATTCCCACGATATGACAGCCGTCCCGCTCCATGCGGTCGATCTCGGCGGCCGTTTCCAGGCGCGGTCCCTGGGTGGCGCCGTAGGTGCCCCTGTCGAGGACGTCGATTCCCGCCCTGCCCGCCGCGGCCAGCAGTTCCTGCCGCAGATCCTCGCAGTAGGGTTCGGTGAAGTCAATATGCGTGACCGCGTCGAGATCGTCCTCGAACAGGGTATGCGCGCGCGACCAGGTGTAGTCGATGATCTGGTCGGGGATCACGATCATCCCGGGGCCGGTATCCTGCGAGATACCGCCTACCGCGCATACCGATATCACCCGGCTGACTCCGAGGTGCCTGAGCGCCCACAGGTTGGCGCGGTAATTCACCCGGTGCGGCGGTATGCTGTGTCTGTCACCGTGGCGAGCCAGGAACACTACGTCCCTGCCGTACAGCGAACCGATTGCAAGCGGAGCCGATGGTTCTCCATAGGGCGTCTGTAGCGTCTCACGCCGCAGGATTTTCAGGTCCCGCAGCCGGGTCAGGCCGGTGCCGCCGATTATGGCAATACTGTCAGAGTGCATGGTTCGCTATACAGGTTTGTTCGAATAATAAGGGGTCGGTGACAAATAAGAATCATTTGTCACCGACCCCCTAATCTTACACTCTGCTTCCGTACTCGCCTCGTCTTCGACTACTTGCGAATGACGAAAAACTCGGTAACCGGGTCACCCAGACCTTGAGAACAAATTTACCGTGACAACTGCACCCTGCGCACTAGCTATCCCTTACCGCATAGATCCCGTCAAGATTCCGGAAGTGCCCCTTGTAGTCCATGCCGAAGCCGAAGACGTAGCGGTCTTCAACGGACAGGCCGATAAAGTCGGCGGTAACGGCGTCCGCTTTGCGTTCATGCTGTTTCTCCACCAGCACGGCGCTGTATACCTGCAAGGCGCCGGCGTCGCGGCAGAAGGCCAGCACATCGGCCAGGGTGTGGCCTTCGTCGAGGATGTCGTCGACCACCAGTACCATGCGATCCTGCAGGTCGGTTTCCGGCTGGCACACCCACTGCACGTGTTCCCCCCTAGTCGCGCCGCGATAGCGCGTCGCGTGCAGGTAGTCTATTTCCAGCGGGAACGTCAGTCGTGTCAGCAGGTGCCCGGCGGGGATGATGCCGCCGGTGAGTACGCACAGCACCACGGGATGGGTGTCCGCAAGTTCCGCCGAGATCGCGGCGGCCATGCGGTCCAGTGCCAGGCGCACTGCTGCCGCGTCATGCAGCAGTTCCGCATCTTGGAGAACACGTTGCAGTTCCGCTTCGCTGTGCCCTGCCATCAGCCCAGGTCCAGCTCCGGCATTTCCTCGTAACCCTGCACTGCCGCGACCGCCTGTTCCCAGCGCGGGTCGGACTGCAGGGTCTTCAGTCCCCGGGTCGGGTGGCCATGCATGCGCACCAGCCGGGAATGGGTGACGGGGTTGATGTAGTCCAGCAGGACGTCGGCGACCGCCGCGGCGGGTTCGCGCTGGTTGCAGATCAGCACCATGTCGCAGCCCGCCTCTACGGCGGTGCGGGCGCGATCCTCGTAGCCGCCTGCACAGGCCGCGGCCGCCATGCTCAGATCGTCGCTGAAGACCACGCCCTTGAACTCCAGGCGCTTGCGCAGCACCTCGCGAATCCAGAAGGGCGAGAAGCCGGCCGCGTTGGGATCGACGCTGGAATAGATCACGTGTGCCATCATGACGGCGGCCAGCCCAGCGTGAATCATGCGCTCGAACGGCACCAGGTCCCACTGCGCGATGTCCTCGTAGGGGCGTTCGTCGATCGGCAGTTCCAGGTGGGAGTCGGCGACGACCGCGCCGTGACCGGGAAAGTGCTTGCCGGTGGCCGCCATGCCGGCGTCGTGCATGCCGCGCTGGTAGGCCTGCGCGAGCGCGGCCACACCCTCGGGGCGCGGGTGCAGGGCGCGGTTGCCGATAACGGTGGAAACGCCGTAGTCCAGATCCAGCACCGGCGCGAAGCTGATGTCGACGCCGACCGCGCGCATTTCCGCCGCCATCAGCCAGCCTGTCACCCCCGCCAGGTGCAGGGCGCGCTTGCGGTCGTGGTCATGGATCTTGCCGAGGCAGCCGAGCGGCGGCAGCCGGGTGAAGCCGTCGCGAAAGCGCTGCACCCGCCCGCCTTCCTGGTCGACGGCCACCAGCAGGTGCGGGTCGCGCAGCCGGTGGATTTCGTCGGTGAGTGCCGTGACCTGCTCGGTATCACCGTAGTTGCGGGTAAACAGGATGATGCCGCCCACAGCCGGGTGGCGCAGCAGTTCGCGGTCTTCCGAATCGAGTTCGTAGCCCGCGATATCGACCATAAGGGGTCCGAGTGTCATGCGGGATTGCCTGTCTTTGCAGTCATTTTTTTATCCAGTTTGTCGCGCAGCCTGTCGCCCAGCAGGTTGATCGACAGCACCACGGCAAAGATCGCCACGCCCGGTGCCAGCACCATGTGCGGCGCGACCAGCATGTAGCGGGTACCGTCGCGGATCATCGCGCCCCAGGAGGCCTGCGGCGGCTGCACTCCCAGGCCGAGGAAGGACAGTCCCGCCTCGGCAATGACCACGGCCGCGACGCCGAAGGTCGCCTCCACGATCAACGGCGCGGCCATTAGCGGCAGCAGGTGCCTGCGCATGATACACCAGCGGCTGCTGCCCAGGGACACGGCAGCCTGTACGTGCTCGCGGTGCTTCAGTGACAGTACCTGCGCGCGCGACAGGCGCGCATAGCCTACCCAGCCCACTGCGGTGAGCGCAATGACCACATTGTCGATGCCCGGCCCCAGCAGGCCCGCCAGCGCGATGGCCAGAAGGATGCCGGGAAACGCCAGGAAGGTATCCACCAGCTGCACGGCCAGCTTGTCCCACCAGCCTCCATGATAGGCAGTCGCGGTGCCGAACAGGGTGCCGGCCAGCAGCGACAGGCCCACGACCCAGACAGATACCAGCAGCGAGGTCCGCGCGCCGACGACCAGGCGGTCCGCGATCTGCCTGCCGAGGTCGTCGTTTCCCAGCCAGGCGCCCTCGCCCGGCGCTGCGAGGATCTGCGGCAGGTCGATGACATTCGGCGTGAGCGGCAGCAACTGTGCGCCAAGCGCCATGCCGAACCACGCGAGCAGGATACCGGTCGGCAGCCAGACGCGCATCAGTGCCCGCCACCCAGGCGGATGCGTGGATCGACCTGCGCGTAGGCCAGGTCTGTCAGCAGGTTCACGCAGACATAGCATAGGCTGATCAGCAGCACGCACGCCTGCACCACCGGGTAGTCGCGCGACTGGATCGCCTCGATCGTGAGCAGTCCGATGCCGGGCCAGGAAAATACGGTCTCGGTGATCACCGCGCCGGCCAGCAGGGCGCCGAGTTGCAGACCCAGCAGGGTGATCACCGGTAGCAGCGCGTTGCGCAGGGCATGGTGCAGGATAACCCGCTGGTTGGGCAGCCCCTTGGCCCGCGCCGTGCGGATGTAGTCCTCGCCCAGCACTTCCAGCATGCTGCTGCGCACCATGCGCGACAGCACTGCGGCCAGCCCGGTGCCAAGCGTCAGCGCCGGCAGCACCACCGAGGCCGCGCCGTTACGACCGCTGACGGGAAACCAGCCGAGCCACAGCGAGAACACCAGGATCAGCAGTGGCCCAAGCCAGAAATTGGGAATGGAGACGCCCAGCATGGAGAAGCCCATGGCGCCGCTGTCCCACGGCGTGTCCCTGCGTACCGCGGCCAGGATGCCGAACGGCAGCGCCAGCAGCAGGGAGACCAGCAGGCTGACTGCGGCCAGAAGGCCGGTGGCCGGCAGCCGCTCCAGCAGCAGGTCGGTCACCGGTCTGCGCAGATGGATGGAGGTTCCCAGGTCTAGTTGCAGCAGTCCGCCGAGGTAGTTCAGGAACTGAACCGCGAGCGACTGGTCCAGTCCCAGGCTGGCGCGCAGGGCGACACGGTCGGCGGCAGCGGCAGACTCGCCCAGCATGATCTCCACCGGGTCACCCGGGATCAGGTGGATCAGGAGGAACACAACGCTGACTGCACCGAAGATCACCAGCAGTGCGCCGGCCAGGCGCTGGACGAGGTATGACAGCATGGTGCGATTATACGGTCAGGCATGCATCGGCGGGAGGTTATGTCCGCAAGGATTCAGGAGTCTTCGATTAATTCGTCATTGCGACGACTGCATGGATGTACGACTGCAGGGAGAAGGTGAGACCGGGAACCGGTCGAGAAGCTGGCTTGGACCATGTACGACTACATGGATGTAGGAGGTAACGTACCAATAGTAGGCGCCTTAGGCGACGCATGGAGCAGTTATCGAGGAACGCGGTGACGAAGCAAGCTCCAAAGGTCTAACCCCATAGCTGGAGATTGCTTCGCTACGCTCGCAATGCCGGAGTACCTTAATTAATCAGCCTCGTAGGTTAGGCTGAGGAGCCTGCGAAGCCCAAAGAGTGCCGGTTAAGCCTTGTCGGACATTACATTGTTCAGTCCGACCCACACGCTGGAGATTACTTCGCTACGCTCGTTATGACGGAGTACGTTATTTAATCAGAGGCTCCCTGGTATATGATGCCGGCAGATTCCAATCACCATCCGGACCACGCATGACGCTGCAGAACCTGGTGTATTTGCTGCTCCTGGTGGCCGTGGGCTACGGCGCTTTTGCGCTGTATCTGTTCATCATGCAGCCGCGACTGCTGTACTATCCCGACATGCCGGGGCGTGAACTGGAAGCGACACCGACCGCTATCGGGCTGGCGTATGAGGATGTCGCGCTGCAGACGGCCGACGGCGTGCGGTTGCATGCCTGGTTCATCCCGACGCAGAATCCGCGCGCCACGGTGCTGTTCTGTCACGGCAATGCCGGCAATATCTCCCACCGGCTGGACTCAATTCGCCTGCTGCACTCGCTGGGACTGCAGGTGCTGATCTTTGATTACCGCGGTTACGGCAAGAGCGAGGGCAGACCATCCGAGGCAGGCACTTACCGCGATGTGGACTCGGCCTGGCACTACCTGCGTGAAGTCCGTGGCCTGCCGGAGGCCGGGATCATCATCTTCGGGCGCTCGCTGGGCGCGGCCGTTGCCGCTGATCTCGCCATCCGCATGCGGCCTGCCGCGGTGATCCTGGAGTCGGCGTTCACCTCGGTGCCGGATATGGCTGCTAGGTTCTACCCCTGGCTGCCCGTGCGTCTGCTGAGTCGCTATCGCTATGACAACCTCGACAAGGTGGCGCGGATTGCCCGACCGCTGCTGCTGGTGCACAGTCGCCAGGACGAGATTATCCCCTTTGTTCACGGCGAACTGCTGTTTGGCCGGGCGCGTGAACCGAAGCAGTTCCTGGTGCTCACTGGGGGCCACAACGATGCTTTCCTGACCAGTCGCGAGGCGTATACTCACGGGCTGCGATCATTCCTGGATACGCACCTCGGCAATTGATGCCGCGTGGTCGGTTCCTTCATAACGAGACAACAGGGGCAAGCCGGAACATGAATAGCCATCCCTCTTACCAGACAACCTGCCTGGCCACCCTGCTGCTGGCCGCCTGCTGTTCCGCCGTTGCGGAACCGGACACCATGAGGCCAGCTGCGCAGGACCCCGTGGAATCGCAGGCGACGGCAGTCACGACAACAAATTCGGCTGCCGCTGCCCCGGTCATTGCAGATGACCCGATGCCTGCCGCATCCCCGGTGGGGAACGACGGGAATCCGGTTGCCGCAAGCAGAGGGGAAGTGCAGGCGCCTGCCCCGGTCCCGCTGGATGACGAGCCGGTAACAGAAGAGATGACTCCCGCTGCCGGTGAACCGGTTATCGACGATGCCGCAGACGCCGGGTCGGTCGATAACCCGGAAGCAGCAGCCGCACCTGTGGCTGCTATCGATCCCGTGACCCTCTACGGGGAATGGACAGTAAAGGAACAGCACCCGGAAGCAGGTGAAGTCGTGACGCTGTTCAGTATCAACAGCGACTCCAGTTTTGCCGGCACGATGACCGTCGCGGGAAACGTGGTGTGGAGCTACAGCGGCAACTGGTACCTCGATGGCAACCAGATCACCTGGTTCTACACCCAGAGCACCCCGCCGTTGATGCTGGTGGACGAGACCGAGGTGGACGAGATCATCGTTGTCGACAATGAGAAGCTGACCTACCGCTCGGGCAAGCGCGACGTCCTGGAAACGCTCTACCGGGCAAACAATTGAGATTTGCGAAACGTCTGACAAGCGGTTACCTGACTGCGATCCGGCCTGCAAACAATCGCGCCGAAGGGCAGTGCTTGTGACCGGCGGGGTATTCCTGCCATTAATGCAACAGCCGGGTAAATCCGGCATCAAAGATCCAGCGGTGTTTCCTGGATCAGCACGCGGGTACCTGCGGGAACCCGGTCGAATAGTTCGATGACCTCGGTATTTCGCATTTTCACACAGCCATGCGAAGACGGTACACCCATCGGGTCTTCCTCGGGGCAGCCGTGGATGTAGATATAGCGGCGCATCGAGTCCACTTCCCCGAAGCGGTTTTTGCCCGGCTCCAGGCCGCATAGCCAGAGGATGCGGGTTAGCATCCAGTCGCGTCCGGGGTGCGCCTGCTTCAGGGCCGCGGTGTAAATCTCGCGGGTTGGACGCCGGCCGACGAACACCGTGTTGACTGGGCAGCCTGCCCCGATCTTTGCTCGGATGCGGTGCCAGCCGCGTGGGGTGCACTCGCTGTGCATGATCTCGCCCGGGCCGTTGCGCGCTGTGGCGACCGCGACGTCCATGCAGGGCTTGCCGGCATGCAGCAACAACAGCCGCTGTTCGTCGATGCTGACCTTGATGAGGAAGTCTTCAGGATGCATGGCGTGCAGTATAAATGTCTGGCTTAAAAGGTGTCAGGAACCTTTTCGTGTCGCCGTGAATAAAATTATTTTTTCCGGAATATATACGAAAAGGTTCCTGACACCTTTTATTACTCCGTTACAAACCATGCTTCTGCACCTGCAGCAAGCCGTCGTAGTTGCCGTCGGGTGCGAGCCGGTAGCCGCTGAGTCCCTGCCGTGCCGCCACGACATGATCCTCGTACCAGAGCGGGACATAGGGCAATGCCTCCAGCAGGAGGGCCTGTACCTGCCGGTAGTATTCCGCCTGTTCTTCCAGCGTAGCGCCCTGCTCCGCCGCCTCGATGAGCCGATCGATTTCGGGACTCGTGAGGTGCCCCCGGTTGGCGCCTTCCGGCGGCAGGGAGGTGCTGTGAAAGGCATAGCGGAAGATGTCCGGGGTCTTGATGCCGACCCAGGCGAGGCTGTACATCTGGAAACGTCCCGCCTTGATGTCACCGAAAAAAGTGCCCCAGTCATAGCTGGACAGGCGCATGTCGATTCCGACTTCCGCAAGCTGCTGCTGTATGACGGTGGCGATGCGCACCCGCACGGGATCGGTGGAAGTCTTGTAGTTCAGGACAAGTGGATGCGTGGCATCATAGCCGGCCTGCAGCAGCAGCTGCCGCGCCAGTTCCGGATCGTGGCTTAGCGGCTGCAGCGCCGGGTTACCGGCCCAGTGGTCCGGTGGCAGCAGGGCAGCCGCGGGTCGGGCAGCGCCGCCGAGTATGTACGCCACGATGGCGTTGCGGTCGATCGCATGCGCGATGGCGCGGCGCACCCGGATGTCTGCCGTTGGCTGACTCGCCAGGTTGAAGCCGATATAGGCGAAATTGCTGCCC
>Ga0210064_1000607_pt1 | contig 16900 bp, 16 predicted proteins | sample Muzzi_CordC_D2_FD_185531 | JGI IMG/M metagenome (GOLD analysis project Ga0210064, IMG submission 185531) | Wetland microbial communities from San Francisco Bay, California, USA, that impact long-term carbon sequestration - Muzzi_CordC_D2 (SPAdes) | ecosystem: Environmental > Aquatic > Marine >...
GCCTGGACCAGCGCAGTGATATCGCCCTGCTGAAGATCGATGCGACCGACCTGCCGGTGGTGAATATCGGCAAGTCCGCAGCGCTGGAAGTCGGCGAGTGGGTGCTGGCGATCGGTTCCCCGTTCGGCTTTGATCACTCCGCCACGGCCGGTATCGTCAGCGCCAAGGGCCGCAGTCTGCCGAGCGAAAACTATGTGCCATTTATTCAGACCGATGTCGCTATCAACCCGGGCAATTCCGGTGGACCGCTGTTTAACCAGGAAGGCGAGGTTGTTGGCGTAAATTCGCAGATCTACAGCCGGACCGGTGGCTACATGGGTCTTTCCTTCGCGATACCCATCGAGGTTGCCATGGACGTGGCCGAACAGCTCAAGACCAAGGGCAGGGTCAGCCGGGGTTGGCTGGGTGTGTTGATACAGGACGTCACGCTCGACCTGGCCGAATCCTTTGGCATGCAGCAGCCACGTGGTGCACTGGTCGCCAAGGTGCTGCCTGACAGTCCTGCGCAGGCGGCAGGGATGCGGGTCGGCGATGTCATTGTCGGATTCGACGGCCGCGATGTGATGAATTCCGCCAACCTGCCCCCCATCGTCGGCAGCAGCGAGGTGGGGGTGAAAATCCCGGTCGACATCATTCGTGATGGCCGCAAGCAGCATATCGACGTGAAGCTGGGTGAACTGCCCGACGATGACAAGATCGCCAGCGTTGCCCGGCCGGAGGCGGAAAAGGCCAACCGTCTGGGCATCACGGTCGCGGATCTGACCGCTGAGCAGCAGTCTGAACTCGAACTTGAGGGTGGTGTGATCGTGCGGCAGGTCGTGCCGGGCGCAGCCTCGCGGGCGGGAATTCGCCAGGATGACATTATTCTCCGGGTCGATAACAAGGATGTCAGCGACGTCAGCCAGTTCAACAAGCTGATCTCGGGTCTGACTGCCGGTAAATCGGTGGCTTTCCTGGTGCAGCGCGGTGGCAGTCCGACCTTCCTGGCCGTCAAGGTGCCGGAAGCGGATTGAGCCTGCCCCGGCAGCTGCCGGATACCGTGAATGCCCTGATGTCCCGGCAGTTGACGGTATACATGCGCCATGGCTGTCACCTGTGTACCGAGATGACGCAGGCGCTGGAGCGCCTGCGTCCGGAACTCGGATTCGATTACGCCACCGTCGATATCGACGCCGAGCCGGAACTGCGGGAGCGTTATGACACGCGGGTGCCGGTGCTGGCCGCCAATGGCACGGAAATCTGTTACTACTTTCTCGAGGAAGTCAGCCTGCGGGCGTTCCTGCAGGGCACAGTCATTGAGTGACTTGCGGGTAACTTTCTGTATAATGCAAAACCTTACCGGCAATCAGTCACTTGTGGAATAAATCCGCGAGACCCACAGTAACCGCCACCGTGGCCGGAACGGGGCGGGATCACACCCCCTACCTTCATGACAGACAGTCAGCACGTTCGCAATTTCTCGATCATTGCGCATATCGATCACGGCAAATCGACACTGGCTGACCGCTTTATCCAGACTTGCGGTGGCCTGAGCGAACGTGAAATGGCGAACCAGGTGCTGGATTCCATGGACCTGGAGCGGGAACGGGGTATTACCATCAAGGCGCAGAGCGTTTCCCTGCGTTACCGGGCGCGCTCCGGCGAACTCTACGAGCTGAACATGATCGACACCCCGGGCCACGTCGACTTTTCCTATGAGGTGTCACGTTCCCTGGCGGCCTGCGAAGGCGCGCTGCTGGTGGTCGATGCCGCGCAGGGCGTGGAAGCCCAGAGCGTGGCCAACTGCTACACGGCCATCAACCTGGACCTCGAAGTGGTGCCGGTGCTGAACAAGATCGACCTGCCGGCAGCGGACCCCGACCTCGTTATCACTGAAATCGAGGAGATCATCGGCATCGAGGCACATGACGCGGTACGGGTCAGTGCCAAGACCGGGGAAGGTGTGGTGGACCTGCTGGAGGAACTGGTCCGGCGCATACCGCCACCTGCCGGTGATGCGGCGGCGCCGTTGCAGGCGCTCATTATCGATTCCTGGTTCGACAATTATGTCGGCGTGATCTCCCTGATCCGCGTGATGCACGGGCGGCTGTCGCGCCGCGACCGGATCCGCGTGATGTCGACCGGGCGCGGTTTCCAGGTGGAGAAGCTCGGGATATTCACGCCAAAGCCGCTGGAGTGCCAGATGCTGGAGGCGGGTGACGTGGGTTTCGTGGTGGCCGGCATCAAGGATATCGATGGTGCACCCGTGGGTGACACCCTGACGCTGATGAATGCACCGGCCGCGAAACCCCTGCCGGGTTTCAAGACCGTGCAGCCCAATGTCTTTGCAGGTCTCTATCCGGTCAGTTCGGATGACTACGAGGATCTCAGGGAAGCCCTGCAGAAGCTGCGCCTGAACGATGCCGCGCTGCATTATGAACCGGAAACCTCGGAAGCGCTGGGCTTCGGGTTCCGCTGCGGTTTTCTCGGGATGTTGCACATGGAAATCGTGCAGGAGCGTCTGGAACGGGAATATGACCTGGACCTGATTACCACTGCACCGACGGTTATCTACGAGGTCCTCAATACCCGCGGCGAGATACTCAAAATCGATAATCCGGCGAGCCTGCCGCCGGCAAGCGAGATCGAGGAGATCCGCGAACCGGTCTTCATGGCCAATATTCTGGTGCCGCAGGACTATCTCGGTAACGTGATCAACCTGTGTATCGAGAAGCGCGGGGTGCAGAAAAACATGCAGTATCTCGGCAGCCAGGTATCGCTGGGCTATGAAATGCCCATGAGCGAGATCGTGCTGGACTTTTTTGACCGCCTGAAGTCGGTATCCCGCGGCTATGCATCCTTTGACTATTACTTCCTGCGCTTCCAGGCTGCACCCCTGGTCAAGCTGGATATCCTGATCAACGGCGAACGGGTGGACGCCCTGTCGCTGATCGTGCATCGCGACATCTCACAGTCACGCGGCCGCTCACTGGCCGTGAAGATGAAGGAACTCATTCCGCGGCAGATGTACGATGTCGCGATCCAGGCAGCGATCGGCGCGCAGATCATTGCACGCACCACGGTAAAGGCGTTGCGCAAGAACGTCACGGCAAAATGCTATGGCGGCGATATTACCCGCAAGCGCAAGCTATTGGAAAAACAGAAGGCAGGCAAGAAGCGCATGAAGCAGTTCGGGCGTGTCGAGATTCCCCAGGCCGCCTTTCTGGCGGTGTTGCGCGTCGATAATGAATGATGGCGCCGGCCGGCCTATAATGTCGCCTTTGCCCGGGCCGATAAGACACGAGACAGCAAGCAGACGAGGCTATAATGAATTTTGATTTTCCAGCATTACTGGTCGGGGCCACCCTGTTTACAGGCATTGCCTGGGCACTGGACGCCGCTTTTCTGGCGCCGAAGCGCAGGCATAAGGCGGCAAGCCTGGTACAGGGCGGTGCCGCGCAGGATTCCGACCGGATCGCCATCATCCTGAAGGAACCGACCTGGATCGAGTACTGCAAGTCGTTCTTCCCGGTCATCCTTGCCGTACTGCTGTTGCGTTCCTTCCTGGTGGAACCGTTTCGTATCCCGTCCGGTTCCATGATGCCGACCCTGCTGGTTGGCGATTTCATCCTGGTGAACAAGTTCGCCTACGGCATCCGTCTCCCGGTGCTGAATACCAAGGTCATCGATATTGACGAACCCGTACGTGGCGACGTTGTCGTGTTTCGCTACCCGAATGACCCCTCGGTCGACTACATCAAAAGGGTGGTCGGGCTGCCCGGGGACACGGTCAGTTACGCCAACAAGGTCGTACACGTGAACGGCCGACCGGCGGGGCAGGTGCCTGCCGGTGTCTACCTCGGGGAAGGTTCCGGGGTTTCCATGTCGGGGGCGAGCAAGCGTCGCGAGCAACTGGGTGACGTGCAGCACGATATCCTGGTCATGCCACGCACGCCGGGTATGGAAGGCCGGTACGTAGTCGGCGAAGGCGAATACTTCGTAATGGGCGATAATCGCGACAACAGCAACGACAGTCGCTACTGGGGTACAGTGCCGGAAGAAAATCTGGTGGGCAAGGCGTTCCGGATATGGATGAACTGGGACAGCGCCAATGGTGGGGTCGACTGGGACCGCATCGGCATGAAGATCCAATAGGGGAGCCAACAGAGGGAAACACTATGCGTTCATTGCACAGACAGAAGGGAATGACGGCAATCGGCTGGCTGATCGTACTCGGCCTGATCGGTTTTTTCACGCTGCTGATACTGAAGATGTCACCGTCCTATATGGAGTATTACAAGATAGTTTCCACGCTGGAGTCCCTTGAAAAGGAATCGACCATTTCGTCACCTGCGGATATCCGGCGCCTGCTCAATCGTCGCTTTAACATCAGCTACGTTGAAACCATCAACGAGAAGGATGTGAAAATCACGAGCGCCGGCAAGGTTTTCAGGGTTACCGCGAAATACGAGTCACGGGTGCACCTGTTCGGCAATGTCTTCGTGGTGATGGTATTCAACAAGCAGGTGCAGGTTCGCAGGAGTTGACGAGGTCCCAGGAATCACTCGAAAAACATCTGGGCTACACGTTTAAAGATGCGCAGCTGTTGCGCCAGGCACTGACTCACCGTAGCGCCGGCAGCAGGAACAACGAACGCCTGGAATTCCTCGGCGACGCCATTCTCGGGGCCGTGATCGCCGGCGAATTGTACCGCTGCTATCCGCAGGCAAGGGAAGGCAAGCTCAGTCGTTTGCGGTCGACGCTGGTGCGCAGGGAGTCACTGGCAAGGATCGCGCACGGCCTGCAGCTCGGTGACTACCTGCAGCTTGGTGCCGGCGAGCGCAGGAGCGGCGGGCATGCCCGGGATTCCATCCTGTCCGACGCCCTGGAGGCGGTTTTCGGCGCCATTTCCCTCGACAGTGATTTTGCCACGGTCAGGGACTGCATCCTCACCCTGTTCGAGGAAAGGCTGCAGTCGGTTTCCGAGGTGACGACGCTCAAGGACTCCAAAACGCGCCTGCAGGAACTCCTGCAGGCACAACACAAACCACTGCCGACATACAGCGTGGTCAGGATCAGCGGGGAGGCGCATGACCAGTCCTTCAGCGTGGCCTGTAGTGTCGCCGGGCTTGATGTCGAGGCCAGCGAGGGACATGGCAGCAGCCGCCGGCTGGCGGAGCAGGCCGCCGCCGAAGACATGCTCACCCGGCTGCTGGCGGACTGAACCATGAGCGCCGGGTTCCGTTGCGGTTACATCGCGCTGGTCGGCAGACCGAACGTCGGAAAGTCAACCCTGCTGAACCGGATTCTCGGACAAAAGATCAGCATCACCTCCCGCCGGCCCCAGACAACCCGCCACCGGGTGCTGGGTATCAAGACCCAGCCGCATGCCCAGCTGATCTACGTCGATACCCCGGGCATACATGATTTCAACGGCCGTGCCATGAACCGCTACATGAACCGTACGGCCAGCAGTGTGCTGGCGGATGTGGACGTCGTGGTTTTCCTTGTCGAAGGCCTGCGCTGGACGGCGGACGATGAACTGGTGCTGAAAAAACTGGCGCAGACCGGTAGCCCGGTCATTCTCGCAGTCAACAAGATCGATGTGCTGGAGAAACGTGAGGCGCTGTTGCCCGGTCTGCAGGCGCTGGCGGAGAAATTCCCGTTCTCAGAGATCATTCCGGTATCGGCACGCAAGGGAGACAATATCGCGGCACTGGAATCCTGTATTGAGGCGCTGTTGCCGGAAGCGCCGCCGCTCTTTCCCGAGGACCAGGTCACCGATCGTTCCGTGCGCTTTCTCGCTGCCGAACTGGTCAGGGAAAAACTGTTCCGCAAGCTCGGCAGGGAATTACCCTACGGTCTGACAGTCCAGATCGAGGAGTACCGCAGCGAGCCTGGCATCACCCATATCCATGCCCTGATCTGGGTTGAGCGCGATAGCCAGAAGAATATTGTCATTGGCAAGGGCGGGCGGGTGCTCAAAGAGGTCGGCACGGAGGCGCGCCAGGATATCGAGGACCTGATTGGCAGCAAGGTCAACCTCAAGCTGTGGGTCAAGATCAAGGAAGGCTGGGCGGATGACGAGCGGGCCTTGCAGAGCCTGGGATATACTCGCGACGACTAGCACCGCCAGAACACCGTAACCCATGACCAGCACGAGCAGAGTTTCACTGGAAGCCGCCTGGATCCTGCACCACTACCCGTACCGGGATTCCAGCCTGTTACTGGAGGTCTTCACGCGCGAGCACGGGCGCATTGGCCTGGTGGCGCGCGGCGCGCGGTCCGCGCGGGGGCGCTGGCGCAGTCAGTTGCAGATGCTGCGGCCCCTGCTGCTGTCATGGAACCTGCGCGGCGAACTGGGCACACTCACCGATGTCGAACCGCGGGGTGTACTCAAGGTGTTGCCCGGCAGGCAGATCCTGTGTGCCTGCTACCTCAATGAACTGCTGCTGCGCCTGCTGAGCCGGCACGACCCGCATCCGGGTCTGTACGCCGCCTACGAGGAAGCGCTTGTCAGCCTGCCTGTCGCCGAGGAGCAGGCGCTGCGGATTTTCGAAAAGCGTCTCCTGCAGGAACTCGGCTATGGCCTGCTGCTCGATCAGGAGGCCGATACCGGAGATGCGCTGGTGCCGCACGACCTGTATGAATACCATCTGGAGCGCGGGCCGGTCAGATGCGACGGGGTGCGGGGTAATGGTCTGCTAATGCGCGGCGCCAGCCTGCTGGCACTGTACAATGATAACCTGAGCGATCCACAGGCCTGCCGTGAAGCGAAGTTCCTGATGCGCGCGGCGCTGACCCGTTACCTGGGGCCGCGGCCCTTGCGTACACGCGAGGTGCTGCGGCAGCTGACGCTGCTGTCATCCCGTGACCGGGTGCAGTCGCCACAGGTGCCCTAACCACCATGGGAGTCGAGCAAGACATGTTACTGGGTGTGAATATCGACCACGTCGCGACGCTGCGCCAGGCCCGCGGTACGCGCTACCCGGACCCGATACAGGCGGCCATTGCGGCGGAGTCGGCAGGAGCCGACAGCATTACCCTGCACCTGCGTGAAGACAGGCGGCATATCCAGGAAAGGGATGTACGCATGCTGCGGGATATTCTGCAGACCCGCATGAACCTGGAAATGGCGGTCACCGACGAAATGCTGGAGTTTGCGGCACAACTGCGGCCGGAGGACTGCTGCCTGGTGCCGGAACGCCGCGAGGAACTCACGACCGAAGGAGGGCTGGATGTTGCCGGCCAGTTGCCGCGCATTCACGAGGCCTGCAATCACCTCGCGGCAGCGGGCATACGTGTGTCCCTGTTCATCGACGCGGACCCGGACCAGATCGACGCGGCTGCCGCCAGCGGCGCACCCTGCATCGAGATTCATACCGGCCATTTTGCCGATGCGGCGCACGGCCTGGCGCAGACCGGGGAACTGGCGCGTATCGTCGAGGCGGTGCGGCTGGGCGAGCAGGCCGGTCTGACGGTGCATGCCGGCCACGGGCTGCATTACCACAACGTGCAGAAGATTGCGGCCATCAGCAGTATCCGGGAACTCAATATCGGCCACGCCATCATGGCGCGGGCGCTGTTCACCGGGCTGGAAAGCGCGGTTGCCGAAATGAAACGGCTGATGCGGGAAGCGCGCGGCTGAACCTGGCGCGCCTGCCATGATCTTCGGAATTGGCACCGATATCGTGCGGATATCCCGCATCCAGCAAGGTCTCGATCGTTACGGTGAACGCTTTGCCAGGCGCATCCTCGCCGGGGAGGAGCTAGTGGATTTCCAGCGTACGCTGCACCCCGCACGTTTTCTGGCGCGGCGTTTTGCGGCCAAGGAAGCCGTGGTGAAGGCCTATGGCACCGGCTTCACCAGCGGCATGACCTTCCAGGATATCGCCGTCAGCCATGACGCCGCGGGCAAGCCCCTGCTGGTGTTGTCGGGACGTGCCCTCGAACTGCAGCACGAGATGGGTATCGGGGAGAAGTTCATCAGCATTTCGGATGAACAGGAATATGCCGTGGCATTTGTCACGCTGCTGAAGGTCAGCTAACTGGCATTGCGGCCGGAGAACCTCCTGCCTCAGCCATAGCCGCTGCCGCTCAGGGTGGCGTCGATGACGGCCAGGGTACGGGCATGCTGCAGCGCAATGCCGGCGGTGTTCCCGCTGCGCAGCGCGTGGCGCAGTTCACGCAGCGACTCCTCCATTTCCGGCGCATCGCAATAGACCACCGCTCCCAGTAACCGGTGCACGCAGCTTCGCAGTCGCTTCAGGTCGCCGGCCTGCCAGGATTCTGCGATATCGCGCCGGTGTGCCGGCAACTCCAGCAGCAGTTGCACGAACATTTCGCTGCAGAAATTATCATCCATATCTCGGGCAGGGTGTTCCCCGGCTACTGATTGACGGGGATCCTGTGCGTTCCCCGGGGTGCCGGCCAGGCCAAGCGCGCGACGCATCCAGTCGGTAATTTTTCCGGTTGCTGCAAGCAGCCTTCCTGCCCTGCGGTTGCCGTTGTCCGGTGACAGTGTGGAGTCTGTTCTCATGTGTTTTCCGCTGGCTGGGGTTGAACGGGATCCCGTGTCTGGCCGTGATGTTAGCGCAAGCGCCTGGCGCTCGCCACGCTGTTTCCGTCAGACATTTCCGATGGGCCTGTCTGATAATTCCGCTTCTTGGGTATACTGTCCACAGGCACAATCCAGGGAACACAGTCCATGAATTTTCCCACACTCGAGGCAACCATCGGCAATACCCCGCTGGTGCGCCTGCAGCGTCTCCCGGGCGAGACCGACAACCTGCTGCTGGTAAAGCTCGAAGGCAACAACCCGGCGGGCTCCGTCAAGGACCGGCCTGCGTACAGCATGATCCGGCATGCCGAGGCGCGCGGCGAGATCCGCCCGGGCGATACGCTGATCGAGGCGACCAGCGGCAATACCGGGATCGCGCTGGCCATGGCGGCGGCCATCAAGGGTTATCGCATGGTGCTTGTCATGCCCGAGCACATGAGCGTGGAGCGCCGTGCGGTGATGCGGGCTTTCGGCGCCGAGATCGTGCTGGTCAGCCGCGAGGCCAGTATGGAGGGCGCCCGCGACCTGGCCCTGGATATGCAGGCGCGCGGCGAGGGCAAGGTGCTGGACCAGTTCTCCAACCCGGACAACCCGCGTGCGCACTACGAAGGCACCGGTCCGGAGATCTGGCGGGATACCACCGGCAGCATTACCCACTTCGTCAGTGCCATGGGGACCACGGGCACCATCATGGGCACCTCGCGCTACCTCAAGGAGCAGAACCCCGCGGTGCAGATCGTCGGGGTGACGCCGGCGGAGGGTTCCGCCATCCCCGGCATTCGCCGCTGGCCCGAGGCCTACCTGCCCTCCATTTTCAGCGCGGCCAGCGTGGACCAGACCATTGAGGTCACCCAGGACGAGGCGGAGCGCGCCACCCTGGCACTGGCCGCCCGGGAAGGCATCTTCGCAGGCATCTCCTCGGGTGGCGCTGTCGCAGCGGCGCTGTCCCTGTCGGCGCAGGTAGAGAATGCCGTGATCGTGGCAATCATCTGCGACCGCGGTGACCGCTACCTTTCCACCGGAGTCTTCCCCGACTGAATGAGCGTGCCCGGCCGACGGGTGTTGCTGGCCCTGCTGTGTCTGCCGGGGCTGCTGCTGGTCGAGGTGTTGCCGTGCCTTGCAATCACTACCACGACACTGCAGCTGGGCACGCTGCAAGGGGATGGCTGGCATGCCGAAGACCTGCAGCTGCAGCTCAACCTGCTGGATGACAGCCATGCCGGAATCCTGCTGCAGGCGCGGAAAGCCCGACTGCCTGAGCCCCTGGGCGAGCTCACCGACCTGCAGCTGGAATGTGCCAGCGCCGATCTGACCGCAGTTCGGCTTGAATGTCCTGATGGTGTGCTGCAGCTGCAGTCCGACCAGTACGGCAAGCAGCAAATCCAGGCGCGCTTCGGCTACCGCTTCAAGGACAAACAGCTGACGTTCAACCTGGCTGGAATACACCTGCTGGAGGGTCGGCTGGCGCTGCGTGGCGAGCTTGCCGCGGGTAAATGGCAACTCGACGTTGAGGCCGACAGGCTGTCGCTGCCACAGTTGTCGACACGGCTGGTCACGGCCGGCCTGGCATTGCCGCAGCTCGAAGGCGGCGGCGAGCTGGCACTGACGGCGCACCTGCAGGGCAGGGCGGCTGCGCTTGAGCAGGCCGGGTTCCGCCTGCACCTGCGGGCGGACAGCTTTACCGATGCGGCTGGCAGTCTGGCCGGTGAGGAACTGGATGTCACCGTGACCGGGGACGCGCACGCCGCAGCCGGCGGCTGGCGCGTCAACCTCGAGGCAAGTGCAGGCCGCGGCCGGCTGTATGTCGAACCGTTGTTCATAGAAGTCCCTGAGCAGGCCATTCAGGCGTCTGCACGCCTCGACTACCAGGTCGACAGCCGGCAGTTGATACTGCATTCCCTTGAGTACCGCCACCCCGGCAGCGTGGTGCTGGCGGCTAACGGCCGTATTGACCTGGGCAGCGGCCCGTTGTTGCGGGATTTGCAGGTCGAACTGCAGGAAGGCCGGTTTGCAGCATTGTACGGCACTTATCTCCGCCCCTGGTTTGCCGGCACCATGATCGGTGACCTGGACACGGCGGGTGGTCTAACGGGTGAACTGCACTGGCAGGCGGGTGAACTCGGCCGGGTGAAGCTTGATCTGGCTGACCTGTCACTGCAGGACCGTGAAGGCCGCTTCGACCTGACGGGGCTAAGCGGGCGCCTGCGCTGGTCCGCCGGCGGGACCACGGAGGTCTCCGACCTGCACTGGCAGGGCGGCAGTGTCTACCGTGTCGAACTGGGCCGTGCGGACCTGCGGGTGGAAACGACCGGCTCGAAAGCCAGGTTGGTGGAGCCGGCCAGGATCCAGGTGCTTGACGGGGAATTGCAGCTCGATACATTCAATCTCGATATCGGTGATGCCGCAGCGCTGCGCTGGCAGGTCGACGGCATCCTGACCCCGGTTTCCATGCGGCAATTGAGCCTGGCGCTTGGCTGGCCGGAATTCGCCGGCAAGCTCTCGGGCGTCATTCCCGCTGTGCGTTACGACGACGGTCACCTGAGTGTCGGCGGTGTGCTGCTGGTGCGGGTGTTCGACGGTGTCATAACACTGAATGACGTCAGCCTGGAACGGCCGTTTGGTGTCATTCCACGCCTGCAACTGGATGCCCGGATCAAGAACATCGACCTGGAGTCCCTGACCGGGACCTTTTCGTTCGGTCGTATTGAGGGCCGCCTCGATGGCCGGATCGATGACTTGGCAATGGAATCCTGGCGACCGGTTGCTTTTGACGCGGTCATTGCCACGCCTGCAGGGGACAGATCCCGGCACCGCATCAGTCAGCGCGCCGTGGAAAACATCTCCAGCATCGGCGGAGGCGGTGTCGGCGGGGTATTGTCACGCAGCTTCCTGCGCTTTTTCAAGGATTTTCCCTATGACAGGCTGGGGATAAGCTGCCGGCTCGAGAACGGCATCTGTGAAATGGGCGGGGTCGCGCCGGCGCCGGAGGTTGGCGGCTATTACCTTGTGAAGGGCCGTCTGCTGCCACATCTCGATGTCATCGGTTATGCTGACCGCGTCGACTGGGAGTCGCTGGTGGCGCAGATCACGGCGGTTATCAAACAACAAACTGCTGTTAGTGAGTGATCCCCGCCCGGCGGGCATGTTAACCTTCAACCCCGCCGGGCGTTAGTCACGGTATGACACCAGTTTCTCACAGCCGAGGTGGCACCATGAAAATTCTGAGAATTCCTGTAGCAATGGCACTGCTGGCATTTGTGGCGGCCTGTGTCACCATCAATGTCTATTTTCCGGCGGAGGCCGCGGAAAAGGCGGCTGACCGAATCATCCGGGATGTCTACGGCGAGCCTGCACAGCAGCCTGCGCCTGCCGAACCGCAGTCCCTGAACCGGTACCTCACGGCACCGTCAGCTTCCCCGGTGCTGGCGCTGCTCGACTGGCTAGTGAGCCCGGCACATGCCGGGGCAGACATTTCCGTGAATACACCCGCAATCAGGCAGCTGGAAGCGGCGATGGAAAAGCGTCACCAGCAGCTTGCAAAGTACTATACCGACGGCGCGGTTGGCATGACGCAGGATGGCCTGATTACCATTCGCGACCAGAAGCTGGTTGCGCTGCAGGACCGGAATACCGTGAAGAGCCTGGTCGCGAGCGAAAACCGCGATCGCGACGCCCTGTATGCGGAAATCGCCAAAGCCAACAGTCATCCGGAATGGGAAGCCGATATCCGCGAGATTTTCGCCCGTCGCTGGGTGGATAACGCCCCGTCCGGCTGGTGGTACCAGACCGGGCAGGGCGGCTGGAAGCAGAAATAATCGGGATGGCGCGGGCGATGCGCCGCGTTCTTCCTTCAGATCCGGAGCATTATGAATACCTTCGTCTTTGACATCGAGACTGTTCCCGACGTGGCGTCTGCACGTCGCCTGTACCAGCTGGAAGATCTGGATGACAAGAATGTGGCGCGCGTCATGTTTCACAAGCGCGCGGAGGAGACCGGTGGTTCCGAATTTCTGCGCCACTATCTGCACCGCATCGTCGCCATCTCCGTGGTGCTGTGTACACCGGACAAGTTCAAAGTCTGGTCGCTGGGTGACCCGGATGCGCCCGAGGCGGAACTGCTGCAGCGATTCTTCGACGGGATCGAGCGCTTCACCCCCACGCTGGTTTCCTGGAACGGCTCCGGTTTCGACCTGCCCGTGATCCATTACCGCAGCCTGCTGCATGGTGTCGCGGCGCCGCGTTACTGGGAAACCGGCAACGAGAACCGCGACTTCAAGTGGAACAACTACATCAGCCGCTACCATGAACGGCATACCGACCTGATGGACGTGCTGGCCGGCTACCAGCCGCGTGCCAACGCCCCGCTGGACGATATCGCCAGCATGCTCGGATTGCCCGGCAAGATGGGCATGAGCGGCAGCAAGGTCTGGGATCACTTCCTTGCCGGTGATGTCGAGGGCATTCGTAATTACTGTGAAACCGACGTCCTCAACACTTACCTGGTCTACCTGCGCTTCGAACTGATTCGCGGCCATCTCAGCCAGGACCGCCATGAACAGCTCTGCACGCAGGTGCGTACCTCCCTGACTCAGGAAGACCGGCCGCACCTGCACGAGTTCCTGCAGAACTGGAATCCAGGGGTTTCCGCGCAATTACCGTGATGCAGGGGGATGCAGGGATATCCCGGGCTGCAGCGCAAGTGCCGTTGCGGTTTTGCCGCGGTCGGCAGGTCCGGCCGCAGTCTGTCCCCGTCCATCGCCCCGTATGAGCCGGCGCCAGCGCAGGTCGCGTCTGCCGGAGCCGGTGGCGGACATCACGATCGAATCGATGGCCCATGACGGCCGGGGTGTCGCCCGCCTGGACGGCAAGACAATATTCATTGAAGGCGCACTGCCGGAAGAACGGGTTGCAATTGAATACCTGGCAACGCACAGGAAGTTCGACGAGGCGCGGGCGGCTGCCATACACCGGCCTTCAGCGGACCGGGTGTTGCCGCGTTGCCCGCACTTTGGCATTTGCGGGGGTTGCAGTCTGCAGCACCTGGACGCCGCGGCGCAGATCCACGCCAAGCAGCAGGTGCTGCTGGATAACCTGAAGCATATCGGCGGCGTGCTGCCCGGAGCCGTGCTGGCGCCAATGACCGGGCCGGTGTGGGGCTACCGCGGCAAGGCCCGCCTGGGCGTCAAGGATGTCATCAAGAAGGGCCGGGTGCTGGTGGGGTTCCGGGAAAAGCGCGGTGGCTATATTGCCGACCTGTCACGTTGCGAGGTCATGCACCCGTCCGTGGGCGAGCGCCTTGGGGAACTTGCCGCGCTGATCGCCTCGCTGGACGCCCGGGCGCGGATCCCGCAGGTAGAGGTGGCGGTAAGCGAGGCGGTGACGGCGCTGGTATTCCGTCATCTCGATCCCCTGGAATCGGCCGACCTTGAGCGCCTGTGTGACTATGCCCGGGCAAGCGGCATGCATGTCTATCTGCAGGGCAGTGGTCCGGAAAGCGTGCGGCCACTTGCACCGGTGGATTCCGTGCTGTCCTATCAACTCTCGGAACTGCAGGTGGAAATACGCTTTCTGCCGCATGATTTCACCCAGGTCAATGCCGTGATCAACCGGCAGATGATTGCCCGGGTGCTGCAGATGCTGGAAGTCGATGAATATGACAGGGTGCTTGACCTGTTTTGCGGGCTCGGCAATTTCACCCTGCCGCTGGCGCGACAGGCCGGCAGTGTGACGGGTGTGGAAGGCGAGGCCGGTCTGGTAAGTCGCGCCCGCGACAATGCCGCACTCAACGCACTGGAGAATGTCGCATTCCATGTTGCGGACCTCGCGAAAGACCAGCGCGGCAGCGACTGGGCCGGCGGCAACTACAACAAGGTGCTGCTGGACCCGCCGCGCAGTGGCGCGGCGGAGTGCATCGATACCCTGGGCAATATCGCGCCGGAAAAGATCGTGTATGTGTCATGCCATCCGGGTTCACTCGCGCGTGATGCGGGCCGGCTGGTGCAGGACAAGGGGTATCGATTGCTGGCAGCCGGCGTGATGGACATGTTTCCACACACGGCGCATGTGGAGTCGATCGCCCTGTTTGCGCGGGACTGACGGCTACTGCAGGTACCAGCGTTTGCGCAGCGAGGTATAAACCCTGCGTGGATACCAGTGCTCGCCGACGCTGCCGTTGTAGCGCGCCAGGGCGCGGTGCATGTCGCCCTTTTCCCGCTCCAGGTAGAGGCTGAGGATGGTGCAGCCGAAGCGCAGGTTGGTCTCGATATCGAACAGGTTGTCTTCCGGCTTGCCGATTTCGTTCAGCCAGAAAGGCATGATCTGCATGAGGCCCTGCGCACCCGCGCTGGAGATGGCGAAGCGGTCGAAATTACTCTCGACACTGATTAGCGCCAGCACCAGTTGCGGATCCAGGTTGGCGCGCCGCGCCTCGTAATGCACTTTTTTCAGGATGGTCAGGCGTTCCTCCGGGTCATCGACGCGCGATCCCAGGCGGTTGTTCATATCTGTCAACCAGACCTCGGCATCGAAGCGGTCCACGAAGCTGTCGCTGGAATTGATGGTGCTGATCAGTGCCTGGCGCATGTCCGCATCCGGACGTTCCAGGGTTGCGGACCATGCGCTGCCGCCCAGCAGCAGGCCGGCCATGAGCGTGAACAGTGCCCTTTGTGAATGGCCTTTTCTCATGCCCCGTTATCGGTTCAGTCCCGGGTCAGTTTAGTGCGCAGGAAGCTGACGATTTCGCTGCGGGCAATGTCCCGGCTGTCGGCATCACGGCGTCCCCGGTACTCGACCAGGCCCTGGTCGAGGTTCTTTTCTCCCACGACGACCCGGCAGGGAATGCCGATCAGTTCCATGTCAGAAAACATCACTCCGGGGCGCACCGGCCGGTCGTCCAGCAGGACCTCGAAACCGGCGTCCAGCAGTTCGGTGTACAGTGCCTCGGTAGCCTCGCGCACCCGCGTGGACTTCTTCATGTTCATGGGCAGCAGGGCCACCTGCCAGGGGGCGATGGCCGGTGGCCAGATCATGCCGCGGTCATCGTGGTTCTGCTCGATGGCGGCTGCAACGATGCGGGATACCCCGATGCCGTAGCAGCCCATGATCATCGGCAGCTCCTTGCCCGCTTCATCCAGTACGCTGGCCTGCATGGCCTCGCTGTATTTCGTACCCAGCTGAAAGATGTGACCGACTTCGATGCCGCGGGCGATGGACAGGCTGCCCATGCCGTCCGGACTGGGGTCGCCGGCCACCACGTTGCGCAGGTCGACGGAGACCGGTTCGGGCAGGTCGCGTCCCCAGTTCACGCCGCTGAGGTGCCGGCCGTCGCTGTTCGCGCCGCAGGTGAAGTCTGTGAGCCGGGCGGCCGCGTGGTCGACGATGACAGGGATATCCAGACCGACCGGGCCGAGGGAGCCTGCATTGCAGCCGGCAGCCGCGAGAATCTGCGCATCCGAGGCAAATTGCAGCGGGCTGGCAACCTCGTGCAGTTTTTCCGCCTTGACGGTATTCAGTTCATGATCGCCGCGCAGGACCAGGGCGACAACATCCGTCCCGGTGCCAAGGACCAGCAGGGTTTTGACGCAGGCGGCAGGGGAGATTGTCAGGTAGTCGCAGACTTCCTCGATGCTGTGCCTCCCGGGGGTGTCGACCGTCTGCATGTCTGCGCCAGGCTGAGGGCGTTCACCGGCCGGCGCTATGGTTTCGGCCAGTTCCACGTTGGCGGCATAGTCGCTGCCGGAGGAGAAGGCGATGGCGTCCTCGCCGGAGTCGGCGAGCACGTGAAATTCATGGGAGACACTGCCGCCGATTGCCCCGCTGTCTGCCTGGACCGGTCTGAAATCCATGCCCAGCCGGGTGAAGATGCGGCTGTATGCCTCATACATGGCCTGGTAGGTCTGCTCCAGGGAAGCCTGGTCGATGTGAAAGGAATAGGCGTCCTTCATGAGAAACTCGCGGGCGCGCATGATGCCGAAGCGTGGCCGAATCTCGTCACGGAACTTGGTCTGGAGCTGGTAGTAGGTGACCGGCAGCTGTTTGTAGCTGCGCAGCTCGCGGCGCGCGATATCGGTGATGACTTCCTCGTGCGTCGGCCCGAAACAGAACTGGCGGTTATGCCGGTCGGTTATGCGCAGCAGTTCCGGACCGTACTGTTCCCAGCGTCCCGATTCCTGCCACAGCTCGGCCGGCTGTACCGCCGGCATCAGCAATTCCAGTGCGCCGGCGCAATCCATTTCCTCACGAATGATGGCCTCGACCTTGCGCAGTACCCGCAGCCCTGCCGGCAGCCAGCTGTAGATGCCGGCAGCCTGTTTGCGCAGCATGCCGGCACGCAGCATCAATTGATGACTGACGACTTCGGCG